>Ga0209344_10000021_pt1 | contig 388326 bp, 338 predicted proteins | sample Cruoilmetagenom6_FD_187293 | JGI IMG/M metagenome (GOLD analysis project Ga0209344, IMG submission 187293) | Oil polluted marine microbial communities from Coal Oil Point, Santa Barbara, California, USA - Santa Barbara Oil Seep Sample 6 (SPAdes)... | ecosystem: Environmental > Aquatic >... | reverse complement strand
AGAAGAAGCTGTTATGGCATTAGAAGATTCGTCATTGTTTAATGCAGGAAAGGGCTCTGTGTTTACAGCAAATGGAATACATGAAATGGATGCTGCTATTATGGATGGAGAAACATTGAACGCTGGTGCTGTGTCATTAATAACTGGAATTAAGAATCCTGTTTCACTTTCTCGCGATGTGATGGAAAAGAGTGAACATGTATTTTTAGCTGGTGAAGGTGCAATGCAATTTGCAGAAGAGTTAAATTATAATATAGAAGAGCCTTCTTATTTTTTTGATGATTTTCGACATAAACAATGGTTAGAAATTAAAGACACCGATTCTTTTCAGTTAGATCACTCCAAAAAGAAAGATTCTAAATTTGGAACAGTTGGTGCAGTTGCTTGCGACCATGACGGAAATATTGCTGCGGCTACATCAACCGGTGGTATGACCAATAAAAAATGGGGACGTGTTGGTGATTCTCCAATGATAGGTTCTGGAAATTATGCAAATAATAAAACATGTGCTATCTCTTGTACTGGTAGTGGTGAATTTTTTATTCGTGGTGTTGTAGCTTACGATGTTGCTTGTTTAATTGAACATAAAAACATGTCTTTAGAAGATGCCTCGAATGAAGTTATAAATAAGCGTATTTTAGAAATTGGTGGAGATGGTGGTTTAGTTGCGGTTGATACCAAAGGAAATATTGCCATGCCTTTTAATACAGAAGGTATGTATCGAGCTTCAAAATCTTCAAACGGAAGCGAAGAAATTTCAATTTATAAATAATGACAGTCAAACATTTAGGACATACAGAGTTTGGTGAGATAATGGAATGCTTTCTATTAGCATTTGATGGTTATTTTGTAGAGATGCCTACTGACCATAATTATTACAAACAACGTTGGAAAGCCGCAAAAGTGAATTTCGAATTATCTTACGGAATGTTCGATAATGACAAACTTGTTGGTTTTATTATTCACGCCATAGACGAAAGAGAAGGTGTTGTAACTGCTTTTAATACCGGAACTGGAGTAATCCCAGGCTATAGAGGTAAACGAATTGTAAAGTCTATTTATGAACATGCTATTCCGGATTTAATCCAAAATGGAATTACAAAAAGTGTGCTGGAAGTTATTATCGAAAATGAAAAAGCTGTAAAGACTTATAAAGGTGTAGGTTTTGAAATTTGCAAAACTTTTAAATGCTTCAGTGGTGTACTTATGGCAGGAAAAAGCGAAACAGAAATTATTGAAGTTTCTTATAATGAGGTAATCTGGAATAATATGCCTAATCAAGATAAATACTCATGGGATTTTCAGAATAAGACTTTAAAGCAAGGAAATTCTAGATATTATCATGTGATTAAAAATGGTGAAATCGAATCATTTTTTGCTATTAATAAAGAGAATGGAACTATAAATCAATTAGAGGTCCTTAATGCCAAAAAAGGAAATTGGGAAAGATTATTTTCTTCTATCCAATCAATTTCAAATCAAGTTAGAATTATTAATGTTGATGATAGCCTTAAAGATAAGCTTTCTGCTATTGAAAAATCTGGATTAAAAACCTCAGTTAATCAATACGAAATGGAATTACATCTTAAATAAACGGAGCTTCTACAGGTAATACCTTTACCTTTTTCTTTTTGAAATTGAAGCGGTCTCCATTTGAAAGAATATGCGTTTTCAAATTGGTCAACGACATAGGAGTGTCTTCTTTTAATATGCTATGATTATTATGTTTTATTTTCCTTCCATCAAAAACAATCACCATTCCTGAACCAATAACTTCAACAATATTGTTTTTAATAATAAGCCCTGTGTCTTCGGCTAATCCAATACCAATTAATTTTGGATGTTTTGCAATAGCTTCAGTCAATCTTCCAAATCGACCACGTCTAATAAAATGAGTGTCAATAGTTAATTGTGGAATAAGCCCAAGGCCTTTATTCATTTTTACTGCACCTTTAATAAAAGCTTCAGATGCAGAACCTCCAACAATCATTTCTTCTGCCATAGCCATGGCTCCAGCACTTGTGCCTGCAATAACGAATCCTTTTTCGTCTTTAAACCGATTAATCAAGATAGAATGAATTGTTAATCCACCAATTTTTTCTGCTATTTTAGATTGGTCACCTCCAGAAAACATCACACAATTGGCAACTTTAATTATGTCTATTGATTCAGGTTTTTCGGCATCTTCACGACTTCTTATATCGAGAACTGTAACGTTTGTACAACCTAAAGTACTAAAGGCTTCAATGTAATTTTTACCAACTTCAACAGGAATACTTGATGCAGTAGGAATTACTACAATATTAGCGTCAATACCTCCTGCTTCTCGTACAACATGCGATAAAATCCCTTCTTCAATATAGTCTACTTTATTGTAGTCATCTTCCGTGTAACCTTTATCTTCATTTCCACCAATTGGAATCAATGTTCCCTTTACCAACTTCATCTAATAGATTTGTAAAATTATTGGGCAAAAATAAACTAATTTTTTATTAGAAAAATGTATATATTTATAATCTTTCACAAAACCTAAATAAAGCTAATCCTTATGAAGATAAGAGAAATAAATGCCATGAGAGGACCAAACTATTGGTCTGTACGTCGACATAAATTAATAGTAATGGTTCTTGACCTTGAAGAAATGGAAGAGTTACCATCTAATAAAATTGAAGGGTTTCCGGAACGCTTAAAAGCAATGTTTCCTAGCATGTATTCGCATCGCTGTTCAGAAGGTTGTGAGGGAGGATTTTTTATGCGTGTAGATGAAGGTACATGGATGGGTCATATTATAGAGCACATTGCTCTTGAAATTCAGACTTTAGCAGGAATGGATACTGGTTTTGGAAGAACACGTGGCTATGGAGAAGATGGTGTTTATAGCGTTGTGTTTTCTTATATGGAAGAATCGGTTGGTCGTTTTGCAGCCAAATCTGCTGTGAAGATATGCGAAGCATTAATTGCGGGAGAAGATTATGACATGTCTGAAGATATTCAGAAAATGAGAGAACTCCGTGAAGATGATCGATTAGGGCCAAGTACAGGATCTATTGTCGAAGAAGCAGAAGCTCGTGGAATCCCTTGGATTCGTTTGAATAAGTATTCATTGTGTCAATTAGGATATGGTGCGAATCAAAAACGAATTCAGGCTACAGTAACATCAGAAACGAGTAGTATAGGTGTTGAGTTGGCTTGCGATAAAGAAGATACAAAATATTTGTTAGAACAAGCCGAGGTTGAAGTGCCTCGTGGTGATATTATTCGTCGTGAACGCAGTTTAGAAGAGGCGTGTGATTATGTTGGTTTTCCTTTAGTAATAAAACCTATTGATGGAAATCATGGTCGAGGAATTACAGTAGATATTCAAAATTACGATGATGCATTAGTTGCTTTTCACCATGCTAAAGAGAGTTCGAAAAGTGGTGCTATTATTGTAGAAAAATTTATTGTTGGTGAAGATTATCGCTTGTTGGTTATTAATAATGTATTGGTTGCTGGAGCAATTAGAACCCCAGCTCACGTGATTGGTGATGGGAAATCTACTGTTCAAGAATTAATTGACAAGGTAAATAGTGATCCACGTCGTGGTTATGGGCATGAAAATGTGTTAACAAAAATTACTACAAACGAATTGACTCAAAACATCATAAAAGATGCTGGTTATAGTTTAGATTCAGTGCTTTCTGAAGATGAACGATTGATCTTAAAAGACACAGCTAATTTAAGTACAGGAGGAACTGCCGAAGATATTACAGATATTATTCATCCTGCAAACGTAAGTATGGCGGAGCGTATTTCAAAAATAATCGATTTAGATATTTGCGGTATTGATATTATGACAACAGATATTTCTAAACCGTTATCTGAAACTGGAGGTGCAGTTCTTGAAGTAAATGCTGGACCAGGATTTAGAATGCATTTAGCACCAACCACAGGTCTGCCTCGTAATGTAGCAGCTCCTGTAATTGATAAATTATTTCCGCAAAAAGGAGATACAGGACGTATTCCTATTATTGCAACGTCTGGAACAAACGGAAAAACTACCACAACGAGACTTATAGCTCACATAGCTAAAATGAAAGGTTATCGTGTGGGTTATACTACAAGTGATGGTGTTTATATACAAAATAGATTATTAATGACTGGCGATTGTACAGGACCTGCAAGCGCAGAGTTTGTACTAAAAGATCCAACTGTAAATTTTGCAGTGTTAGAATGTGCAAGAGGTGGATTACTTCGTGCAGGTCTTGGTTTTAAAAAGTGTGATGTTGCTGTGGTTACTAATGTGGCAGCCGATCATTTAGGTCTAAAGGGAATTCATACCATTGAGCAATTAGCAAAAGTAAAAGGTGTTGTACCGGAAACTGTTTTGCCAGATGGTTTTGCCATTTTAAATGCTGATGATGACCTAGTTTATGATATGAGACGATCTGTAGATTGTAACGTAGCGTTATTCTCTATGGATGAGAATAATCCTCGTATTAAGGCTTTGCAAAGACTAAATGGGATTACAGCAGTTTATGAGGATGGATGGGTAACTATCTGTAGAGGTGAATGGAAAATGCGACTAATGAAAGCCGAAAATATTCCATTAACCTATGGAGGGAAAGCTAAATTTATGATTCAGAATGTGTTGGCAGCAGTGCTTGCAGCACATGTACAAGGCATAAGTATTGAAGATATGAAGGCTGCATTAGAAACCTTTATTCCTTCTGCTTCCCAAACGCCTGGACGTTTAAATTTGTTCGAATTCAATAATTTTACGATCCTATTAGATTATGCTCATAATCCGGCTGGAATGAGAGCGCTTCAAAAATTTACTGATGAATTAGATGCAACTGTTAAAGTTGGAATCATTGCTGGAATTGGTGATAGACGTGTTGAAGATAATAATGAAATGGGAGGTATTGCGGCAGATATGTTTGATGAAATTATTATTAGGCAAGATAAACGCTTACGCGGTAAAACAGAGGAAGAGTTGATTAAGATGCTTCATGATGGTATTAAGATGAAAGACCCTAATAAAAAGACAACCATTATTCCTTCAGAAAAAGAAGCAATTACATATGCTGTTAAAAACGCCGTGAAAGGATCGCTTATTATATTATGTAGCGATGTGATTCCTGATGCATTAGATCTTGTTCAGAATTTTAAAGAACAAGAAGCACGAGGCGAATTATCATTTACTAGTTAAAATCTAAAAAGACCAAATTTAGTTTTGACTTTTTAGATGAATTTTCATCTAATTTTTATTAGAAATTGTTTAACAATTATATAAGAATTTGGTATAAGTTAATTAATAACTTTACGACTTAACACAAAAACCTAATATGATTCGTTGGATACTATTTATTGCGGTCTTTTTAATTATCGACTTTTATGCTTTTCAAGCAGTCAGAACTGCTTTTAAAAGTAGAGGTGTAAATCTTATTTATATTCTAGCTTCTATATTTGTGTTAGGAAATTTTATATACCAGCTTCAAACATCAGATAAAGGTTCGGGAATTAACACAAAAATTAATCTTGCTATTGGTTTATTTCTTACGCTTTACATCCCGAAAATTATAATTATGGTTATGATGTTTGGTGAAGATATTATCAGATTGCCACAAGCATGCTATAAATATTTTACCGAAGGAAATGCTGCCGAAGGGAACTATTTGCCTTCAAGAAGACAGTTTGTAAGCCAGATTGCTCTAGTTCTTGCTGCCATTCCTTTTTCGTCTTTTTTATATGGTATGGTAAAAGGCAAGTACAATTTTAAAGTTTTAAAATATGTGCTACATTTTGAAGATTTGCCTGATGCGTTCGATGGTTATACCATTACCCAAATAAGCGATATTCATTCTGGGAGTTTTGATAATAAAGAGAAGGTTGAATATGCTGTAGACTTGATAAATGAGCAGGAATCTAACACTATCTTATTTACTGGTGATATGGTAAATAATAAAGCCGAAGAAATGATTCCTTGGAAAGACACATTTAAAAGGTTGAAAGCTGAAGACGGTATTTATTCAGTTTTTGGAAACCATGATTATGGTGATTATGTGCGGTGGAATTCGGATGAAGAAAAGGTGCAAAATTTAGAAGATTTAAAAAATATTCAAAAAGAAATTGGGTTTGATTTGTTGCTTAACGAAAGTAGATTCCTCGAAAAAAGTAATCAACGAATTGCACTTATTGGTGTAGAGAATTGGGGAAAAGGTTTTAAGCAAAAAGGCGATTTAAAAAAGGCGTCTAGTGCAATTAATAAAGATGATTTTAAAATCTTAATGAGTCATGATCCATCTCATTGGGAAGCACAAGTTATAGACGAGGATTATCATTATCATTTAACCTTAAGTGGTCATACACATGGTATGCAATTTGGAATCGAAATTCCAGGATGGATAAAATGGAGTCCTGTAAAATGGCGATATAAATATTGGGCAGGCATTTATAAAGAAAAAGGACAATATATAAATGTAAATCGTGGTTTGGGTTATTTAGCATTCCCTGGTCGGGTCGGAATCTGGCCAGAAATTACTGTGATAGAACTTAAAAAAGGTTCAGATAGTGCATAATTATATGGAAATGTTATATTTGTATAAGAGCAGTTGTCTAATAAACAATAACCTATGTCAAAATTTGGCGAACTTATAGATGTCGACACTCCAGTGTTGTTAGACTTCTTTACAGAATGGAACGAACAATCTACAGCAATGCATCCTGTGTTAAGAGATGTAGCAGCTGCACTTGGCGATAAGGCTAAAGTGATAAAAATAGATGTTGAAAAAAATCAAGAATTAGCTGAAGCTTTAAGAGTAAAAGGCTTACCAACATTAATTATTTATAAAAACGGCGAAATGAAATGGCGACAAAGTGGAGAGCAAGATGCTAATACGCTTATCGATCTTATTCAACAATACGTTTAACCTTCGATTACTTCAAAAGAATAGCCTTCTTTACTAAAGTGGTCTAAAACTTTAGGTAGTGTATATTGCATATTATTTAAAGCTTTTTGGCTGTCATGAAATACAATAATACTTCCTTTTGTAGCTTTAGAAATAACATTATCTAAACATGTTTCTTTAGAGACATGCTTATCCCAATCGAGAGAAAGGATATTCCACATGACAATTTTGTAACCGAGTTTAATTAGTTTTTTTCCTTGTTTGGGTGTGATTTGCCCGTAAGGTGGACGAAATAATGTTGAGTTAATGTGTTTTGATGCTTTTTCAACATTTTTTAAATATTCTTTTGATTTATGTTTCCAGCCTTTAATATGATTATAGGTATGATTCCCTAAAGTATGACCTTCATTTGTAATTCTATTTATAATCTCTGGATGGTGTTCAGCATTTTGACCAACACAAAAAAAAGTGGCTTTCGCATTATATTTTTTTAAAAGATCTAAAATCCAATCTGTGATCTCAGGAGTAGGGCCATCGTCGAAAGTGAGATATAGATTTTTATTTTCGGTTGGAATATCCCAAATGTAGTTAGGAAACATCTTTTTAACTACAATAGGTGTTTTTACTGGTGTTAAGTTCATGAACTTACTCTATTGTCAAGCCACTATCTGTTTGTAAGTCTAGTTCTTGCCTTGGTGGCTCTTCAACTTCTGGTTCGCTACCATAAAAATGTTCGAATAACCTAAGATAGTTATTAAATGTTTCCATTTCGGTTTTTGCAAAATCACTGTCATACTCCAATAAGACATCAACAAGACTCTTATAACGTTCGATATCTGTAACAATTTCTTCAGCCATTTTATATTGGTTGTCAACGTTTAGATTACCAAAGTATGTCAACGATTCTTGATATTTTTTAGAAACATCTTTAAATAGTTTTTGTGCTTTGTCTTTTGCATTAACCTCATAATAAGCAGTTACATATGGTTCTAAAAGTGTATAATAATTAAAGAAATCTACAGGCATATTAATCATAGCGATGTCTGCGATTTCTTCAGCTTTCTCTAATTTTTCTTCATTAATTAATTGCTGAATTAATCGTGCTAAATTTCCTCTATAGGTAATGGAATTTCTGCGTGTTTCAATATCATGATAAATGTCTGGGCTTCCGCTATTTCCCCAATCCCAATTTTTTACTTTTTCATACATTAAGTCACTATCAACACGTCCCATGTCAAAGGGGTTTGCTCTATCTACAGGTGTTTTAATTGGCACTAATTTATAGCACATACCATCTAACTGTAAGTAATCTTTCATCCAGATGTAATCATCATCCGAAAATGCACCACCAGTAAAATATAAAGGTCGTTCCCAATTATTATTTGCAACGATATCAAGCATTAATAATCTGTTTTTATAAAGTGCACTTTCTTTTATTCTGATATCTATAAAAGGGACTATTTTATCAGCATCTTTTTGTTTTACAATGCTATTTTCTAAAGCAACATCTTTATTTACAGGAATTCTAATATGTTCTACAGGAAAGTAATTAGAGTTCATTAATTGCGTAGGATAAAAACTAGGATCTTCACCTTGTTGCTGTATAATATATTGAAACTTTGTTTTAGGGTTATCACTACCTACAAAATTTAAAAAGTCTTTAATCAACATGGTGTCTTTAGAAATTTCTCGTTTCATGATATAATCTCTTGTACCATATTTGTATTGGTCGTGTGTTAGTTGGGACGGAACTGGGTCACTCTCGTAAGCCTTGCGTTTCATTTGGTCTATATACCAATCTGTTTGAAACAAGCTAGTATTTACAACTCGAACATCTGTTCTGTATCCTTCTATTTCTTGAGCATACCAAAGTGCAAACGTATCGTTGTCTCCTATTGAAAACAAAATAGCATTTTCTGCACAAGAATCTAAATACATTTTAGCCATAGCCTTGGCGGTATATTTATCTGATCTATCATGATCATCCCAATTGTTAGCAACCATAATACCAGGCACTAATATCAAACAAACAATAGAAATTGCAGGAGCGATTAATTTAGATGAGCTGTATTTTTTAATAGCTTCAAATAATGCATAAACTCCAAAACCTATCCAAATTGCAAACATGTAAAATGAACCAACGACCGAATAATCACGTTCACGAGGTTCATATGGTCGTACATTGGTATAAACTTGTATAGCTAATCCAGTAAATAAGAAGAAAACCATGAGAACCCAAAACATTTTTTTGTCTTTATTATACAAAAAGAAAAGGCCTATAAGTCCTAAAATTAGCGGAAGGAAATAATATGTATTTCTGGCTTTATTATTTTTAACATCACTTGGTAAATGATCTTGCGATAGTCCTAAATGCCATTCATCAATTAAATTAATACCACTTATCCAATTACCATGATTATCATATTTTCCTTGAATATCATCTTGTCGCCCAGTAAAATTCCACATAAAATACCGCCAATACATATACCCTAATTGGTATTCTAGCATATAAGCAATATTCTTTCCTAACGAGGGTTTTTCGATATCAATATATTGTCCAAATTGTTTTAGAAACGAATTGTAATCCTCATAGTCTACTAAACCTTGGCTAACATCGTTTTTAAAACCATTAATAGATGTTCGCAATTCGTTTTCACTTAAATATTCAGCCTTAATTTTAAAATCTAGGTAACCTGAAAACATCATATAGTTTTCGGCATGTTCACTACTCCACATACGTGGAAGAATAGATGCGTGTTCTGAATTGTAATTTTGTTTAGCACGTTTGTAATCGTTAACAATAACATATTCACCTTTTTCATAATCCTTTTCATATTTAGGCTTATCATCTATATAAGGATTGTTTTCGTCTAGCCCAGAATACTGATCTGTAAATTGCGGGCCATAAAATAAATGTGTTTCAGGATACTGTTCTAAATTATAATAGGCTAATAACTCTCTAGCGCTCGATGGATTATTTTCATTAATTACTACATTCGCATTCGCTCTTATCGGCAGCATTAACCAGGTAGAGAATCCAATAATTATAAATGTCAAACAAAGAATCCCTGTGTTAAGATGTTTATATTGTTTTTCTCTTGTATATTTTATTCCAAAATAAATAAGAGCAACTAATAATATTCCTGCAATAATAGATCCAGAATTAAAAGGAAGTCCAACTGAATTCACGAAAAATATTTCTAAAGTACTAAATAACTTCAAAATATTAGGAGCTAAAAGTTTGAAAATAAACAGCAGGATTGCTACAGTTGCAACATTAGCAATAATAAAATTCTTTATAGTAACGGTTTTATAATTTTTAAAATAATAGATTAAACCAATTGCTGGAATTGTTAATAATCCCATAAAGTGAACCCCAAAAGACAAACCAATAACAAAAGAAATTAATATAAGCCAACGATTTCCACGAGGTTTATCCATGTCCTGTTCCCAACGAAGACCTAGCCAAAAAAGAATAGACAAAATTAAAGTAGCCATGGCATAAACTTCAGTTTCTACAGCATTAAACCAAAACGAGTCTGAAAATGTAAATGCTAAACTTCCAACAAGTGCACTCCCAAGAATAGCAATAGATTTATCGTTTAATTCGTCATCATTTTTAACGAGAATCTTTTTTAATAATAAGGCAATAGACCAAAACATAAATAAAACAGCAAAAGCACTGGTAGTTGCGCTTAACATATTTAACATAAAACCTATTTGAGAAGGTTCAAAAGCAAAAATGGAAAAGAAAGCTCCAAACATTTGAAACAACGGTGCTCCTGGAGGATGACCAACTTGTAATTTCGCCGATGTTAAAATGTATTCGCCTGCATCCCAAAAACTTACTGTTGGTTCTACAGTTAAACTAAATGTAATGAATGCAATTAAAAATGCGAACCAGCCTAAAAGAGTATTCCATTTTTTAAAGCTTAATTGTGTCATGTAGAAGTTTATTTATTTACTTGGGCGAATTTATATAATAAATCCCGAATCTCGAAGATTTTTAAGTAAACGTTAAGTTTTATAATATTATTTTGTTCCTAAATGTTTGCGCAAATAAAACTTTGTATTAAATTTGCACTCTCTTTTGAGATTTTGGCCTATGGTGTAATTGGTAACACGTTTGTTTTTGGTGCAAAAGAGTCTAGGTTCGAGACCTAGTGGGCCAACATTAATTATTAAATCCTAATCATATTTATATTTGATTAGGATTTTTTTATGCTAAACAAATTAATCGATAAGTTTTTATTGAGCACAGTCGAGATGGGTCTAGCGATCCGCTGAGTTTGTCGAAGTATGAGTCTACAAAAGTCCTTCTAAATTTTCGGGAAGACTTTTTATTTAAATTCTATTTAGAAATTGATTAAAAAATCATATATTTGCAGCGTTGTAAAGGAAAATGAAAAAGCGAGGGGACGGGAAGTCCCCTCTTTTTATACTAAAAAATGTTCAAATCCACTGTTGAAAAATTGCTTAATGAAGCTTTAGAGGAACGAGAAGATCTATTTCTTATTGATTTTTCTGTTTTAGATGATAATCAAATAAAAGTAGTTATAGATGGCGACAAAGGCGTATTAGTCGAAGATTGTATGTTTATCAGTAGAGCGATAGAACATAATCTTGACAGAGAAGAACAAGATTTTTCTCTTGAAGTAACATCAGCTGGTGCAGCAGCATCCTTACAACATGTAAGACAGTATAAAAAAAATTTAGGCAGAGTCCTAAATGTTAAAACTGCAACAGATAATTTCGAAGGCATAATTACAGATGCAAACAAAAACGAAATTATTCTGAAGTGGAAAGCTAGAGAGCCTAAGCCAATTGGTAAAGGTAAGATAACAGTAAAAAAACAAGTAACAGTTGCTTACAAAGATATAAAAGAAGCAATGGTTGTAATTAAATTTTAATTCAGAAGAGTTATGGAAAATCTTGCGTTAATTGATTCTTTTTCAGAATTTAAAGACGATAAATTAATAGATCGTGTAACGTTAATGGCAATTTTAGAAGATGTTTTTAGAAGTGCTTTAAAAAGAAAATTTGGAGACGATGATAATTTTGATATCATTATTAATCCTGATAAAGGAGATTTAGAGATTTGGAGGAATCGTATAGTGGTAGCAAATGGTGAAGTTGAAGAACCTAATCAAGAAATCTCGTTGTCAGAAGCTCAAAAAATAGAGCCAGATTTTGAAGTAGGAGAAGATGTATCTGAAGAGGTGAAGCTTATCGATTTAGGTCGTAGAGCAATTTTAGCATTAAGACAAAACTTAATATCTAAAATCCATGAGCACGATAACACAAATATTTACAAGTATTTTAAAGATTTAATAGGAGAGATTTACACAGCAGAAGTACATCATATTCGTCATAGGGCAGTTATTTTGTTGGATGACGATGGTAACGAAATTATACTTCCAAAAGAAAAACAAATCCCATCAGATTTCTTTAGAAAAGGAGATAATGTAAGAGGTGTTATCGAAAGCGTTGAACTTAAAGGGAATAAGCCAGCTATTATTATGTCTCGTGCTACACCAGTATTTTTAGAAAAATTATTTGAACAAGAAATACCAGAAGTATTCGATGGCTTAATTACTGTTAAAAAGGTTGTGAGAATCCCTGGAGAGAAAGCAAAAGTTGCAGTAGATTCTTATGACGATAGAATAGATCCAGTTGGAGCTTGTGTTGGCATGAAAGGCTCAAGAATACATGGTATTGTTAGAGAATTAGGAAACGAAAATATAGATGTAATTAATTACACAAACAATCTTCAATTATTTATAACAAGGTCTTTAAGCCCTGCTAGAGTAACATCAATAAAAATAGATGAAGAAACGAAACGTGCAGAAGTGATACTAAAACCAGAAGAGGTAAGTAAAGCAATTGGTCGTGGAGGACATAATATAAGATTGGCTGGTCAAATGACAGGTTACGAAATTGATGTTTTTAGAGAAGGCGCAGAAGAAGATGTAGAATTAAGTGAATTCTCAGATGAAATTGAAGGATGGATTATTTCAGAATTCAGTAAAGCCGGTCTTGATACGGCTAAAAGTATACTAGAACAAGATGTGGTTGATTTAGTAAAAAGAACAGATTTAGAAGAAGAAACAATAAATGATGTTATTAGAATTCTTAAAGAAGAATTTGAGGAATAACAAAAAATTGAGTTATATTAAAGGCAATTTATGGCTGAAACTATTAGATTAAATAAAGTATTAAGGGAGTTAAATATTTCTCTAGATCGTGCTGTGGAATTTTTAGAATCCAAAAATATCGAGATAGAAAAACGTCCTACTACAAAAATTTCAGAAGAAATTCACACCATTCTTTCTAATGAATTTCAAACAGATGCTACCAAAAAAATAGCATCTAAAGAAGTGAGTGAAGCAAAACTGAAAGAAAAGGAAGCCTTGCGAGAACAGCGTGAAAAAGAAGAACTAGAAAGAGAGCAAGCAAGAAACAGAAGAGTAATTAAAGCGACAACGGAACTTTCTGGACCAAAAAAAGTTGGAAAAATTGATTTAGAATCCGACAAAAAAAAGGCGTCAAAGAAAGAAGATATTGTTGAAGAAAAGAAAGTTGAGGTAAAGCCAGAACCAGTTAAGGAGAAGGAAGTTAAGAAAGAAGAGAAAGTAGAAGAGACTCCAAAAGTAAAAGAAGAAAAGAAGCCAGTAATAAAGGAAAAGCCTAAAAAGGAAGAAGCCCCAGAAGAGGGAGAAGTTCCAGTAGTAGATGAAAAAGTAACAACAAAATATCAAAAGCTTTCTGGGCCAAAAATTTCTGGGAATAAAATAGATCTTACCCAATTCAATAAGCCTAAAAAGAAAAAAGAAGAGAAAAAAGAAACTCCCGCCGCTGCCAATAAGAAAAAGCGTCGTCGCATAAGTAAAGCTGGTGCTCCTAAACCTGGAAGTGGAGGACAAGGAAACAGAGGAAATGATAGATTTAAAGGAAAAAAACCAGGACAAGGCAGACGTCAAATTGTAAAAGAAGAACCTAGTGAGGAAGATGTAAAAAAACAAGTAAGAGAAACACTTGAAAAACTCCAGGGTAAAACAAACAAAGGTAAAGGAGCAAAATATAGAAGAGATAAAAGAGACCAGCATAGAGAGCAGACTGAAATTGATGAGCAAATAGAAGCAGCAGAAAGTAAAATTCTGAAAGTTACAGAGTTTGTAACTGCAAACGAAGTTGCTACAATGATGAGTGTTGGAGTTACAGAAATCATATCGGCATGTATGTCGCTTGGTATGATGGTTACAATGAATCAGCGTTTAGATGCAGAAACACTTTCAATTGTTGCTGATGAATTTGGTTATAAAGTAGAATTTATTACTGCAGATATTGAAGAGTCTATCGAAGAAGTGGTAGACAAACCAGAAGATTTAAAACCTCGTGCACCAATTGTAACTGTAATGGGTCACGTAGATCATGGTAAAACATCTTTACTAGATTATATTCGTCAAGAAAATGTTATAGCAGGAGAATCAGGAGGCATTACACAACATATTGGAGCTTATGGAGTAGAGTTAGAAGGTGGTCAAAAAATTGCATTTTTAGACACGCCAGGTCACGAAGCTTTTACAGCAATGCGTGCTCGTGGAGCTCAAGTTACAGATATCGCAATTATTGTTGCAGCAGCAGACGATGATATTATGCCACAAACAAAAGAGGCTATTTCACATGCACAAGCCGCTGGAGTCCCTATTGTTTTTGCAATAAATAAAATAGATAAACCAGATGCTAATCCTGAAAAGATTAAAGAAGGCCTAGCACAAATGAATTTATTGGTTGAAGATTGGGGTGGAAAAATTCAATCACATGATATTTCAGCAAAAGAAGGAACTGGTATTAAAGAATTATTAGAAAAGGTATTGCTTGAAGCCGAATTATTAGAGCTTACTGCAAACCCAAATAAACCTGCTCAAGGAACAGTTGTAGAAGCATTTCTTGATAAAGGGCGTGGTTATGTATCTACGATATTAGTACAGGCCGGAACACTTAAAATAGGGGATTATGTTTTAGCTGGAAAAAATAGTGGTAAAGTAAAAGCCATGCATGACGAACGAGGAAATGATGTGATAGTAGCTGGCCCATCGACACCTGTGTCTATTTTAGGGTTAGATGGTGCGCCACAAGCTGGTGATAAATTTAATGTTTTTGAAGATGAGCGTGAAGCAAAACAAATAGCTACAAAACGTACACAATTACAGCGTGAGCAATCTGTAAGAACGCAACGCCATATAACACTAGACGAAATAGGTCGTCGTATTGCACTTGGAGATTTCCAGGAGTTAAATATTATTCTTAAAGGAGATGTTGATGGTTCTGTTGAAGCATTAACAGACTCATTCCAAAAACTTTCTACTGAAGAGATTCAAGTAAACATTATACATAAAGGTGTAGGAGCAATTACCGAAAGTGATGTTTTATTAGCATCGGCTTCAGATGCAATTATTATTGGCTTTAATGTGAGACCTATGGGTAATGCCCGTCAGATAGCAGATAAAGAAGAAATCGATATCCGAATGTACTCAATTATCTATGATGCCATTAACGATCTAAAAGACGCCATGGAAGGTATGTTATCTCCAGAGCTTAAAGAAGAAATTTCAGGTACTGCAGAAATTAGAGAAATCTTTAAGGTCTCTAAAATTGGTACTATTGCAGGTTGTATGGTAACTAACGGAAAAATCTTTAGAAACTCGAGTATTCGTTTAATTCGTGATGGTGTCGTTATTTATACTGGAGAACTCTCTTCGTTAAAACGTTTTAAAGACGATGTTAAGGAAGTAGCAAAAGGTTATGATTGTGGTACACAAATTAAAAACTACAACGACATTAAAGAAGGAGATGTTATTGAGGCCTTCCACGAAGTAGAAGTTAAGAAAACATTGAAATAATATTTTGAAAATATTACTAATAAAAAATGCGACTCAATTGAGTCGCATTTTTTATGCTTTCTTCTTTTTATGTATAAAAATAAAAGCACTCGGAAATTTATTTTTAATTTTTTGTAAAGCACGATCTGCTTCTAGTCGTGTTCTAAAACTTCCAACCCAAATTTTATAATTCGGTGTTTCATAAACCAAAGTCGATTTCCAGGTAAAAGAAGAATACACCTTTATCTTAGCATCCTCTGCATCTGCACGATTACCAGAATAAATCTGTATCTTGTATCTTCCTGTCGCTTCTTCAGCTGCGTTCATGCCTTTTTTTATAGCAAGTAACTTTTCAATATCTTGATCTTGATTAATATCAAGTGTGCCTATCTGTGCATAAGTATTAAAAGCAACTAGAAATAATATAATAAACGATGTTTTTTGACTTAAATTTTTCATTTTCAATGTAATTTATGCAAATGTATTAGTTATAAACTTATTCTAGTAGCATTTTATTATTTAGAATTTCTCTAAATTAACAATTAACACTTCACTAACATTTCTAAAATAAACTATAAGTGTTACTTTTGCGTGAGTTTTTTATAGCTGTTTTTCTTAATTTATTAAATGAAAAAACCGTACCAAAGTTTAGAAGATAATTCAACTAACAATATGCAACAGGTGATATATCGTAAATTAACCTCAAAAATTCTTCATTTAGGGTTTATTATTTTACTCACATTTTCAAGCAATCTTAACGCTCAAGAAGGAGATTCTGTAAAAGGAAAATCATTATTTAACGCAAACTGTGCTGCGTGTCATCAATTAGATAAAAAAATGACAGGTCCTGCATTACGACATGTGGAACAACGTTTGTCAGACGACGAAGGTCTTGATAGAGATTGGCTTTCTGCATGGATACGTAATAGTGCTGGCATTGTTAAGTCTGGAGATGCGTATGCTAATAAAATTTACAATGAGTATGGCGGAGCTGCAATGACTGCATTCCCACAATTATCAGACGAAGATATAAATAACCTTTTAGCTTATACCGCAGAAGTTAAAGCTGAACCAGTAGCTGCTACAGGAGGTGCAATTGCAGCAACTCCAGCTGCAGAACCAGGTATTTCAAACGAAATTTTATTAGGTGCTTTAGGTATTTTATTTATGCTATTAGCGTTTGGTCTTTATTTGGTAAACAAAACATTACGTCGTTTTGCTGCATCTCAAAATATCGATGTGCCTGAAGAAACTAAACGTGTGCCACTTTGGAAAGCATTTGTTAAAAATCAGTTTTTAGTATTAGTAACATGTATTTTCTTACTGCTTGCAAGTGGTTATTATGTATTTGGCTATTTAATGCAAATAGGTATTGATCAAGGATATCAGCCAGTGCAACCAATACACTTTTCACATAAAATACATGCAGGAGATAATAAAGTAGATTGTAAATACTGTCACTCATCAGCTAGAGTAAGTAAAACATCTGGAATCCCTTCATTGAATGTATGTATGAATTGCCATAAATCTATTTATGAATATAATGGCGAAACGACTCCAGAACATAATAAAGAATTCTATGATGGAGAAATTCAAAAACTATATGCAGCAGCTGGATGGAGTGATGCAGATCAAAAATACACAGGAGAAACACAACCCGTAAAATGGGTTCGTATTCATAACTTACCAGATTTTGTTTACTATAATCATTCACAACACGTAACTGTTGCTGGGATTGAATGTCAGACATGTCATGGTTCAGTTGAGGAAATGGAAATCATGTATCAATTTGCACCATTAACTATGGGTTGGTGTATTGAATGCCATAGAACAACAAACGTAAAAGTTAAAGACAACGAGTACTATACAAAAATTCACGAAGAGTTATCTAAAAAGTATGGTGTAGACCAATTGACTGCTGCTCAAATGGGTGGATTAGAATGTGGTAAGTGTCATTATTAATAAAAAACAGTTTTAGTTTTAGTGTAATGCTAATAACTATAACGAACAACTAATAACTATTAAAAGAATATGTCATCAAACAAGAAATACTGGAAAAGTGTTGAAGAGCTAAACGAAAACAGCTCTATTGTTGAGACGCTAAAACAAAAAGAATTTGTTGAACAAATTCCGGTTGATGAGTTTTTAGGAGATAAAGAAACATTAGATAGTTCTAATACGACTAGACGCGATTTCTTAAAATATGTAGGTTTTAGTACAGCTGCTGCATCACTTGCAGCATGCGAAGGGCCTGTTGTGAAATCAATTCCTTATGTAGTTCAACCACAAGAGATTATTCCTGGCGTTGCAAATTATTATGCGACGACCATTGCAAATGGATTTGATTTCGCAAGTGTTTTAGTGAAAACTCGTGAAGGGCGCCCTATAAAAATCGAGAATAATACAATGGCTGCTACCAGTGGTAGTGCTAATGCTAGAGTTAATGCATCAGTTTTAGGATTATATGATAGTTTAAGAGTTCAAGGCCCTTCTATAGGAGAAGATGCAATTTCTTGGAGTGATTTCGACAAACAAACTGGTGATAAATTAACAAGTATAGCGGCAGCAAATAAAAGCATCGTGTTATTAACACAAACATTTGCTAGCCCATCTACGAGCAAGTTAATTTTAGAGTTTAAAGAAAAATATGGTAATGTTAGTCATGTAGTTTACGATGCTGTTTCAGAATCTACTGCATTAGACGCATTCCAAGCTGCTTATGGAGAAAGAGGATTAGCAAATTACGATTTCGAAAAAGCTTCAACAATCGTTTCGATTGGTGCAGATTTTCTAGGTGATTGGCAAGGAGGTGGATTTGATTCTGGTTATGCAAAAGGACGTGTGCCAAATCATGGTAAAATGTCTCGTCATATTCAGTTTGAATCTAATATGTCGTTAACTGGAGCTAATGCAGACAAGCGTGTACCTTTAACGCCAAGTCAACAAAAAGTAGCATTAGCTAAATTATATAGTTTAATTGTTGGTGGTTCTGTGTCTGGTGATTTGCCAGAAAATATTAATGATGCTGTTCAGAAAGCAGCATCTCAATTAAAGAAAGCAGGAAGTAATGGTGTTGTAGTTACAGGACTTAATGATGTAAATGCACAAACTGTTGTATTAGCAATAAATGAAGCACTTTCGAGTAAAGCATTCGATTCGAAAACACCAATAAAGACAAGACAAGGAAGCGATAAAGCGGTGAATGCTTTGGTCGCCAATATGAAAGCTGGTAAAGTAGGAGCAATCATTATGAGTGGTGTGAATCCTTTATATACATTACCAAATGCTTCAGATTTTGCAGAAGGTTTAGAGAAAACAGAATTATCTATTGCTTTTTCAATGAAAGCCGATGAGACTTCTACAAAAACACAATATATAGCAGCAGCACCTCACTATTTAGAATCTTGGGGAGATGTTGAATTAAAGAAAGGTCATTTTGCATTAATGCAACCAACAATTCGTCCATTGTTTGATACAAGACAATTGCAAGATGCTCTATTGGTGTGGAATGGTAGTACAGTTTCTTACAATGATTATATAAAACAAACTTGGAATGAAAGCGTTTTAGGCGGTTCGTCATTCAATCAAGCTTTGCATGACGGTGTTTTTGTTTCTGGTGGAGGTGTATCAACTTCGGACGGTACGAACGAAACTATCCATGAAAGTGACCACAAAACATATGCTGGTGGTATTATCGAAGATGTTGCCGATGGATTAGGAATTAATAAGAACGAGGAAGATTCTATAACTAATACTTCAGAAACCTCTGGTGATGCAGCAAGAGCGTTAGCAACTTCAGCAACTTCAACAGGATTAGAATTAAGTTTATATACAAAAGTAGGAATGGGAGATGGTCAACAAGCCAATAACCCATGGTTACAAGAATTTCCAGACCCTATTACAAGAACAACTTGGGATAACTATCTAACAATATCAGCTAAAGATGCGAACGATTTAGGAATTAAAAATTGGCATGTAGCTAATGGAGGTTTAAATTCTAGTTTAGTTGAATTGACGGTTAACGAAGTTCCTGTTACGGTTCCTGTAATTATTCAACCAGGTCAAGCAGTTGGGTCATTAGGATTATCATTAGGATATGGCCGTAAAGATGGATTAAAAGAAGAAATGCAAACAGGGAAGAATGCATATCATTTTTATAAAGATTTTAATTCAGTACAAACTAATGTATCCATAAAAGTAGTTGGAGGAGAGCATGAATTTGCATGTGTACAGTTGCATAATACTTTAATGGGACGTGGTGATATTATTAAAGAAACCACATTAGAGATATTTAATACAAAAGATAAAGAACATTGGAATGCTATTCCAGTTGTATCTTTAAACCATAAAGAAACTCCAGTAACAGATCCAAGAGTTGATCTTTGGGATGAGTTTGATCGCTCTATTGGTCATCATTTTAACTTATCGATTGACCTAAACTCATGTACAGGTTGTGGTGCTTGTGTCATTGCATGTCATGCAGAAAACAACGTGCCTGTAGTTGGTAAAACTGAAGTACGTCGTAGTCGCGATATGCACTGGTTACGTATTGATAGATATTATTCTTCTGAAGAGACATTTGAAGGAGATTTAGAAAAGAAAGAAAATGCAGAAGGTTGGTTTACAGGCCAAAAACAAGCATTGAGAGAAATGGAGGACGGAGCGGCAAATCCGCAAGTAGCTTTCCAACCAGTAATGTGTCAGCATTGTAATCATGCACCTTGTGAAACAGTTTGCCCTGTGGCAGCAACATCACATGGTCGTCAAGGTCAGAATCATATGGCATATAACCGTTGTGTAGGTACTAGATATTGTGCAAATAACTGCCCGTATAAAGTACGTCGTTTCAACTGGTTTTTATATAATGGGAATGATGAGTTTGATTACTATATGAATGACGATTTAGGACGTATGGTGTTAAATCCAGATGTTGTAGTTCGTTCTCGTGGTGTGATGGAAAAATGTTCTATGTGTATTCAAATGACACAAAAAACCATTCTTGATGCAAAACGTGATGGACGTGAAATTAAAGATGGCGAGTTCCAAACAGCTTGTTCTGCAGCATGTAGTAGTGGAGCTATGATATTTGGAGATATTAATGATAAAGAAAGTAAGGTAGCACACCTTAAAGAAGATAATCGTATGTATCACTTATTAGAAAGTGTTGGAACTAAACCTAATGTTCAGTACCAAACCAAAGTGAGAAATACAACAGAAGCATAAATTAATTAAGAAATAATTATAAACGAATTATGGCGTCTCATTACGAAGCACCTATTAGAAGACCTTTAGTCACAGGAGAAAAATCATATCACGATGTATCGGTAGATGTGGCTGCTCCAGTAGAAGGAAAAGCCAATAAGTCATGGTGGATAGTTTTTTCTATCGCACTTGCTGCTTTTCTTTGGGGAGTTGGATGTATAATTTACACAATATCTACAGGTATTGGTACTTGGGGTTTAAATAAAACCGTAGGCTGGGCTTGGGATATTACTAACTTTGTTTGGTGGGTTGGTATTGGTCATGCTGGAACCTTAATTTCGGCAGTACTTTTACTATTCCGTCAAAAATGGAGAATGGCAATTAACCGTTCTGCAGAAGCGATGACAATTTTCTCTGTGATTCAAGCTGGACTATTTCCAATCATTCACATGGGTAGACCTTGGTTAGGATATTGGGTATTGCCTATTCCGAATCAGTTTGGTTCCCTTTGGGTAAATTTTAACTCACCATTACTTTGGGATGTATTTGCGATTTCAACATATTTATCAGTATCATTAGTCTTCTGGTGGACTGGTTTATTACCAGATTTTGCAATGATTCGCGATAGAGCTGTGAAGCCTTTTCAAAAGAAAATATATTCTTTATTGAGTTTTGGTTGGTCAGGTCGTGCTAAAGACTGGCAACGTTTTGAAGAGGTATCTTTAGTACTCGCAGGTTTGGCAACACCACTTGTACTTTCTGTTCATACGATTGTATCTTTTGATTTCGCGACATCTGTGATTCCTGGTTGGCATACTACAATTTTCCCACCATATTTTGTTGCTGGTGCAGTTTTCTCTGGTTTTGCTATGGTAAATACACTTCTTATAATTATGAGAAAAGTATGTAGCCTTGAAGATTATATTACAGTGCAGCACATTGAATTAATGAACATAGTAATCATGATTACGGGTTCTATAGTTGGTGTGGCATATATTACTGAATTATTTATCGCATGGTATTCAGGTGTTGAATATGAGCAATATGCGTTTTTAAATAGAGCTACAGGACCTTATTGGTGGGCATATTTATTAATGATGAGTTGTAATGTATTCTCTCCTCAATTTATGTGGTTCAAAAAATTGAGAACGAGCATTATGTTCTCGTTCTTTATATCAATTGTCGTGAATATAGGTATGTGGTTTGAGCGTTTTGTAATTATTGTAACATCGTTACATAGAGATTACTTACCATCATCTTGGACAATGTTCTCACCTACTTTTGTAGATATCGGAATATTTATAGGAACTATAGGATTTTTCTTTGTATTATTCTTATTATATTCAAGAACATTCCCTGTGATTGCACAAGCCGAAGTGAAAACAATTTTGAAATCATCAGGAGAACGATATAAAAGTATAAGAGAACGCGGTGATAGTTTAGTAGGCACAGGTTCGGACACAAGAACATCTGGAAATGAGTCTAAACCAGTGAAAATAAAAGCTCCTAAAAAAGATAATTCTGAAAAAGTAAATAGTCTTTTAGGAAGCATAGGATTGTTTGATGCTAATTCGCAAACTGCCGATGATCTTAAGAAAATTAGTGGTGTAGGTCCAAAAATGGAAGATGCACTAAATAGTTTAGGCATATATACTTTCCTTCAGGTTAGTAAAATGACGAAAAAAGAATACGACTTGTTAGATGAAATCACAGGATTATTCCCTGGAAGGGCAGAACGTGATGATTGGTCTGGACAAGCTAAAAAATTAATAAACTAATAGCATATGGAAACTTCAAAAGTAATTCACGCTATTTATACAGACGATGACATTTTAATGTCTGCTGTTAAAACAGTTAAGGCAGAAAAACATCATATAGAAGAAGTGTATACGCCTTTTCCAGTTCACGGACTAGATAAAGCTATGGGACTTGAGCCAACACGTATTGCTATTGCATCATTTATTTACGGGTGTGTTGGGCTAATAGTTTCAATTGTCATGATGAATTATATAATGATTGAAGATTGGCCACAAAATATTGGTGGTAAACCAAGTTTCAGTTATTTAGAAAATATGCCTGCATTTGTTCCTATAATGTTTGAGTTAACAGTGTTTTTTGCAGCCCATTTAATGGTAATTACTTTTTATCTTCGTAGTAGAATGTGGCCATTTAAACAAGCTGAAAATCCTGATGTAAGAACAACAGACGATCATTTTTTAATGGAAATTGCAGTTCATGGTAATGAAAAAGAACTTGAAAGTTTGCTTAAAGAAACAGGCGCTGTTGAAGTAAATATAGTTGATAAAGAAGAAGCACATTAATTATGATGAAAAGCTTAATAAAAATAACAGTTGTTGCATTGGTTTTAATAGCCTTTGTATCTTGTAAAAAAGATACAAGACCTAACTATCAGTTTATGCCTAATATGTATGAACCGGTTGGTTATGAAACCTATGGCAAAAATGATATGTTTGCTAATCAAATGGAAGCTAGAACACCTGCAGAAGGGACTATCCCAAGAGGATATATTCCATTCGATATTGAAAACACAACTGAAGGTTTCGAATTAGCAAAAGCAACATTAATTAGTACGTTAGATTCTACTGCTGTAGATTTTGCAAGAGGGAAAGAGCTTTACGATATTTACTGTGGTATTTGTCATGGTAATAAAGGCGATGGACAGGGAAATCTTGTAAAACGAGAAAAAATTCTTGGTATTCCAAGTTATGATGACGTAGGAAGAAATATAAATGCAGGAAGTACATACCATACTATTTATTATGGTAAAAATGCCATGGGCTCTTATGCGAATCAATTAAAAGAAGAAGAGCGTTGGCAAGTAATAGCTTATGTGTTAAAGCTAAAAGCAGATTTAGAAAAGTAAGATTATATAAAGATTATATATAGACATGTATACATTTTCAAATAAATTAAAGACATTTTCAATAGCATTAATGATTTTAGGAGCATTAGGAGTTGGGTATGGTTTTATGACATCTCATAAATCTTTTGAAGAAGTTGAAACACTACTTGCTCAAGAAGAATCAGACCATGGTGGTGGTCATGCAGTTGAAGCATCACACGAAGAAGCAACAACTCATGATGAACATGCTATCGATGCTCATGCTAGTGAGTCACATTCTGGAGAAGACACTTCACATGATGCGCATACAGAACATGTTATACATGTACAACATCAAATTGCGAACAGACCTTGGTCTGCATTGTATGTCGCAGCATTCTTTTTTATGATGATTGCCCTTGGTGTATTAGCATATTATGCTATTCAAATTGCGGCTCAAGCAGGTTGGTCTCCAGTATTATTTAGAGTCATGGAAGGTATAACTTCGTATTTACTTCCAGGCGCTTTAATTGTATTGGGTATTGCGGCAGCATCTCACTTTATTGGACATGATAATATATTTATGTGGATGAATTCGGAAGTTACAAATCCAGAGAGTGAGCATTATGATAAACTAATAGACAATAAATCAAGCTTCTTAAATGTGCCAGGGTTTTTAATTCGAGGATTAATATTTATCACAGGTTGGTGTTTATACCGTTATTTCGCTAGAAAATTTTCAATCGCTCAAGACACCTCTGACAATAAAAGTAATTTTAAAAAGCAATTCCGTATTTCGGCTGCTTTTTTAGTTTTCTTTATTTATACAGAATCAATGATGTCTTGGGATTGGATAATGAGTGTAGATCCACACTGGTTTAGCACATTATTTGGATGGTATGTATTTGCAAGTATGTTTGTAAGCGGTATTACTGTAATCGCTTTAATAACTATCTATTTAAAATCTAGAGGACATTTAGAGTTTGTGAATGAAAACCATTTACATGATGTTGCAAAATACATGTTCGCATTTAGTATTTTCTGGACATATCTTTGGTTTTCACAATTTATGCTAATCTGGTATGCAAATATTCCTGAAGAGGTTACGTACTTTGTAACAAGATTTGAAGATTATCAACTCCCATTTTTAGGAATGGTAGTTATGAATTTCGTTTTCCCTATTTTAATATTAATGAATGCAGATTACAAACGTATTCCTTGGTTTGTAATAATGGCAGGATTAGTAATTTTAGCTGGTCATTATATTGATATTTTCAACATGATTATGCCAGCAACAGTTGGAGATAGATGGTATATTGGAATTCCTGAAATTAGCTCAATATTATTATTTGCTGGTCTATTTATTTTTATTGTGTTCACAGCATTAACAAAAGCGCCATTATTGGCAAAAGGAAATCCGTTTATGAAAGAAAGCGAACAATTCCATTATTAATAAAACAAATAAAGAAGAATAACAACAATGACTGCTTTATTAACAATTATAGTTTTAGTTTTTATTACCGTTGCCATTTGGCAAATGGTTAAGATTTTTGATTTAGCTCAAGCTACTTCAGAAAATACACAAGTAGCCAACGATAAAGACAACAAAGTTAATGGATACTTAATGTTAGTTTTTCTAGCATTTATTTATATTATTACCATTATCTGTTTTGTTAAATGGGGAGATTTACCCTTAATGTCGAATTCTGCATCTGAACATGGACCTACGGTAGATAATCTTATGATTATTTCTATGGTTCTTATTTTTATTGTACAAACGATTACACAGTTTTTATTACACTATTTCGCATTTAAATATAAAGGTGAAAAAGGCAAGAAGGCTTTGTTTTATGCAGATAATAATACATTAGAGTTTATCTGGACAATTATTCCAGTAATTGTACTAGCAGGATTAATTATTTATGGATTATTCACTTGGAATACTATTATGAATGTTAATGAAGATGACGATCCTTTAGTAGTAGAATTGTATGCGCAACAGTTTAACTGGAAAGCACGTTATGGTGGCGCTGATAATACATTAGGTAAAGCAAATGTAAGGTTGATTGATATTGATAGAGCTAACATATTAGGTGTGGACGAATCAGATCCTAATGCTCAAGATGATGTTATAACCACCGAACTTCATTTACCAGTCGGAAAACCAGTTCTTTTCAAAATGCGTTCTCAAGATGTATTACATTCAGCTTATATGCCTCACTTTAGAGCACAAATGAATTGCGTTCCTGGTATGATAACACAATTTGGGTTTACACCAACTGTAACAACAGTCGATATGAGAGAAACACCTCAAATGGTAGATAAAGTTGCAAACATTAACAGAATAAGAGTTGAAGAAAGTAATAAATTAATAGCAAAAGGCGAAGATGCTTTAGAACGTTATGAATTTGATTATTTACTTCTTTGTAATAAAATTTGCGGTAAGTCACATTACAATATGCAAATGAAAATTATTGTTGAAACTCAAGAAGAGTATGACGCTTGGTTAAGTGAACAAAAATCATTTAAGAACTCTTTAATTAACTAAAAAAAGAAACCGATATAAGATTATGTCAGCACACGCAGATACACTAGATCACGACGATCACGGACATCATCATAAAGAAACATTCGTAACTAAATATATATTTAGTCAAGATCACAAGATGATTGCCAAGCAGTACCTTATTACAGGTACAATAATGGGAGTTATAGGTGTTATAATGTCTTTAATGTTTCGTATGCAAATTGCATGGCCAGAAGAACCAAATGTATTGTTTGAAGCTTTATTAGGAAAATGGGCTCCAGATGGTGTTATGGATGCCGATATTTATTTGGCATTAGTAACGATTCATGGAACCATTATGGTATTCTTTGTGCTTACAGCTGGATTGAGTGGTACGTTTAGTAACCTGCTTATTCCATTGCAAATTGGTGCAAGAGATATGGCTTCAGGTTTTTTAAACATGTTATCTTACTGGATGTTTTTCTTATCAACAGTCGTTATGCTTCTTTCTCTTTTTGTTGAGGCTGGACCTGCGTCTGCTGGATGGACAATATATCCTCCATTAAGTGCATTACCATTAGCGCAAGGAGGATCTGGAATGGGTATGACATTGTGGTTAGTATCCATGGCAATATTCATTGCATCATCACTATTAGGTTCGTTAAATTATATTGTTACTGTAATAAATTTACGTACAAAAGGAATGTCTATGACAAGATTACCACTTACAATTTGGGCGTTCTTCGTTACAGCAATTATAGGTGTTATTTCGTTTCCTGTTTTATTATCAGCAGCGCTGTTATTAATAATGGATAGAAGTTTTGGAACCTCATTCTTCCTATCAGACATATTTTTACAAGGAGAAGTATTACATTATCAAGGAGGATCACCAGTTTTATTCGAACACTTATTCTGGTTTCTAGGCCATCCTGAAGTATATATCGTATTGTTACCAGCGTTAGGGATTACTTCAGAAATTATTGCTACAAATTCTCGAAAACCTATATTCGGTTATCGTGCAATGATTGCGTCAATTTTAGCAATTGCATTCTTGTCTACAATTGTTTGGGGACATCATATGTTTATTTCAGGAATGAACCCATTTTTAGGTTCCGTATTTACATTTACAACCCTATTGATAGCAATTCCATCTGCAGTAAAAGCGTTCAACTATATAACAACATTATGGAAAGGGAATTTGCAGTTAAATCCAGCAATGTTATTTTCGATTGGATTAGTTTCGACATTTATAACAGGTGGTTTAACAGGAATTATTCTTGGTGATAGTGCATTAGACATTAATGTACATGATACATATTTTGTAGTAGCTCACTTCCATTTAGTAATGGGTATATCCGCACTTTACGGAATGTTTGCTGGAATTTATCATTGGTTCCCTAAAATGTATGGTCGTATGTTAAATAAGAACCTTGGTTATGTTCATTTTTGGGTAACAGCAGTTTGTGCTTATGGTGTATTTTTTCCAATGCATTTTATAGGAATGGCTGGATTACCAAGGCGCTATTATACAAACAGTAACTTCCCATTATTTGACGATTTATCAAATGTAAATGTGATTATTACAATATTTGCCTTAATAGGAGGAGCTTTCCAATTAGTATTTCTTTGGAATTTCTTTTACAGTATTTTCTACGGAAAGAAAACAGTTCAAAACCCATGGCGTTCTAACACCTTAGAATGGACTGCTCCAATAAAGCATATTCACGGAAACTGGGAAGGTGAAATTCCTCACGTATATCGATGGTCTTACGATTATAGTAAGCCTGGGCATGATGTAGATTTTGTTCCTCAAAATATTCCGCTAAAAGAAGGAGAAGAAGAATTACAACACTAGTTGTATGATAAAATAATATTGAAAAGCCTTTCCATTTCGGAAAGGCTTTTTTGTTATATTTGTTTATGCTAAACTTGATTTAGTATCTTATCAAAAATTAAAAAAATTCCTGCCTTTACAGGAAATAAGATGAACGAAAATTTAGATCCAACAGACGAGCATTTTTCACATGAAGAGTTAGAGGTCGAAAAGCAATTAAGACCATTATCTTTTGATGATTTCACTGGACAGGACCAAGTTTTACAAAATCTTCAAGTTTTTGTTCAAGCAGCAAATGGTCGTAGTGAGGCATTAGATCATACATTATTTCATGGACCTCCAGGTTTAGGAAAAACAACTTTAGCACATATTTTAGCCAGCGAATTAGAAGTTGGGATTAAAGTGACTTCTGGGCCAGTTTTAGACAAGCCAGGTGATCTTGCTGGATTGCTGACTAACCTCGAAGAACGCGATGTCTTATTTATTGATGAGATTCATCGATTGAGTCCAATTGTAGAAGAGTATTTATATTCTGCAATGGAAGACTACAAAATCGATATTATGATTGAGTCTGGACCAAATGCTAGAACAGTACAACTTAATTTAAATCCATTTACATTAGTTGGTGCAACAACACGTTCTGGTTTACTTACAGCACCAATGCGCGCGCGATTTGGTATTCAAAGTAGGTTACAATATTATAAAACAGACTTACTAACAACCATAGTACAACGAAGTGCGTCAATTTTGGATGTTCCAATTTCTATGGAAGCTGCCGTAGAGATTGCAGGACGAAGTAGAGGAACTCCTAGAATAGCTAATGCTTTATTACGTCGTGTACGCGATTTTGCACAAATAAAAGGGAATGGTAATATTGATATAAAAATTGCACGATTTGCTTTAGAGGCATTAAATGTAGATGCCCATGGTTTAGACGAAATGGATAATAAAATCCTTTCAACAATTATCGATAAATTTAAAGGCGGTCCAGTAGGAATATCTACCATTGCTACAGCAGTAAGTGAAAGCACAGAAACTGTCGAAGAAGTTTACGAACCTTTTTTAATACAGCAAGGGTTTATCATGAGAACACCTCGTGGACGTGAAGTTACCGAATTAGCATATAAACATTTAGGTAAAATTAAAGGACTAACTCAAGGCGGATTGTTCTAATGTCCAAATACAAGTATCCAAATAAAATTCCATTTCATAAGTTTATAATCAACTCTTCCAAAATCGCAAAAAACCCTATTCCTGTTCAGAATATTTGGTTGAAACAGAATAACAATGCTTTTTATGTAAAACCCTATTTTCAGCAACCGGTTATTATTACCTGTAGAAGTGACATTGCGAAAGATATTCTTCAGAAAAAACACAAACAATTTCATAAATCTAAAATTCAAACCCAGTTTTTATCAAAATATATTGGTTATGGCTTGCTGACTTCTAGTGGAGATTATTGGTTGCAACAACGCAGATTAATTCAGCCAGGTTTTCATAGAGAGAAAATTAAAGAATTAGTAGATGTTATTGATACAACTATAAAAGCTCAATTAGAAACAGTTACTTTAAACAAAGAAGTTGATTTATATTCTATAATGAATGAACTTGCTTTTGAAGTAGTCGCGAAATCATTATTTAATTTTTCAGCAGAAAAAAGCACATTAAAAAGACTTCAGTATATTATTGAAAAACTTCAGAAATTCATCACTATTGAAATTAGACAACCCTTTAAAAAACTCGGATTCCTGTTATCAGGAAAGTATAAATTTCATAACAAATTAGTAAAAGAGAGTCGAGATATTATTGAAACGATAATCATTCAACGAAAAACGACCAATAAAGAACATGACGATTTGCTTCAAATGTTACTCGATGCTAAATATGAAGATGGTTCGTCTATGACTAACGATCAACTTATTGATGAAATACTAATACTCTTTGTTGCAGGACACGAAACCACGGCAAATGCTTTAACTTTTATCTTAACTTTATTAGCACAGAATAAAACGGTTTTAAATAAATTAGAAGCTGAAGTCGATCAAGTGTCATCTACAACAAATGATGCTTTACAATCTATTTCTAATTTATCATATTTAACGAACTGCATTAACGAAAGTTTGCGCTTATATCCTCCAGCATGGATCACAGATCGCGTTGCTATCGAAGATGTTCAACTTCAGGAATTTTATATTAAAAAAGGAACAATGATTGGTGTTTCAATATTCGAGTTGCACAGAAATCCTGAATATTGGGACAATCCAGATCAATTTATTCCTGAACGTTTTATTGATAATCCACAACTTTTAAAAGCAGATGCATATATGCCATTTGGTGCAGGACCACGATTATGTATTGGTAATAACTTTGCAATGTTCGAAATGATTTTAACGATTTTTGAAGTGATAAAAAGATTCAAAATTTCTACAACTACCACCACGATAAATGTGAATCCGTTAATTACATTAAAACCGGTTGGTTTAACGTTAAAGTTTGAAGAAAGATAAACGCTATTTAAAATAAGATAACAAATCAGATTTTCGAGAAGCCGAAACCATAACTTCTTTGCCATTACTTAAAACCACACTTCCTCCTTTTCCTTTTCTATATTTTACAATTTCGTTGACGTTTACTAAATACGATTTATGTACGCGTGCAAAATTTCTGCTTGCAAGTGCTTCATCAAAATATTTAAGTGTTTTACTTACGAGTTTTTTTCGATTATTATTTAAAAAAATTTCGGTGTAATTATCGTCTGCTTTGCAATAGAGGATATTTGCAGTTTCAATAACCTCAAAACCATCTTGTTGCGGGATTGTGATTTTACCATTAACTGTATTTGTTTTTGGTATTAAGACCTGATCTTGTAAAGCGTCTTCTTTTGTTTTAATTTCTACAACATAATCTACTGCTTTTATAAGTTCGTCAATAGAAATAGGTTTTGTTAGATAATACGATGCATGTGCATTTAGAGCTTCGATAGCATAATGGTTATAAGCTGTCACAAAAACGGTTTCAAATGTTCTGTCACCAACTTTATCTAATAAATCAAAGGCGTTGCCATAAGGCATTTCTACGTCTAGAAAAACTAAATCTAATTCGTTGTTTCTAATTAATAGCAAAGCTTCATCAATATTAGAAGCTTCACCCAAAACAGAAATATTTGGGCAATATTTTTTGAGATAATTTTTTAGAATTTCTCGGCTGGTTTCTTCGTCTTCAACGATGATTGATTTTAGTTTCATTTAATCCTTTTTTAGTGTTACTACCACTTTCGTTCCTGTATCTTCGTTTTCTTGAAAATCGTCAATAAACACATCTACTTTATCTTTATACATCTCGTTTAAAATAGCAACACGTTTTTTAATATTACCCATGCCTTTTGAGTTTTGTCGTTGCTGATTTTTGGTTTTTAAAGCTTTAGATTTTTTACGACCAATACCATTATCTGAAATAGTAATCGTTAATTCATCCATGTTTTGTTGTCCTATATGAATTGATAAAAACCCGATGCTTTTTTTATATCGTAAACCATGCCACACGGCGTTTTCTATATATGGCTGAAGTAACATTGGTGGAATTTGAAATGCGTTGACGTCAACATCTTTATCAAGATCAATAAGATAATCAAACTTATCTTGAAATCTAAAATGCTCTAATTTCGTATACAATTCGAGTAATTCGATTTCTTTTTTTAACGGAATAAAATCTTCTTCACTATTTTCTAAAACAGCTCGCATGAGTAATGAGAAATCTGATAAATATTTGTTTGCTGATCGTTCATCACTTGTTGCAATAAAACTATTTACAGAGTTTAACGCATTAAAGATAAAATGAGGATTCATCTGACTCCGAAGTGATTTTAAAGCTAACAAATTATTGTTTAATTTTTGTTGTTTAATGTTTTTAAACATAAAATAAGCGGCAGCAAGAAGTAAAATTAAACCGCCAATTAAGGAGTAGATAATTAATTGTTGACGTTTATTTTTTTCAGCTGTAAGCTCGTATTTGCTTTCAGATAATTCTCTATCAGTTTCAAGACTCGTAATTCTATTTTGCTTATCTGCTATGTCTCGACTAAATCGTGCAGCTTGCGATATTTCCTGTTCTTTTTTAGAATAGAGCCTATCGACAATGTTTTCATAATCTTTATAAGTTGCAAGTGCTTTATCAAACTCACCAGCATCACGATATACTTCAGACAATTTTTTAGTCGCATCTTTTTGTACAATAAGATCTTCTTTATTATCTGCTTCTACAATACTTTTTTCCAGATAAGGAATTGCATTATCATAATCTCTTTGTAAATAATAAGCATTTCCAATTTTATAGTTTTGTTTTTGTGCTGTTAACGCACTTTCATTATCGATAACCGAATCATTTTGAATTGAAATAATGTCATTTAAGGCTTCTTTTCTTAATTCAATCTCGTCGTCGTATGCTTTATTTTTATTTTGAAAATCGGCGACTTTAACTTTTTCTTCAACTGCCCTTTTGCTATTTTCTTGTGTTGCTAAACTCAATGAGTTTTCAAAATAATCTTCAGCTTCATCGTTTTGTCCGCTGGCATCATAAACTTGAGCAAGCTTCGAATTTAAATCTGTAATCTTTGAAATTATATCGTTCTTTAAAGCAATTTGTAATCCAGTTTTATATGCATCAATTGATAGTTGAAATTCTTTTGTTAGAAAATGTACATCTCCTAAACCTTCAAAAAATGTCGTTAATTCCAAACTCGAAAGTTCTTTTTTGTTAATGTCCTTATAACTTTCGATACTTTCTTGATAATTATTATTTAATTCATATGCTTTAGCTAATTTCAATTTAACTTGATTAGATGTTAAATTCTGTAGACTAATCCTGTAATTGGTGATTGATAAATCGTATTGTTCCCAATACATATATACATCTGCAAGAATTTCGTAAGCTTCAGCGTTTTGTTTTGAAGAATCGCTTTTGGTTAGAGCTTCAGCGACAAATTGAATACTTTTTTTAGCATCTATCTTTAAATAGTTTTCGACAGAATCTAATAACGACTTAAAATTAATAACAGGAACTCGTTTAGAATATTTAAATTTCGAATCTTGTTTTTCGTTTGATTTAACTTCGATAACAATGTTATCAGAATTGTAAACCGTATAATAAACAGTTTCAAAGTCGTAATGTTTTATAATTAATTCGTCACCTCTAAAAGCTTTAATAGAAAACTCTCCAAAAATATTGGTGGTTGTATAATCTCCGCCAACAATTTCCACATTTACTCGTGGTATTGGCTTGTGAGAATCACTTTCTTTTACGGTACCTTCAATAATGTATTCTGGCTCCTTATTTAATCGTTCTTCTTGAGCAATAGCATAGGTAGAAGATAACAGAAACAGAAAAGTAATAATGTAAAATTGTTTAATAAATTGTTTCATTAGGTTTCATTCTCGAAGATAAACTTACATACTTTACTTGGTATAATAAAATGAGTTTTTGAAAATAGTGGCTTCATTTTATCAAAATCACCTCGTTTACTAATTAAGAAGTCTTACTCACTCATTTAAACAATTAGTTTACTCATTTGTTGTTTTTTATAAAATAAGTTGAACATAGTTTTACACCAATAATATAAAATTATATATACTATGAAAATTAAGACTACTATTTTATTCTTTCTTCTATTAATTTCTAATATTTCTTTCTCTCAAAGTGGAACAAAGAATTTTATTGACCAACCTTATATTGAGGTTATAGGTAAAAGTGAAAAGGAGATAATTCCGAATCAGATTTTTTTAAATATTGTTATCAATGAAAACGATAAAAAAGGAAGAATAAGTATTGAAAAACAGGAAAATAAAATGATTTCTGTTTTAAAAAGTTTAGGGATTAATTTAGAAAAGGATTTTTCTGTTTTAGACTTTAACGGTTATTTCAAAAGAAAATTTTTGGCTAATGATGAAGTAAGTAAAACAAAACGTTACCAATTAATTGTTGGAAGTGGTGAGATGTTAGGTAAAGTATATCAAGCATTAGACATTATTGACGTTTCAAACATTTCAATTATTAAAGTAGGTCATACAGACATTGAAGAAATTAATCAAGATGCAAAGTTAAATGCCTTAAGGACTGCAAAAGAAAAGGCAGAGAATTATACTAATGTTATAAATCAAAGTCTTGGTAAGGCATTATTTATTCAAGAGTTAAATGTGTCTAATGGGCGTAACTACATGAGCAATTCTCTAGATGAAGTTGTTATTACTGGTTATGGAGCCAACCGAACAAAACAAGAACAAATTCAAGATTTAAACTTTAAGCCTATAAAATTAACGGCTTCAGTTTTAGTAAGATTTATCATCAATTAAAATTAAATATCATGAAAAAAAGTATTAAAAATTATCTATCATTTCTATTTTTGAGTGGTTTTTTGGTAAGCTATTCGAGTAATGTCAATCTAACAGAGCACAAATTTAAAGAGTCAAATGAGCAATCTATAAAGGTTGCACTTTTATTAGATACCAGCAATAGTATGGATGGTTTAATAGACCAAGCCAAAGCACAACTTTGGGAAATTGTTAATGAGCTTTCGTATGCAAAATGCGAGGATAACAATCCAAAATTACAAATTGCTTTATACGAATATGGTAATGATAGACTAAATAGTTACGAAGGCTTTATAAGACAAGTTTTACCTTTTAGCGAAGATTTAGACGAAATCTCCAAAGAGCTTTTTTCCTTAACTACAGACGGAGGAAATGAATTTTGTGGTCAAGTAATACAAACATCTTTAAATCAATTAAATTGGGGAACAAGCCATGATGATTTAAAACTTATTTTCATTGCAGGAAATGAGCCATTTACACAAGGAAAGGTGAGTTATAAAAATGTTTCTAAAAGAGCACATGCTAACGACGTGACTGTGAATACTATTTTCTGTGGTGATTATAATCAAGGAATTTCTACGTATTGGAAAGATGGTGCCGATTTAACTCATGGTGATTATATGGCGATAAACCATAATCAAACTACAGTATTTGTTGCGACACCTTATGACGATCAAATATTAATCTATAACAAAAAGTTGAATGAAACTTATGTTAGTTACGGTAACTACGGAAGAGAGAAAAGGGCTCTTCAAGCAGAACAAGATTCGAATGCAAAAGGATATAGTGATGCCAATGCCGTTAGCAGAACTATAAGTAAAAGTTCACGTCTATATAAAAATGCTTCTTGGGATTTAGTTGATGCTGCCAAAGACGAATCTTTTGATTATGAAGAATTAAAAAATGACGATTTACCAAAAGAACTAAAAGGAAAATCTAAAGCAGAAATTAAAAACTACATTTCGAAAAAGAGTAATGAACGTGAAGTGATTCAAAAACAAATAATAGAATTAAATAAAAAACGTAAAGTATATATTTCTGAACATCAAAAAGGCACAAAAAACGGCCTAGAGAGCGCGATGATAAGAGCGATTAAAACACAAGCTAAAAAGAAGAATTATAACTTTTAGATAAAACAAAAAAGGCTCAAATTTCGAGCCTTTTTTGTTTTTAGTTTATTGCAGGACAATCACAATCATATTTTGCACGTCGACAACTAAAGTTATAACCAAGTGTTAATTGATGAAAACCACCATTTGTAAATACTAGTGAGTTTGATTGGTATGTATAAGTGTACGCGAATACAAAGTCTTTATAATCAATACCTAAAATGGGTGTTAAATGCTGTAGTTTCTGACTGCTAACACCAGAGCCATCTAGATACTCTGCACCATCTAAACTACGCCTGTAAGATATGCCACCCCAAAGTTTACCAAATTCCATTTGTTTATAAACTTTAGCATTAACATCTAACGAAGATTCGCTAGTGCCATCTTTATATTGAAACATGATTGAAGGTTCATAACTCCATTCGCTCCCCATTTTTCTAAATACATTTCCTGCCGAAAATAAATAACGTCTTAAATTACTAGTGATTTCAACATCATTATTAATTCCATCGTTATTTAATAAATTCTTTATTGTTGCATGAGCATAGAAATTAATTAGGTGATAAGAAACACCAATATCTACATTAAAGTTTGTAGAACTCTGTTCAATACCTGCAATTATTGGATCAAACCCTTCAGATAAAAAAGAGGTTTCATCTAGCTTATATTGTATTGCACCAGCACTTAACCCAAAAGAAAGCATGTTTAAATCTACCATATTTCTTGAAAATAAAAGATGGTGTGCATAAGTCAAATAGGCTCCAGTTTGAGAATGATATCCATTTTTGTCAGCATAAAAAATGGCACCAACTCCAGATTTACTATCTTCTCCAAGCCTTCCATTAACACTCATGGTTAATAGTTTTGGCGCATTATCTTGACCAAACCATTGTTGTCTTGCTGTCATTCTAATTTTAGAACAATCTGCAATACCAGCCATAGAAGGATGAATTAGATAATAATTATCTGTCAGATAATCTGTATATATAGGTAGTCCTTCTTGAGACTTGGCAATTTGAGTAAATAACGCAATGACTGCTAGAATAAATATTCTTTTAATATCCATACGTTCTTATTTTCGAGACTAAATTTGTTTAATATAAACGTCTCGATACATTAAAAATTATATTTAAAAAATAAAGTCAAAAGATAAGTGACAATCCTTTTGATAGTATTCTTTTCAGAGCTTTATTTTATCAACAAAAATCAAATATATGGATAACTGAAGTTATCTTTTGCTATTTTTACAAAAAATTAGCTATAATGCCAACTTATAAGGTTTCAATACAACCAACTTCAAACGAATTCATAATTAAATTCGAGTTAAATCAATTTATTACACAACATCAGAGTTTTGAGTTTAACAATATAGATGAAGCTACTGAATCTCCAATTGCTCAACAACTATTCTATTTACCATTTGTTAAGAAAGTATATATTTCTGGGAATTTTATTGCAATAGAGCGTTTCAATATTGTAACCTGGCAAGATGTGCAGGAAGAGGTAGGTGAGCAAATTGTAAATTACCTTAACGAAGGAGGCGTAGTAATTCTTGATTCTTCTTCAAAAAATAGAAAAGTACCTGTCACAGTTTATGCCGAAAGCACACCTAATCCATCTGCGATGAAATTTGTGTCTAACAAGAAATTGGTGACTTCTACAAGTGAATTTACAACGATAGACGATGCGAAAAACTCTCCTTTTGCGACAGAATTATTTCATTTCCCTTTTGTTAAAGGTGTTTTTTTAGATGAAAACTATGTGTCTATCACGAAGTTTGATGTTGCAGATTGGAACGATATTACCATGGAACTTCGCGAATTTATTAGAGGTTATATAGAAAATGGCAAAGAAATAATTAATGTTTCAATGACAGATAATAACCATACCGAAACGCTTGACAAAGAATTTGAAGCCCTAGACAGCACTTCCAAAGAAATAGTAAATATCCTTGAAGAATATGTAAAACCAGCTGTTGCAAGTGATGGTGGTAATATTACATTTAGCTCTTATAATCAAGAGAGCAAAGTGGTTAAGGTTATTCTCCAAGGAGCTTGCAGTGGTTGTCCTTCTTCAACATTTACTTTAAAAAATGGTATTGAAAATATGCTAAAAGAAATGCTTCCTGGAAAAATTGAAATGGTAGAAGCGATAAATGGATAAAGAATAGCATTATTTAGACACAAAAAAACAATAAGGAGGCACAAAATTTAAAGACACAAAAAAACATTTTTCTTAAAAATGTTGATTTACGAACGCTTTTTTTACACCTTAATTTCACTAACTTTGACCTATGAGATATGTAACATTAATTCTTCTTATTGCATTATATAGTTGCAAAGGACAAAATTCTAACACTATGAGCCACCCGTTTACTAACGACCTTATTAACGAAACTAGTCCTTATTTGTTGCAGCATGCTCACAACCCAGTTAACTGGAATGCTTGGAATCCTAAAACTCTTATAAAAGCTAAAAATGAAGAAAAACTCATAATAATAAGTGTTGGTTATGCAGCATGCCATTGGTGTCATGTAATGGAGCATGAAAGCTTTGAAGATAGTCTTGTGGCCCAAGTAATGAATAGTAAATACATAAACATAAAAGTAGATAGAGAAGAGCGTCCAGATGTAGATCAAGTATATATGAATGCAGTTCAACTTATGACAGGTAGTGGAGGTTGGCCATTAAATGTTATTGCATTACCCGACGGAAGACCTGTTTGGGGTGGAACTTATTTTAAAAAAGAACAGTGGATAAGTGCATTAGAACAAATTTCAGAACTGTATGAAAAGGATCCCAATAAGCTTTTAGAATATGCAGATAAGCTTGAAGAAGGTATTAAAACACTAGACATTGTAGAATTAAATAAAGAAGACCCTGTTTTTGAAAATGAATTTATAGATGATGTTGTAAAGAAATGGTCAAGACAATTTGATAATAATTTAGGCGGATTGAATAGAGCACCAAAATTTATGATGCCTAACAACTATCATTTCCTTTTAAGATTAGCCTATCAAAACAATGATGAAAAACTAAAGGATTTTGTCAATTTAACATTAACTAAAATGGCGCATGGTGGCGTTTACGATCAAATAGGAGGAGGATTTTCTAGATATGCCGTTGATGCGACTTGGCATGTGCCTCATTTTGAGAAAATGCTTTACGATAATGGACAACTAGTAAGCCTTTATAGTGATGCTTATTTAATTACTAAAAAGCCATTGTATAAAGATATCGTTATAGAAACATTGGCTTTTATAGAACGTGAAATGACTTTAGATAATGGCGCTTTCTATTCATCTTACGATGCTGATAGTAATACTTCCGAAGGGGAATTAGAAGAAGGAGCATTTTATGTTTGGCAAAAAGAAGAACTTAAAACCTTGTTAAATGAAGACTACAATTTATTTGCTGATTATTACAACATAAATAATTATGGCCTATGGGAACATAAAAATTATGTGTTAATTAGAAAAGATGATGAAGACAAAACATTAAAAAAGCATAATATTACTTTAGAAAATTTAAATGAAAAGAAGGCAACTTGGAAAAAGATTCTTTTTGATGTAAGAGAAAAAAGACCAAAACCTCGATTAGATGATAAATCACTGACATCTTGGAACGCAATAATGCTAAAAGGTTATGTCGATGCTTATCGTGTATTTAAAAACGAATCTTATTTAAATGCCGCTAAAAAGAATGCTTTATTTATTGTAAATAATCAGCTTCGTGAAGATGGTGGTCTAAATCATAATTACAAAGATAGCAAGAGTACTATAAATGGTTATTTAGAAGATTATGCAGCAACTATTGATGCCTTTATTGCATTATACGAAAACACTTTGGATGAGAAATGGCTATACACATCAAGAGACTTAGCCAATTATGTGTTTGATTATTTCTTCGATGAGACTAGTAAAATGTTCTATTTTACATCTCATGAAGATGAAGATTTGGTAACTCGAAATATTGAATACCGAGACAATGTAATTCCTGCAAGTAATTCTATGATGGCAAAAAACCTATTTAAGCTATCTCACTATTTCGAAAATGGCCATTTTCTTAAAACGGCTACAACGATGCTGAATAATGTAAAACCCGAAATGGAAGAATATGGTTCGGGATATTCAAATTGGCTAGATTTCATGCTAAATTATACAAACCCTTTTTATGAAGTAGCAATAGTTGGTATTGATGCGGTAGATAAAATATCAGAAATACATAAAAATTATCTTCCAAATATTATCATTGCTGGTAGTAAAAAAGAGAATAATATGCCGTTGTTAGAAAACAGGTTTATTGAAGATAAAACTCTAATATATGTATGCGTTAACAATTCATGTAAGCTACCAGTAGATTCAACTATAAAGGCACTAAACTTACTTAAAGATTAACTTAACTGTTATGTTAAAGGGAATGGAAGTAATCTTGATATTTATTTAAATAAGTTCCATAATTCTTTGACGAATATCTAATATTATAATATTAGCTTTTGAATAGTTATATTTGTAGCGATATGAAATTGCTACTCACTATTTTAATTCTAATTATTGCACTCGAACATTTTTATTTTTTAATTCTTGAAATGTTTTTATGGACAACACCAAAAGGGATAAAAGTATTTGGATTAAAATCTAAAGAATTTGCTGAAGAGACAAGAGTACTCGCGGCAAATCAAGGCTTGTATAATGGGTTTTTAGTAGCAGGATTAATCTATTCTTTAATTACAGAAGATATAAGTACAAGTATTTTCTTTTTAGTTTGTGTTGCCATTGCTGGCATTTATGGAGCATTTTCTACTAAAAAAATAAAATTATTTTATATTCAAGCCGCTCCTGCAATTTTGGCTTTAATAATTTCCAGTCTACTTTAATTTATGGATACTTCTCTTTAATTAAATAGTAATATTCTTTAACTTTACAATTATAAAATTAAAACACAATGGATTTAGAAAAATGGATCACAATAGCAACTAAGTTTGTAGTAGAATACGGTATTAAAATCATCATTGCCATTGTTATATGGCTTGTAGGTTCTTGGATTATTAGAAAATTACTTAAAAGTGTTAAAAAAATAATGACTAAAAGAGATTATGATGAAAGTCTCCAAAAGTTTTTATTAAACCTTATTGCTTGGGCTTTTAAAATTTTACTAATAGTCGTAATTTTATCTCAATTAGGTATTGAAACGACATCTTTTGCTGCTATTTTAGCAGCAGCTGGTTTAGCCATTGGTTTAGCATTACAAGGCTCATTATCTAATTTTGCCGGTGGGGTTTTAATGATGATCTTTAAGCCTATTAAAATTGGCGATTTAATTGAGGCACAAGGAGAAATTGGTGTTGTTAAGGAAATTGAGATTTTCACAACAAAATTAATTGGCCTTTCAAATAAAGAAATTATAATTCCAAATGGTTCTTTATCTAATGGAACTATTGTAAACTATACAACTGAAGGGACACGCCGTGTTGATTTAGTTTTTGGTGTAGGTTATGATTCTGATATTAAACAAACTAAAAATGTTTTAATGGATGTTTTAACTGCGCATCCAAAAGTATTAAAAGACCCTGCTCCAGCTGTAACTGTTTCGGAATTAGCAGACAGTTCTATAAATTTTGCAACAAGACCTTGGTGTAAGACTGAAGACTATTGGGATGTTTTCTTTGATGTAACAGAACAAGTTAAAGAAGCGTTAGATGCTGCAGGAATAGAAATACCTTATCCACACGCAGTAGAAATTCAAAAAGAAGGATAATTTATTTTTTAGCTTTAATAACTACAAAATCTTTTAAATAATACGGTTCAAAATAAGCGACATCTTCGATGTCGTTTTTTTTGTATTTATAATAAGCTAATTCACTCATCTCATTGGCCGATGGCAATTTACTTTGGATAAAAGTAGCATTTGGGTGAGAGATAGTACTTTGGGTTTTCTGAACACCAGTACCAATAAAAAAAACTTTCCCTTTTTCTAAATATTTATTAAAAGATTCGGTACCTATAATTTCAGCTTGAATACTCCTTATTTGTTGATACTCTATATCAAAAACTGCCGAATAGACTTCCATACGTCTTGCGTCTAACATAGATACTATGTTTCCACTTGAAGTATTTACTTGATGTGCTAAAGATTCTAATGTTGAAATAGAAATTAATGGTTTATTTAAGGCAAAACAAAGACCCTTTGCAGCAGATACACCAATACGTAAACCCGTATAAGAACCAGGTCCTTTACTAACCGCTATGCCGTCTAATTGTTCTGGTAAGACATTACTTTCTTTTAAAAGTGATTTTATATAAACGTGTAATCTTTCGGCATGAGAAAAATGGTTGTTATAATCTTCTTTTAAGCCAATGGTTTTACCGTCTTTCGATAAACTAACAGAACAGTTAGTCGTTGCGGTTTCTATACTGAGTATTAATGCCAATTTTGAGTTATTAATTTGGCTTCAAAGATATTAATTTATAGATACTTGCACATCATCTGAATCATCTTCTCCTTTCTCTTTGGTTTTGTCTTCTTTGATTTTTACTTTACCGCCATTTTTGAGAGATTTTGTTACAATATTATAAGGACCTGTTATAACTTCGTCACCATCATTTACCCCAGAAATAATTTCAATATTGGTGTCATTTTGGATGCCTGTTTCTATAACACGTAATTCTGCGGTATCACCATTTTTTATAAAAACACACTCGAATTTTTCTTCTTCACCATTTTTAACTTCATTTTCTTTTTTGACTTTATTTTTGGCAGATGTTGTATCTGTTTTAATAAAAACCGAACTAATTGGCACAGCAAAAATGTCTTTACGTGTATTTGTAACGATATCTACAGTGGCAGTCATACCTGGTCTGAAAGGGGAATAACTTTCCGGTTTACCTTCAAGTAAATCTTTATAAGATTCTTTTAAAATTCGAACTTTTACTTTAAAGTTAGTTACCTGATCTGCCGATAAATTTCCGTAGGCAGAATTTGCAATTTCGGTAACGATACCTTTAAATTCTTTTTTTAGATAAGCGTCAACTTCAACAATTGCAGAATCTCCAGCTTGTACTTTTACTATATCATTTTCATTTACTTCTACCTCAACCTCCATGTTATTTAAATTGGCAACACGCAAAATTTCGGTTCCAGCCATTTGCTGTGTTCCAACTACTCGCTCTCCAATTTCTACATCTAATTTTGAAATAGTACCAGACATTGGTGCATGAATATTTGTTCTATTTAAATTATCGTACGCTTCATTAACAGATGCATTTACACTTTGTACATTATAATAAGCAGATTGTTTACTGGCTTCTGCAATTTCATAAGAAGAAATTACCTTATCCCAATCGGCTTTAGAGATAATACCTTTATCAAATAATTTTTTATTACGATCATAGTTTGCCTTTGCTTCTTTAAGCGATGCATCAGCTTGACTTAGACCTGCTTTTACATTTTGTAATGTTGCTTGTGAACGGTTGACACTAGATTGATATATATCTGGATTAACACGAACTAAAAGATCACCTTTTTTTACTTGCTGCCCTTCTACAATAGGTAGCAAGATAATTTCTCCAGAAACCTCGCTGGATAATTTTACTTCCACTTCTGGTTGGATTTTTCCGGTCGCCGATACTTTTTCTACAATATCAATTTTAGAAATTTTCTTGGTATAAACTTCTTTAAAATTACCGTTGTTACCAAACCAACCTGCTTTTTTGCCAGCGATTAATAATATTAGAACAGCAACAATTACTGAAACAGTTATGATTAATGCTTTTTTACTCATGTTGTTAGTTTATCTCTGTAATCGGAATTCCGAAATAGAATTCTAATACTTTTAGTTTAAATATATAATCGTATTTGGTTCTTATAACTTCGCTTTGAGCAGCCTCATATCTATTTTGAGCCTGACTAAAATCAAAAGCATTTAATAAGCCAACATTGTAGCGCTCTTGAGAATAATTAAAAGCCTCTTGTCTTGCCTCTAAAGTTTTTTGGGCGGCATCATACGCTTTTACTGCACCATTAGTATCACTGTATGCTTGGTAAACCGACGTCTCTAGATCTAGTTTCGTCTGCTCTAATTGATTTTTATTTCTCTCAACATTTACTTCGTTTCTTTTTACATTATTACTAGAAGAGAACCCGTTTAATATAGGAACATTTAATTGAAGCCCCAAAGAGTGACCTTTATTATCTGATATTTGATCTTTAAAGCTTGGTGCCAATGGATTTAATTTATTATAAAAATAGCTCGTCCCGAAGTTATAAAATCCTGTTAAAGAAGGGAGCAAGCCGCCTTTAAATATTTTTAAAGTTTTTTCGGCTATTTCTACATTAGTTTCAGCAATTTTGATATCATATCTAGTTTCTTTTGCTTTTTCAAAAATTGCATCTGGCGACTCATTTAAAATATTAGATGGCGGTACTACATATTCTATATCTTCTATATCAAAATTAGCATAATCTTCAATTAGCATAATTTGTGCTAAATTAATTTTAGAAATTAGAAGTGCATTTTCTGAATTTACTATTTGTTGTTCTTGAGAAGCTATAGTAGCTTGAATTTCTAACAAATCACCTTTTGGAATAGAACCAGCTTCAACCAAATCGGTTGTACGTATTAATTCTTGATTAGAAATTTTTTGTTGCGATTGTAATACCTTTAACTGTTCTTTATTAAATAATATTTGTAAAAATGCATTTGCAATAAAAAGCGAAATGTCATCTTTCATATCATCTAACTGATACTGACTTGCCAAAATCTGTAAATTGGCTTGGTGCATCGCATTAATATTTTGTTTTCCTCTAAAAATATCAACATTAGATCCAATTCCGATCTGGCTTGTTTGAGTTGTTGCATTAATATTTGTTCCAGATACGGGATCTCCAGTTAGACCAATGTTCCATCTATGTGATGAATTAAGGTTAAAAGTAGGAAGAAAATTACCAAATGCATCCTTTTTATTTAACTCGACTTCCTTTAAGTCTAAAGTACTTTGCTTTATACTAATATTGTTTTCTAATGCATAATTCACGCATTCTTCAAGTGTCCATTTTTTAACTTGTGCTTGGGATATAGCAACTATTAAAACAAAAAATATGATTATGTGTTTTCTCATAATTAAAATATATGTCTATGTAAATGTTAAAGTGTTACAAGTAATTTGAATTAATTGTTTAGAGCGTAACTCGGAATCCCTTGTAGTTGGTTCCAGACTTTAATTTTTTCTTCTTTTGTGATTCCGCTTTTAATTTCGACAAAGATACCATCACTGATACCTAGTTCTAAATCTTTCCGCTCAAATTTTTGATCGCCAATCTCGATTTCGACATAAGGCAATTTTGTATCCGAATCATACTGAACTAAAGCTTCTCTTATAGCTAGAACATTTTCTGCTTTTTCAAGAATTATCGAGGCATTAGCACTTAAACCTGCTCTTATAAATATAGAATCAATTTTTTTAAGAGATCCTTTAATTTCAAATTGAATGGCTCCATTCTCTTCTACACCTTTTGGAGCAATATAATCTAAAACAGCTTCGAATTTTTGACCTGTCATTGCACCAACCGTAATCTCTAAGTCTAAACCTTCTTTTATTTTACCAACTTCACTTTCATCAACCTTACCTTCAAAAATCATTTTCTTAACATCAGCAAGAGAAGCAATGGATGTTCCTTCATTAAAATTATTGGCTTCGATTACTTGGTTTCCTGTTTTTACAGGAACGTCTAAAACCATTCCAGAAACGGTAGCTCTAACTTGAGTTTGAGCAATATTCCCGATACCACTTGTGGTTCCTGTTTTAATAATGTCGTAATTTTGTCTTGCAGAATTAACATTGATTTTAGCCTGCTCAACACTTTGTTTGGTTTGTAAATATGTGTTGTTAATAGCTTCAAAATCATTCGAGGAAATAACACCTTTATCAAATAAAGCTTTTTGCCGATCGTAATTCGCTTGTTGTGTTTTTAAATTTATTAAAGCGGTCTGTAAAGCTGTTTGATTTGTTGCTATACCATTTTTAGCACTTGCTAAAGATGATACATTCGGGATTACTCTAATTTGAGCTATTAAATCGCCAGAATTAATGTATTCTCCAGCTTCAATAAAAACCTCTTCAATAACACCAGAAATATTTGGCTTAATTAAGATTTCTTCTTTGGGTACAATGCTTCCTGTGGCAACCGTCTTAACAATAATAGTTTGCTCACTTGCTTGTTCTGTAGTATATGTGATTGGGTCTTCACTATTTTTTTTCCATAAATAAAATAAGGCTACTGCAAATACAACAACGATAAATGATAATGTAATTATAGTTTTGGTTCGTTTCATGATTAATCTAATTTTTATTCTATTCTTAAAGCGTCTACGGGTTTCATTTTCGTTGCACTATTTGCTGGAATTAAACCTGCTAAAATTCCAGAAACCACTAATATTATTAAGGCTGTAAATACGACTGTCATACTAACACTAGGGTTTGCGAACATATCGACAGGGCCACTCAAATCTAAAAGATAATTTAATCCCCATATTACAAATGCGGAAAATGAAATTCCTACCATACCAGAAAGGATCGTTAATAGTAAGCTTTCTTGTAAAATCTGTCCTTTTATAGTCCATGGTGCTGCTCCTAGAGCACGTCTAATTCCTATTTCTTTTGTGCGCTCTTTTACGACTATAAGCATAATATTACTTATACCAATAATCCCAGACATAAGAACAAGAGCTCCAACAAAATATCCTACGATTGTTAGAATTGTAAATAGCCCGTTGACTCGTGCAAAATTTTCGGCTAAATCATTATGTCCAATAGCACGATCGTCTGTAGGATGAATTGAATGTCGAGATTTCATTAAGTCAAAAACTTGTTGTTTTACAGTGGTGATATTAATATTATCCTCTGCGGTTATCGCCATCCAGCCTACATTATCTCCTCTATTAAAAGCTTGACCAAATGTTGTAAATGGAATATAAACGGTATTGGCGTCTTGTTCTCTATCTCCTTGGCTATTACTCATTTTAAAAGAACCAATTACCATAAAATTGACACCATTTATTTTAATATATGTTCCTAAAACGTCTTCACCCTTATCATACAATCCATTTATAACTCCTGTACCAATAATACACACTTTTCGGTTTGTATTAATATCTGAATAACTAATAAACCGACCTTGAAGAATATCCATAGGTTGTTGTTTGATAAAGTCTGGGTAATGGCCATAAATTTCGAAAGCTCCAGTGTTTGTTCCTCTTATAACATTACTTGCACCTCTGAACCCTCCTAATTGGTTTATAGGAGAAACATATTTTAAACCTGAAACTTTGGCTTTAATAGCTTCGACATCATCTAACTTATATCTAAAGTTACGCCCTTTAGGAAGTCCTTTATAAGATTTTGAAGTTCTTTGTGTCCACATAAACATTGAGTTCGTGGCAAAGTTTCCAAAATCTACCATCACGCCATTTTTAAGCCCATTAGTTAAAGCAAGTAAAAGCACTAAAATTGTAATGCCCCAAAACACTCCAAATGCGGTTAAAAAAGTTCTAAACTTATTAGCTGTTAGTGCTTGTAATATTTCGTCCCAACGGTCTTTATTAAACATATTATTCGTCTCTTAATGCTACAATTGGTCTTATTTTTGCAGCTCTATAGGCTGGTATAAAGCCAGCCAATCCTCCTGCTAAAGCCAATATAAAAACAGTGGTTAATGCAATATTAAAATCTACTTGAGGGAATTTTATAAAATCACTTTCTATTTGAGGCCCAACCAATTCGAGCAAACCTAATCCAGCAATTAACCCGAATAAACCAGCAAACATGGTTACAAAAACAGCTTCTTGAATTATCATACCTACAATAGATTTTGGTAATGCTCCTATGGCCTTTCTTATGCCAATTTCCTTTGTGCGTTCCTTTACGACAATAAGCATAATATTTCCGACACCTACAATTCCTGCTATAATAGTACCAATGCCAACGAACCAAAATACTGCTGCGATGGTATCGATTAATGAATATATTTTATAAGCTTCTTCTAAATTATTATTAATTCTAACTGCACCTGTATCGTCTGGAGAAATAATATGTCTTTGTTTTACTTGATTTTCAACATTTTGGGATAACCTATTTGATAAGCTGACTGCCTCATCGAAGTCATCAGACATTTTAACTGTCATCCACATACTATGTATATTATCCTTGCCGTTAAATGCTTTTTGCATGGTAGTAAGTGGAATATAAACTCGAGCTTCATCTCGTTCTCCACCTGGGTCTGTAAAAACACCAATGACTTTAAAATTAATACCAAAAATTGTAATACTCTTGCCTATTGCATCTTCATCTTTAAATAAGTCTTTTTTTAATCGATATCCAATAACACCAACTTTTCGAGATTCATTTACATCTGATTCGCTAATATATCTTCCACTAACCATGTCTGAATTCTCAATCATTTGATAACCAGGATGAGACCCTCGAATCATATAACTTCCAGATTCATTTTTGTAGTTAACAAGAGCTCTCCAGATATTAAAGATAGCAGAGTTGTTGTCCAAATGCTCACCATACTGTGTGGTAATCGTGCTAAAATCATCGTTTTTAAGTTGAATTCGTCTACCAGGGTTTAATCCTTTATATTCTTTAGTCGTAACTCTTGTAGATACACTTATATAATTAGTTGCATCACTTTCGAACTGAGATCTTACACCATTTTCTATCCCTTTACTAAAACCTAAAAGAATCACTAAAATAAAAATACCAGAAGCCACAGAGAGTCCAGTTAAAAAAGTACGAAGCCTGTTCTTTCTTAAAGTTTCAAATATTTCCTGCCAGCGTTCTATATCAAACATATTGTACTGCTCTTACTTGTTCAACTTTTTTATCATCAACTATAATACCATCTTTTAAGTGCACAATACGTTTTGTCATATTCGCAATATCATGTTCATGAGTAACAACCAGGATGGTTTTACCTTCATCGTTTATATTTTGTAATAACTCCATAACTTCATAAGAAGTCGTTGAATCTAATGCACCTGTTGGTTCGTCTGCGAGCAAAACTTTTGGATCGCTTGCTAAAGATCTCGCAATGGCTACACGTTGTTTTTGACCGCCAGAAAGCTCACTTGGTAAATGATCTGACCAATTTGTTAAACCTACTTTCTCTAAATAATAGGAAGCTTTTTCTAAACGTTCTTTACGTTTTAACCCTTGATAATATAGTGGTAGTGCGACATTATCTAAAGCACTTTTGTAATTAATAAGATTGAATGATTGAAATACAAAACCAAGAAATTCATTTCGGTATTTCGCAGCTACTTTTTCGTTTAAGTTTTTTATGGCGAAGTTGTCAAGCAAATATTCACCTGAATCGGCTTCGTCTAACATTCCTAGAATATTAAGAAATGTAGATTTGCCAGAGCCTGAAGAACCCATTATAGATACTAGTTCTCCTTCTTTTACATTAAAATTTAAACCTTTTAAAACGTGTAGTGAATTACTTCCTACACTATAAGATTTATGTAAATCTTTGATTTGTATCATGTTGATTGATGATTAATTCTTTACAATGCTACATAAAACGTGCCATATTTTATGCCAATAAATTGTTAAGAATTGATTTTGATTGATATTATAAAGACGCAGGAAAATTAAAAATGTTACAGTTGGGTTTGATTTATTGTGTTTTTTTATTTCTGAAGAATTTCCAATAAATAATAAGACCAATACCACCAACAAGAATGTAGGGAATAGACATTAAATAAACAATGCCATCATTAATACCTTTAGCTGTATTTTGTCCTTCTTCGTTTTCTAATACAGCACGACACATGGCGCATTGGGCCTCGATTGATGTGCTTACTAAAAATAAAAGTGAGATATAAAGAATATTTTTTTTCACTGACATTAAAATTGGTAATACGGTGAGATTAAAATAAACACGAGAACTCCAGTAATTGCTACATACAACCATAACGGAAATGTGATTCTTGCAATTTTTTTATGCCTTTGTATATTGTTTGTAATGGCTTTTACATACGTTATTAAAACAAACGGAATTACTATTATAGATAGTAAAATATGAGTGACTAAGATAAAATAATACATGTATTTTAAAATGCCTTCACCACCAAATTTAGTTGAATCACTTGTCATATGATAGGCTACATACATGATTAAAAAAAGAGCTGAAAGTATTATAGCAAATGTCATTAGTCTTTTATGCAACAAAATTTTATTGTTTCTTACGGCAATAAAAGCACTAATTAAAACAATGGCTGTAAAAGCGTTTATAGTTGCATATATAGGTGGTAAAAACATTAATGGTTCGACATTTGGAATTTTAACACCAAATAAAATTGTAACTAGTAGTGGTATAATGATTGAAAGCATAACAATTAATCTGTTGTACTTTTTTTCTTCTTTAATGGCCGAATTTTTATTCATTTAATAGCTTGTTAATATCTTCTTTAAGCATCGTTATTTGTTGTTCTTGTCCATCTTCATCAATTTTTTCAATTTCCGAAATCATACCGTTATAAAAAATAAGCGGATTACCATTTTGTATTCTAGAACGAATAAACCCATTTTTATCTATTAATGCAAAATTACCAGAATGTTCAAAACCACCTTCGGCTTCACCGTCTTCAGCTGTATATAAATTAAAACCAGTATTCGCTAGTTCATAAATGGCACCTTGCTCTCCTGTAAGTAAATGCCAATTAGGATTTGTTATTCCGTAATGATCTGCATAATCTTTTAGCACTTTAGCAGTATCATGTTTAGGATTGATGGTGAATGATGCAACGCCAAAATTTTTAATACCGTCAAAATGATTTTGAACTTGCACAAGGTTTGCACTCATCTTTGGACAAATAGTAGGACACGTTGTAAAAAAGAATTCTACCACATAAACTTTACCTTCGTAATCTTTATTCGATATGGTTTTACCATTTTGATTTGTAAAACTATATGGAGGTACTTTTTTAGGTTCGCCATTAATGTTTAAAAATGCTAAATCAGATTTTTCAGGAATTTGATTTACAATTTCTACACTTCTACTTTCTTCTCTAGTAATATCTTTTTCAGAAATTCTATCTATAATTCTTGGAATAAAAATAATTCCGAAAACCAGAATAATAAACGAAATTCCTATGTAAGAATAATTAGTTTTGTTCATCTTGTTTTGTTAAGTCGTTTTCTCTTCGATAAGAAGAATCAAAATTTCCTTTTCTTTTTTGTCTGTATTCAGTAAATAAAATGCGTAAATCTTCACTCATTTTATGCTTAATTTCTGCTACCTCTATACAGTTGTAAGAATATAGACCATATGTTTCTGAATTCTTTTCTAGCTCATTGTCTGTTCTGTCATCAAATCTACCTCTTTGGTTTAAGTCTTTGTCTATAATAAAAACTTGGCTTGTGCCTAAATTTTCGTTTAAATTATAATCTGACTTTAGGCTTGCGAAAATATGCGCTATATCATTTGGTTGACCAAATACAAAGTGCCAGAACCTAATATCTTCGTACGTGCTAATTTCTTGCCTTAATTGTTTTGCCTCTTCTTGAGTACTATTAGGGAGTACAACAACTATTTGAAAGCCTTTAAAACCTTTAAATTTATCGTAAACCAACTCTTTTAAATTTGAGGCCTCAATAACATTTTGCATAGGGTTTGTTCCTAAAAATGCTAAAACGGTTAGATGGTTTTTTAAAACAATAGTCTCATTAGAGACAGAAGTAAAATTTTCTAAATCTTGAACATGCTCTTTTACAATTTCAAGTGTGTTGTAATTGTGTGTTGATGGGTATAAGAAAAGTAAAAATGTTACTGGTAGGAAAAATAAAATTCCTAGAACAACATTTCTTTTAACACGCTTAATATTCATGGTGCAAAAATAGAAAAGACGGTTTAATTAACCGCCTTTTTATATATGTTTAACTTTATTTAAAAGTCTCTTTTTATGAAGCCTGAAGAATAGACGGTTTCAATATAACCACCTTCTTGTAGCAGTATAAAAACTAAATAGCAAACCAGGAAGATTGCAGTCCAAACCACCATCCGTCTCAGGGATTTTGTTTCATCACGCATATGCATAAAATCCCAAGTTATATAATAGGCTTTAACTAATGTTAATATGATGAAAACCCAGTTTAAGATTTTCATTCCTAAAAAATTAGCTAAAAATGATTCTGGTTTATAAATACCAAATGCCACTTCTACTAAAGTAATGATTGAAAGTAATAATAAAACACCCCAAATTTTTTGAGTAATGTTTTTAAACTTAACTAAACCTCTAAATATTTCTAATTTATGTTCGTGTGCCATTTTACTTATGTATCTTAAATTTAAACTAGGTAGAAGAATGTGAATACGAATACCCAAACTAAATCTACAAAGTGCCAATATAGTCCAACTTTTTCAACCATTTCATAACTTTTTCTTTTCTCATAAGTTCCTAAAATTACATTAAAGAAAATTATAATATTGATGACAACTCCAGAGAATACGTGAAATCCGTGAAATCCTGTTATAAAGAAAAAGAAATCTGCAAATAAAGGTGTTCCATATTCATTAACTTGTAGGTTGGCTCCTTCAACAACAGCTTTACCATTATTCTTTAATTGCTTTAAAGATTCATTACGAGAAAGTACTGTTTTTTCGCCATGTTCATTTATTGTTTGAGTTCTTACTAAAACATTATCATGTGCTTCAAAACCTGTAATAATTTCGTCAACAGTATATGTTGGTAAAGTCCCTTCACTTAAAAACCAAATACCATTTTTAGGTTCGTGCTTTGTTCTATCTGCATGTTCATCTATAACGGCAATATCTCTTAAAGCTACACGATGCCCATCATTATCTACAAACTGAAGAATGTTTCCTCCTTTAGTTTGAATTGCTCCATAATCGCCTTTAATAAATGTTGCCCATTCCCAAGCTTGTGAACCAACGAAAATTAAACCACCAATAATGGTTAAAAACATATATAAGGTAACTTTTCCTTTCTTTAAATGGTGTCCAGCATCTACAGCTAATACCATTGTTACAGAAGACATAATAAGAACAAATGTCATAAATGCAACATATATCATTGGTAATTCTTGACCATGTAAAAAAGGAACGTGAGTAAATACTTCGTCGGCAATTGGCCAAGAGTTAATAAACTTAAACCTTGAAAATCCGTATGATGCTAAAAACCCAGAAAACGTTAATGCATCAGATACTATGAAGAACCACATCATCATTTTACCATAGCTTGCTTTGAGAGGTTGTGATCCTCCGCCCCAAGTTTTGCCTTCAGTTCCAGTATTTACAGCAGTAGTACTCATATTTAGCATTTAGTTTTTAAAAGTTGCACAAAAATAATCATTTTATTTATCTAAAGAAATATAAAAACAAAAAGAGATACAACCATAGTATATCTATAAAGTGCCAGAATGTTGAAGCTAGTTCAAACCCTAGTAATTTCGTTGGATTATACTTTTGTTTAAAATGATTATAAATTACTACTAACAAACAAATAATCCCAACAACCACGTGCAAAATATGCACAAAAGCAATTAAAAAAATGTAAGACATGGTTACATTACTTGTTGGTCCTGTAAAATTATAACCTGATTCTAATATTTCTCTGAACCCTGTAAATTGATTAAAAATAAATATAGCACCTAAAATAAGTGTAACTAATAGCCAAATAGTAGTTGCTTTATTATTTCCTTTTTTTAAAGCTTTTTTAGCCAGAATAAAAGTGGCACTACTAATTAAAATAACAATAGTACTTATTACAAAAGCATTAGGTAGCTGAAAATCTTTTAACCAATCTGGTCTAGTGCTACTTACAATAAATGCACTTGTCCATGCTGCAAATGACATGATAAGTGAAATAATGCCAAACCATAGCATCATTTTTTTTGATCTACTATTTTTTTCTTCTATTGTACCTTGAGTTAAATCCATGATTTATCTTATAAATTTATCAACCACATAAACAATTTGTACAAGTGTAATATACGATACACTCGCCAACATTAATTGTTTTGCGGCTTGTTCTGTCATTTTTTTAAATAGTCGAATAGCATAATACAACATTCCTAATCCTAAAAGAAACACAACAATAGCTGCTATTATGGATAGTTGTAATTTTCCTGTAAAACCAAAAACTGGAATTATTGAAACTAATAACGTCCAAATGGTATACATGATGATTTGTACAGCAGTACCTTTATCTTGCTTTCCTGTAGGTAACATAAAGAAGCCTCCTTTTTTATAATCTTCAAATAAAAACCAACCTATAGCCCAAAAGTGAGGAAACTGCCAGAAGAACTGAATCATAAATAATGTTCCTGGTTCTATGCCAAAGTCGTCGGTTGCGGCAACCCATCCAAGCATAAAAGGGATAGCTCCTGGAATAGCTCCAACAAAAACAGCTAAAGGAGTTCTGGTTTTTAAAGGTGTATAAACACTTGTATAAAGGAAAATTGAAATCGCACCAAACATTGCTGTTTGTGGATTAATGATATAGAGAATAATAACTCCAAGAATGGTAAATAACGACGCAATAATAAATGCTGTGTTTATAGTCATTCTTCCAGCTGGAATTGGTCTGTTTTTGGTACGATCCATTAAAGCATCTAAATCCTTTTCAATAATTTGGTTGAAAGCATTAGACGCACCAACCATAAAATAACCACCAAAGGCTAGTAATATTAACGTTTTAATATCGATTGTATCAACGCCTAACAAATATCCTGCAATAGATGAAAATACCACACTTAAGGCGAGTCTCATTTTAGTTATTTCCTTAAAATCAGAAATAACCGATGCGGCTGAAATAGAAGATTTTGTAGTACTCAATATGGTTTTTGTTAGTCGCCTCTAAATGCGACTGCAAAGATACTTTATTCATGTAATTTGAGCAATGCTTTTAAATGTAAATTTGAGTGCTCTGTTTTAGCCCAAAATTTTTGTATTTTTATTTACTACTCAAACACCTCGAAACTCTTAATTATGAAATTATTCAAATCGTATTATTGGCTTTTATTCTTTTTATTTCATTTTCAATTTATGGCCAAAATGACGATGTAACTATTAAAGTAGAAAAGCTTTCAGATAATGTATTTATGCTAATAGGTCAAGGTGGTAATATTGGTGTTTCGGTTGGAGATGATGGTGTTTTTGTTATCGATGACCAATACGCACCATTGACCAATAAAATTGTAGCTGCGATTAAAACAATAAGCGACAAACCAATTGAATATGTTGTATTTTACAAAGAGTAACGTATTGCATACAGGCGATATATACTTTAATGGTATGTATCCATACATCGATTTAGATAACGGCGGAACAGTTAATGGCTACATTGAAGCCATAAAACAGAGTTTGATTGTAATTAATGAAGATACCAAAATAATACCTGGTCATGGATCTTTGTCAAACAAAAAAGAATATCAAGTTTTCCTAAACATGTTAGAAACTTTAAAGGTAAGTGTATTGGCCGAAATTGAAGCTGGTAAAACTGAAGATGAGGTTGCAAATAATAATGCTATTACAAAAACTTATGATGATTTAGGTTATAGCTGGGCATTTATTAATAGTGAAAGAATGCGACGCACGCTTTATAGGAGTTTGAAAGATTAATCGAAATGTGTCTCAATTCAAAAAAAAGGTAATAACCTCAAAGAATTGAAAAACCTTGCTGGTTAGGTTAGCAAGGTTTTTTTGTTTTTATGAATTTTCTATTTAATCTTTATAAATGGAATGTTTTATTTTAGGAGAAACAAAAGCAGGAGCGATTAATCGATATTCCACCCAATTGGTTTGTTCTTTTTTATAAACGGACACACTTATTGAAGAGACTCTATCAATTACAACTAAAGCAAAATCATTGTTTTTAGTATAAATAGGTTTTGAAATTTTTATTGATTGTTTTTTCTTGCTGTTTGTCTTTTTCAGATAAAGCGTATCGATTAAATTAAATTCCCATTCAGAATTACATTTTTGAGATATTAAATATTTGTATTGTTTTTTATTAAAAATATAATCAAAAATTGAATCTCTTTCTCTACCTACTTGGATTACACCAATACTTTGTTTTAAACTATCTAATTTGAAAGTATTTTTTTCTAATTCGTATCCATGTAATTGTTTAAGAATTGAGATTACATATTCGTTGTTATTATTTAAGTTAAAAACTAAAGTTTTATTTAAATTTTGTTCTTTAGTGTTTTCCAAAATTTGATTGACTAATAAATAATTTTTTGTTAATCCCTTTTGTGCTTTACTTTCACAAGAAAAGCTCAAAGAGCATATAATAACTAATAAATAAAAATTATTCTTCACAAGGCGTTCCTTTAGGGTTATAGTCTTCCAAATTATCTTGCTCAGCTGCCGCAATGTTTCCATATTCTATTCTTTGATCTTCTGTTAACATTTCATTAAACAAATTAGTTCCATACATACTTCCCCAAGCTAATTTTTGGCAATATTCTAAAGTAACAGTTGACATATCATTGGCTTGAGTGTAAGCATAAAGACTTTGAGCCATTTGAACTATAAAAAAGAACATTGCATTATGGATTTCGTTATCTAATGTAGTAAAAGTATCTTCTGTCATTTCTTCAAAAAACGCTACGTACGAATTCAATAAAGTATTAAATTCATCATTATCAGCTGCTAAACTACCTTTATTATAGAGTGCAATAAAGTAAGCATGGGTTAATTCATGTAATGTTGCTGACATAATAGATAGATTTGTAGCTGTATCTAAATAGTCATCATCAAACCCAATACTCACAATATTATTTTCTATGAAAGGGTTTGTATGAGCAGGATTTCCTCCTGGCAGATCTCCATTCCAAAATTTAACACTTAAGATTTGAGAATCATTAAATGTATTTTTTATCATGTCTGTGAAGGTTGATGATGTTGAAATAATACCTTTAACTATTTGTTCTTGGCATTCTTTATTAATTGTATAAATAATTTTCTCAATAAAATCCACCTCGTTGTTAATAAGTAAATTATTCTCCATTAAAACATCAATAGCTACATCTGCAAAAGATTCTGAATCATTAGAATAAGATAATGGAGAAGTTTCGTCAGAAATGTTCTGGCTTAAAAAATCAAAAAGCTGTTCTTTCAGAGTTTCATTTGCAGAGTCATTAATAAATATTTGTTGGGAAATTTGCAAACTTTTAATAAAGTCATTAAATACAATATCTTCAATGCTTTCAGTTGGAACAGTGGGCACGGTATAAATAGGATTTGATTCTTCTTCGGTATTACTACCACTTCCTCCTCCACCTGCTGTACAGGTATCGCAGTTAGGGTCTGTACTAGGGTCTGTATTCGAGGGTATTCCACTACTTCCATCTATTGTTCCTTCATTTTCATTAGTGTCTTCACTGCCACTGCTACCCTCGTCGCAGTCATCATAAAGTTCTATAACCCAACCTGTTGCTCTGCTTACCGCTGGGTCACAAGGGTCTGCCTCTTTTGTTATGGTTTCTTTACTTAACACATTACTAATATCAAAATCATCGAGAGCTTGAATAGCGACTTTATTATCCAAATCGAAAAAAATATTATTTATGATATCTTGTTGTTCTTCTAAAGTAAAATTATAAGTTATAATATACGATTTATAGGTATTATCCTTCTCTAAAGATACGACTAGGTTTTCTGTTAAGTTCGTATCATAATCTCTATAAATTGGGAGTGTGAAAGATGTATAAAATTCGCTCTCTACCTTAATAATCTCTTCTGTATTGATGATAAAATCATTAACATCTATATGTTTAATTTTTAAAGCTCTTTGATATTCTTGATTATTTTTTTGACTTTTTAATTGGTTTATTAAATTATAGGCAGCTTCATTTTTTTGTAGCTCTTCCAATTGTATTTTAGAAACTTTAAAAGTAGAACTGGTATCTTCTAATATGTCGGAATCCTCCTTGTCGCAATTAAAAAGAAATAATAAAATTGCTATTGCTACTAATAGCCTTTGGTAATTTTTAAATAGTGTTTCATGTGCATAATTTATTTTTTGGTTAATATTAAATTATGCTATTAATTAAATTAATTAGGTGCGAAGGGAGAATTGCTATTACGATAAACTTAAAGAAAATATTAAAACGAATAACATGAAAATTGAAGAAATAAATGCATTTCATCGAAAAGTTGAGAAATGGGTTACGGGAAAGCCGTAATTATGGATAAAGAGCGAAGGTTTTGTTGAAATTTATAATAGATTCGTCATCACATTTCGACCATTTCGAGTTGCCTCAATGGCCAGATTAATGTCTGAATGAGGAATGACAAATTAGTTTATGAAACAAGAATTAATAATCAAAATACCAGTTAAACAAATCTGTTTTTAATCCAATCGTAAACCAAACGGTACTATTGTTAAACGTTGTTAAGTTTTCTGCTTCGGGATTAAAATCTCTGAAACTTAAATTAGCAAACACCTTTAAATTGGTTGAAGGATTAATTAAGTAACCAGATTGCAACTCGGCATTAAACGTTTTTACTTTATTGCCTTGTCCAACTTCTATGCCAGTGTCATATGGTCTGTCGTTATAGTCTCTGTAAATATCGCCACCATAGCTAAAATTGTCTGTGCCATCATTAAAATCTAATCCGCGAGTCCCAAAAATAAATTTAGCATCTGCATACCAACGCTTATAATTATAACGACCAATTAAAATGAGTTCACTAAAATTGGCACCCCAAAGATGTGCCATGGATTGATTATTATGTCCATAATTATTTACGATGGTGTTGTGCGAATATGTATATGGTCTTACACGGTTATATTCGGCTTGAAGCATTAAATTATCGACCTTAAAGGCATTAAAATACTTTAGCCCTAATTGGTATCCGTATTTGTTTTTCCAGCTTTTATCGCCACCTTTTATATCGTTTAAAGAAAACTCATCAAGAATAAATTGTCCGTAAATATTAATATGATCATTCCATTTGAATTTTGAAGACAATCCAAGAATGGCATTTCCGGCACCTTGACCCGATTCAAATTCTATGGCTCTAAAAAATATGATGGGATTAAGGTAATTTACATCAAAGCCTCTATTGCTTGTATTTGACCAAATAACAGATTCAAACAAACCTATGTTTAATCGTTTTGAAACATTCCAACTTAAATAATGATTTGCAATGTATTTTGTTAAAAAGGCATCGTTCTCAACTACTTCTGGCCTTACATCTTTAAGCCATGTCCATGTGTTGGTGTATTTAATTTTCCAAAACTTGGTGTTTAACTTCAAAAAGGTACGAGGGCTTGCTACATCACTGATAAACAAAGATCTGTAACCATCTCCAATAAAATTTTTACCATGGCCAAATTGAATATTTATAAACTTAGCAGGTGTATAAGATAAATATGCTTCGGCTACAGGGTAATCGTACGCATCGTTTTTAAACCTTTTTGCTATGCCACGACCAGGAATAATCGCTGGATCAGGACCAAAAGCTTTTAAACTTTCTGCATATTGATTATAGTATTGTGCAAAACGCCCTTGACTCTCGAAGATCGTAGTATAAAAATTAAATTTCTTTCCTAAACCTCCTTGAATTAAAAGACCACGCGTATTATTAAAAGTTGAATCAAAATCTGCATCAAAATCTTTACCTACTTGCAAGTCGAAAATAGGATCAATTGTAAACCAATAATCTTTACCTTGAAGTTGTACTAGATGCTCATTCCATAATTTTTTTCCTGCCCAAGATTCTTTATCTTTTAAAAGTGATTTCTTCTCTTCATCAAAATCGTAATATTTAGATACTTCTTCATATATAAAAGGTTTTGAAGCTGTATGGCTGTTCGTTCCAACAAGGTTCATGCTTTGATCGAACTTTGAATAATAATTATGTGTAAATGGAATATTAAGCTGGCTATTAAATTCTCTATCTACATATGGAATCAGGGCTTTGTTTACACTATCGAATTCTGTTTTAGCATCTTGTTCTAATTGGGATAATTCATTTTCTGGTTCTTCAGATAAATCTTTGGTAGAAGCTATTTGATTTACCAACGGAATTTTAATTTCCATCGAATATTGCTTAAAAGTTGGCTTGCCATTATATGTGCCCGGCTGTACTTTCGGGAATTCTGAAAAAACTCTTAATGCTTCATCTTTTAATTCTTTATACATCGCGTCTGTATAAAGTACTCTAAACTCACCTTCTTTAGTAACTTCGAATAAGACAACCAATTCGCCTTTATAGTTTTCGTCTGTAACTTTTTGAGGCACTTTAAGGTTTTCGAAAATTAATGAAAACACTTTATTGTCAAAACATTCTTGAATAGCATCTACTTCAAGATTTTCACAATCGGTAAAAACAGGAGGTTTCTCGAATAGAGATATTTCTTGAGCGTAGGTGTTTATTTGAAATATTAAAAGAATAAGTACAATGAATTTCTTCATTTAATAATTTAGAATTGATTTTGGGTTGAAAGATACTATTTTTTTAAGAATGCATGAATGAAAAAACCGCTATCTAAGTGATAACGGTTTTGTTTAAAAGAATGTTTTAATCTTGCACCTTAAAAATTATTGGAAGCGTATAAATAACTCCAACATTTCTATTGCTTTGTTTGCCTGGTTTCATTTCAGGAATTTTATTAATAACGCGTTCTGCTTCTTCGCCTAACCTCTTATGTGGTGCTCGTGTTTTAATATCTACAATATTTCCTGTTCTGTCAATTTTAAATTGAACATTAATTTTTTGCTTGCCCGATAGACCAAGTTGAGCTGCTAAATCTGTATTAAATTTTTTCCTGATTAATTTTGAGATTTTTTCAGACATGCATTTTCTGCGCTCATCATTATTTGATGCGCTTTCACAACCTGGATAAATTGGTACTTTTTCTACGCCCATAATATTAAAGTCATCTTCTGGTAGTGGAATAACAATAATATCTTTAGGTTCATAACTTGGGTTGTCTGTAATTGGTGGTTCGGTAAAAATATTGGGTGTTTCTTTAATCGGCTCTTCTGTGTTTTTTATGATTGGTTTTGTAAATACTGTTGGTTTGTGTTTAGCTTTAGTTTTAATAGCCATTTCTTCAAATATTTTTACTTTAGTAGGAATAATGACAACGTTTTCCTCTATTATATTTTCTTCAGGAATAATAAAGGTTTCTGTTTTTACAAATTCCATTTCAAAGAGACCATATACTAATAGCAGGCATCCAATTAGACCTATTTGAAAAAAGAGTGTTGAGTTTTTTTGTAAATTGACATCATGTTTTTGTGGCTTTTTCACGATTTGCTCATTTTGCCGAATGAGTTCGTGAAGTTTCTTTAGAATCTTCATAATATATTTATTTAAAATGTTAATATTATGATAAAGTCACAATAAACATACCAAAAAAAGAAATCCCGTTACAAATTTTGTAACGGGATTTTATATTATGAGTTTCTGATGTATTCTTAATTTACCTCAATGGCCAGATGCCAAGATTTAATCTTGAACTTGGAAGACAATAGGTAACGAATATGGTACTGTAACTGCCTTACCACGTTGTTTACCTGGTTTCATTTTTGGCAACATATTAATAACTCTAGCAGCTTCTTTTTCTAATTTTGGATGGGGAGCTCTCGATCTCACTCCTACAACATTACCGCTTCTATCTATCTTAAAAATAACATTAATACGTTGTCTACCAGATAAACCTAAATCTCCTGCTAAATCGGTATTAAATTTTCTTTGCACAAACTTTTGGATCTTTTCTGACATGCATTTTTTCTTTGCGTCATTATTCCCTTTTTCACACCCAGGATAAATAGGCACATTTTCGATAACTGCAAATGGTACTTCAATATCTTCATCTACTTCATCTACTTCGATTTCTTCAATTTCTATCTCTTCGTCTTGCGTCGTCTCTGTAGATTCGATAACTGTTTCTTCAACCTCTTCTTCATCTTCAACAACTTCAATAACCTCTGGTGCTGCAGGTGGAGGTGGTGGTGGTGGTGGTGTTTGTATTTGTTCTGTAATTGGGATTTCTTCCTCTAAATCTTCATCTAAATTTAATTGACCAATATCAATATCTGATTTGTCATAAGATTTATAGTTGATGGCATAATTTGTTAAAAATAACATTAATGCTAAACCAATGGCAAAATACAGAGAACTGTTTCTGCCTACATTTGCTTTAGGATTTTTTTTAGGTTCCATAATTTTAGTGTTTTACACGATTGCTAAAATAACCATTTATTTTTCAAAAAAACAAGTGATTATTATTTTTTAATGTCTAATTTATTTTTTAGTATCAACAATATCTCGGCAAATGCGATTCCAAAAATATTTGCAAAAACGTCATTTAAGTCTGCCGCCCGATTTTGAGTAACTTCTCCTTGTAACACTTCAATAATTATACCAAGTGTAATAGAAAAGATTGCTGCAAATAGGTAAGCTGTTATTTTCTTTTTCTTAAACCTATAAATAAAGGTATAATACCAAAGAATAGTTAACATGCAATAAAGTAAAAAGTGAACTACTTTATCGCTAAATGAAGGAACATAATTAGGTAAGTCTCCAATTTTAATTAAGCTAATACTTATTAAAACAATAGAATATATTAAGCTTATTAAAAATATTTGCTTTTTAAGCGCTAATAATATTCTTATAATCATCTGCAGAAAGTAAATTATCAATTTGAGACAAATCTGAACACCTTACCTTAATAATCCAACCTTCTCCATAAGGGTCGCTATTTACTTTTTCTGGTTCGTCTTCGAGTGATTCATTAAATTCTATAATTTCTCCTGAAAGTGGTAAAAATAAGTCTGAAACTGTTTTTACAGCTTCAACTGTTCCGAAAATTTCTTCTTCATCTAATGTTTCATCAACAGTTTCAACTTCTACATAAACGATATCACCTAATTCGCTTTGAGCAAAATCTGTGATACCAATTGTTGCAACGTCTTCTTCTATTTTAACCCATTCGTGATCTTTTGTGTATTTTAATTCTGATGGAAGGTTCATTATATAATGTTTTTTTGTTAAATATTTTGTTTGCTAATTTCCGAAATTATATCTTAAAGTAATACCAGATCTAATGGTTGTTTGTGGGAATGCTGTTGAAATAGCATATTCAGAAAAGGTATAATCAAAATAAAATATACCGGTTAAATTCTTACTAAATGCATAATCAGCAGTATACTTTAATCCCCAAATAGTCTGACCAGATGTTACTTGATTGTTATCTAAATCAAGGTACCTAATAATCGTTTTATTTTCTCTAATCGAAATATCGGCTTTCATATTTAAATCACTTACTACAACTTGCTTTGGTCCAGCTAATTTTGATTTAAAACGCACATCTTTAATCCTATAGCCTAATCCAATAACATATTCGCTTCCTTTAATTTCTGTCATTAGATTATTATCGAAGCTTAAAGATAGCAACCTGTCTTTTTGTATTTCAGCAAGGATTTTAATGGAGTTTTTCATTTCGAAATCTATGCGAAGTAATGGGCTAAACATTTCTGTTAAATTGACATTACTATATAAGGTTTCGTTTTTGTAATTTCCAGATTGGTCAAATACATCTTGTGCTTGATTATCATAATCTAAAGTTGGATCTGCTTGTACATAATCTAAATTTGTTCGGAATTGATTAATAGTATAACCAGAGCGATAACCATGCGTTAAGGAGAATCTTTTAAAACGTTTTTTAAACCATCCTATTTTCATTAAGCCAGTGTACTTTAAATCCCAGTTAGGTATTGGCGTGTCTCTAAAGGCACTTAACGAAACTTGATCTGGGTTTTTACCTGAATAAGCAGATAAAAATGCTGGAAGTAAAACGGCTTGATTTGTTTTTCCATATCCTTTAGGGAACCCTGCAAGATCATCATCTTCAAAATTTGATGGGTTGCTCATGTCGACACCATTTCGCACAGCCAGTCTTCTTGCAATGATTAGTCTATTTGATCTAAAATCGTCAAACGAATCTGAACTTGTTTCGTCACTTTTACTAAAAGCTGTTTTAATTAATAAAGTTGAAATATTAAAGTTTCCAAATGCATTTGGTGTTAATGCTTCGTATTCATATACATTCCCTACTGTATTTACACGATAATTTTCTGTTGAATTTTCTGAATACAGCCTATTTGCTACAATATCTATTTTTAAATCTCTAATAGGTTCTAAATTAGCAGACAGGTCTAATTGCTCACTATGTACTTCGGTATATTGCTGGTTAAATTCTGGGAAAAGTGTAAGCCATCCTTTACGTGCTGCTAAAAATCTAACATCTTTTTGGCTACCAAAAGTGTAACCAAATGTTGGTTTTAGTGTACCTATAAAACCTGGTGTTTGTAAATATCCTGGTAAAAAAGTTCCGTTATTTTCAGAATAATTTACTTGTATTCTTTTTACACTTGTTAAAATATCAATTCCAACATTTAGAAGTTTTGTTCCAGCTTTGTTAGAGTTTTTAGCTTTTGGTTTTTCATTTCCATTTGGAGGTGTAGTTGGTTGGCGCTTTGCCGTACGAGTGCCTCTCACGGGTTTTTTAACTAAACCAATATACTTATAAAATTTCTTCATGTCTAAGGATGAATTAATATTATGTGTATTGGCGTTTTGAATGGTGTTTCCTAAATCATAACTCTTACCGTCATCGGCAACAATATCGCCATATAGATCGGACCCTTTTTGCCACTGAAAATCTCCGGTGTAAGAATAGGTTGCAGTTAAAAAACTTAATGTAGGAATCTTATAAAGGGGAATTTCATAATTAATTCCTATTTGTTGAAATTGTCTATTCGGGTCGCCTACATCAAAGAAGCCGTCCCAAACATTAAGAGCTGAATCTTGTTCGCCATTAATAATATTATCTTTAAAATAATTTCTAACAATATTGTTATTTGATGCTGTAAAATTTAGTTGTAATGCTTGTGTTATATTATAATTTATGGTGTATTGAAAGTCGAAAGTATAATTTCTTCTATATAATTCTTCTAAACCAATATTACCTCCACCAAGTTCTACTTCTCTAAATTTTTGCTTATTAAATTGCCTATTATAATTGGTGTTTAAGGTAATACTAGATGGCAACAAATTCACATTAAAATCTTTTAAAATCTTCCAATACTTATTAGTAAATATTGAATCATTCTCTTTGAATGGTTCGTATGTAATTGGGTCAAAATTATATGCATAATTTACACCAGCTCTTACAGTTTGATCTAAAGAGTTTTCGATTTCAAAATCACGATGTTCAATTTTATTGTACGAATAATTTAATGTAAGGTTTTCAACATCATAAAAACGAGGTTTAGATTCATCTATTTTTATTTTTCTTACGCCAATAAAATTAATGCTTTTTCGTTTTGTATAGTTTTCATTTACTTTAAGTATCGAATCTTGATTTGTATTGTTATCTAATTGGGTTTGAAGTTTTAAATCTCTATAAAACTCATCGTATTTTGGTGTTATAGTTTCTTCGCTTTGGCCATAATTAAATGGAATTTGAATTCCCCATTTCTTTGGTAAAAGTTGTCCGACATTAACATTTGTTACAACATCGTACTGCTTGACATCTTCTATTCTACGCTGATTAGGTCCTTGTTCTATTGTGCCAAAACCTGCAGTACTTCGCCTACCAGTGGCGCTAATATTTGCGAAATCTGCAATATTAGAATCTACACTTAAAATAGCTGCCCAACCACCTTCGTTTTCTAAATCTGATAAACGAAGCTCATTAAACCAAACTTCACCACATTGAGGGTTTTTCGAAATATTTTTCACACCAACCATTAGTGTTCTAATATCTCCAAAATTTGGATTCCCTTTTATTGCTACACGTTGTTGGCCAGCCATATAACCATCAAACGGATTAGATACAGGTATATCTACCAAATCACCATCAATAACATCATAAAATGTTGCATCTTCATTACTTAATGACCCATCTACTATACCTAAAGATTTAATTTGTGCTAAAACTTCAATGGGTAAATTTATTTCATTTTCTTCTGGCCATAATTCTTCTCGTGAGGTTCCTATTGACACTTGCAATGGAATCTCTATTTGGTAATAGTTTTCGGTTAAATCATTTCCCATTCGTATAAAACCTACTAAATCATCACTTGCTAATGTTCCTGATTCTCCATCTTCGGCATGCAAAAACATTCTTAAACGTTTGTATTGGCGCATATCGATACTAATATTTTTATATACACCTCGAGAATCTAATGGTTCTAATTCACATACATTGGCAACTAAAGATTGCTCATTTTGTCTTACAACGGTATTGTTATTAAAAAGTTGTTCGGGTTCGACACCAGGAGGTGAAGCATAACTTCCTTCGTTTTCAATGGTTCCTTTAACACCAACATAAAATTCAGTTTGAGGATCATCTGGAGATGGATCATTTTTATCTAACTCTTGTGTGTAACGTCTCCAATCACTTCTAATTAAATTTAGTGTTCCAAAACGGAATATTGTTTCTTGTGAAAACTCTTTAAGGTACATACGTGCAAAACGTATAGACCTTAAATCACTAATACCGTTTATGGCTTCAACATGTTCCCCTTCTACTGGAACTCTAAATAAATACCATCTTACTTGAGCAGTTTCGCCATTTGCAAAAGTTCTTGATTGAATTTTCATGTCGCGAATAAATTCGCCTATTGGATTGGATGGTAATATTTCGTCAAGACTGTTTTCAGGTAAATTCTGTCTTGTCATTTCTAATTCGTATTCAAAATAGCTGTTAATCGTATTCATGGTATTGTCACGATTAATGTCTTCTGCATCAGGTTGTGTTGTAGAACCTCTATTAGTATCGGTAAATGTGTCTGGTGAATTACCATCTACACCATTATATTCACTATAGCGTTCAAAAATATCTCCTTCTGTATTTAAAAAATATGTATAGTTATCATTTGCAGGATCTTCTAACGTACTAAAGCCCGAAAATTTTAGAGCTTCTTCTGTATCATTTAATCCATCGTAACCAATATCTTGTATAGTTCGTTCATCACCTAACGTACTAAAGGCATATACCAGGGATTGATTTGCTGGAACTTGTCCCCAGGCAGTTTCTGTAGTAAAGGCGTTATTTGAAGAATCAGGTAACCCGTTTTCATATTGTTTTCTACCATCTGCTAAAACATCTTCTGAGATATTACCAAGATTGAATACTAATTTTCCTCCTGGGTTTGAAGGATTTTCTTGAAATGGGTCTTGAACCCAAAACTCGATGTATTCTACATTGGCTTGTTCTAAATCTGTTGTGGTAAGTTGTCTTGTAATTCCGGCCCAACTTTCTTGAGGATTGTTTAATATATTACCATTGGCGGTAGGGTTAAAATTATAAGGACCTCTTTCTGAAGGATAATAAGCTAAATCTAATGAATTTAGAACTGATGTTTGACCTTGTACCAAATCTCTATTTGGGAAAAGTTCATTAATAAACACGCGACTTGTGTATAGACCTGAAACATCATCGTCTGACATACCACTAGGTCTTTGACTACTATAAAAAATAGGATCAATACTATACCAGTTTAATTTTGCACGTTGATAACCATTTTCTAGATTAATATCACTATTTGGGTCTAAGACTTCTGTGTAACCTAGATCCGTATCAAAAGGTGTACTAGATAAAAACCAAGATTGCTGTGATTTTAATTCGATAGCATTTTGGGAGCCTTCAAAATCATCAACATATGATGTTGCTTCACCATTAAAATTTGTTCCTTTTGGCGCGCCAGGTGCTAAATATGCAAATTCACCACTAACAGAAATATTTGATGGTACATCTGTATCAATATTTGGGAGTTTGTTTACTAAACGTGTTAAAAAAGGCACTTCGGTTGAGTAGTTACCATTAATCCCAAATATGGTATTATTTATTGGTTCACTATTATAATTCGCTTTTTGAGTAATTGGTCGCTCATTAAGGTTTAAAAGTGTGGCACCTAAAAGAAAGTTTTCATTAAACTGATGTTCTACATTTACTCCAGTAAATCGTTTTGTTTGCTGACCAAAAACGGCATTGTTTTCCGTTGAAACCTGTATAGGTGTATTTGATGCTTTAAGTGCTTCGTCTAAAATTTGAACGCGTCCTAATTGGTAGTTTACAGTATAATCTACACCTTCTACTAAAACACGCCCACCTGCTGTTACTTTAACAGATCCTCTAGGGACATTAAAAGCACCTATTGCAATGCCATCGCCACCAGAAGATTTATATCGTCCTTTTAATTGGAATTTATTTTTTTCTATTTCTTCTAAAGCTGCTGTTTTAGTATCACTATATAAAATATTATAAACGTATTTTTCTTGATTACCATTATAGGTAGATTCTACGTCATAATCTTCAGTAGCGTCTAACGATAATTTATCGAAAAGATATTCTCCAAAAGGCTCAACATTTGTAAATATTATTTTACCATTTTGTGGTAGTACCGTAATGCCAGGAACGAAATCAAAAAAGCCATCACCATTTACTTGCGGATCGTTATTGAAATTTAATCTATCTAAATTAAATACTCTTAAAAGCGGGGTTTCTTGCAACTCATCGTCATCTGGTCCAGGTGTTGGAAAAGGTGTCCCAGAAACTGGTGTAATAAAGTTTAACGGTGAAGCTTCTGTATAAAAGATATTTAATTTAAAATCGTCTTGACTTAATTGGTAAGCTCCAGTATCGTAAATGTTTTTCATCATTAAATTCCAAACAGGTTGATTCACATTTGTGATGCTGCTTTTTAGCATTTTCACTATCAAACTATTATTTGTTACTGACGTTACATTACCATTTATATCTGTATCAACACCCGTGGCATCAATACCATCGTTTGCAAATTCACCAACTTGAAATACTTGACCTCCAACAGTAAATTGAAACGATACACCTAGAATTTCGTCATTACTTAAACGTTGGTTTAACGAAATATATCCTAATTGAGAATTCAAGATATATTCTGATCCTTGAGTAAGTTTTCTGGCGTTTTCTAATTTAGAATAGTCTGCTCCTTCACTAGCACCAGGAACCGTAATACCAGATTGTACAGTCGCAACGTCTCTAACCAAATCGTTTAATTGCGAAGATCCCATGCCGATATTTGTAGGATCTAATGCATTGTTCGAGTTGTCAGGATAAGCGCCTGGCCCTCCAGATACTATTAAAGATGGATTTCCTATTTTTTCAGTTTCACCAATATCTTGCATAGCAACAACGTTTCTTACATTGTCAGTCTGGTTGTTTCTGTTTGTTACCCAAACTTCTACTCTTGTAATCTGAACATTTGTATTTAAAAAAGGATAATTTGATAGGGCTTTATTATAAGTGTCTCTAAAGTACTGTGCTAGAAAGAAGTGTCTGTTTTCATCATAATCTCGTATGTACAGATCAAATTCTTCAAGTGTACCACCACCTTGAGCGACAACCGTTTTTGTTTCAGATTTCTGTTCAGAGAATATCCCTGTAACTGTGGTTTTGCCAAATTGCAATTGCGTTTTTACACCAAATAAACTTTGTGCTCCTGTTATTAAGGAATTATTTAATGGCATACTTACATTACCAACTTCAATTTTTTGAATAATATCGTCTTCGGTTGGTGTGTATTCTAATTTAATGATGTTTTCAAAATCGAAAGTAGATTGTGTATCGTAATTTGCTGTTACTTGTAAACGTGTTCCAACTTTACCAAGTAAACTTAAACTTATACGCTGGTCAAAATCAAATGTGAAATTACTTCTATTTCTTGGTGAAAATGCAGGGTTATCTTGTTTAGAAAACAAGACTCCTAAATCCATTTCTACAGATCCTTGCGGTATTACCTCAATAGTATTGCCTCCAAAAATGGTCTCGAAAAAATCTGAATCTACATAAAACTCTGGAAGCAGATTTTTCTGTGCATCTTCAGTACCTTCTTTTTTGCCATCGAAAGCATCTATTTTTTGTTTGTAATATGAGCTTAAATTTTCTTCAATAACTAATTGTTCATATTCATCTGGAGTTAAAATTACTGGATAATTGATATTGAAATTTCCAACCGATTCTGTATAATAATACCTGTCGGTAAATGGGTCGTATGAGTATTTCGAAACAATACTTTCTGGATTTGGGATATTTAAATTACCTAAACTAAACCCTGTTTTTGTTGAATCTTGTGGGACAGGCACTTGTGACCAAGCAATCGAAGAAATCAATAGAAAAGAAACTGAAAACGCGTATTTTTTAACTGATTTATAAAAATGATGGTTGTTAGTATTCAAAATCTACTATAAATTTTTTAAAGCTAATTTAATAATGGTTTCTACATCGGCATCTGTTTGTGTAGATATAATTCTATCTACAACTTTTTCAGCTTGTTTTTTCGCAAACCCTAAAACCTCTAAAGCAGATAACGCTTCATCTTTGTTGGTATTGTTTTGTGATACTGAAACTTCGTCAATATCGTAAATTTTTAGAACTTTATCTTTTAAATCTAAAATAACGCGTTGCGCAGTTTTTGCTCCAATTCCTTTTATAGATTGAATAAGTGCAACATCGCTGGTAGCTATTCCTTCTCTTACTTGTTTTGGTGTTAAAGATGAAAGCATTGTTCTCGCAATACTAGAACCAATTCCGCTTACGGATATAAGCAATTTAAAAATTTCTTTTTCGGCTAAAGTTGAAAAACCAAATAATGAATGTGAATCCTCCTTTATTTGTAGGTATGTATATAATTTGATGTTTTCTTGATTTGGAATTTGAGAATATGTGTGCAATGAAATGTTAAGTAAATAGCCAATTCCGTTACAATCGATAACAACGTCTGTTGGGTTTTTTTCAACAAGTTTTCCTTGAATATATGCAATCATATAATTATCCCTAATTTACATTTCAAATGTAAGAAAATTATTTGCATAACTAATTACTTAATGGGTTGGTTTTCGAGTTCCCATTTTCTTTTTTGTTGTGCATCAATTACAGCTACGGCAGTCATGTTTACAATTTCATCTACATTGGCTCCTAATTGTAAAATATGAACAGGTTTACGTAACCCCATCATGATAGGTCCGATGGATTCTGAGTTATTAAATTCTTTTAAAAGTTTATACGTAATGTTAGCAGCTTCAAGGTTTGGAAAAATTAAGGTATTTACTTTTTTTCCTGCCAATTTTGAAAACGGAAAAATATCTTTATGTAAAACTGGATTTAAAGCAAAATCTATTTGTAACTCTCCATCTACAAGCATATCTGGATAATGTTTGTGTAAATAGGTCACTGCTTCTCTAACCTTAGATGCTCTTGGGTTTTCGGACGATCCAAAATTCGAGTAAGATAGCATTGCCAATGTTGGTTCCATACCAAACATTTTAACAACTTTAGAAGTCATTTGAGCAATTTTGGCCAAATCGTTTGCTGTTGGATCTATATTAATTGATGTGTCGCTTAAAAACATTGGTCCACGTTGTGTCATCATAACATTTGTAGTAGCAATTCTAGTTGCTCCTTTTGCCAATCCTATTAATTCTAACATAGGTTTAACGATTTTTGGATAAGCATTAGAATATCCAGTAATTAGGGCATCGGCATCACCTTCGTTTACCATCATTGCTGCAAAATAATTACGTTCACGCATAAGCTTTTGAGCCGAAAAATAGGTTATTCCTCTTCTGTCACGTTGTTGCCAATATACTTTTGCGTATTTGTTTTTTCGCTCTAATTCTTCATCAGATTTGGGGTCAATTATCGGTACATCTGCATCAAATTCAATCTCTAACATGAGGCTTTTAATAACATCTTTTCTTCCTAGTAAAATAGGTTGAGCAATACCTTCTTCATGAGCTATTTGAGCAGCTTTCAAAACATCTAATTGATCTGCTTCTGCAAAAACAACACGTTTAGGGTTTGTTTTTGCGCGATTTAATAATAATCTAACTATTTTGTTGTCCGAACCTAAACGCTCTAATAGGGTGTTTTCATATTCTTCCCAATCTGTAATTGGTTCTTTAGCAACACCACTTTCTATTGCTGCTTTTGCCACAGCTGGTGGGACAACAGCAACAAGCCTTGGGTCGAAAGGTTTAGGGATAATATATTCTTTATTAAATGTAAGGCGTGTTTCGTCGTAAGCTATGTTAACTTGTTCTGGTACTGGTTCTTTTGCTAAATTCGCCAATGCTATTACAGCTGCCATTTTCATTTCTTCATTTATACAAGTGGCGCGAACATCTAATGCACCTCTAAAAATGAATGGGAAACCTAATACGTTATTTACTTGATTAGGGTGATCACTACGCCCTGTTGCCATTATGATATCATCTCGAGTTGCAATAGCCAAATCGTAAGCAATTTCTGGATTTGGATTAGACATGGCAAATACAATTGGATTATTTGCCATAACTCTTAACATATCTTGATTTACAATATCTGCTTTCGATAAACCAATAAATACATCTGCATCTATCATGGCCTGATCTAAAGTGTCAATTTTTCTATGTGTAGCAAATTCGGCTTTTTCTTTAGTAAGGTTATCTCTATCTTGTCTGATAACACCTTTGCTGTCTAACATAACCATGTTTTCACGATTAGCTCCACAAGATTGATATAAGCGAGAGCACGAGATTGCTGCTGCTCCAGCACCACTTATAACTATTTTTGCTTCACCTATTTTTTTATCTGCAAGTTCTAAAGCATTAATCAAGGCTGCTGCCGAAATAATTGCTGTACCATGTTGGTCGTCATGCATAACAGGTATATCAAGCTCTTCTTTTAAACGCCGTTCGATTTCGAATGCTTCTGGAGCTTTAATGTCTTCAAGGTTTATTCCTCCAAAAGTTGGAGCAATCATTTTAACTGTTTGAATGAATTCTTCGACGTTTTCTGTGTCTACTTCAATATCAAAAACATCGATATCTGCAAAAATTTTAAATAGTAAACCTTTGCCTTCCATTACTGGTTTCGATGCTTCAGGGCCAATATTACCTAACCCTAAAACTGCTGTTCCGTTAGAAATTACTGCGACTAAATTACCTTTGGTAGTGTATTTATAGACATTATCTTTATTCTTATGTATTTCTAGACAAGGTTCTGCGACACCTGGTGAATAAGCCAGGGATAAATCTCTTTGAGATGCGTATTTCTTGGTAGGAACAACTTTTATTTTACCTGGTATTGGCCGAGCATGATATATTAATGCTTCTCTTCGTTTACTTTGCTTGCTCATAAAATGGATTAATCTAATTTACAAATATAACAATCCTGTAATGCGAATAACCTATCTTTTTATAAAATGATGTTTCATTGTTTTTTAAACATTCATTAAAGTTTCAGAAGATAATTTGCTATTTAATAACCGACTGATATTATATTTGAAGGTGTAATTAAAAAAATAGTCAATACGCTATTGCCTAGCGTTAAAGAATCAAAATTCGTATTAATGTTTTAAAAAATTAATATTTCTAGTTAGTCCTGAAAATTTAGTGCGTTTAACAGCAGATTTTTGAAACACTTTTTTAAAAGTGTCCTCTGTAATGTCCTCCCAATCTTTTTTAGACATCTGTAATAATTCTGGATGAGGATTGAATAAAGGCTCATTATGTGATTTTGAAAATTTATTCCAAGGGCAAACATCTTGACACAGATCGCACCCAAACATCCAATCGTCTAATTTGCCTTTAAATGCTGTTGGAATATTGTCTTTTAATTCTATTGTAAAATACGAAATACATTTACTTCCATCGACGACATAAGGTTCGGCTATAGCTTCAGTTGGACATGTGTCTATACAAGCGGTACATGTTCCGCAATGATCTGTGGTTGGTGTATCATAATCTAACTCTAAATCAATAATAAGTTCGGCTATAAAATAAAATGAACCTACTTGTTGGGTTAATAAATTACTATGTTTGCCAATCCAACCTAAACCTGATTTTGCTGCCCATGCTTTATCTAAAACTGGGGCAGAATCTACAAAAGCTCGACCATGAACGTCTCCTATTTCTTCTTGAATAAAATGTAATAGTGATTTTAATTTATCTTTAATAACAAAATGATAATCGGTACCATAAGCGTATTTTGAAAGTTTATAAGAATCATTTTTTTGAATTTCTGGAGGAAAATAGTTTAGTAATAAGGATACGACACTTTTAGAGTTTTCGACCAATAATGTCGGGTTAAGTCGCTTATCGAAATGGTTTTCCATATAACGCATTTCGCCATGCATATTATTACTTAACCATCTTTCTAATCGAGGAGCTTCTTCTTCTAAAAACTCTGCTTTACTAATGCCACAAGATAAAAACCCGAGCCGTTTAGCTTCGGTTTTTATAATTTGTGTGTGATTAGATTTCATTTATTAAAAGCCTTAAATAATATCGTTATGTATTTCGAGAAGGTTAGATTTTTATCTGTCTGTCAATTTGTTGCTGCAAGGATATAAAAGTTTCAGTACGAGATACTCCTTTTATAGATTGAATTTCTTTGTTCAATAAATGCATTAAATGCGAATTATCTTTACAAAGTATTTTTATAAAAACACTCCAGTTTCCTGTGGTGTAGTGGCATTCTATAACTTCTGGAATTTTTTTAAGTTGCTTTACCGCTTCAGGGTTACCTACTGCTTTATCAAGATAAATGCCAATAAAAGCCATTGTTGTATAGCCTAATATTTTAGCATCTATCACAAATTTTGAACCAGCTATTAGTCCAGATTTTTCTAATTTTCGAAGTCTTTGGTGAATGGCTGCACCAGAAATGCCAACTCTACGAGCGATTTCTAAAATTGGTGTTCTTGCATCATTCATTAAAGCACGAAGAATTTGCTTATCAATACCATCTATTTGAATATTCTGATTTACAACCTTCATCTTACATTAAGTTTTCATTATAAAACATAAAAGTAGTAAAATGATTTAAAACTGTAAGAATTATTTAGGTATTCAAAGGGTTGTACCCTAGATATGGGACTTCCTTTTCTTTAAAAATTATACCGTAGTCTTCTAATTCTTTTAAAATAGGTTTGTACACTTCTTTGTTAATTGGAATTTGAACTCCAGGTGTGGTGATTTTTCCATTCAATATAGATAATGTTGCAATAGCGACAGGTAATCCAACTGTTTTGGCCATAGCCGTATATGTTTGATCTTCCCCAATTGTTACCATTGTTGCATCTATTTGGTGCTTTTTACCATTTAATTCGTATCCAAATTTGTGATACATCACAATCATATCCTTGTCATCTCCTTCAAGTGTCCAGCTATCCATTAATATTTTTTGAAGTATTTGTGCAGGAGAAGCTTTTTTTAAATCTACCATTTTAGAGGCATTAAATATGTCAAGTTCTTCAAGCTTCTCCCAAACAATATCATCTTGATCAATTTTTAATTGATGTCTAAATTTTAGTTCAACAGAATCTGTTGGACTATAAGGTAAAAAAGAATTGATAAAATCTCGATAACTCATATTTTCACTGCCGTCTATTGTATAACTATCGTCAGTCATCCCTAATAAGACAAAGATATTCCATGCACGACTAAAGCCTACACGTCTCATTGTACCGCGGTATAGCGTTTTAATATTTTTTAATCCGTAAATACTTTGGTATTTTAAAGAGTCTCTATTTGCATAAGCTTCAAAACGACCAAAACTATCAATCTCAAGAAATTCGGTACGTCTAAATAAACGGTTATATGGGATGTATTTATAAGCACCTTCTTGAAGGAATTTTGCTGCTCCACCTTGTCCAGCAACTACGACATTTCTTGGGTTCCAAGTAAATTTGTAATTCCACAGATTATTATCACTTTCAGGCGCGACCAAACCTCCAGTAAAAGATTCGAACAAAAGTATTTTTCCGCCTTTATCACGAATTCTATCTAAAACTTGCATGGCACTCATGTGATCAATGCCGGGATCGACACCAATCTCATTCATGAAAATGAGTCCTTTTGATTTTGCTACAGAATCTAAAGATTGCATTTCTTTACTTACATAAGAGGCTGTAACCATGTTTTTGCCAAAAGAAATACAATCCTTAGCCACTTCAATATGAAATCTCGCAGGTAGCATTGAGATTATAATATCAGCATTTTTTATAGCATTCTCACGAGAATATTTGTCGAACACATCTAAAACAATGGCTTCAGCATTTTGATGATTATTGATGAGCTTTTCAGCATTTATTACATTAATATCTCCTACAATAATATGTAGTTTTTCTGAAACTGATTTGTCTAGAAGATATTTAATAAGGTATGAGGCTGATTTTCCAGAACCAATCACTAAAATCTTTCGCATAATGAAATTTGTTGAGTAATTTTGTTGGAACGAATGTAGTAAAACCAAACTATTATTAAAACTCAAAATAAAAATTTATATGAACAAAATAATATTAATTTCTGGAGCTATCTTCGGTGTTTTAAGTGTAATACTTGGAGCTTTTGCAGCTCATGGTTTAAAAGATCTAGTTTCTATTGAATCACAACAAACTTTCGAAACTGGAGTTCGTTATCAAATGTATCATGCAATCTTGTTGCTTTTTTTAGGAACTACAAGCGTTTTAAAACCTAAATCGAAGAAAATTATGTATTACTTAATTATTTTTGGATTACTATTTTTTTCTGGTTCTATTTATGGTTTAGCAACTAATATATTAACAAGGTTCGATTTTAAATCGATTGCTTTAATAACGCCAATAGGAGGCTTATTATTAATATTATCTTGGATTTTGTTATTGATAGAGTTTTTAAAAATGGAAGCTTATAAAAAGTAACATTTAATAGTTACTTTAAAATAATGTTTTAATTTTGCATGATAAACAATACAACAATATTATGGTGGATTACACCCAAAACACGAAAACGATTTCGCTGGATCAATACAGAATTAAAAATGCGAAAGTTCAATATCAAATTCCCCCTCAAAAATTACATAAAATTACAATAGAAAAAGGTCAAGGTGTTGAGACTTCTTCTGGGGCTTTGGCTGTTAATACGGGAGAATTTACAGGACGTTCACCAAAAGACAGATTTATTGTTAAAGATGATATTACAAAAGATAGAGTTTGGTGGGGAGACATTAATATTCCATTTGAACCTGAAGCATTCGAAAATCTATATAATAAGGTAACTGATTACCTGTCAAATAAAGAATTGTTTGTTAGAGATTGTTATGCCTGTGCCGATGAAAACTACAAACTAAATATTCGCGTAATTAATGAGCATCCATGGAGTAATATGTTTGCTTCAAATATGTTTTTACGTCCAAAAACAGAAGATTTAAACAATTTCTCTCCAGAATGGACGATAATAAATGCGCCTGGATTTATGGCAAATCCTGAAATTGATAAAACACGTCAGCATAATTTTGCTATTTTGGATTTCACAAAAAAAATTGCTTTAATCGGAGGGACAGGTTATACGGGCGAAATTAAAAAAGGAATTTTTTCTGCTTTAAATTTTATTCTTCCTGTTTTTAAAAACACTTTACCAATGCATTGTAGTGCGAACGTTGGAGAAGAAGGCGATACTGCTATTTTCTTTGGATTATCTGGTACTGGTAAAACAACACTTTCTGCAGATCCAAACCGTAAATTAATTGGTGATGACGAACATGGATGGACAAACGAAAACACAGTTTTTAATTTTGAAGGAGGTTGTTATGCAAAAGTGATTAACCTTTCTAAAGAAAATGAACCTGATATTTTTGAAGCGATAAAACCAGGAGCGATATTAGAAAATGTTATTCTTTATAAAAATGGCATTGTTAATTTTGAGGATGTATCTATAACACAAAATACACGAGTAAGCTACCCAATAGGGCATATTAGTAATATACAAACCCCTTCAATTGGTAAGAACCCTAAAAATATATTCTTTTTAACTGCTGATGCTTTTGGAGTTATTCCTCCAATTTCAAAGTTAACACCAGCACAAGCAGCATACCACTTCATATCAGGCTATACAGCAAAAGTAGCAGGAACAGAAGCAGGAGTAAAGGAACCACAGCCTTCGTTTTCTGCTTGTTTTGGAGCTCCTTTTATGCCTTTGCACCCAGCTAAATATGCTGAAATGTTAAGTAATAAGATGAAAGAAGCTGGTGTAAATGTTTGGCTAGTGAATACTGGTTGGACTGGTGGTCCTTATGGAATAGGAACTAGAATGAAGTTAAAATATACGCGTGCCATGATTAATGCCGTACTTAATGGCGACTTAGGACTATATGATTATGATAACTATCATATCCATTCTGTATTTGGAGTTGCGCAACCTAGAAAGTGTCCTGGTGTTCCAACAAGTGTTTTAAGTCCAAGATCAACATGGAACGATGATGAAGCTTATTATACTACGGCATTTAAGTTAACAAATGCATTTCGAGAAAATTTTAAAAAATTCGAACCTTATGCAAGTGAAGAAATAAGACGCGGAGGGCCTCAACGCTATGCTTTTTAACTGTTATAGGACTGATTTTCAGAATTAAAACGACATATTTATAAATTAAGTAGTCCAAATGCATTAAAATTAGCCAAACTGCAAATTTTAATTTTGTAAGTATAAACAAAATCAGTAATTTTATTCACTTAAATTTTAAACCCATACTTATGAAAAAAATTACTTATTTATTGGCAATATTTTTAGTTGCCCAAACTACTGTTTTTGCACAATATACAGCAATTCCAGATGCTGCTTTTGAAGCTGCTCTTTCGCCCTACGATGATATTCCAATGGATGGACAAATACCAACAGCAAATGCAGTTGCTTTAATGGGAGAGTTAGTGGTAAATAACCAAGGTATTGTAGACTTTACTGGAATTGAGGCTTTTACTAATATTTCTGGTCTAAATATAAATGATAATATTATTACAAGTATAGATTTAACATCTAATACTTTGTTAGCTAGTATTTCTATGATTAGATGCAAGGCAGATAATATAGATATTACAGGTTTAACGGCATTGACAAATTTAAATTTGAGACAATGTGATCTTTCATCTTTAGATCTTTCAACGAATACTATATTAGAAGTTGTTGATTTAAGATATAACGAGTTGACAGAGTTAGACTTATCTAATAATTTACTTTTAACTGATGTAGATTTAGAAAGACAAACTGATAGTCCAACAGATTCATCACCATATAATACATTAATTAATGTAGATTTAAATGGGGCAAATCGTAGTGGTGTCTCTTTTTTTAATGCCGACTTTAACTATAGTCTGACATGTGTTTTTGTTGACGACATGAGTGCTCCGTATGGTGGTTGGGCACTAGATGGTACTATACCAGCAGCATATTGTACAGGGTCATTAGGGACAGAAGATAGAAGAGTTTCTTCTTTTAGTATGTACCCTAATCCTACAAAAAACTTGGTTTTAGTAGGGTCTAGAACTGAAGTTTCTACTTTAGATGTTTACAGCATTTCAGGCAAACTAATATTAACTAAAGAATTAACTTTTGGTAGTAATAATGTAGATATTACGTCACTATCATCTGGTATATATTTAGCAAGATTTTCTGCTGAAAACAGATCAGAAACTAAAAAGTTAGTGATTAATTAAGATAATTATCAAAATAAAAAAGGCGTTACAAATATTTGTAACGCCTTTTTTATTTTATAGTTATAAGGTTTTACTTTCCTTTATTTACTGCTTTAATGTATTTTTCTAAAGCCATAGTCATCGAAGGTGTTTCAGGAGTAGGAGCAGATATGTCTACTCTCAATCCATGTGCTTTGACAGCTTTAATGGTTGTATTTCCAAACACTGCTATTCTCGTTTCGTTTTGTTTGAAATCTGGAAAATTTTTAAATAATGATTCAATTCCTGATGGGCTAAAAAAGACTAAAACATCATAATATACATTTGCCAAATCAGATAGATTGCTAATTACAGTTTTATAGAAAATGGCCTCTTTCCATTTAACACCTAATTCATTTAAGGTTGCAGGAACAGCAGGTTTTAATTTATCTGTAGTTGGTAATAAAAAGGATTCATCTTTATATTTTTTGATAAGAGGCGAAAGTTCTTGAAATGTACGTTTGCCAACATAAATTTTACGCTTTCTATAAACAACATATTTTTGAAGATAATATGCTACGGCTTCAGATTGACAAAAATATTTCATGGCATCTGGAACTTTAAAACGCATTTCTTCAGCTACTCTAAAAAAATGATCTACTGCATTTCTACTAGTTAAAATAATGGCAGTATAATTGTTTAAATCTACTTTTTGATGCCTTATTTCTTTTGCAGAAACACCTTCTACATGAATAAAAGGTCTGAAATCTATTTTTACCTTTTGCTTGTCCTGTAGGTCAAAATAGGGAGAATTCTCTATTTTAGGTTCTGGTTGAGAGACTAAAATTGTTTTCACTTTCATAGGCAAATACTACTTTTAATTTTACAGCATTACCTTATATAAAATAAGGTAGGGTGCAATTTCGAGTGCGCAAAGATACAAAATAAAATAGAACATGTTCTTTTTTATTAAACTTTGATGTGCTTTAAAAGAGGTAATTAAACCAATGATACTAATTACTAAAAGCAAAAACAGAATAATGAAAACAATTTTTATTGAAGCATTTAAACTATAAATTAAAAGGGCATTAATAGGAAGTAAAACAATGCCTATAAAGTTTTTATAACTAATTTTTTGAAAAAGATATTGATCTATCAATATATCGATCTCAAATAAGCTACCAATAAGTCGTTCGATAAGAACTTTAATTAGGATAAAAACACCTATTCCGAAAATTAATTTTAAAAGTATCCCAATGGATATTTCAACATCACCAATCATTAACGTATGAAGTATTAGTAAAAATATAGATGAGGAAATAATCAAATTTATGAATAGTAAACCATCAAACGCATCTAAAAATTTTTGATCTCTTGCATAGATTTTAAGATATTTAGAATTTCTTACTACTAAAACAAAATCATTAAATCGTTTTGGGTCTAGCAATTTAGCCAAAGCAATAAAAACAATGCCAATTACTATTAAAATGGTAAATAATTCGTTTGTAGTTACATCTCGAAGCATGCTATAAAATTATTACAAATATTTGTATACGTCTTCATAAATTTTAAGGAATATTTAAAAAATAGAATCTTTTAAATAATGTACATTTGCTAAAATTAAAAAGATTTTAATGAAAGAAGGTATTGTAATCATACCAACATATAATGAAATTGAAAATATTGAAGCTATTATTCGCGCTGTGTTTTCACAACAAAAAAGCTTCGATATTCTTGTAGTAGACGATAATTCTCCAGATTTAACATCGTTAAAAGTTAAAGAGTTACAAAGTGAGTTTTCTAACCAGCTTTTTTTATCGATAAGAGAAAGTAAATCTGGATTAGGGACTGCTTACATTCATGGGTTTAAATGGGCTTTGGAAAGAGATTATCTATATATTTTTGAAATGGATGCTGACTTTTCTCATGCCCCTGACGATTTAATTAGACTATTTAATGCCTGTTATATTGATGGAGCAGATATGTCCATTGGGTCACGTTATGTAAAAGGTGTTAATGTGGTAAACTGGCCTTTAAGTCGTGTAATACTTTCGTATATGGCATCAATTTATGTACGTATAATTACTGGAATGGATATTCATGATACAACTGCTGGCTTTGTTTGTTACAAAAGAAAGGTTCTTGAAACATTAGATTTAAATTCGATTAAGTTTGTTGGTTATGCATTTCAAATTGAAACGAAGTTTAAAACTTACCTTAAAAAGTTTAAAATAGTTGAGGTTCCTGTAATATTCACAGATAGAGCAAAAGGCGAATCTAAATTAAGTTCTGGAATAATTTCTGAAGCTGTTTTTGGGGTTATATCTTTAAAAATAAAAAGTTTGTTTAAAAGGTAATATATGCAACATAACATAACACTTATTAAAAACGCTAATATTGTAAATGATGGCAAAATTTTTAATGGTGATGTTTTAATAGAAGGAGAATTTATAAAAGAAATAAACGACTCTATTAGCGCAAAATCTTCGGATATAAACATTATTAATGCAGAAGGGAAGTACTTAATACCAGGAATTATAGACGACCAAGTTCATTTTAGAGAACCAGGATTAACGCATAAAGCAACTATAGAGAGTGAGTCTAAAGCTGCAGTTGCTGGTGGTATTACATCTTTTATAGAAATGCCCAACACAGTACCACAAACAACTACAATTGAAAAATTAAACAATAAATTCGAGATTGCTTCTAAAACATCGTATGCCAATTACTCTTTTATGTTTGGTGGTACAAACGATAATTTAGACGAAATATTAAAAGTAGATCCAAAACAAGTAGCTGCTTTGAAGTTGTTTTTGGGGTCTTCTACAGGGAATATGTTGGTCGACAATCCAGATGTACTTGAAGAGATATTTTCAAAAACGAATATGTTAATTGCCGTTCATTGTGAAGATGAGTCAACAATAAAATCTAATTTCGAAAAGTATAAAAGCGAGTATGGTGATGACATACCAATAAAATTTCACCCTATAATTAGAAGCGAAGAAGCGTGTTACATATCGTCTTCAAAAGCCATAGAATTAGCTAAAAAAACAGGGGCAAGATTGCACGTTTTTCACCTTTCTACTGGAAAAGAAACAAATTTATTTAGTAATAAAATTTCTTTAAAGGATAAAAAAATTACTGCCGAAGTATGTATACATCATTTATGGTTTTCAGATCAAGATTACGACAAAAAGGGGACATTAATTAAGTGGAATCCTGCTGTAAAAACCTCAAAAGACAGAGATCAATTGTGGAAAGCACTTTTGGACGATAGAATAGATGTGATTGCAACAGATCATGCACCACATACTTTAGACGAAAAAACCAACGTTTATACAAAAGCTCCTTCCGGAGGACCATTGGTACAACACGCACTTCCGGCAATGCTTGAAATGAGTAGTAAAGGAAAAATTGGAATAGAAAAAATTGTTGAAAAAATGTGCCATAATCCTGCTATTCTATTTCAGATTGAAAAAAGAGGTTATATAAAAGAAGGTTTTTTTGCAGATTTGGTTTTGGTAGATTTAATTAACCCGTGGACGGTAAATAAAGAGAATATTTTATATAAATGTAAATGGTCACCTTTTGAAGGAACAACATTTAAATCAAGAATTACACATACATTTGTAAATGGTAGTTTAGCATATAATAATTTTAAACTCACTAATATAAAATCGGCCAAACAACTTACGTTTAATAGATGAGACAAATCGTTATTATACTTTTAAGTTTGGTTTTAATATCCTGTCATGGTGTGGATAAACCAAAAAAACCTAAAAATTTACTTTCTAAAAAGAAAATGGTTGCCATTATTGTAGATATTTCATTATTTACATCTGCTAAAGGAATTAACAAATCCGAGCTTGAGAAACAGGGCGTTTTACCTGAAGGTTATATTTATAATAATCACAGTATTGATAGTTTACAATTTGCAAAAAGTAATGAATACTATAGTTATGATATTGAAGTGTATGAATCTATTTATCAAGACGTACATGATAGTTTACAAGCCTTAAAAGCAGTTTATAAAAGGCTTGTAGACGAAGAGCGACAAACTAAAAAAGAGAAAGATTCTATTAAAAAAGCAAATTTAAGAGATAGTACGAAAGTTAATTCTGATATGATAAATAAGAGGCTTAAGAGACCTGATTCAAAAATACCTGACTCACTTCGTTAATACTTTTATCTATAGGTTTAAATTCATAATCTAAAGCTTTTATGATTTTCTTATTGCTATAAAAAGATTCGTTTTTAAAAGAGTTAACAAGTTGTTTGGTTAATCGTCTCCGTCTTCCTTTTAGTTTATGAAACAACCAATCCAATCGCCAAACTATCTGTAATTGCCAATTTTTAGCTTTTTTAGACGGTTGTTTAACATTTAGGTTATTAGCAATGGTTTGAAAAAAACGTTTGTAAGTCCAGTTTTCGGAAACTAAAATATAACGCTCGTTTTTAATATCACTTTTGGTAAGTTGCATCATGATATTAACCACATCTTCAACATCAATTAACCCTATTAAGCCAGAGGTATAATACGGGATGCCCTTAAAAATTTTACTAAAAAAACTACCACTTCCATAACGCCAAATTCCTGGCCCTAAAATAACACCTGGATTTACAATTACAACATCTAGTCCTTCTTGCGAACCTCTCCAAACTTCTATTTCTGCGCCATATTTAGTAATTGCGTATACACTGTTATCTGTTTCAGAATTCCATTCAGTTTTCTCAGTAATATCATTGTTGTTAATGGTTTCTCCAATGGCAGCTATCGAACTTGTGTAGCATAGTTTATTAATATTATTTGCAATACATAGATTTACAATATTTGCTGTACCTTCTATATTCGTTCTTCTTAATAAATGATATTTATCTGGTTCAAAAGAAACAAAAGCTGCACAATGATAGACATACGAGATATTTTTAAAAGCTTCTGATAATGAAGAAATATCAAGAAGATCGGTTTTCACCCATTCAATTTTATTGAAAAGTGATTTGTAATCTTTAGAATAAATTGAAAATACATTTTCAACAATTTTAAGTTTTTTTTCGGTTCTGTATATAGCTCTAACATTTTCATTATTGCTAATAAGTTTATAAAGTAAATGCGAGCCAACTAAGCCCGTGCCACCAGTAACTAAAATCATATAGCTAAAGTAAAGAATTATACATTATTGCGCAGTAATTATACATTGATTTTTATCTTTGCCAGAGTTCACAATAAATTATTTATAAATGATAAGGAATTTTGTCGAAGAATTAAAATGGAGAGGTATGATACATGATGTTATGCCAGGAGCCGAAGAACATTTGTTAGAAACCATGCGAAGTGCTTATATTGGATTTGATCCAACTGCAGATTCTTTACATATTGGTAATTTAGTGCCGATTATGTTGTTAGCTCATTATCAACGTTGTGGACACAAACCTGTTGCTTTAGTTGGTGGTGCAACCGGAATGATTGGTGACCCTTCAGGAAAATCTAATGAACGTAATTTATTAGACGAGACTACTTTGCGTCACAACCAAAATGCAATAAAAAATCAGCTTTCTCATTTTTTAGATTTTGAAAGTGATGCTAAAAATGCTGCAATTTTGGTAAATAATTACGATTGGATGAAAGATTTTTCATTTCTCGAATTTATTCGTGATGTTGGTAAACATATAACAGTAAATTATATGATGTCTAAAGATTCTGTAAGAAATAGAATTTCGTCAGAGTCTTCAGAAGGTATGAGTTTTACAGAGTTTACATATCAGTTAGTACAAGGTTATGATTTTCTTCATTTATTTAGAGAAAACAACTGTTCAATACAAATGGGAGGAAGTGACCAATGGGGAAATATTACTACTGGTACAGAATTAATTAGAAGAATTGCTAGAGGAAAAGGATTTGCTATTACATGTCCTTTAATTACAAAATCAGATGGCTCAAAATTTGGTAAAAGCGAAGGTGGTAATGTTTGGTTAGATGCCAAGAGAACATCACCATATAAATTTTACCAATATTGGTTAAATACTAGTGATGAAGATGCAGAAAAGTATATTAAAATTTTCACGTTTTTAGAGAAAGATGAGATAGATTCTTTGGCAATTGAGCATAAAGAAGCACCGCATTTAAGATTGTTACAAAGGCGTTTAGCAAACGAACTAACTGCGATGGTACACTCTAAAGAAGATTTAGAAAATGCTATAAAAGCAAGTGCCATGCTTTTTGGTAAATCTACAAGTGCCGATTTAAAACAACTAGAAGAACAAACATTTTTAGATGTTTTTGATGGTGTACCACAAGCTGAAATTACCATAAGTGAAATTGAAAATAATTTAGATATTATTTCAGCATTGGTTGAAAAAAGTGGATTTTTAAAATCTAATGGGGAAGCCAGAAGAGCATTAAAAGAAAATTCTATTTCTGTAAATAAAGAAAAAGTAAATGATACCTTTCAATTATCGAAAGATAATCTTATAAATAATAAATTTATACTATTACAACGAGGTAAAAAGAATTACTTTGTTTTAGTTGTTAAATAAAAAAGCTTGATTTTAAAATCAAGCTTTTAAACTAACCAACCAACTAGATAATAAATTTTTCTTTCTCTAGCTATTTGTTTAGACGGTAAAAATTATAAACCTTACTTATAGAACCATTAAATTACATCCTCGAATATCGGAGTTGTCAAAACGTCCAATGATTTCGAATGAATTATCTTCAAAAACACGGCCTAAATCTTGAGTTGCGATAAATGAGCAGGAATTTATATTTGCTAAATCAATAATGTTAATTCCACCTGCTTTTCTCGTTTTGTTTATACCTAAAGCATCTTCTGTATCACGAGTTAATACTCGCATCCATTTAGGACATTGAAATATACCATTGCCTTTAGAATAAGCCTGACTTAAAAGCTCTGTCATACCATATTCGCTATGAATTTCTTTAACACCAAAACCTTGTTTTAAAACCGAATGAAGCTCTTCTCTAACAAGCTCTTTACGTTTGCCTTTCATACCTCCAGTTTCCATAACAATCGTATTTTGTAAGCTGAATCGATAAGTTTCAACCAAATCTAAAAGTGCAAAAGAAACGCCTACAAGTAATGTTTTTTTTCCTTGTTTGTCTAACGAAATTAAGGTGTCTTTTAATTCAGATAAATTATTTAAATAGAAACCGCTTTCAAGATGATTAGATTTGCTAATCATATCATTCACCATATAAATTAACGACGACCCTTCACGCTCTAAATAAGATGGTAATAAAGCGAGAACGACATAATCTTGTACATCGTCATAAAACTTTTGAAACCCTTTTCTGAAACTATTCTTATAAATTTCTAAATCAGTTACACAATGTTTACTTGTGATACTTCCTGTGGTTCCAGAACTTGTAAATATGGTTTCAATCGTACTTTTTGAAGATACAACCTGATGTGTTTTAAAAAACTGGATGGGCAAGAACGGAATGTCTATAATGGCTTTCACATCACTGGGATGTTTATTTATTAAATCACAAAAAGAACGGTAGACTTTATTGTTTTCAAACTGATGTTTAAAAACTTGTAAAGATATATTGCTGAAATCTTGTTCAGTTTTAATATTAAAAATGTCTTTACTATGAATCATTTAATAGGTTCTAATAAAAAGCAAAAGTATATAAAATAAAAAAACGTTACCCAAGGATAACGCTTTTAAAAATTTATAACACATAAATTTATTTAATCACTAATTTTTTAGTTACAGTTGTATCTCCTTGAGATACTTTCATGAGATATAATCCTGTATTTAAACTTGAAACGTTTAAACGATTATCGTTTACTGTTTTACTAATTACCTGCTTACCTAAAATATCATATACAGCAACTTTCATTGCTTCACTAGTTTTGCTTTTAATATTTACATAGCCTAAAGGTGTTGGGTTAGGGTAAATTACAAAGCTATTAGAATCATATTTGTCTGTCGAAAGACTTGCAGATGCAACATCACCCCAAGAAGTTCCAATTCTTAATTCATCTAAAGTGATTCCTGGTGTTTTATCAGTATTGTCTTGACGAATCATAAATTGGCTTAATGTATTGCCTGCACTACCTGACCCTTCTGTTGCGTCAGCTGCTGGTTCTGCTCCACCTAATGCTGGGTTTACCCAAGCACTAACAATGTCATTGTCTAAATCATAACTCATTACAACAAAAATACTTGTATTATCATTAAATGGCCCTGTAGTTACCGTTAAGGTACTACTTCCACTGACCCCAATATTATAAGTATCAGTATCAATAAAATCTACAAATAATCTACATCTATATTGGCCATCATCCGCTCTTAAAATTGCGAAATATCCACTAGTTGTAAAAGATGATAAATCTGTAACATCCATAATAAAAGATGCGTATATTTTACCACTAGAAGCAGGAGTATAATCAACCGTCGGATCTGCTCCAGAATCTATAAAACTTACAGAATTTCCTGAACCCATTAATGTAGAATAATCTAAACTCCCTGCGACAATATCTGGACTTGCTCCAGAAAAATTATCCACCCAAATAGATTGTTCTCCTAAAGTTTGACCATCGGTGTAATCAAATGCATCGTGAAACGGCAAAGTTTGAACGATGTTCATTGTAGTAAAATTAACTGTGGCATTTACTTCTGGTGCTAAAACATCATTAGCATTATCAACTAATTCCATATAAACTGTATGGGCACCATCAGATAGACCTGTTAATGAAATTGGATCTGTATCTGACTTTAAAATAGCAGGATTTCCATCTATTGTATATCTTATACGACCATCTCCTGTTCCATCTTGAACATCAAAATTACTTACAATAAAACTAACATCAACTTCGTCTGTTAAAATAGTAGCTCCATCTGTTGGTGAGCTAATTACTAAACCTGGATCTGGAGAAGCTGCTTCAGCAAAAAATGAAAAATCATCCCAATAGACAACAGAAGCCGTATATGATCTTACTTCAAAGTAAAATTCATTGGCTGTTACTGGAGCAGTTACAGTTACAGAGTATTCTGTCCAGGCATTTCCATTATTATCAAAATAATCACCAGGACCAACTCCTTGTAATACTGCGGCATCAGTAGTATGATCTAAAGTTCCATTATTTGCCCATTTGCACCAAATTCTAGCGTCTTCTCCATCGCCCGATTCAACCTTATACCAAACAGTTACTGTATAATCATTTCCAGGTATTATTCCTGTAATCGTCTGCGAAATATCTTTTGTACCACCTGTAGACTCTTGTTTTGCAGAATAAGTTCCGTTGTTAACATTAGTAGGAGTTGATTCTTGTGCTACATCTTCAGCTTTTGTCCAACTTGATGGAGTTGTTGGGTCATCCCAAGATTCAAAATCTCCATTTAGAAGCAATTCTTGTCCAAAAGAAGCAGAGGTTATTAAGAAGGAAAATAATAAAATGTAAAGTTTTTTCATTTGTAAGTATTTAAAGATTAATTAAGTTAGATTCTAAAGATAAAAATAATTTAGCATTTAAACTAGAGAAAGCGACCATTCGACCGCTTATTTACAATAATTTAATGTTTTAGCTAATTTATTTAATTACCAGCTTTCTTGTGGTACTAATATTATTTTCTGAAATTTTTAAAATATATACACCAGCATGTAATTTAGAAACATTAAGTTCTTTCCCAAAAAGTGTTGTTGTGTATATACGATTTCCTAAAACATTGAAAATCTCAATATCTTTAGTTAGATTTTGTTTTGTTGTAATATATAGTTTTCCGTGACTAACAGGGTTTGGATAAATAATGAGACCTTCTATATTTGTTGGTTCAATATCCTGTATTGAAGATTGTGCGTTAATTAGCTGAGTAAATGCTAGAGTAATTACCAGAAATGGAATTAAAACATAGTTTTTTTTCATAGGTTTATAATATCTGACAAATAGCGTTCTAAATATACTAAAAACACTTCAAAATTCATACCAAAATCATGTTAAAAGTTTAATTAATTGGCCGAATAGTTAATTATATGTAATATATGTGTTATCTAAATGTTATTAGTTTTAAAAAAATCATAAATCAATGTTATTAACTTTATCTTTACTATATGATAATAAAATCTAAATTTATTTTAAATGAATAAACGTGATATTAAAATACTGTTGGTAGATGATGAACCAGATATTTTAGAAATAGTTGGATATAATTTATCTTCTGCAGGGTATCAAGTTATAACTGCAATTAATGGAGTCGATGCTATTAAAAAAGCAAGAAAACATAAACCGCAATTAATAATTCTTGATGTTATGATGCCAGAAATGGATGGTATTGAAGCTTGTGAGCAAATTAGAAATATTCCAGAATTAAAAGAAACCATAATTACGTTTTTAACAGCTAGAAATGAAGATTATTCTCAAGTAGCTGGTTTTGATGCTGGTGCAGACGATTATATTGCTAAACCAATAAAACCGAAGGTATTGGTTAGTAAAGTTAAAGCCCTTTTAAGACGATTGAAAGAAGAAGAAGACGGTAATAATATTGTTAAAATAGGTGAGTTAACCATAGATCGTGATGAGTATAAAATTATTTTAAGTGGTAAAGAATTAGTGTTGCCAAGAAAGGAGTTTGAGTTATTATCTTTATTAGCTTCAAAACCTGGTAAGGTTTTTAAACGCGATGAAATTTTAGATAAAGTTTGGGGCAATGAGGTAGTTGTTGGCGGCAGAACTATTGATGTGCATATTAGAAAATTAAGAGAAAAAATTGGCGATAAGTCTTTTAAAACTGTAAAAGGTGTAGGCTATAAGTTTGTGAGTTAATGAAAAAAAAATTCAAAAAATCTTATAAATTCGCATTTAAATCGGCAATACTTATTACGATACTGTTAACGCTTTTTACAAGTATTTTTTTGTCTTTATTTTATGCACTCAACTTTTGGGCTATATTATTATTTTCTGGAGTTAGTTACCTAACAAGTTTTATTGTAATTCAGTACCGAGTTGAACAATTCATCTATAAAAGGGTTAAAAAAATATATAATGATTTAACCTTATTAGAATCTAGCACTTTTACGAAGAGTCAGATTACTACAGATATGAAGACGCTAACCCAAGATATCGATAATTTTGCTAGGAATAAAAAACTAGAAATTGAAGCTCTTAAAATAAGAGAGCAATATCGAAAAGAATTTATTGGCAATGTTTCTCACGAACTAAAAACCCCCTTATTTACTGTACAAGGTTATATCTCTACACTTTTAGATGGAGGAGTAGATGATCAAATTTTAAGAAATAAATATTTAAAGAGAGCAGATAAAGGTGTAGAGCGTCTTATCTACATCGTTAAAGATTTAGATATGATTACTAAATTAGAAGCTGGTGATTTAAGATTAGATATCAAATCTTTTGATATTGTTCAATTAGTACAAAATGTGTTTGATCTTCTAGAAATGAAAGCTGCTAAGAAAAAAATAACCTTAACGTTTGATATGGAATACCGAAATCCTATTTATGTTAATGGTGATAAAGAGCGATTGCAACAGGTGCTTTCTAACTTAATAGTAAATTCTATTAAATACAGTCATCCTCAAGGAACAACTGAAGTAAGTATAGAAAATCTGATTAAGAACAAAGTTATTGTTCGTGTGACTGATAATGGAGAAGGAATTTCAAAACAACATATTCCTAGATTGTTTGAGCGTTTTTATCGTGTCGATAAAAGCGGCTCCAGAAAAGAAGGAGGTTCTGGTTTAGGTTTGGCTATCGTGAAACATATTATAGAAGCTCATAACGAAAAAATTTATATTGAAAGCGAGTTAGGTATTGGTAGCGAGTTTTCTTTCACTCTCGAAAAGACAAAATAAGTCTTTATAATTAACAATCGATGCTACATTTTTAAGGCCATTGTAATTATTAGTTTCTTTAAGTTTTTCTAACGTGAATTCATCCTGCTTACAATAAGGTGCTAGTTTAAGGTTCTTTAAATGAGACGCCAAATATTCTTGTTCAAACTGACCTGGAGTTGGAATAAAAAAGGCTTTCTTCTCAAGTTTAGAAAGATCCATAATTGTTGTATAACCTGAACGAGAAATAATAAGTTTACTTTGATTAATAGCTTTTTCTAACTCATCACTTTGCATAAAATTATAGAAAGTGATTTGATTTTTTTTAATGATACTTTGCTCTTTTTCTACAATGCCTTTTACGAATAAAACCATTCCACTAAAATGTTGTAATTCTGTAATTAACTTTTTCTCTAATAAAGTACGTTGAGGTTCTGGTCCAGAAAGCAAAACCAATAAATCGAAAATAGGGTTTAATTCTTGCTTATTAAACCTGCTTAAAACTCCAAGATATTTAAGTTTTGTTTTAAAACCAGGATTGTTTAAATGCCCTAAACGACCACTTAATTTATATCCTCTTTCATTGTCTAGAACCCAACATTCATTAAATTTTTTAATAACATTCTGATGAAATTTTGTGCTAATCCAAGTTGTATTACCACTTAACACATTTAGTTGATGTGTTATATAAACTGAAGGGATTTTGTTGTTGTAAACCCCGAACCTATTATCCGAAATAATACCGTTTATTTTATATCTATAAATAATTTTTTTGACAGCATTGTTTTCTTCTTTTATAATTTTAAGAAATCTCGGAAGTTCTTTTAAAAGTTTCAGTTTGGTTGATCTTCCTTTTTCTGAATATTCAATATTATAAGATGGTAATGCTATGTGTTTTAATTGAGGGAATTCTTTTTTTAAAAATAACAGAGCCGTACCATCACTTGCAATTAAAGGCTCAAAATTATTCTCAATTAAAGCATTGATTATTGGGATGCATCTTGTGGCATGACCCAACCCCCAATTTAATGGAGCTATTAAAATGCGCTTTTTCATCTAAATAAAATCAAAGGTAAGGATAATTATAGCTCACAGATATTTCATTACTTTTGATGTCTAAATATTAGAAACTTTGGGCAGTAAAAACAAACTTAAACGATTTAAAGAAAACGAAATTTTTGCTAATGTGTTTCAGCCACAGCGCGACGAACTTGTAAATCAGGATTTCTCATTAAGAGGAAATTGGAATGTGCAATTTTTTAAAAACAAAAACCCATTAGTTTTAGAATTAGGTTGTGGTAAAGGTGAATATGCCATTAGCCTAGCACAAAAATTCCCAAATAAGAATTTTATAGGTATCGATATTAAAGGTGCTAGGTTTTGGAGAGGAGCAAAAACTGCTTTAGAAGATAATATTCCGAACGTTGCTTTTTTAAGAACACAAATTGAACTTATAGAGCATGCTTTTGCTGATGGTGAAGTTGATGAGATTTGGATAACATTCCCTGATCCCCAAATAAAATACAAGCGAACAAAACATAGGTTAACAAATTTAGAGTTTTTAAAAAGTTATAAAAAGGTTTTGAAACCTAATGGTGTTATTAATCTAAAAACCGATAGCGAATTTATGCATGGCTATACTCTTGGTTTATTGCATGGCGCAGGCCATGATGTATTGTATGCAAATCATAATGTTTATAAACAAGAAGGAAGTCCAGAAGAAGTTACAAGTATTCAAACATATTATGAATCGCAGTATTTGGAACAAGAAAAACCAATTACGTATATTAGGTTTAAATTAAGGTAGATTTTGGGTATTACATTTACATTTTTAATTGGATTAATTATTGCTTTTATAGGCATTATACCACCAGGATTGTTAAATATGGCAGCTGCTATAATTAGCATAAAAGAAGGTCATGTTAGAGGTGTTATGTTTTCAATTGGTGTTTGTGTTACCGTAGCATTACAAACCCTTATAGCAGTGGTTTTTGCAAGATATTTAAGTAGTCATCCAGATGTTATTGATATTTTACAAAGAGTAGCATTAGTTATTTTTATTTTAATTACTATATATTTTTTCGCTTTTGCTAAAAAAGAAGTAAAACCAGATATTGATAAAGAAGTAAAAAGCAAGCATAGACGTTTTTTCTTTGGCATGTTTTTAGCTAGTCTGAATATATTGCCGATACCTTATCAAGCTTATATGAGTATGACCATAGCTGGGTTTGGTTGGTTTACTTTTGACTATACAAGTATAGCTTCTTATGTAGCAGGAGCTACAATGGGAACGTTTATTATGCTATACATTTATATTTTCTTTTTTGATAAAATCAAGAATAAACCTGTGACATCTTCAAAAAACATGAATTATATTATCGGTAGTATCACTGCTCTTATTTCGATTATCACATTAATAAATATCATTAGAGAAATATAAGTCATGAAAGCAGAATCTATTAATTTTTTTGATAAAGTATATCAAGTAGCTAGACTCATTCCTCATGGTCGGGTAACTAGTTATGGTGCTATTGCAACCTATCTTGGAGCTACAAGAAGTGCACGTATGGTTGGTTATGCAATGAATGGTTCGCATAGTAAAGACGTGCCAGCTCATCGAGTGGTCAATAGAAAAGGGTTACTAACAGGAAAGCAACATTTTGATGGTACAAATTTAATGCAACAACTATTGGAAAGTGAAGGGGTAGAGGTTATCGACAACCAAATTCAGGATTTTGAAAAGGCATTTTGGGATCCTTCAAAGGAATTGTGAATAGTCCTAGTTTCTATAAATTAAGTAATAATTGTATAAATAAAACTTCGAGCTTCGAGCTTCTCACTTCAATCTTTATTATTTATATTTGCCGTTTAGAATTATTCTGAATAAATGAAACTAAACAAACAAGATATATTTAAAGCACTTGAATCCATAACGGTTCCTGGCGAAGGACAAAACATGGTAGAAAGTGGCGCAATTAAAAACGTCATGACTTTTGGCGATGAAGTTATTGTAGATATAACAATTAACAATCCAAGTTTACAAGCGAAAAAACGTACTGAGGTCGATATCATGAAAACAATTCATGAGATGGTTTACGAAAAAGCTAAAATCACGGTTAATGTAAAGGTTGATTCACCTATTCAACCAAAAACAAATGTAATTAAAGGCAAACCTATTGCTGGAATACAAAATATAGTTGCAGTAGCTTCGGGAAAAGGCGGTGTAGGTAAGTCCACTGTAACAGCAAACCTGGCAGTTTCTTTAGCGAAAATGGGTTTTAAAGTTGGGGTTTTAGATGCAGATATTTATGGGCCATCAATTCCAATAATGTTTGATGTAGAAAATGAAAAACCTCTTGCTGTAAACATTGATGGGAAATCTAAAATGAAGCCAGTCGAAAACTATGGTGTAAAAATCCTGTCTATTGGGTTTTTTACTCAACCTAATCAAGCAGTAGTCTGGCGAGGCCCTATGGCAGCAAAAGCTTTAAACCAAATGATTTTTGATGCACATTGGGGAGAATTAGATTTTATGCTAATAGATTTACCGCCAGGAACCGGTGACATTCATTTAAGTATCATGCAGTCATTACCAATTACAGGTGCTGTTGTTGTAAGTACACCTCAAAACGTGGCTTTAGCCGATGCGAAAAAAGGTGTTGCCATGTTTCAACAAGATAGTATTAGTGTTCCTGTGTTAGGAATTATTGAAAATATGGCATACTTTACACCAGAAGAATTGCCTGAAAACAAGTATTATATCTTTGGTAAAGAAGGAGCTAAAAACCTTGCACAAGATTTAAGCATACCATTTTTAGGCGAAATTCCTTTAATACAAAGTATAAGAGAAGCAGGAGATATTGGTCGCCCAGCTGCTTTACAAACAGCCACTGTTTTAGAAAAGGCTTTTGAAAAATTAACACAAAACGTAGTAAAAGAAGTCGTAAGACGAAATGAAGATTTACCACCAACCGAAGCAATAAAAATCACAACAATGGCTGGATGTTCAGCAGTTAAAAAATAGTAAATGACTACCGAAGAATTAAAATCAAAAATTGAAAATGCTCTCGATGAAATTCGTCCATTTTTACAAAGTGATGGAGGTGATATTTCATTAATTTCAATTGAAGATGATAAGTTTGTAAAAGTACAACTTCAAGGAGCGTGTGTAGACTGTAGCGTTAATCAGATGACTCTAAAATCTGGTGTAGAAATGACAATTAAAAAGCATGCGCCGCAAATAGAACAGGTTATAAATGTTGAATTGTGATCTAATTTTTATTCCAATTCATTATTCTTATGAATAATTAATTTTGAATCTATAAATTCAATTCGTAATGATTTCTACTGACATAATTATTATCGGAGCTGGACCAACAGGATTATTTACTGTTTTTGAGGCTGGTTTATTAAAACTTAAATGCCATTTAATTGATGCATTACCACAAGCTGGAGGACAATGTTCAGAAATTTATCCTAAAAAACCTATTTACGATATTCCTGCATATCCAGAAATTCTTGCAGGCGATTTAACCGAAAGACTATTAGAACAAATTAAACAATTTCAACCTGGTTTCACACTTGGCGAACGAGCAGAAACAATAGATAAACAAGAAGACGGTACATTTATTGTAACGACTAATAAAGGCACAAAACACCAAGCGCCAGTTGTGGCAATTGCTGGAGGTTTAGGAAGTTTTGAGCCACGAAAACCTTTAATTCATAATATAACTGATTTTGAAGATAAAGGTGTAGAATATATTATTAAAGAACCTGAATTATATAGAGATAAAAAAGTTGTCATTGCTGGTGGTGGAGATTCTGCTTTAGATTGGAGTATTTTCCTTTCGGAAATAGCATCAGAAGTAACACTTATTCATAGAAGAAATGAGTTTCGTGGCGCTTTAGATTCTGTAGAAAAAGTTCAAGAATTAAAAGATCAAGGTAAGATCAATTTAATTACACCAGCAGAAGTTATTGGAATACTAGGAAATGATAAAGTTAGTGGTGTTGCAATATCTCATGCTGAACATATTCAGAAGGAGTATGAAATAGAATGTGATCATTTTATACCATTATTTGGCTTATCGCCCAAATTAGGCCCCATTGCAAATTGGGGTTTAGAGATTGAAAAAAATGCGATTAAAGTTAACAATGCATTAGATTATCAAACCAATGTGCCTGGAATATTTGCTATAGGAGATATAAACACATACCCAGGAAAATTAAAACTTATATTATGTGGTTTTCATGAAGCAACCCTAATGTGTCAATCAGCTTATCAAATCATAAATCCTGGTAAAAAATATGTATTAAAATATACTACAGTTAGTGGAATAGATGGTTTTGATGGTTCACGTAAAGAAGCTCCAAAAGCTGTAGTTAAAAAAATAGAATAATTAATTCAAAATAATTGTCACCTTGAGCTAAGTCTAAAGTTCTCAATCTACTATTATGGAAGAAAAAGACATAAACATAAAAATAACAGATAGGGATGGTGTAATGCATGAAATTGTTGCCCCAACAGATATGGCAATGAACCTTATGGAAGTAGTTAGGAGTTACGAACTTGCCCCAGAAGGAACTATTGGTATTTGTGGAGGTATGGCTATGTGTGCATCTTGTCAGTGTTATGTTTTAAGCGATACTGAATTGCCAGAAATGCAAGATGATGAAGATGCCATGCTGGCTGAAGCGTTTTATGTAAAAGATAATTCTCGTTTAGGTTGCCAAATACAAATGACTCCAGAGATGGAAGGTTTAGAAGTTGAACTTGCTCCAGAGAGTTAATCGGTTTTATAATCAATCAATCTTTTGGGTCCTTCAAGAAGTATTCTAACAATTTTTAAAGTACCACCATCTGTTGTGGCGATTTGCCATTTGATGAGAGAGATTTCACCATGTTCAATTTCAATTCCAGTAATACTTCTAGGATGGACACAGCTTCCATCATTAAAATAAGCGATGTCACCTAGTTCCGGAAAACGTGGTCTGTGTGTATGGCCAACTATAGTTAAAAGGTTATTGTTTTCAATAATCCACTTTTTAGTTCTACGTTCTACCTTAATAAGCTCTTTATAGTTTTTGGCTGGACTTGTTGGATCTGCAATGCCCATAACATTGAGTGGTTTCCAAAGAATTCTTACTAAAAAACGACTCCATTTCCAAAAAGTATAATTCCACAAATCGGCTTGATGGCCATGCGTTGAAAAAACCTCTTGATTCGTTTTGCTGTGTTTTAAAATAATGCCTTCGTGATATTGAATACCTTTAAACAGGTCAACAACCTTTTCTGATACAGGTTCAAAATATGTTGATAAATGTTTTCTTACATAATTAGGATTTCTGTATACCATATCATGATTTCCCCATACCATATGCAGTCTGTTATTAACATGAAAATCTTTCATTAATAAATACACGTTTTTATGTGCTTCAAAAATAGATTTAAAGGAGAGGTTTTCCCATAACTCATCACCATCACCAAGTTCACAATACTGAAAACCTTCATTGTAGTAGTGCTTTAAAGCATGAAAATAAATATTTCTATTATTGGCAAAATCGTCTGCAAAACTATTATCTCCACGATGGCAATCGCTAAATAATACGAACTTACTCGAATTGTCAAAGTCGATAACTTTGGCGTTTGCATAAGCTCTATTTAATCTTGTTTTTGAAGACATATAGTAAATGTAATTAAATTTCAATAAAAAATGCTTCCCGAAATGAGAAGCATTTTTATGAATTTTATTTTTACAACGATTCCGATAGAATGAAATAATTAAATAAGTCTTAATCTTTATTTAAAAGCATTCAAGCCTGTAACGTCTAATCCTGTAATTAATAAATGAATATCGTGAGTGCCTTCGTAAGTTATCACACTTTCAAGATTCATAGAGTGTCTCATAATACTATATTCACCAGTTATTCCCATACCACCAAGCATTTGTCTAGCTTCACGAGCAATATTAATTGCCATATCCACATTGTTACGTTTAGCCATTGATATTTGCGCCGATGTTGCGGTTCCATTATTACGCATAACACCTAATTTCCAGGTTAGCAATTGTGCTTTGGTAATTTCAGTAATCATTTCAGCAAGTTTCTTTTGCTGTAATTGAAATTGCCCAATTGGTTTGCCAAATTGAATACGTTCTTTACTATAGCGTAATGCCGTATCATAGCAATCCATTGCAGCTCCAATTGCTCCCCAAGCAATACCAAATCGCGCTGAATCTAAACAACCAAGTGGTGCGCCTAGTCCTGACTTGTTTGGTAATAAATTTTCTTTTGGCACTTTAACATTATCAAAAATAAGTTCGCCCGTCGAAGAGGCACGAAGTGACCATTTGTTATGTGTTTCTGGTGTGGTAAATCCTTCCATGCCTCGCTCGACAATCAATCCATGAATTCTCCCTTCTTCATTCTTTGCCCAAACAACAGCAACTTGTGCAAAAGGCGCATTAGAAATCCACATTTTTGCGCCATTTAAAAGATAATGATCGCCCATATCTTTAAAGTTGGTAATCATGCCGCTTGGATTACTTCCGTGATCAGGTTCTGTTAAACCAAAGCAACCCATCCATTCACCACTTGCAAGTTTTGGTAAGTATTTTTGACGTTGCTCTTCGTTGCCATATTTCCAAATAGGATACATAACTAAAGACGACTGTACCGAGGCCGTAGATCGTACTCCAGAATCACCTCTTTCGATTTCTTGCATAATTAAACCGTACGAAATCTGATCTAAACCTGCACCGCCATATTCTTCTGGGATGTATGGTCCAAAAGCACCAATTTCTGCTAATCCATTTATAATTTGTGTTGGAAATTCTGCTTTCTGTGCAGCTTCTTCAATAATTGGTGATACGCTACGTTTCACCCATTCTCTTGCGGCATCACGTACTAATTTATGTTCTTCTGTAAGTAGCTCATCTAGGTTATAATAATCTGGAGCTTCAAATAAATCTGGTTTCATTTAGTATCGTTTTTTATTGGATTCAAAGTTAATCAATACGAATGAAAGTGTAAATAATTCATTCGAAAAAGAATTAATATTATAATTGTACATTTAGTATCTACAATTAAGACTATAAACCAACCACACTTCTTATGCGTAAACCACAAAAAATCGGATTAATAACTGCTACGTCGTTAGTTATAGGCAATATGATTGGTGCTGGGATATTTCTTGTGCCTGCCACATTGGCAAGCTATGGAAGTATAAGCATACTCGGCTGGATCTTTACGGCTACCGGAGCCTTAATATTAGCCAAGATTTTTAGTAATATGAGTAAAATCTTTGTTAATGTAAGTGGCGGTCCTTATGCTTATTCAAAAGTTGGGTTTGGAGATTTTATTGGTTTTTTAGTGGCTTGGGGATATTGGGTCTCTATTTGGGTAAGTAATGCAGCACTGTGTATAGCAATAATTGGAGCATTGAGTGTGTTTTTCCCTATATTGGAAACATCACTTCTTCTTGCGGTTACAATTAGCTTATCTATAATCTGGATTTTAACTTGGATAAATAATCGTGGTGTTAAATCATCTGGTAGAATTCAAGTGATTACTACAATTCTAAAACTATTACCCTTAATTTCTGTAATTTTAGTTGGGATTTTCTTTTTTGATATTGATAATTTTCCAGACTTTAATTTAACAGAAGAATCTAATTGGGTTGCAGTATCTTCTGTCGCAGCTATTACTCTTTATGCTTTTCTTGGAATTGAAAGTGCATCTGTTCCAGTAGAAAATATTGATAACCCAGAAAGGACAGTGCCAAAAGCGACCATGCTTGGTACAATAATAACAACTTGCGTATATATTTTTGGTACAATTGTATTATTCGGTGTGTTACCAATAGATGTTTTAAAGGACTCTCCTGCACCATTTGCTGAAGCTGCAAAAATAATGGGTGGCGAATATGCAGGGTATTTTGTTGCTGCAGGCGCCGCTGTTGCGGCATTAGGTTGTTTAAATGGATGGATTTTATTGTCTGGTCAATTGCCTATGGCTACTGCAAAAGATAATATGTTTCCGAGAGTCTTTAAGAAAGAGAATAAAAATGGGGTGCCTTATTTAGGAGTATTTATAGGAAGCGCATTGACATCAGCCTTAATGTTAATGAATTTATCTGATGGATTAATCGAACAGTTTACATTTATTGTCAATTTAACGGTTTTAACCGCATTAATTCCTCTTCTTTTTGTAGCAGCTTCTTATATCATTGTTTTAATTGATAAAAAACGTCATTTTAATAATGTCATTAAAACCTTTACTCTTGGCACTTTGGGATTTGCTTATTCTGTTTGGGCAATTTTTGGGACAGGATCTGATACTGTCTTTTATGGCTTTTTATTATTATTGGCTGGTATTCCTTTTTATGTGCTTATGCAGTGGAATAAACGTGAAAAATAAATGAATACTACTTATCATTCAGAATATTTAAAATTGCAATCTGTTTATATCAAATCAGTTGAAAATGCATTTATTTCTCAAGACCAATTAAGCAATCAATGGAAGGAATTAAATTATTTATCACAGCCAGATTTTGATATTGCGATTAATGAATATGAGTTATTTGAAGAATTATTTATAAGTTTAAAAGTTGATTTAAAATATTTCCCAAAAGACAATTCTGTTAAAATAGATTCAGTCTATTGTCGTGATGCATCGATAGCAACCGATTTTGGAATGATACTTTGTAACATGGGTAAAGCAAGCCGAATAAACGAACCGCAATCTCAAAAGCAAATTTTTATTAAAAATAACATTCCTATTCTTGGAGAAATAAAACATCCAGGAACTCTTGAAGGTGGTGATGTCGCTTGGTTAGACAAAAAAACGTTGGCTGTTGGACATACCTATAGAACAAACGAAGATGGAATTAACCAATTAAAACAATTGCTTGAACCAAAAGGTATAGAAATAATTGTTGTAGAGTTGCCACACTATAAAGGTAAAAATGATGTATTTCATTTAATGTCAATTTTAAGTCCAATCGATAAAGATTTGGCGGTAGTTTATTCGCCATTAATGCCAATAAAATTTAGAAATCAATTGCTAGAACGAGGTTTTAAATTAATAGAAGTTCCTGATGAAGAATTTGAGTCTATGGGTTGTAATGTGCTAGCAATTTCACCTAGACAATGTATTATGGTAGAAGGAAACCCAAAGACGTTAAACTTACTTAAGAATGCTGGTTGCAAGGTCGAAGTATATAAAGGTAATGAGATTAGCACTAAAGGCGGAGGTGGCCCAACCTGTTTAACACGACCTCTTTTAAGAAGCTATTAATCGGAAAAAATTCTTCGAGGTTCTGCCTCGGAGTTTCTGTTGAAATTGTCATTCCTGTGTGTCATCTTAAGCTTGCCGAAAGGAAAACAGGAATCTCAATATAGAATTTTGGTTTCAAAAAATTCTTTTATTCACATTTTTAAATAGAAATCTTTGGTAAGTTTTATGTAAGCTTCGGTATATTGATGTCTTAATGTTTCGATTATTAGTTCTTCTGTTTTTATTTTTTGCTCTTTGAATGAAAACTCAATCAAACTTCGTTTAGTTTCTGCTGTAGGATTTCCTTTTACATGAAGTATTCTTTTCGGAAATAAATTGACTTCTGAAGCTAGGTCGGTAAAAGTAATTTCAGTCTTATAAGGAAGAATAACCGAAAAAACTCCTTCTTTAGTAAGTAATTTTGAAACAGATTTCAGAAGATGCTCAAATGGCAACGAATCATTAAAACGAGCTAAATCTCGCGATTTGTTTTCTGTTTTATAGTCTTCAGAATAGAAAGGTGGATTGGAGATTATTAAATCATACTTGTCTTCAACTTCTTCTGTAAATTCTTCGAGTGACGAATGATAACAAAATAGTCTGTCACTCCAACTGGAGTTTTCAAAGTTATGAACGCATTGCTCATAAGCATTATTATCAATTTCAATAGCATCTATAAGTTCAGCTTTACTGCGCTGTGCTAACATTAAACTTAAAATACCAGTTCCAGAACCAATATCTAAAACTGAAATTAAATAGTTTTCAACAGTCGCCCAAGCTCCGAGGATAACGGCATCAGTGCCAATTTTCATGGCACAATCATCTTGATTTATGGAAAACTTTTTAAAAACGAAAGGTTGATTTGACATACTTTTTTTATTTTTAAAATATACTAAATCCTATATTTGTAAGTTCTGTAATTTGCAAAAGACACGTATTTAATATTATTAAGACACTAAATTTATAACTCTATGAGATATTCAGATAATTTTTCCAACAAATTAAATAATTTATTAAACATAAATTATGAAGTTGAGAAAATTTTTCTTGAAGCATTTAATATTGTGACTGATAATACCTTGAAAGCATTTTTTAAAGAAAGACAGATTATAAGAAGTGAATTTAGTATGGTGTTAAAAAATGAGATTGCTAAACATAGTATTGCTCCTAAATCTGTAAGTGTATTAAATAAATACTACCATAATAATCAAGCGAATATTAATAATATTGATTTTTTAAATAACGAAGACAATTTGTTGCCCGTAGTTTTTAAATCTATAAAAGCAAGTATAGACGTGTACAACGAGTTGTTAAGAGAAAATAGCTTGCCACTCACATTATGTAAAACTTTAGTAAAGCAAAGAGATAATATTCAATATACTCTGCGAGTTTTTGAGAGAGACAATGTATTTATTGATTAATATTTATAAATACAAATCGATTAACCCTTCTGGTGTTTCAACTAAAATAGTTTTATTCTTCCTATCTAGTTTTTTAATGAATTCATCGTTCATCGGAATTAATATTTCTATACCATCTCTATCTATTTCAAAAAGAGATTGCGCTGTTGAATCGTTAATAGATTTTATTACGCCAACTTTACCAAAATTGACATCTTCAACATTAAACCCTATAACTTCATGAAAGTAGAATTTATCATCTTCAAGTTTAGGTAAAAGTTCTAGAGGTAAATAAGTATCACATTTTAAAAGTGAATCGGCATCAGTTTCTGTATTGACATCTTCAAATTTCACACGTAAGAGCTCCGATTTGTGTAATTGCGAAGATTCGATAAAAAAAGGAATGAAATTATTTCGTAAATCAACAAAAACAGCATCTAAATTTTCATAAATAGCTGGCTCATCAGTATCTAGTTTAATAAGTAATTCGCCCTTGAAACTGTATTTTTTAACAATTTTACCTAGATAAAAACAATCTTCTTTTTTCATGACTCTTTAAAATAAAAAACCCTGACATTTATTGTCAGGGTTTAAAAGTATAAAAAATATTTTTTTATTCTTCTTCGTTTGAAGCTTCAGTTGCTTCAACAGCTTCTTCAGTTGCTTCTTCTTCAACAACAGGAACTGCTATTCTTGCATCATTAACTGCTTTTTCAGCTTCAAGTGCTTTTGCTTTAGCATCTGCTTCTGCTTTTGCTAAACCATCTTTTTTAGAATCTACTAAAGATGTTTTATCTTCTAACCAAGCTGCAAATTTCTTTTCAGCTTCTTCTTCAGTGAAAGCACCTTTTTTAACACCACCAGCTAAATGTTTTTTTAGCATGACACCTTTGTAAGATAAAATTGCTCTCGCAGTATCTGTTGGTTGTGCACCATTTTGTAACCATGTTACAGCACCATCAACATCTAATTCTATAGTCGCTGGATTTGTGTTCGGATTGTAAGCACCTAATTTTTCTAAGTATTTACCATCTCTTTTTGATCGTGCATCTGCTGCAACAATCCAGTAATAAGGTTTTCCTTTTTTACCGTGTCTTTGTAATCTAATTTTTACTGGCATATAAATTAATTTATAAGGTTCTCGACCTCTATTATTAATGAGGCCGCAAATATACTACATTTTTAATAATATTATTTAAATATTTGCGTTTACTTTTTTTAGCCTATTTTTGGTATTTTAAGAGAGATATGAAAAAGATTATTTTATTGCTAATTGTTTTTGGAAGCCAGCTTATACTTACAAGTTGCGGAGAGGAGATTAAGTTTAATGCGCCAGCTATTCAAGGCCATAAAAACGGCGATTTATGGAGAGCTACTTTTTTTGCAGCAGATATTGATAATGGAGGATATGTAATTGAAGGTAGAATGCAAAGCGAAAGAATCCAGCTTATTACTACAAATGATGTTAGAGGCACCTTCGATCTAAGTTTAGATAGTGGTAATATCGCCATATTTGTAGATGAAGATGGTACTGTTTATTCTACAAAGAACGCTCCCGATACCAATGTGTTTTTATATCCGCCCGAAGGAGAAATTATCGTCGAGGATATAGATGCTTTAGACCCAAAAGGTGTTTATGGTACTTTTTGGTTTAATGCTTATACATCTGATGGACTACAAGTAATTAATTTTAATAGGGGTGTTTTTTACAAAACGCCGCTTGTTGGCGGATTGGTTCAAATACAGAACTAGTCTTTGTTTTTAAAATAAAAGGAATACAGGTGAAGATAATTCTACACTTTGTATATAGGAGAGTTTCCCATCCATGGCATTGATTTTAAAAACAGAAACATTGTTACTTCTTTGATTGGCCACTAATAAAAATTTCCCACTAGGATCTAAAGTAAAGTTTCTAGGCCAATTTCCACGAGTACTTATAGTTTGTATTTTTTTAAGTTTGCCAGAAGTAATGCCTCTTTTAAAAACAACAATAGAATTTTCGCCACGATTTGAGCCGTATAAAAAGCGTTCGTCTTCCGATAAGTGGATGTCTGCACAATAACTTTCATTCTTAAAATTTTCATCAATAGTAGATGTGTTTTCTATTAATTTAAATTCTTTATTTGTTCTTTTGGCAGTTGTAATCGTATTTGCATACTCATTAATTATATAAATAAACTCACCATTTTTTGTTACAGTAAAATGTCTTGGGCCGGCTTTATCTGCCATTTTAACAATAGACGAATCAATTAATTTATAATTACCATGATTAAGTTCATAATTATAAACCGAATTTCTGCCTAAATCCGACACATACAAGTGGTTTTTAAAAAAGAAAGCTGAATGGACATGCGAAGTTATGCTATCGACATTATGATCTAGAACTTGAAACGCTTCATTTAAAAACCCATTTTCTTTTATTGTGTAGATTGATGCATTTCCACCTGTGTAATTTGAAACTGCAACCTCTTTGCTTGAAGCATTGATAGCTACATGACAAGGATGCCCGCCATGCGTACTTACTTTATTTAAAAACATTAAGCTTTTATTGTCTTCAACTCTAAATGATGAAACCGTCCCATTTTCATTTTCATTAACAGCATAAATATATTTTTTACTAGGCGAATATGATAAGTATGATGGATTATCGGTTTTGGCTGCCAATTGTTTGTTTGTGAGTTCGCCAGTTTTAGTATTAAGGTAAAATTGGTAAATGCCTTCGCTTTCTCCATTTGTATAGGTGCCAACGTATAAAGGGATTTCAGGATTAGTACAATTATAAAGACTCATTGAAAGTATAAAAAGGCATAATTTTAATTTCATAAATAAAAGATTATTATCTTTAAAAGTATAATAAATATACTTAATAACTTTTATTTAAATCATTAAGTTTATTTGTTTACAATTGTTTATAACTTCCGTTTAAAAAAGTATTATTTCTACGTATTTTTATAGGCTCATTATTTGTTGTTATACAAATAATCGCATCAATAAATAAACACATAGAATGTACTTAATTTTCGATACAGAAACAACAGGTTTGCCAAAACGTTGGGATGCTCCAATTACAGATACAGATAATTGGCCAAGATGCATTCAGATTGCTTGGCAACTCCATGACGACATGGGAAATTGTATCGATCATCAAGATTATTTAGTGCAACCTGAAGGATTTAATATTCCTTATGATGCTGAAAAAATTCATGGCATTTCTACCGAATTAGCTCAAGAACAAGGCGTGCCGCTGTCAGAGGTTTTAGAAAAATTTAATGATGCATTATCAAAAACTAAATTTGTTGTTGGCCAGAATGTAAAGTTCGATCTTAATATTATGGGAGCCGAATTTGTTAGAGAAGATGTAGCTAATCAGCTTCAAGAGCTTCCTGTTTTAGATACCTGTACAGAACATACAGCGTCATTATGTCAAATTCCAGGAGGTCGTTATGGAAAGTTTAAATTGCCTACACTAACAGAATTACATCAGTTTTTATTTAACAAACCTTTTGCCGAAGCACACAATGCCACTGCAGACGTTGAAGCAACAACACGTTGCTTTTTTGAGTTGCTTCGTTTGGGCGAATACACAAAAGAACAATTAGATGTTCAGCCTGATTATTTTCAAAATTTTAATAAAGAGAATCCACAAATAATTTCACTTATTGGGTTAAAGCACATTAATCTTAAAAAGGAAAGTGCGAAAATTAATGAGCGAATTCTAAAATCACAAAGTGTAGATATTTCTGATGCAGAAATAAAAGAGAATATTTCGGAATTGGCAGATGTAGATTTTGTACATCTACACAATCATTCTCAATTTTCGGTATTGCAATCAACCATTAGCATTAAAGATTTGGTAGAGGTTGCAGCAGAACATAATATGCCTGCGGTTGCATTAACAGACCATGCTAATATGATGGGTGCTTTTCATTTTGTAAAAGCAGTTAATAATCACAATAAAAATGTTCAAGTTAAAAATGCGGAAGCAGAAGAAAAAGGAGAGCTTCCAGCTTTAAAAGAAATTAAACCTATTCTAGGGTGTGAATTTTTTGTTTGCGAAAATCATGCTGATAAATCTAGAAAAGATAATGGCTATCAGGTAGTGTTGATTGCAAAAAATAAAAATGGTTATCACAATTTGGCAAAATTATCGTCTCATGCATTTGTCGATGGATTTTACTATTTACCAAGAATCGATAAAAAACTCATTCAGCAATATAAAGAAGACATCATTGTACTTACTGGAAACCTGTATGGCGAAGTACCAAGCAAGGTTTTAAATGTTGGAGAAAATCAAGCGGAAGAAGCGCTATTATGGTGGAAACAAGAATTTGGTGACGACTTATATATAGAGTTAATGCGTCACAATCAAGAAGATGAAAACCGTGTGAATCCTGTGTTAATTCAGTTTGCCAAAAAACATAATATCAAACTTGTAGCGACAAATAACACATACTATTGTAAACAGGAAGATGCCAACGCGCACGATATTTTATTATGCGTAAAAGATGGTGAAAAACAAGCAACACCAATAGGTCGAGGTCGAGGTTATCGTTACGGGTTGCCAAATCAAGAATATTATTTTAAGTCTTCAGACGAAATGAAGACACTTTTTAAAGATGTTCCTGATGCCATTTCAAACATTCAAGAAGTCGTAGATAAAGTTGAAGGATTTCAATTAGCAAGGGATGTCCTATTGCCAGCTTTCGATATTCCTGACGAATTTAAAAATGATGAAGACGAAGCCGATGGCGGAAAACGCGGAGAAAATGTATACTTAAAGCATTTAACGTTTGAAGGAGCTAAAAAACGCTATCCTAATTTAACAGATGAAATTAAAGAACGACTTAATTTTGAATTAAGCGTTATTGAGAATACTGGCTATCCAGGTTATTTTCTAATTGTTGAAGATTTTATTCGCGAAGCTCGAAATATGGATGTTTCGGTTGGTCCAGGACGAGGTTCGGCAGCAGGTTCGGTAGTTGCATATTGTCTTTGGATCACCAATATCGACCCCTTAAAATACGACTTGCTTTTTGAGCGTTTCTTAAATCCAGATCGTATTAGTATGCCAGATATTGATATCGATTTTGATGACGAAGGCAGAAGCCGAGTCATGGATTATGTCATTGATAAATATGGCAGTAATCAGGTAGCCCAGATTATAACTTACGGAACGATGGCTGCAAAATCATCAATCCGTGATACTGCGAGAGTATTAGATTTGCCATTATTTGACGCAGATCGCATCGCGAAGCTTATTCCAACCATGTCTAAACTGAATAAGATTTTTGGATTGGATGAAAAAGAATTAGGTAAAAAGTTTAGAGCAGAAGATTTAGAAAAAGTCAATCAACTATTAAATATTTCTGATGGAGACGATCTTGAGGCAGAAACCGTAAACCTTGCAAGAACTTTAGAAGGGTCGGTTCGTAATACAGGTATTCATGCTTGTGGTGTTATTATTACTCCAGACGATATTACCAAATTTGTTCCAGTTTCAACGGCAAAAGATTCAGATTTGTATGTCACGCAATTCGATAACTCGGTTGTTGAAGATGCAGGATTACTGAAAATGGATTTTCTGGGATTAAAAACCTTGACCTTAATAAAGGATACAGTTAAAATCGTAAAAGCTAAACACGATATTTTGCTCGATCCAGATAATTTCCCTCTCGATGATGAAAAAACTTATGAGCTTTTCCAGAAAGGAGAAACGGTTGGTGTGTTCCAATACGAATCTCCAGGAATGCAAAAACATCTTAAAGATTTAAAACCAACAGTTTTCGAAGATTTAATTGCGATGAATGCTCTTTATCGACCAGGACCTATGGAATACATTCCGAGTTTCGTTCGTCGTAAACATGGCGATGAAGAAATTGAGTATGATTTACCAGCGATGGAAGAGTATCTCAAAGAAACCTATGGGATTACAGTCTATCAAGAGCAAGTAATGTTGTTGTCGCAAAAATTGGCAGATTTTACCAAAGGTGAAGCAGATGTCTTGCGTAAAGCTATGGGAAAAAAGCAAATTGCAGTTCTGGACAAAATGAAACCAAAATTTATTGCTCAAGCAGAGGCAAAAGGGCATGATGCTAAAGTGTTAGAAAAAGTTTGGAAAGACTGGGAAGCATTTGCTAGTTATGCATTTAATAAATCGCACTCAACCTGTTACGCTTGGATTGCTTACCAAACTGCATATTTAAAAGCACACTATCCTGCCGAGTACATGGCATCTGTTTTGTCTAATAACATGAACGATATAAAGTCGGTTACCTTTTTTATGGAAGAGTGTAAGCGTATGCGATTAGATGTTTTGGGCCCTGATGTAAATGAGTCGTATTACAAGTTTTCGGTAAATCAGGACAATGCTGTTCGCTTCGGAATGGGAGCTATTAAAGGGGTTGGTCATGGAGCAGTTATGACGATTGTAGAAAATCGAAAAAAGGATGGTAATTTTAAATCTATTTTCGATTTAACAAAGCGTATTGATTTACGTGCAGCCAATAAAAAAGCATTTGAAAATTTAGCTCTAGCTGGAGGATTTGATGGATTTGGCGACACACATCGCGCACAATATTTTCATAATGAAGGCGACGGAATTACATTTTTAGAAAAAGCGATTAAATATGGAGCAAGACACCAAGAGAATGAGAATTCTGCACAAGTAAGTTTATTTGGCGCTTCAAGCGATGTACAGATTGCAGAGCCAGAAGTACCACCTTGCGAAGAATGGGGAACTATGGAAAAGTTGGCACGAGAGCGCGAAGTGGTAGGTATTTATATTTCTGGTCATCCTTTAGATGATTTTAGAACTGAAATGAAAACTTTTTGTAATGCCAATCTTGCGTTGTTTAACGATTTAGAAACCTATGTAAATCGTGAGATGACGTTTGGAGGTGTGGTTACAGATGTACAACATCGTGTTAGCAAACAAGGTAAGGGTTGGGCTTTATTTACAATCGAAGATTATACAGATACTTTTGAGTTTCGAGTTTTTGGTGAAGAATATTTAAAGTTTCGCCATTTTTTAATGAAAAACAATTTTGTGTTTGTAAAAGCATTTGTTAGAGAAGGCTGGACCAATAGAGAAACAGGTAAGAAAGGTGACCCAAGAATACAGTTTAATAATTTCCAATTATTGCACGACGTGATGGATGTTTATGCAAAAAAGCTATCCATACAGCTAAATATTCAAGACATAAAAGAGGATAAAATAGTTGAACTAAAAGATTTATTACACATGCATCCAGGAAACCACATGCTAAGCTTTGTTGTTTACGACAATGCTGAAAGTATTAAGTTACAAATGCCTAGTCGAAAACAAAAGGTGAAGATTTCGCAAGAGTTGTTAGATGAATTAGAAAATACAAATGTGTTTTATAAGTTGAATTGATTATGAATGAAAATTTATTATTTGATGAAACGTATAATTCTTTAAAAGAAGAGAATGAAGAATTATATGCATTAAATAAAAGTATATTTTTTTCTCCAGAGTTATATCTAGCATTTAGGTTTGGCAAAGCTATTAGTAACAATCAAAAAGAAATTTTCAATAGTGATGTTGAATGGAAAAGGGAAAAAAAATTAAGTAAAGAAGGACTGTCTGATATTGTATTTGAAACAAAAACAGAATTGTTTGTTTTTGAAATAAAAGTTAGAGATACGTATCATTCTTATGAAAAAGATATTATAAAACTGTCTAACATTAAATTTTATAAAAATAAAAAAGTCAGCAAATATTTTATTGCTTTAATTGATTCATGGAGTGATGGAGAAAATCAAGACCCAAGGATTGGTTATCTAAATAATAGAGAAAATTTAAATTTGATTAATTTAAAATCTATTCCAACAATTAAATATGACTACAATAAAGAAATAGTATGTTCTTTTGGAATTTGGAAAATCAATTTGTAATTTATGATAATGCCGAAAGTATCAAGCTACAAATGCCAAGCAGAAAACAAAAGGTGAAAATTTCACAAGAATTGTTGGATGAATTGGAAAGTACGGATGTGTATTATAAGTTGAATTGATTTTTTTGTCATTCCTGACCTGATGCGGAATCCACTTATGAAACTGAATCCTGAATCTAGTTCAGGATGACAAAACGTGTTTTAATTAACTATTCTTTTCATCCAAATAGTCACCAAGATTCTGTAGCGAATTATCCCAAAATTGTTCGTAAAATCTCAACCACTTATTAACTTCTTTAAGTGCGTTTGTATTTGCATTACAAAAGCGTTCTCGACCTTGCGAATCTATATGTACAAGTCCTGCTTCCTGAAGTGTTTTTATATGTTTGGTAACACCTTGTCTACTCATATCGAACTGATTTGATATTTGCGAAATTGACAAGGCAGTACTAGCAATCACTAGGGCGTGAAAAATATCACGCCTCGTAGGATCTGCTATAGCTTTAAATAATTTGTTAATCTTATTCTGCATTTACAGCTTCTTTTAAATAGTCTGTTAACTGGTTAACACAATTTGTCCAACCACCATTAAAACTCTCAAACATGGCAATAGCAGTTTCTCCCGCATAATTCGAAATTCCTGAATGCTCTAAAAGCAATTTTGTTCCGTTTTCTGTAGATACTAATTTCCAAGAAACGGTTGTTTCAACATTTGTATCTGCAACAATCCATGTGTAAACTAATGTGTATGGATTAGATTCTTTCACTTCGCCTGTAATTGCTAAACATCCTTTTTCTTCAGTCGCTGTGAAGGTGTATTGATAGCCTTTTTCTGCTTTAAAATCGGCTTTTATAAACCATGTCGAAATTTCTTCGGCATTAGAGATTGCGTTCCAAACTTTTTCTATTGGATGATTAAATACAGCTTCTTTTGTGATAACATCTTTCATAATTATTTGTTTTTTGATTACTAATTTGAGTCTGCTAAATTACGATAATTATTTTAATACGCAACTTTTTGGTTGCATATAATAATTTTGAATGGAAGTTTTGCGCAAAGGATAGCAGCGATATCCTTTTTGTTTTTGAGTATTGACTGAAAGTAAAATATATTTTAATTGAAGTTACCAGCGCAATTGAATTTGAGGTTTGATAACAAAAAGATTAAAGCGAATAGCCTGACATTTTGGATACAAAATGATGCGCCCAAATAGCATCATAAACCCAAACAATATTGAAATAGGCAAAACAAATAGTTTGGTTGTAATGATTCGCATTTTTTTTGACTAATTTTACATAATAATTAAAAGTAAAACACAATAAAACAAAACATTATGGCATTAGAAATAACAGATGCAACGTTTGAAGAAACTGTATTAAAAAGCGAGAAACCAGTAATGGTTGATTTTTGGGCAGCTTGGTGTGGACCATGTCGTATGGTTGGACCAATCATAGAACAAATAAGTGAAGAATACGATGGCAAAGCTGTTGTAGGAAAAGTAGATGTTGATGCAAATCAAGAATTTGCAGCAAAATATGGTGTGAGAAACATACCAACAGTTTTAGTATTTCAGAATGGTGAAGTCGTAGGGCGACAAGTTGGTGTAGCTCCTAAAAACGTGTATGCAGAAGCAATAGATTCGTTATTATAACATAGAATCTAAAAGAAATGATAAAAGGTTTGCCGTATTGGCAAACCTTTTTTTATTTTAGATAAAAAATTAAAAATAATGAGTAAGCAAATAAAAGTACAAGATGCTATTGATAGCAAATTAATTGAGGAGCGTAAGGTTTTTCTTTGGGGACAAGTAGATGATAAATCTGCAAAGCATGTAATTGATAGATTAATGTATTTAGATGCTTTAGAGGTAAAGGATATTCATTTATATATTAATAGTCCTGGCGGTTATGTAACCTCTGGTTTTGCTATGTACGATTGTATAAAATCTTTAAAAAGTGATGTATCAACAATCTGTACAGGTTTTGCTGCATCCATGGGTTCAATTATTCTTTCGGCTGGAGCTAAAGGAAAACGTTTTATACAGCCACATGCAAGAGTAATGATTCATCAACCTAGTGGTGGTGCGCGTGGACAAGCGAGTGATATAGAAATAACTGCTAAAGAAATTATATTGACCAAAGAATTAAGTGCTCAAATATTAGCTGATAATTGTGGCCAAACTTTAGAAAAGGTCATGAAAGATTTTAATCGCGATCATTGGATGGGAGCAAAAGAATCTGTTAAATACGGAATTGTCGATAAGGTATTATAAGTAGTTTTAATGGATATTCAGCATGAACTTAATAAGGTTGGAGGTTTTAAAAACCTAGAACTACTTGCAAAGCAAGTGGTTGAAGGCTTTATTGCTGGCATGCATAAAAGTCCGTTTCATGGTTTTTCTGCCGAGTTTGCTGAACATAAAATTTACAATCAGGGTGAAAGTACGCGGCATATAGACTGGAAACTTTTTGGTAAAACAGATAAGCTTTACACAAAACGATATGACGAAGAAACAAATCTGCGTTGTCATATAATTTTAGATAATAGTAGCTCGATGCACTATCCAAAAATGGAATCCTTTTCGATTGATAATTTAAATAAAATTGCTTTTTCAAGTTTGGCATCTGCATCCTTGATGCACATGCTAAAAAAACAGCGAGATGCTGTAGGATTGAGTATTTATAGTGATGATTACGATTTTTATGCACCTGAAAAAGGGAGTGAGCGCCATCGACAAATGCTACTCAATCAATTAAGTGAAGCTGTAATCTCGAAACCTTTAAACAAACAAACAGAAACATATCATTATTTGCACCTTATTGCTGAAAAAATTCATAGGCGGTCTATGATTTTTTTATTTACAGATATGTTTCAAACGTCGGAGGATGAGGCGAAGTTATTTGAGGCTCTTCGACATTTAAAATATAATAAACACGAAGTTATTTTATTTCATGTGTTTGATAAAAGTAAGGAGTTAACGTTTGATTTCGATAACAAACCAAAACGTTTTGTAGATGTTGAAACAGGCGAATTTATCAACTTGTATTCAGATACTATAAAAGATAATTATGAAAAAGCAGTAAGTGAATATTTTAATCAATTGCGATTAAAATGTGCTCAATACAAAATTAAATATGTCGAAGCAGACATTAATAAATCTTTCGATAGCATTTTAACAACCTACATGATTGAGAGACAAAAATTCGTTTAACCGAAAAGAATTCCTGGAGGCAAAGTCTCTAGGTTTCCGCTTAAATTGTCATTCCTGTAAAAACGGGAATCTAAATAAAAGAATTTTTTAAAATTCTTTTATTTTTTCATGAAAAAACAAGAAAAACATTTGTGATATAAAAAAACGAATGTATATTTGCAACCGCTTTAAGCAACGGTTTGGTAGTTCAGTTGGTTAGAATACCTGCCTGTCACGCAGGGGGTCGCGGGTTCGAGTCCCGTCCAGACCGCAAGATTTCCTTCTACAAGGAAATAAAGATGTTGTGTTGTTTATCTCTTCATTGAGGTAAATTGTAGTAATATCAGTGAGAATCTGATATTCCAATGAAAGGCTTTCCTTTTTTCTTATTGAAAATCGGGATGCTTTTTTTTTTACTGCGATTTTATTTTTATTAAATTTCTGGAATCAATTTTTTTTATCTATTTTTACATGTCCATACATATGGACATGTAAAAATATCGCACTTTATGAAATTAAGAATAGATCATCAAAATGGAACGCCATTACACATTCAAGTAGAGCAATTAGTTAGAGAACTAGCTAAAAAACCAAACTATCAAAAAGGAGAATTACTTCCTAAAGAAATTGATATGGCTAATCAATTAGGTGTTTCTAGAAATACGGTTCGACAAGCAATTAGTAAATTAGTTATTGAAGGTGTTGTAGAAAGAAAAAGAGGTATAGGAACAAAAGTAACAACTCAAAATATTAGCACACAACTTAAAAGCTGGATGAGTTTTACTCAAGAAATGAAAAAGAAAGGAATTGATGTTGTTAATTATAATATTGAAATTAATAAAGTAAAAGCAAATAAGGAAATTGCGTTAGCACTTCAAATTAAAGAAGGTGTAGAAATCTTAAAGTTAGATAGAATTAGAGGTGACAAAAATGAACCTTTTGTTTTTTTTACATCTTACCTGCATCCAAGAATTGGCTTAACTGGCAATGAAGATTTCACACGACCATTATATGAAATTATTGAGAATGATTACAATGTTACTGTAGATCTTTCTAGAGATACTATGACCGCAATTCTAGCCTCTAAAAAAATCGCGGGTATTCTAAACATAAAAGAAAATGAGGCTGTTTTACATCGTTCACGTATTGTATTTGATCCAGGGAAAAGACCTATAGAATATGGTCTATGTTACTATAAAGCAGATAAATTTTCATACTCAATTGACATTAAAAGAGAACACAACTAAACATTTACATCATGAAAAAACTATTAACCATCGTTATCCTTTTTACTTGTTTTGTTTTTGTTCAATGTCAAAATAAAAAACAACAAGAATTAAATCTACACGTACCTTCTCCAAACTGGGAAGATCAGGTTATTTATTTTTTAATGCTCGATCGTTTTGCTGATGGAGATACAACTAACAACAATCAAAATGGTGGTGAATTTGACCAAAAAGACTTTAGAAAGTTTAGTGGTGGTGATATTCAAGGAGTTATTGATCAATTAGATTACATACAAAGTATGGGCGCAACTACTATTTGGATTACGCCTCCTGTGGCAAACCAATGGTGGGATCCTGCAATTCAATTCAGCGGATATCATGGCTATTGGGCAGAAAACTTTAAAGCCGTTGATAAACATTTTGGTGACTTGGCTTTGTATCAACAATTATCGCATGAGATTCATGAAAGAGGCTTGTATCTTATTCAAGATATTGTTTTAAATCATACAGGTAATTTCTTCAATTATGAAGGAGCCTACAATAAAGACGATGTAAGTCAGTATTACAAATTAAATGAGAAAAGTACTCCGGTTTCTAAACCAACGCAGTATCCTTTCAATTTAAATGACCCAAGAGATTCTGTTCAACGCAACGCAAATATTTATAATTGGACACCAGATATCATCAACTATGAAGATCCTGTACAAAAACTAACCTATCAAATGGCAGGTTTGGATGATATCAACACTGCAAATATCGAGGTTCGTGATGTGCTCCGAGATTCTTACGGATATTGGGTAAATGTTGTTGGTGTAGATGGTTTTAGAATTGATACGATTATATATGTAGAACTAGATTTTTGGGCGGATTTTATGAACTCATTAAGTATCGAATTTCCTGGTATAAATCAAGTCGCAAAAAACACAGGGCGTGATAACTTTTTAACTTTTGGTGAAACGTTTATCAAATCAGATCCATTACAAAACGAAGGCGATATTGAAGTGGCAAGTTATATGGGCACAAAGGAAAAACCTGCCTTAAACAGTATGCTAAACTATCCATTATATTATTCTATCAATCGTGTGTTTAGCCAAGGATTACCAACCAAATTAATGGATTATCGTTTAAATACCTTTGTAAATGATACCATTTATCGCGATCCATATCAAGTGGCTAATTTTTTAGACAATCATGATTGGAGTCGTTTTATTAATAGTTCTTCACCAGCGGCCTTAAAACAAGCCTTGTTTCTATTATACACCATTCCAGGAATCCCAGTTATTTATCAAGGAACAGAGCATTTATTTACCGAATCTAGAGCATCGATGTTTAAAGCAGGTTGGGGATCAGAAGATGAAGATCATTTTAATCAAGAAGCAGAAATTTATCAGTTATTAAAATCATTGGCAGAAGTAAGACAAAAAGACAAGGTTTTAACTAGGGGTAATTTAGAAGTTTTGCGTAGTTCTGATGTTGGTTCTGGCATATTGGTTTACAAAAGAACCTATAAAGACAAGCAATGCATTATTGTATTTAATACTGCAGACCAACCTGTGTTGATGAGCAACTTACAAACAAAAGCAAGTCAAGGAGATGAATTGGTTTTGTTAAAAGGTATTGGACTGAAGGATAATTGGACTGTTGGAAATAGTGGTTTATTAACTAGTGAATTACCTCCAAGAGCAGTTGGGATATTTGAAATTAAAAAAGGAAATACGAATGTTGAAAACCTAGAATTAGAAGCAACAATAGCCTCAAACATTTCTGATAAGACATTTGAAAATGATTTTATAATATCAGGAACTATCCAAAACCAAGAAGAGGATTTCTATTTAATTATTGATGATAAATTAAGCAACAAAATTAAAATCACTCCAGATGAAAATGGAAATTGGAAAGAAGAAATTAGTTTATCACGCTTCTCTTTTGGAACCGAAACTCATAAAGTAGCCATTTATGCGCCGAATCAAAATTTAGTTTCTAAAGCCTATTCATTCCAAACCAAAGTTGCAATTCAAGGAACAGAAACAAGTATTTCAGACCCAAAAGGTGATGATAATGGCTTGAACAACAATTACATAACTCCTACAGATAAAAGTTATGTTGGTCAACAAGACATTCAAAATGTTGAGGTTATAAACTATGGTAGCAATTTACAAATAACTCTAACCATGAAAGAAGTTTCCGATGTTTGGTTACCTCCAAATGGTTTTGACCATGTGCTTGTTCATGTATTTATAGATTTGCCAAATACAGAAGGTCGAAAAGATTTATCTGTATTAAACGCTCCTTCTCCTGAAGGGTTCGAATGGAATTATGTAGCCTATTTAGCGGGTTGGCATAATGTACTTTACAATGCAGAAAATTCTACAGAGGAAAGTTTTGGAACTATCGTAACTCCTACTCCAACAGTCGTTGCAGATAAAATAAACAATACAATTACGATTCAATTTTCACCAGACGCATTAGGAAATCCTGAAACGCTAGAAGGTGCAAAAATTTATATCGCTACTTGGGATAATAATGGTTCTGAAGGCGGTCATCGTGCAATATCAAAAGATGGTGGGCCTTTTAGTTTTGGTGGTTCGGCAGAAGAAAAACCATCTTTAATTATAGATGATACTAAAGTAATTACAATACCTAAAAAATAAAATATGATACGAAATAGCATCTTTTTATTAGCAATCTGTATCTCAACTTTTATGATAAGTTGTACATCAGAAAAAAAAGAAATTGAAAGTTCAGATTCTCTAGCATTTTTTAAAAATGAAAGAAATCCAATTGCGTCAAAATTTGAGAATTTATCTGTAAATGACATTAAACCAGAAGGCTGGATTAAAGAGATTATGGTACAAGATATTTCTGAAGGCTTTATGTCTAATCTAGACGAACTCGCTCCTAAATTAATGAGTGATGATGCGTTTAATTCAGCAAGAAGAAAAAACGCGAAAGACATACCAAGTGTTGGAAATCAGGAATTAACTGGCGCAGAATGGGAAATATCTATGCAATGGTGGGCAGGAGAAACACTAGGAAATTGGTGGGATGGTTATTTAAGAAGTGCCTATATGACTGATAATGAAGTTGCGATTGCAAAGATTAATGATATCGTAAAATACATTTTATCAGGACAGGATGATGATGGTTATTTAGGAATTTATTCCAAAGAAATGCGCTACAAACATGAAGGTTCTAACGGAGAAATTTGGAGTCAAACAGTATTGTTTAGAATGTTATTGGGTTATTATGAATTTACCCAAGATAAAAGTGTTTTGGAGGCTGTTGAAAGAGCGATGGCAGTAACAATTAGCGAATACAATTCAGATAAAAAAAATCCGTTCGAAGTTCCTATCGATTATGGTGGAGTAACGCATGGTTTAATGATGACAGATGTATGCGAAACCCTATATAGAATTACCAAAAACGAGGTCTATAATGATTATGCAGTATATCTTTATCAAGATTTTTCTGAACATGCAATAAATAGATCAATGAACGATGTTCGTTATGATTTATTGATGGAAAAAGATTCTTTATTTCAAAGTCATTCAGCGCACACATATGAGCATCTTCGTACAGTAATTCTTGTAAAACAACTTACGGGTTATCCAGAACTAGACGATGCTTTTAACAGTGCAATGAACAAATTAAGCAATTGCCTTTTACCAAGTGGTGCCGGATTTGGAAACGAATGGTTGAACAAACAAAGATCTGATCCAAATACAACAGCAGCAGAATTTTGTGGCATGTTAGAGCTCCGTAATTTTTACACATCAGCAGCACAAAAAACTGGAAGTGTGGCATTTGCTGATAATGCCGAAAAAATAACTTTCAATTCTATGCAAGGTGCACGAAATAGTGACGGAAAAGGAATTGCATATTGCAAAACAGACAACTGTTACATATTAAATAAAAGAGCACCACAAACTCATTTTGAAGAGTTTGATTTTAGGTATAAATATTCACCTACTCATGCCGATGCTGCAGTTTGTTGTAACCCGAGTTACGGTAGAAACCTACCCTATTTTGTTAGCAATATGTTTATGAAAGCAGAAGATGGAATCGCAGCAGTTTTGTATGGTCCATCAACCTTAACAACTAATTATAAAGGAGCGAATATAACAATAGAAGAACAAACAAATCATCCTTTTTCTGATGACATAACATTTGTAATTACTACTGATAAAGAAGTAGATATGAAGATGTATTTTCGTAAACCAAATTGGTCATCAGCACTAAATATTGAAGTTGAAAATGCAGAAATAACAGAAGAAAATGGTTACTACAGTATCCAAAAAACTTGGAAATCTGATGATGTAATAAAACTATCTTTTGTAAACGAAATTTTTACTATTAAAGGGAATAATAATGAAACTGCCCTCCAACGTGGTGCTTTGGTGTATGCTTTAGAGGTGCCACATAGAGAAGAAATAGTAAAGCAATATGATGTAGATGGGTTTAAAGATTATATGGTTTTTGCTACAGAAGAAAATTATAAAAATTTAGAATTAGTCGCTTCAGAAAATGACCCTTCTTTTGGATTTGAATATATAAAAGATGAAAACCTAAATAACTCTTGGTACAATGGAACAACACATTTATCAGGAAATATATATAACACAGAATTAGATAAATTAATCAATGTAAAATTAGTACCAATGGGCGGCACAATGCTTCGTAGAGTTACTTTTCCAATAAAATAAATACACAATGAAATCAACAATTAAATTACTTTCAGTTGCATTTTCTCTTTTACTACTTATTAGTTGTTCAAAAGAAATTGAAGAGGTTAATGGTGAACATCCTGAATTCAACACGTTCAACAAATTAAAAATTACAGACATTCACCCAGAAGGTTGGATTAAAGAATTTTTAGTTCGTCAAAAAGAAGGGTTAACTGGTCATATAGAAGTTGCAGGATATCCGTACGATACCAAAATGTGGGCCACAGAAAAAATAAAAGGGTCTACTAAAGCATGGTGGCCTTATGAGCAAACTGGCTATTTTATTGATGGTGCTAACCGACTTGGTTATTTATTAGACGATGCAACCTTAAAAGAAAGAGCCAACATTCAAACGCAATATGTATTAGATCATATAGACCCAGAAACTGGTAGGGTTAGCACTATTTTAGCAGATAGATGGCAGCGTTGGCCATATGCTGGTTTCTTTAGAAATTACATGACCAACTACGAAGTAACAAAAGATTCTACTATTGTTAATGCACTTCAAAAACATTATTTAACATTTACCGCTAAAGATTTTTCTGATGATTTAGAATTAGCAAACGTAGAAGAATTATGTTGGTTATACGGAATTACAAAAGATGAACGACTGATAGAAATGGCAGAAGAAGCATATAGCATTTTTAAATCTGATATTGAAAATAGAAACCGTGCCGGAGCAGATATACAATTTGATGACGATAGAAAACCAGATCATCATGTAGTGGTATATTTAGAGTTGGTTAAAATTCCTGCAATTTTATATAGTTATACTGGAAAGCAAGAATATTTAGATGAAGCCTTAAACGGAATTAGAAAAGCAGAGAAATTTAATATGTTGGCTTCTGGCTTACCAAGTTCAACCGAGCATTTTGAAGGTATTGACGAATTATCTGGTTCAGAAACATGCAACACTGCTGTTTTTCCGCATTCATACGGGTATATTCTTCGTACTACTGGCCAAGCACCATTAGGAGATAAAATCGAAAAAGCAGTATTTAATGCTGGTATTGGTTCGGTGACTAAAGATTTTAAATCGCATCAATATTTTACAGCACCAAATCAATTTTTGGCAACGTTGAATTCTAATGATTATGGGCATCATCCATCTAGAATGATTTATGCTCCAGGTCATGATGTAGAATGTTGTACTGGAAACGTAAATAGATTTATGCCATATTATGTGGAGCAAATGTGGTTAAGTGCACCTAATAATGGACTGGTAGCATCTCTATTCGGACCAACTTCAGTTGAAGTAACTCTAGGGAAAAACAAAACACCAATTAAAGTAACAGAAAGCACAAACTATCCATTTTCTGATACAATTGAATTTAAGTTTGAAATGGAAAAATCTACAGAATTTCCGTTTTATATTAGAATTCCAGAATGGAGTAACAAAACTATAATTGCAGTGAATGGAAAGGCCATTGAAAATGAAATTACTTCTGGGACTTTCTTTAAACTGAATCGTACTTTTTCTAATGATGATGTTATTACGTTAACAATGCCGATGGAAATAACTACAACGAACTGGCCAAACAATGGTATTGGTATAGAAAGAGGTCCACTTGTATATAGTTTACCGATTGATGAAACTACAAATGTGGTTACAGATTACGAAAGATCAACTAAAGAATTTCCTGCTGTAGAGCGTAACCCAAATTCTGATTGGAACTACGCTATCAATCTTTCAGATGAAAGAACAAACGATTTCGAAATTATAGAAACTGGTGCAACCGGTTATCCCTGGGATACTGGAAACTCACCAATAAAAATTAAAGTTCCGGTTAAAAAAGTTACAAATTGGGAATTGAAAGAAGTGGTAGATAAAGAACATAATACTTCTTTTTTAACAACACCAGAATTCCCAGAAGAGTTACAATTAGAAGAAACATCCGAAGAGGTAGAATTAGTGCCTTATGGTTCAACACAGTTGCGATTAACTGTTTTTCCAGAAGTTATGGCTAAATTCCCAAAAGTAAATGACGGTAGAATTGAACGTATATCTATGATGAAATCTAAATATATTTCTGCTAGAAATGTTGATGTTTGGTTACCTTCAGATTATGATTCTTCAAAAAAGTATACCGTTTTATATATGAATGATGGTCAAGTTTTATTTGACCCAAGTTTTTCATGGTTAAATGATGAGTGGCAAGTTGATGAAATGATGGGGAAATTATTGAAAGGAAATGAAATTCAAAACACCATAGTTGTTGCCGTATGGAATTCTGATTTGGGAAGGGTTGGAGACTATTTCCCTCAAAAACCTTTTGAAAGTTTACCTCAACATTATGTAGATTCTGTAAGAACTGAAATGAACAAAGTTGAGTACACAAAAAATATGATGGATGATATTCATTCTGATAATTATTTGAAATTTTTAGTCGAAGAATTAAAACCTTTGATTGACAATAAATATTCCACTCATATTGATAAAGAGCACACATTTATTATGGGTTCTAGTTATGGAGGATTAATTTCGATGTATGCTATAAGCGAATATCCTGAAATTTTTCAAGGTGCTGCTTGTTTATCTACGCATTGGATAGGCACTTTTACAGATAATCCAACTATAGCACAATCGTTTATTGATTATTTCAGGAAAAATATCCCAAATGCTAAAAATCATAAAATTTATTTTGATTATGGTACAGAATCATTGGATCAATATTATGAACCTTATCAGTTAAAGATTGATTCTATAATGCGCCAAAATGGTTATACAGACTCGAATTGGAAAACCTTAAAGTTTGACGGGAAAGATCATTCAGAGGCTTCATGGCGAGAACGACTAGACATTCCATTAGCATTTTTATTAAAAAATAATTAGAATGAGAAAGCATTTAGGAATTATGGATGCTGCAAACACAGTAGATTATGACAATGGTCAAATCAATGGAAACGCAGTAAATAATTACACCAAATATTTAAAAGATTTGCCACACATTTTTGAAGACTCTCGAGCTTTTGAAAATGCAGATCCTAATAAGATAATTTACCTTGTTCAAGCCATATTCCCAACGAAAGATGGTATGGAAGGTGGCTTGTTTTATGGTAAAACTGTCATTTATCCTGGTAAAATGGGTGATGAATATTATATGACCAAAGGGCATTTTCATGAAAAAGCAGACCGTGGAGAATTTTACTGGGGAATTGAAGGCAATGGCATGTTGCTACTTATGGATGAAAATAGAAATACTTGGGCAGAAAAAATGTATCCTGGCAGCCTGCATTATATTAATGGACATACTGCACATCGTACAGTTAATACCGGAAAATCTTTATTATCATTTGGCGCTTGTTGGCCTTCAGATGCTGGTCATAATTACCAAGAAATAATGGACAATGGTTTTTCTGCAAGACTGAAAGAAGTTGATGGAAAACCACAATTAATTGCATCAAAAAGTTAAAATATAATGGTAATTGCAATCGACATAGGTGGCACTTTTGTAAAAATTGGTTTGGTAGATAATGCCGAAGTCGTTGTTAAAACGAAAATCAAATCTCACCCTAAAGAGAATTTTCAAAAAACAGTAATTGCCATTGAAGAAACCATCAACGAATTATTAATTGAGCATTATTTTTCTCAAAATGATATTGAAGGTATTGGTGTTGGGTTTCCAGGTTTGGTAGATTCTGTTGCAATGAAAGTGTTATCTACCAATAAGAAATATGATGATGCTATTAATTTCGATTTTGTAAAATGGGGAAAAGATACTTTTAACACTTCTCTTTTTTTAGAAAACGATGCTAGAGTTGCTTTGTTAGGCGAATGGCAATATGGTGCAGGTAAAGGAATTGACAATATTGTTATGGTAACTTTTGGTACCGGTATAGGTAGCGCAACACTTTTAGAAGGAAAACTTTTAAAGGGCAAACACTTTCAGGCTGGAAATCTTGGAGGGCATTTTACAATTAACGTCAACGGTTTTGAATGTACTTGTGGTAATTTAGGATGTGTTGAAGCAGAAGCATCTACATGGAAATTGGCAGATTTGCTAAAATCAGACCCACGTTATGCAGATAGTTTAATTCAAGGAAATCAATTAGATTTTGAATCGCTATTCAAATACGCTACGGAAGGTGGTGAATTAAGCAAAACGGTTAGAGACCATTGTCTCGATGTTTGGGCTGCAGGAATTATAAATCAAATACATGCTTACGATCCTGAACTCGTTATTTTAGGTGGTGGCATTATGAAAAGTGCAGATGTTATCATTCCGTTTATCAAAAACAAAGTTGAAAAACACGCTTGGACTCCTTGGGGAGAAGTACATATAAAACAATCTAGAATACCAAATAGATCTGCCTTATTGGGCGCATACTATTTAGTAAAAAACAACGTAAATTAAATGAGTACAAAATATAATAAGTTTCCGTCAGTAAAAATGCCTTCTGAATATACATGTTATTCAGATTGGGATACAATTTGTAATCAGATTACAAATGATTTAAGCAAAATAAACAAATCTAAAAAAGTAGTAGTTGTTGAATTTTATCATGGTATTGATGAAAATGAAATTGCAACTGAATTAATTTCAAGATTGAACCCAACTTATAACATCAATTCAAGTGATGCTTTTTTACCTGAAGATGAAATAAAAAAAATGGTTTTTCCAGATGTTACCAACGATAGAATTTTTGGTTATTTTTCTCGATTAACTTTAGACCAATATCTTGATGATGAGAAAATAAAAACACTCAATTCAAAAATTAAAAACACTAAAGAAGGACTTGTCTTGGTTTCTGGAGTTGGTGCTTCATTGGTTCGTAAAGATTGGGACATTCTGATATATTTAGATATGGCTCGTTGGGAAATTCAACTTCGAATGCGAAAACAAGAAGTGGATAATCTTGGTGTAAAAAATAGATTCGATGAGTATAGTTTACTCTATAAACAAGGTTTTTTTGTTGATTGGCGTGTATGTGATAAGCATAAAAAAACGCTGATGAATCAACTAGATTATGTAATAGATACCAACACAAAATTACAACCAAAAATGATTTCTGGAAATACATTTTTAAACGGGTTATTACTTACAAATTCCCAACCTTTTTCTGTAGTTCCGTTTTTTGATCCAGGACTTTGGGGCGGACAATGGATGAAAGAAGTTTGTGATTTAGATCGAACAAAAGAAAACTATGCGTGGTGCTTTAACTGTGTGCCAGAAGAAAATAGTTTACTGTTGCAGTTTGGTGATATTATGTTCGAAACACCTTCAATAAACCTCGTTTTTTATCAACCAAAAGAATTATTAGGCGAGGCAGTTTATAGTCGTTTTGGAGATGAATTCCCAATTCGTTATGACTTGTTAGATACCATGGATGGTGGTAATTTAAGTTTGCAAGTGCATCCATTAACAAAATACGCACAAGAGCATTTTGGGTTGAATTACACCCAAGATGAAAGTTATTATATGCTAGATGTAGAAGACGATGCCGTTGTGTATTTAGGCACGAAGGAAGATACGATTCCGAATGACTTAATTGAAGATCTTAAAATTGCAGAACAAGGCGAAATTCCTTTCAACGCTGATAAGCATATAGAATCTTGGCCAATAAAAAAACATGACCATATTTTAATTCCTGCTGGCACAATTCATTGCTCTGGTAAAGGAAGTATGGTGTTAGAAGTTAGCGCAACACCATATATTTTCACTTTTAAATTATGGGATTGGGGAAGAATAGGTATGGATGGGAAACCAAGACCTATAAATACCAAACATGGCGAAAAAGTAATTGATTGGGCGAGGACTACAAATTGGACCAAAGAAAATTTAATTAACCGTGTAGAAGAAATTGATAAAGGCAATGGTTGGATAGAAGAAAGAACAGGATTACACGAAACCGAATTTATAGAAACCAGAAGACATTGGTTTACCAAGTCTGTAACTCATAATACCAATGGTGGTGTAAATGTTATCAGTTTGGTAGAAGGAGAACAAGCATTAGTAGAAAGCCCTAATAACGCCTTTGAACCTTTTGTGGTCAATTATATCGAAACATTTATTATTCCTGCTACTGTTGGAGAATATACTATTAGACCTTACGGAAATAGTATTGGTAAAAAATTAGGAACACTAAAAGCATTTGTAAGAACTTAGTATGGAAACATTTAATTCGGGATTAAATATTACACCAAAAACAAACCCATTAAATTTTGAATATGGTGATGATTGTTTTGGACCTAAAGTTGAAAATAGAAAACTAGATGATATCCGAAAAAGTTTAATGGATTTTAATTGCGATGGTCCGGAAACAGTATATTCCATTGCTATGGATGTTGGCAAGAAAATTCATCAACAACAATTAAAAGAACAGCATTTACTATTTGGAGTTGTAACTTATGCTGAAGGGAAATTAGGAAATGAACCTGTAAGAAGTCAAGGTCATATTCATAAAAAATCTGCTTATGGACAGAATTGGTCCACGCCAGAAGTGTATCAGATTTGGTCTGGAAAAGCCATTATTTATATGCAAGAATATGCAGATGACAATTCTGGGAAATGTTATGCCGTATTTGCAGAACCAGGAGATATTGTAATTGTACCACCATCTTGGGCACATGCAACGATAAGTGCAGATCCTAAAACGCCTTTAACGTTTGGGGCTTGGTGTGATTTAGAGTATGGTTTTGAATATGATAAAGTGAGAGATTATGAAGGGTTAGCTTGGTTTCCACTGGTTGAAAATAACGGAGAGTTAACTTGGAAGCATAATGATAACTATGAAAAAACGGAGTTAATTATAAAAAAACCAAACAATTACGAAGCATTTGGAATTCAACAACAAGTATCAATTTATAAACAATATGAAAACAATCTAGAATTGTTTTTGTTTGTACCAAAGCCATTCTTAAAAAAAGAATTATGGGATAATTTCATCCCTTAATATTCCAAAATAGAAACGAATAATTGCTTGTTGATTGTATTGGTTATCCAATGACTTGATAATCATTTATCGCCTTAAACATTCCCGATAATTGTAAGAAAGTGAAGCTATTATAATTAAAAAGGAAAGAGGCGCAAGAAACAATACGTTATTTTTCAGTATTTATTCTTTAATGAACGCCTAAATATAGAAATAGAAGGACAAAAGGATAAAGAGTACGAATATTCATTAGTTTTATCTTATATTTAGTAAGGTTAAAATTAAATACAGTTATGATTCATTGTAGAATGAAACCATTTTATGTAGTCATATTTTCACTAACTTTTTTTTATAGCTCCTTTGCTCAAAAGAAGGGAGATTCACTAAAGTTAGTGTGGTCTAATGAAAAGCTAGCAGATTCCAACAGACTTAAAGCAATAAATAATTTGATTAAAGACTATTATCTTTTATCAAAAACAGATAGTGCCCTCGTTTTAGGAAAACAAATGCTAGATTTAGCCGAAAAGAAAAAGATCATTGAATTCGAAATTGAAGCCAATACCCTAATTGGTAAAATTTATTTTGAACTTAACGAATTTGAACAAGGAGAAAAAATCTATGCAAAAGGATTAGAATTAGCCAAAACTAGCAAAGACAGTTTTCTTTATGCCAAAAAATTATTTGATTTAGGGTACATGTATTCTAAATACGAAGATTACACCAACTCCTTTAAAACACTACAAAAATCTGAAATGCTCTACAGAGCATTGGGAGATCCATTAAATGAAGGTTGGAGTATTGTGCACCAAGGTTTTATTTTTAGAGATTTGGGTGATTACAAAGAAGCAGAAAAATATCATAAGCAGCATTTAGAATTAAGCCAAAAACATAAAATTCAAAAAAGTATATCTGCTGCCAATGGTAATTTGGGAGAAGTCTATCATAAGTTAGGAGATCTTCCAAAATCAATAGAATACTGGAAAAATGCTATTAAATTATCTAAAGAAATAAACCTTGAACAATATGCAAATGTTGGAACAGGCAAGCTTGTTGAAATATATATCATCGAGAAACAATTTTCTATAGCTACTAAATATTTAAATGAATACATATCGGTCACTAACAAATTTCTTGTTCCAAAATACGAAAAGGATTATCAAATGAAAATCCATTTATGGAAATGTCAAATAGAATATGGGTTTGAAAATTACACCGAAGCTTTAAAAGAATGTGAAGAATGCCTTAAAATTAATAAGATTAACAATTGGAAACTTAATTCTGGTCTTTATAAAAGCCTTTATGAAGTCAATAAGAAACTAAATCGACCTGGAATAGCTCTCGATTATTTTGAAAAATATCAAATTGCTATAGACGACGAAAAAGTAGATAAAGCAAGAACAGAAATTCAATCTATTGTTTTTAATAATCAAATAGTTGCAGATAGTATTGCCCAAGCTCAAGAAAAGGAATTATTAAATGTGGCATACGAGGAAGGCTTACGTAAAAAAAATAAAGAAAAGAATCTGTTTTTAGCAATAGGGCTTTTGGTGCTTTTAGCTGCAATAGCATACTTTATAATATCCAGAAGAATAGCTGCATCCGAAAGGAAAAGATTACGTGAGATTAATAAGCTAAAGAATGCATTATTCACTAATATTACCCACGAATTTAGAACACCGCTTACCGTAATAAAGGGTATGACAAGTGCCATTAAATCAAATTTAAAAAACAATCAACAGGACAATCTTGAAAATTCATTAGAGATCATTGACCGTAATAGTGATGGTTTACTTCATTTAATAAATGAAATGCTCGATCTTGCTAAAATTGAAAGTGGTAGCATGGATTTAAATTTAGTTCAGGTCGATATTATTCCCTTTACAAAATATTTAACCCAAAGTTTTCATTCGCTTGCAGAAGAAAAGGATATTCAGTTTTCTGTTCAATGTAATGTAGATCACCTAGAAATGGATCTTGATATAAATAAATACACGGCTATTATTACCAATTTACTTTCTAATGCCATAAAATTTACTTCTAAAAAAGGTGAGGTCACAGTAAATATTCACAAGCTACAAAACAATAATCGCAATTTTATTGAGATTAAAGTAATAGACAACGGATTAGGAATCTCTAAAAAAGAACAATTACATATTTTCGATAAATTCTATCAAGTAGATAATTCTTCATCCAAACATCAAAAGGGTACAGGAATAGGTTTGTCGTTGGTTAAAGACTTTGTAGAATTGATGAATGGTTCGGTAAATGTAGATAGCAAACTAGGAAAAAGTAGCGTATTCAGTATAAAGATTCCAATTACTAATAATGCTACTAAAATTTATGATTCTGAATTAGTAACAAATCCAAAAGTTTTTAAAACGAATAAAACACTATTGGCTGTAGAAAATAATCAAACGATAAATAAGCCTTTTAACAATTTACCATTAGCTCTCATTATTGAAGATAATATGGACGTTGCTCATTATATAAAAGTTTGTTTAATCGAAAAGTATCAAGTTTTACATGCCTCTAATGGTAGGATTGGAATAGACATGGCTTTAGAGAATATTCCAGATATAATTATTAGTGATGTTATGATGCCAGAAAAAGATGGTTTCGAAGTTTGTGAGCAATTAAAAACAGACGAATTAACAGATCATATTCCAATAGTTATGCTCACAGCAAAAGCTACTTTCGAAGATAGACTTACTGGACTTTCTCGAGGTGCAGATGCTTATCTCACAAAGCCATTTGAAAAAGCAGAATTGTTGATACGTATAGAGCAGTTAATACTTTTGCGTAATAAAATGTTAAACAAGTTCGAGAAAACAGGAATAGAAAGGCTACTTACTAAAAATGTTAAAACTTCAGAATCCAAATTCCTAAAAAAGATAATAACAGTAATTCACGAAAATATAACCCAATCAGATTTTGGCCCCAAACAATTAGCTAATAAATTACAATTTAGCGAATCTCAATTGTATCGGAAACTTAAAGCCACAAGTGGTAAGCCTACAGCGATTTTCATTCGGTCTATTAGATTGCAAAAAGGTAGAGAATTAATTCAAACTACAACCAAAACTATTTCTGAAATCGCATATGATGTTGGGTTTAACGATCCTTCATATTTTAGTCGTGCTTTTAAAAAAGAGTTTGGAGATGCTCCAAGTTCAGTATCTCAAAAATAATTAACATCCCGTTATTATATCAAATAATTTAATTTAAGTTGAAACAGTCCTTGTTTTTGACGAAATACTCCGAGTCAATTCTTCAGTATTGCATTAATTTTATAACATAATCAAAACCAGTCATTTATATTAAAATATCTGGAGCTATTAATCATTTAAATATATTATTATGAAAACAAAACTAGTATTTACAGTAATTTTATCATCTTTTTTATTTTTTCCTGGGTGTTCAGATAGCCAGGAGAATGTTGAAGAATCAGAAATTGTTTCTGAAAGTTCGACTTTATCTAAAGCCTCCTCTGGATCAGAGAAGACTAAGTCAATTGACAATGAATTTCCTCAAGCTCAGCAAGAAGTTATAGAAACTTTTGGTGCCCTCGCACAAAGTATTATCGATGGAGACATAGATAAACTTATTTCTTTTCATGCCTATGGACCAAAGTTTACAGAGTTTAACGGTGGAACACATAGAGTAGGAAGTGCAGAAAATGAAGCTCATGAGCGTGCAACTTTTGGTGCTGTAACAGAAGTTGAAAGATTTGCAGCAGACGATTTAAAAGTTGCAGTCTATTACGGAAACGTCGCTAACGTAACCTTTCACTCAGATTTTATACTGTGGTTTGGCGAAACTCGCGTCGAAGTCCCAAAAAATCAAATCACCTTGTTATTTGTTAAAACAAATGGTGCATGGAAACTGGTTCACGAACACCATTCACCTCTAAACAATTAAGTAAGAAGGTTATTCATTATAAATCAGTAAACCAAAAGCTAGAATTATCTAACAGATAATTCTAGCTTTTCAATATTTTAACTATACGCTTACAAAATAAGCTATGCTTTAATACATCTGTAATTGTTTTATTAATGATAATTTTATGCAGTCTGAAATACAAAACATATTTTTGAAGTTAACAGGTTAAATGAATTCAACAAACAAGATAACGGCTTATATTTTATGTGGCGGAAAAAGTGAACGTATGAAAACCGAAAAGGGTTTACTTATTTATCAAAACAAAACGTTTGTAGAATGCATAATAAATGCAATAAAACCTATTGCAAATTCTATTTTTCTGGTAACTAAAAATGAAAATTATGAGGCGTTTGGGTACCCTTTAGTTGCTGATGTTTTTGAAAACAAAGGTCCCGTTGGAGGGATTTACACAGCATTAAATCATTCAAGCACAAAAAAAAATTTAATTATAAGCTGTGATGTTCCTAGAATAAAAGCTGAAATTTTTAGCAAATATTTAATTCCTAATTGTAAAAATTCGGATTTGATTTTTCTTTCTGATGGTAAAAACGATTATCCTTTAATAGGTGTTTATTCTAAAAAGAGTATTAAAAATTTTGAAAGCGCTATTAAAAAGAATCATCTTAAGTTATTGAAGTTAATAGAGACTCTAGATTATAAACGAATACAAGTCAATGTTGAAGACCAGTGGGCTTTATTGAATATTAATACACAGGCAGATTTAGAAAAATTATAACTTTAGAAACGTTGAATTTAGCTCAAAGCTTCTTTGATTAATGACTGGCATCTGTCTGAAAATGGCAGACTTTGTACAGCATCTTGACTTTTACTTGACATTTTTAACCATGTTTTCTTAATTATTTCGACAACCTTTTTATCAGGATGTTTATCAGTAAATTCTTCAAAATAATATTGTAGAAAAACAAGACATATAACATCTTCTAGAATCTGTGTTTCTTTATCTTTTTTAATCAACTTTTTATTAATTAAAAAGGAAACTCTTTCGATAAATTTATGTTCATAACCTACTTCTTTCAAAATGTTAGAGGCGATTTCTGAATGCATTTTTTTTAGAGTTTCACGCCATTTTAAATAACCCAATCTATCCATAGAATAATCATTTCGCTTAATCATCCAGCGGCATATATGTTGAGCCCGTGCTGCTAATTGTAACTCTTCTGAAGCATCTGGTTCAAACAGTAATAGGTTTTGCGTCATGCGTTGAGAATACAAGAGTTCTTTGGGATATTCTTGTCCTTGAAAAGTTTCAAACCTAGGGCCTTCAGAATTTTTATTATCTATTAAAGTAATCGCTCTTTTAAATTTTGGTGTTTTCATAGCACATGTTTTTAATTAACCTCCAATCGTAATCATACTACGGTTTTGAGTATGCAATTTTGGTTCTTCAAGCTTTTCAAGAGTATCCATGCCTCCTCTGATTTTTAATTTTCCTTGAATAGTTTTTTGGATTATAGGCTCAATATCTTTTCCTTCACGAAGTGGCGATAATAAATCAGCTTCATTAGCAGAAAATAAGCAGTTTTTTAATCTTCCGTTAGCAGTTAATCGTATTCTATTACACGAATCGCAAAACGGATTTGTTACAGAACTAATGATTGCAAAAGAACCTTTATGGTCTTTTATTTGATAATTTTTAGAGGTATCGTTTGGTGCATCTTGCAATCTCATAATTGCATCGGAATTAAAAAAATTGTTTGTATGCTCCATAACTTCAGCATAGGAAACCATTTTTTCTTTATCCCATTTATTCCCATCAAAAGGCATAAATTCAATAAATCGAACAGAAATGGGAAGGTCTTTAGTTAGCTTAATAAAATCGACGATTTCATTGTCATTAAACCCTTTTATTAATACAGTATTTAGCTTCACATTAAACCCTTTATTAATTAAAAGCATGATGTTTTTATAAACTTTATCAAAATCGTTTCTTCTAGTAATTTGTTTAAATTTATCAGCATTGAGAGAATCTAAACTCACATTAATATTATTTATACCACAAAATTTAAAAGTATCGATAAAACGATCTACTGTGACTGCATTTGTTGTAATAGAAAGCTCTACAGGAAGTGTTGCTAATTTTTTTAAAATCACATCTGCATCTTTTCTAACTAAAGGTTCTCCACCTGTAAGTCTAATTTTTGTCACACCATTTTTGACAAATGTTTTTGCAATGGCATATATTTCATCAAAATTCATGATATGAGACTTTGGTGATAGTTGTATGCCTTCTGCTGGCATGCAATATGTACAGCGTAAATTACAAAGTTCGGTTAACGATATACGTAAATAGGTGTGTTGTCTGCCAAATGAATCTTTCAATATGTTTTTTTTGTTTTCCACTAATCGTGTTTTGCTCCTTTAAGTATTCCGAAAACATGTAATACTGCAGGAAAAACAGCATCCATAGATTCTTTTGCGCCATTTGTTGAACCTGGTAAAGCTAATACCAAAGTGTTATTTATTGTTCCTGCAATGCTTCTTGAGAGCATAGAATATGGTGTTCTGTCTTGGCCATAATTTCTAATAGCTTCTTCTATTCCTGGGATTTTACGTTCAATGATTTCGCCCAACGCTTCTGGCGTAACATCTCGATTTGACAAGCCAGTTCCTCCAGTGAATATAATAAGATCCGTTCCTTGATTTTCAAAATATTTTACTTTTTCTTGAATAATATTTTTTTCGTCTGGAATAATAATATAATCTGAAATGGAAACATCGCATTCCTTTAATTTTTCAATAATTGTTTTCCCCGCTTTATCTTCTTTTTTTTCTTGGGAAATGGTATCTGAACACACAATAACAGCAGCAGTTAATTCTTCTCTAAAATGATTCTTAAAATCAGAATTCCCTCCTTTTTTCTTTAGTAATTTTATATGATGAATTTCGACACCTTTATCTATGGGTTTTAACATATCATACATATTTAATGCTACGACTGAAGCGCCATGCATGGCTTCAACCTCTACACCTGTTTTATATATTGTTTTTATGGTGCAATTCACTGTTATTTCCAGTCCGTTAATGTGGTAGTCAATTCCTGTGTATTCAATTGGCAACGGATGGCAATCCGGAAGAATATCTGGCGTTTTTTTTACGCCAAGTAATCCTGCAGCTTTACTCATTGCAAAGACATTTCCTTTAGGAACTGTGTTGTTTTCTATTGCAGTAATTGTTTCTGCTTTACTAACTTTTACAACAGCTTGAGCCGTTGCGATACGAAGTGTGTTTGATTTATTTGTAATATCTACCATATTGTTTGTCGTATAGTTGTTTAGTTAGTTGGAGTCTCAACGACTTTATAACAAACAACGCCACAGTTTTATGAATTAACTTTCCATTGATGTGATTTATCTTCAAAAATCTCTTTTCCAAAAACCGGAACATTTGCTTTTATTTCTTCAATCACATATTCTAAAGCTTTAAAAACCTCTTTTCTTCTTGGTGAAGACACAAAAACAAACAGGCAAATTTCGCCAGCATTTACTTTGCCAAGACTATGATAAATGTGCATGCATGTAAGATTAAATTTGTTAAAAGTCGCTTCTCGAATCTCAAAGAATTTTTCATTAGCCATTGTTTCGTAAGCTGTATATTCGATAGCCGAAATTATTTTACCATCTATATCATCTGCACGTACTTGACCTAAAAATATGTTATGAGCGCCAATGCTCGTTTTAGATTGATGTTTTGCAATAGATTCGCCTATAAATTCTGATGAAATGGCGCCTTCTAAAAAAACATTTTTTGGCTTCCTATCTTTCATTATATCTTGATTTTTAATTGTTGTAATAATGCCGAAACGCCGCCAATTAAACTATAACAATTTGATTTATCATATTTTAGTAATAACCGGACAGCATTTTTGCTTCGTATGCCACTTTGGCAAACGAAAATATTGGTGTTTTTTGGATTGATTTTATCTAGATTTTCTTCTAGCTTACCGAGTGGAATTTTTACGCAATTAGGAATATTAATTTCAGGTTGTTCATGTAATTCTCTAACATCTATAAACGTAATATTGTTCTTTAATAAAATATCATCAACTAAAATTTCAGGTATTGAATCATGACAAGAAATATCTTCATGATAATTTATAAAATGATCTTTTCTGACTAGTACTTTTTCAAATTCAGAATCAGATCTATTAATTTTTAATGTTGTTGTTTGATTAGTTTTTGCATTATAGCAGAATAGTTTCCCCGATAAAACGGTATCAAATTCTAAAATAATTTTAAACACTTCATTGGCTTGCATACTTCCAATTATTCCAGGTAAAACTCCTAAAACTCCTACTTCAGAACAGTTCGCTACAGAACCTTCTTTTGGCGGCACTGGAAACAAGCAACGATAACTAGGTCCTTCTTGATAGTTAAATACCGAAACTTGTCCTTCAAATTTATAAATTGCTCCATAGGCAACAGGTTTGTTGGTAATGATGGCCGCATCGTTAATTAAGTATCGCGTTAAGAAATTATCTGTTCCATCTACAATGATATCATAATCTTTAAATATTTCTAAAGCATTTTTAGAAGTTAGCCTTTCTGGAATGGCATTAATTGTAATTGTTGGGTTTAAATCTTCAAGTCGTTTTTTAGCAGCTAAAGCTTTGTTTATTCCTAGCGTTGAGGTACCAAACAAAATTTGACGTTGGAGATTGGATTCTTCAACTACATCAAAATCTATAATACCTATTGTGCCAATGCCTCCTGCTGTTAAATATTGCAAAGCAGGACAACCTAAACCGCCAGCTCCAACCACGAGTACTTTAGCTTGTAGGAGTTTGTTTTGACCTTCTTGACCAATGTCTGATAAAATAATATGTCTGCTATATCTATTCATAATTTTTATCCACCAGAAAATGGAGGTAATAAAGCTATTTCACTTTCCGAAATAATAGATTCTTTCGAAATGATTTCATTATTCTGCGCTACTTGAAAATCTTTATTCTTTAATTCTGGGTATTTTTTAAAAAGGAAACCCAATAGTTCTGCAACATTTGAATTCGAAAATTTAATAGTCTCATTATTACAATTTGTGACTTCTGCTAGTAACCCAAAATATTTAATATTTAATGTCATGTTTCAATTATAATTTATACTAAAAGCAATTTAGCTGCTGCAATGATTAAGACAATCGCTAGTAGACGTCTTAATTTTTTATTATTAATTTTATTACTTCCATAATAACTTCCTAAAAAACCACCAACAATTGCAAATGCAACTAAAATATATGATTGAGAATTAATTATAACGCCACTACTAATTTGTCCTGTTAATCCAGCCGCCGAGTTTACCCAAATGAATAATGCCGAAACGGCTGCTGCTTCTTTCATCTTTCCCCAATGAAGTAATAAAATAATTGGTGTTAATATAATACCTCCTCCAATGCCTATTAAACCAGAAAAGAAACCAATAATTGCACCAACTAACAATCCTTGCCATAGTTTCACCTCTTTAATATAGGCGCTTTCTTTTCCGAATAAATTAAGCATTTTCAGTATAGAAAATATTAAGAGAACTGCTAATATGTTTTTGTAAATGGTTACTTCAACTTCTATCATACCGCCTAAAAAGGCCATTGGGATTGAAGCTGATGCAAATGGGAAAAACAATTTTTTATTAAAATACCCAGTTTTATAATAATGATAAAAAGCAATAGCCGAAACGAATAAATTTAATAATAAAGCTGTAGGCTTCATGGTTTCTGGAGCAAATGAAAACAATGCCATTAAAGCCAAATAGCCACTAGCTCCACCATGTCCAACACTAGCATATAAAAAAGCCACGATTGGAAGTATTATTAAAAACAGCCAGATATGTTCAATTTCTAAAAACATTAAAGCGACGTTTGTGTTAATTGATTGTCTAAATATTGATGGCAATCTTCATTAATTGATTCAAATATATCTATTAAAGATTTCCCATAGTGAGTCAAAATTGTACCACCACCACCTTTTCCTCCGATACTCATTTTTACCACTGGTTCTTGTGCTTTTAGGTTTACGTCGTTAATTAAATTCCAAGCTTTTTTATACGACATGTTTAACGATTTCGCGGCTTTAGATAAAGATCCAGTTACTTCAATAGCTCTTAATAAACTGACTCTGCCTTTACCAAGAAGTATTTCTCCATTTGCTTCAATCCAAATTCTGCTTTTTATTTTATATTCCATATTAATTTATTGGTAAAAGAATAACTTCTATATCTTCATGTATTAAAATCTCATTTTTGGTCGCTGGTACATAAACTAATGCATTTGCTAAGGCAAACGTATGTAACATCGATGAGTTTTGCCCTTCAAGAATTGTTACAGATCCATTTTTATAAATAGCTTTTAAAAATTGTGCTCTATCTCCTTTCTTATTAAAGGTTGATTCAGACTTGGCAGTTATTCTATTTAAAGAAAAATCTATATCACCAGAAATTATCTGTATAGCTGTATATACATAAATGTAGAAACAACTCAAGGAAGCTGCTGGGTTTCCAGGTAAAGCAAAAATAGTTTTTGTGTCTTTTTTTCCGAAATATAATGGCTTCCCTGGTTTTTGCTTTACTTTATAAAAAAGCTGATTCACTTTTAATTCCTTTAAAACCTTACCAACAAAATCGTAATCACCTACCGAAATACCACCAGAGATTAAAACAATATCATGATTATTTAGAATTATTTTGAGTTTGTTATATGTATTAGCATAATCATCATCTACTTTATATACAGAGGTTTTTGTGAAACCTAAATTATTTAAAGCTGTGTTTAACATCACAGAATTGCTTTCGTAGATTTGACCAAAGGCCAATTTTTCTCCTGCTTCAACGAGTTCGTTTCCAGTGGCGAGAATGGCAATCGATGGTTTTTTATAAACGCTAACTTCAGTAATTCCTAATGAGCTAAGAAAACCAATTGAAGCCGCTGTTAACTTTGTTCCTTTTTTTAACGCTATATCTCCTTGTTTTACTTGTTCGCCTATGTGTCTAATATTTAACCCAGAATTAACCGAACTATCAAGCTTTATTATAGTATCATTTACTTGAACTTTTTCTTGCATAATAACAGCATTTGCTGTTTCAGGTACTGGAGCACCTGTGAAAATTCGAATTGCTTCTCCCTTTTTTAGTTTGGGTTCATGATTATCTCCTGCTTTTACTTCGTCTATTACTTGGTAACTTAATTTATCATGCAAACAAACGGCAAAACCATCCATTGCAGATTGTGCAAATGGCGGCATGCTAATAGGTGATGAAATATCTTTAAACAAAACATGATTTACAGCTTGTAATACAGGTTTCACTTCGCTTTTAATAGAAGGAGAAATATTCGTTTTTAAGATGTTTAAAGCTGTTTCTACTGAAATCATTTAGATCGTTATATCTACACAAATATAACGCTATATTTGATTTATATAATTAAAGGTTTATAATTTTTAATTAGTATTTTTATTGAAATAAATTATGAACAAATGAAGTACATACTTGCATGTTTTACCTTTTTACTTTTTAATTGTAACTCAATTAAGATTGTCGATAAACCAATTATTTTTGATGATTCTCGAAATGAATTAACATTAGAATATCTTTCAGATCATTATGATATTAACCAAGAAGCACCAACAATTGTACCCAAAATAATCGTTTTGCATTGGACGGTAATTCCAACACTTCAAAAATCGTTTGATGCTTTTAACAACTCTAAACTACCTAATTGGCGACCAGAAATTAATAAAGCAAGTGGCTTGAATGTATCTGCACAGTTTTTGGTAGATCAAGATGGAACTATTTATCGTTTAATGCCGGAAACTACAATGGCTAGACATGTTATTGGTTTAAATCATTGCGCAATTGGTGTAGAAAATGTAGGAGGTGATAAAGATTTGCCTTTAACGCAAAAACAGGTAGAAGCCAATATTAAGTTGGTGGCGTATTTAAGTAAAAAATATGATATTGAATACCTCATAGGTCATTATGAATATACAAACTTCGAAAATCATGAACTTTGGTTGGAAAAAGATGATGGATATAGAACACTTAAAACTGACCCTGGTGAAGATTTTTTAAACCAGGTAAAAGATGGAACGAAACAATTCAATTTTAAAGAAACACCTCAAAAAAAGCAATAAATGAAACAGCTAATAACCCTTTTTTGTATTTTCATTACCGTCAATATTAATAGCCAAAATGAAGAGATTACTTCAAATTTATACGAAACCTATGACAATTATAAAGAGACCAGTATAGACAAGCGTCGCGTAAAATATCGCGAAATACAACCATTGATAAATAAATTAAAAAGCGATTCAAAATATACGGTAAAAAAAGTAGGAGAGTCTATTGAAGGCAGAGATTTAAACTTAATTAGTATTGGTACAGGCGAAATTAATGTGTTTTTATGGTCGCAAATGCACGGAAACGAACCTACTGCAACACAAGCGATTTTTGATATTTTTAATTTTTTGAATAGCAAAGATTTTTCTGAAGAAAAGAAAATTATATTGAGCAACCTGACACTTCATTTTTTACCAATGTTAAACCCAGATGGTGCCGAAAAATATAAACGACGTAATACACTCGGAATTGACATTAATAGAGATGCTTTGAGATTACAATCGCCAGCTGCTCAAACCTTAAAAAGAGTAAGAGATAGTCTTGAGGCTGACTTTGGATTTAATCTTCACGATCAAAGCACCTATTATAATGCCGAACTTACAGATAAACCTGCGACAATATCATATTTAGCACCTGCCTATAATTATGCAAAAGATATTAATGATGTTAGAGCAAATGCGATGCGAATTATTGTATTCATGAATAACATTATTCAGAAATATGCACCTGGACAAGTAGGTAGATATAATGATGATTTTGAGCCTCGTGCCTTTGGTGATAATATTCAAAAATGGGGAACAAGTACTATTTTAATTGAATCAGGAGGTTTTAAAAACGATATTGAAAAACAAGAAATAAGAAAACTAAATTATGTTTCGATTCTTTCTGCAATCTACACCATTGCCAATGAGTCTTATAAAGATATTTCAATTGAAGAGTACGAGGATATTCCACAAAATGACCGAAAACTATTCGACTTAAAAATTGTAGGAGTTAATTATAATTTACTTGGTAATGATTATATGTTAGATTTAGGGATTAACCATTTTGAAGCAGATAATGTTGATCATACAGATTTTCATAATTTTGGAAGAATTGTTGAACAAGGTGATTTGTCAACCTATTATGGTTACAATACTTTGGATGCCACAGGCTATTCAATTGTTGAAGGGACAGTTTATTCATCTACATCAAAAACAATAGAAAATTTGAAAGGTTTGGATCTTTTTGAGTTGTTAAAATCTGGGTACACCTATGTTAGAGTAGAAGAATTACCAATAGGTAAAAGCACTATTTCAATGCCTATGAACGTCATTAGTTCTGAATATAAAATTCCAAATCTAAAGATAAATTTAGGAGTTAATCCTACGTTTTTATTGCAAAAAGATAATGTTATAGATTATGCAGTGATTAATGGTTACTTAATTAATTTAAAAACGAAAGAAAGTAACTTTAAAAACGCATTAATCTTAAGGTAAAAAGAATTAGTAATTATCTCGAAGATATTCAAAAACCAATTGCATTCTTTTCTTAATTTCGGATGAAGGTTTTCGATAATGATTGTTCATAAAGCTAAAAATAAGTGTTTCACCTTTGTTGGTAATTAAGTAACCGCTTAGGGAATAATTATTTCCAACCGTTCCAGATTTTGCATATATGTATGGTTTAGATGTGCTAGAATAATATTTTTTTAGGGTTCCAGAAACACCACCAACAGGAAATAAATTGAATAATCGCTCACGCGGAATATTGGTATACAAATCAGAAAGTACTTGCACAAAGGATGTTGGTGTAAACAAATTATATCTACTTAAACCAGAACCATCTACCCAACGTGGTTTTTGTTTTAAATAACTCAATTTATTATTAAGCATATGCTTTATGATCTTACTCGAACTTAATGTATCTGAAAGCATAGACGACGAAAGAATAAGCATTTGTTCTGCTAAAAAATTATCACTCACTTCCATCATCCGTTTATATAAAGAATCTGGTGGAATATTGCTATATGCAATCTCCGTTATTTTTGTATTAGAACGATTTATTAACGATACTTTACTTGGAAGAATATCATCCCATAATTCGGCAACCATTATCGAGTCGATTACTAAAGGAACCTCTATTGTTTTGTTCTTTTTAGAATTATAGAAAAACGTATTTTCATTTAAACTTCGGCGAAATTTATTTGAAGAGATTTGTATGTTTTTCCGCAATATGTTAGGAGTACTTTGCAAACTATCTTGATTAGAAATTGTAAGAACATTGCCATACATAGGAAAGCTACTACGCTCAGGACTAAAATAGGTGTCATAATCTTCCCAAGCCCAACCAGGGCCAAGTTTGTCGTCCTCGTAATTATTAATAATTAAATTTACTTTATTATAAATATCTGCTATTTTTAATGCTGTACTATCGTTAAAGTAGCTATGTAAAAAAGTCGGATTACCAGTGCCTTGCATATAAATAGTGTCTGCATCAATATGATACTTAAATGCAGGAATTTGCTCTGGTAATAAATTTAAAGCGGTATATAATGTAAATATTTTAGTGTTACTAGCAGGCGTAAAATATTTATCTGCATTATGACTAAAAAGAGTATCGCCAGTTTTTGGGTTTATTACTAGTAGTCCTGTGAATTGATTTTCGTAAAAAGAAGTTTCAAGTTTTTTGGTTATTTCTTTAGAGATTTGCGCAGATTTACAATTAAAAATAAGGACTACAAGGCTCAACATCAAAAACCGATATTGTAATAGTTGTTTGTTTCTTTTTAAAATTAATCCCATTCTTAATTTATAGAAAATCCAATAATTAAATACAAAATTGTGGTCACTACAGCTCCAATGACGGCATAGGGCAATTGTGTTTTTACGTGGTCTATATGGTCACTTGCAGATGCCATAGAAGAAATTATAGATGTGTCCGATATGGGTGAACAATGATCACCGAAAATCCCGCCACCTAAAGTTGCAGCAACTACTAAAGTTAATTCAGCTCCATGAATATTTGCCATAGGAATAGAAATTGCTAACATAATGGCAAAAGTGCCCCAGGAAGTTCCAGTAGAAAATGCAATAAAAGCACTAATTAAAAAAACAATGGCAGGTAAAAATTCTGGTGAAAGCCAATCTTTAGACCAGTTGGCAATAAACTCTCCAGTTCCTAAATGATTACAAGCATCACTAATAGCAAATGCAAGTAACATTAATAATGCTAAAGGCATTAATTCGCTAATTCCTTTTAAAACGAGATCAACCATTTCTTTAGTCCTCATAATACCTTGTGCCTTATATAAAATCATAGCAACAAGTAAAGAAGCAATTACAGAATATAGAACTGATGAAGATCCTGAACCTTTACCAATTGCTTGAGAAATATGATTGGCTAAAGAAGTGTAACTTTCTACTTTAGACCAGCCTGTATAAATCAAATTAACCGGCATCATAAACACCATAGTTAATAAAGGAATGACCATATTATATGATCTTGCTTTAATACCTTCTTTTGGTTTGAAAGATGTTATGGTATCAGAAATCATTGGCTTTGCATTGTCATTCATCAACTTACCAGTTTCTTTTGTACGTTTTTCGGCTTTTGCCATTTGTCCAACATCCTTTTTTGAAACAATAACAATAAATACGATAACAATAGCTAATAACGGATAGAAATTATATTTAATTGAAGATAAAAGCATGGCAAACGGATTATCGATTTCTTGCTGCAATAAAAGCCCCATAATAAAAGCTCCCCAAGCATTAAAAGGAATTAAGATTGACGAAGGCGCAGAACTAGAATCGGCAATATATGCTAGTTTTTCTCTTGGAATTTTTAATTTATCGAATATAGGTCTGTATAGCGTTCCAACTGTTAACGAACTAATACTCGTTTCAATAAAAAGAAGGACGCCAGTAACTAGCGCTAATAACTGTACTATAACCCTACTGTAACCACTTTGTTTTTTTTCAAAATAGGCAATTAACTTATTAATTCTATTTACAAATCCTTCGACGCCTTTTGAGTATTGAATAAAAAGTAATAATGCTCCAACAAGAGCGCTAAACATAATTGTTCTTGTGTTTCCTTCAGATTTAAAAACATTTACCAAGCCTTCTATAGCAGCTAGACTTCCAGCTAAAAAATTCCAGTCGTTTAGTATTATCCAAGAAAACCATATTCCAAAAAGTAAAGCTATATAAACCTGTTTCGTTCTTAATGCTAGGATAATCGCAATAATTGGAGGTAGAATTGAAAGGAAACCGTAATCGTTCATAAACTTATATTTTGTGGTTGCTATTCGTGTCTTTATTTATAAAACAGACAAATCTGTATTAGCAAACTCCTTAAAGATAACATTGTTTGGCTTTAAATCTGTAATAATGGTATTAATTTGATTAATTGGTGCGACAGAATGTCTTTCAATGACGTTTAGTTTGTTACTTGCGCACATTGCAACAACATAATCTGAAACTTGAATCATAGATTTTTTTATATGTGTAACATTCCAATTAGATTCAGTAAGTCCGTTATTAATATCTAATCCGCTAGTTCCCATAAAACAGATGTCTGCTCTTATCTTTGTAACAGTATTTACAACGTCAATACCAGTGGTTACTTGAGCGGCTTTATTTATTTTACCTCCAATAAAAATAACCTCAATTGAGGGATGGTGTGACAATTCTAATGCTATTGGTAGGCTATATGTAAAAACAGTGGCATTAATGGTATCAGGTATTATTTTAGCTAATTCAAGATTTGTAGTGCTACCACTCATAATTATGACCTGACCATTAGCTATTAAACTAACAGCTTTTTTAGCAATGACAATTTTTTTATCAATACCTATTGAGCGTCTTTCGTTATAGGAAAGTGTTTGATTCCTTATTGCTAATGCGCCACCATGAACTTTATGGAGTAGATGCTTAGCCTCTAATTCTTTTAGATCGCGTCTAATAGTATCCTCTGAGACTAATAAATCTTTACTTAAAGTTGTAGAAAGAACCTTCTTTTTAGCTTTAAGTGTTTTTATTATAATATTTTGTCTTTCTAATTTTAACATAACGTTATTGCGTAAAGTTGCAAATAAAACTGCAAAAACGCAAAATAAAATATAAAAACTGCAAATTCCCTGTACAAAACTGCAAATAATAAATTTTTTGTATTAAATTGGCGTATTAATTAATCTCAAAATAATTTAGAATATGAGAAAAAATACTTTTTATTCTTTTCTTGTTTTTTTTGCATCTGCATTCTCATTACTATTCGCCCAAGAAATTACGGTTAGTGGAAATGTAACTGACGCTTCTAGTGTTCCGTTGCCAGGTGTTAATATTCAAGTTAAAGGAACAGCCAATGGGTCATCAACAGATTTTGATGGCAATTATTCAATTTCTGCAAATCAAGGAGATACTCTGGTGTTTTCTTTTTTAGGTTTTGGAACCAAAGAAATAGTTGTAAGTGGTACAACTCTAAATGTAAGTTTAGAAGAAAGTGCCGATAGTTTAGACGAGGTAGTAGTAACTGCATTCGGTATTGAAAAATCCGCGAAAGAGTTAGGGTACTCTGTAACCCAAGTAAAAACACAGGACCTGAATTTAGCAGGACAAACAAGTGCAGTAGCTGCATTGCAAGGTCGTGTAGCGGGTTTAAGAATTCAAAAAACTTCTGGTTCTGCTAATGGTGGAGTTGATATTTTGATTAGAGGAATGACATCTGTCAATCCTTCAAGGTCTAATCAGCCATTAATTATTGTTGATGGAGTTGCTATTGATAATTCTACAACAGCAGGTAGTGAATTATTACCAAGTTCAGGGTCAAATGCAATTGGAGGTGGTATTGGGCAATTTGGTTTTGCAAATAGAGCAAGTGATATTAATCCAGAAGATATTGAATCTTATAATGTCTTAAAAGGAGCAGCAGCAACAGCGCTTTATGGAGTTAGAGCCGCAAATGGTGCGATTATAATAACAACAAAAAAAGGAAAACAAGGGAAGCCTAAAATTACTTTAATAGCTTCTACTACTTTTAGGTCTGTTACTAAATCTCCAGAACTGCAAAAAACATATCGTGAAGGACATAGAACTTCTACAAGACCAGGTGCTATAATAAATGATGATGCAGATGATGGCTATGATGATTATGGTTTTGCCTTTTACTCTTGGGGTGTGCCTTATACAGACGATTCATATACGCAATCTGATGGGACTGTTGTAGATTTAACAAACGACCGTTTTCATGATCCAGATGATTTATTTAAAACAGGAGTTAATCAACAGTTAAACTTTAGCATAAGTGGAGCAAACGAAAAATTAGATTACTTGTTTTCTATGGGATCTAATAAAGATGATGGTATTATGCCAAACACTAGTTATGATAAATATAACTTTAGATTTAAAGGAGGATTTCAAATAAAAGATAACTTAAGTTTAAATACGTCGGTTTCTTATACAAATTCTAGTGGTAGTAGAACAAATGGAGGAGATAAATCTGTATTTAGTTCTTTATCTTATTGGTCAGCAACATACCCAATAAATGATTACCAATTACCAGATGGAACTCAAAAAAATTACTCTAAAGGGATTATTGATAATCCGAGGTATTTCTTGGAAACGAGTAATTTACAAAACAAAATAAATCGTTGGATTGCGAGTGTAAATGTTAACTGGCAACCAAAAGAATGGGTTTCGGTAAAATATACTGCTCAAGTAGATAATTATTCTGATGTTAGAAATCGTTTTGTGCCGCCAGATTTAGATACTGGCACACAAGTTGGTGGTTTTGTTGTCGAAGACAATATTAACGTTTCAGGACTAGAATCTAACTTATTAGTGACTTTTACTAAAGACTTTGGAGAAGACATTAGTACTTCTTTATTAGTAGGTAATAGTATACAAGATAGAAAAAGTAACTATCTGTATGTTAGAGGTGAAGGGTTGAACGTTCCTGGAATAAATGAAATTTCAAATACATCTAATATCTTTGGAAATGCTACCGAAACGAGATTAAGAGATGTTGGTTTATTTGGTGAGTTAAAGGTGGGTTATAAAGATCAATTATTTTTATCTGTAACTGGTAGAAATGACTGGATATCTGTATTAGTTGATTCAGACAAGTATAATTTCTTTTACCCATCTGTTAGTGCATCGTGGGTATTCCATGATTTATTAGGAGAAAATAATATATTAAATTTTGGTAAAATTAGAGCGTCTTATGCAGAAGTTGGTAAAGGACCAAACTTTGGTGAAATAGGAAGATACTTTATTTCAGATCAAAACACACCATTTGATGGAACAGGTGGTTATAGATATTCAACAAGAGAAGGTGATACTAATATTAAACCAGAAAGAGTAGGCTCTTTTGAAATTGGTACTGATTTAAGAATGTTAGATAATAGACTTCGCATAGATTATGCATATTATACAGCAAAAACTACAGATCAAATTTTTAGTGCTGGTACGGCATACTCATCTGGACTTTCAGGTTATGTTACAAACAATGGTGACTTTAAAACTTGGGGGCATGAATTGTTAATTAGTGGAGACGTGATTAAAAGTGAAAATTTTAAATGGGAGTCTATAATTAACTTTACTACTATGGATGGTGAAATAACTAAATTACCTGGAGATACAGAAGAGATTGTGTTTTTTGGTGATAGAATTACTGCCAAATCTAAAGTTGGTGACCCATTAGGACAATTATATGGTTGGGTTTTCCAAACGGTTCCAACTGGTGAAAGATATGTTGGTTCTGATGGGAAATGGATAATTACAGGTTCAGAAAATTCTGGTTTCTATTATACTGGAGAAAACGAGCAAGTTAAAGTAGGAAATGCCTTGGCTGATTTTGTTGTTTCTTTCGAACAGGTTTTGACCTATAAAAACTTCAATTTAAATTTCTTAATAGAATGGAAAGAAGGAGGAGATATATATGATAGAGGATTTAGAAATTCACTTAGAAATGGTAATTTAAAAGAAACCGAATTCCGTGATCAAGAAAGAGTATTAGAAGGTATGATGGATGATGGTAGTGGAGGTTTTACACCAAATACTACTTCATTATTAATTGATGCAAATGGATATTATAGAGATTTTAACAACTATAATAGTGCTTCTGAAGTATTGTTACAAGATGCTTCTTGGGTTAAATTAAGAAGTTTAGGGCTAACCTATAACTTTACTGGAAAATTTTTAGATAAATTACACATGGACAATTTATCAGTATATGCAAGTGCAAATAATATTATTTTATGGACGCCATTTAAAGGTTTTGATCCAGAAAGTAATTCATTTAGCGCAGGATCAAATATTTATGGATATACTGGTTTAAATGTACCTTTATCTGAAAGTTATTCATTTGGTGTTAAATTTGGATTTTAAAAATTAGATAAAGATGAAAAAATATATAATAAAAACCGTACTAGTAGGATTGCTAATTGCCTTTACAGGTTGTAGCGAAGAATACTTTCAAGTGAACGAGCCATCAGGATCTGCAAGTTATGATGAGATTGGAATGAGCGATTTGTTAGCTCCAATACTTATTCATACTATAAATGAGCAATATTGGGCTTCAAGAAGTTTTCAAAATTACACCCAGAATATTACAGGTAACGGAGGTCCAGCTGCTGGGCCAACTTCTGTTTCTGGTGTTTGGAGTAGAGTTTATTTATATGCATTGCCAAATTTAAATGTGATTTTAGATAAATCGGCTGTAGATAATGCTACGCATTATGCTGCTGTAGCAAATATTTTAAAAGCTGCTAACTTAGGATTAGCAACTGATAGTTATGATAATATACCTTATTCAGATGCACTGCAAGGTTCTGATAACTTAAATGCTACATTCGATACTCAAGAATCAATTTATAACGAGATATTTTCTTTATTAGATAGTGCTATAGCTGCATTACAAAGTGCAGATACTTCTGGGTTCTTAGTTGGAAGTGAAGATTTGGTTTACGATGGTGATATGGGCCAATGGTTAAGAGCCGCATATACATTAAAAGCTAGATACCAATTACACTTGTCTAAAGTTAACGGTTCTACCGCAGCTGCAAATGCTGCATTGGCTAGTATTGCAAACGGATTTACTTCTAATTCAGATGATTTTCAAATATTTTATAATGAATCAAGTTTAAATCCCTGGTATGCTAGAGAAGTTTTGGCAAAAAATACTGGTAATGATCATGATAAAATTGGAGACCAAATGGTGAACTACATGAATGGTACAACCTATCCTTTTTTAAGTGGCACCGTTACTGTTGACCCAAGATTAGATATTTATGCTGAAGCAAGTGATGGTAGTGGTGTAATTAAGGGATACGTAAGTGGAGGTGATGGTTTATCTGGTGATGGATCAAGCGCTAATGCCGATTTTAAAGCTGAAGGCTTTTATACAAACGCAGAAGCACCTATTACATTAATTACCTATGCAGAAGCAATGTTTATTAAAGCAGAGGCTGCCTTTTTATCAAATGGTGGTACAACAACGAGTGTTGGTTCAAATAGTGATGCATATATGGCATATATGGAAGGAATTAATGCAAATATGTCTAAAGTAGGTGCAGATGGATCTGATTATATGGTTGACACTTCAATTGATGTTGGTGCAGGAAGTTTAATGTTACATCATATTATGAAAGAAAAATACATTGCTAACTTCTTAAACCCAGAAACGTATGTCGATTTCAGAAGATATGATTTTTCTGCTGATGTATTTAAAGATTTAGAATTACCAGCAGATAATGCTGAAGGTGATTTTCCAGGAGAATGGTTTAAAAGAGCTACTTATCCTAGTACAGAGTCTTTGAGAAACCCAGAAAACGTTGCGGCAAACCAAGAAGAGCCAACAGCACCAGTTTGGTGGGATCAATAAAGAATTAAATTTTGTTTTGATTAATTATAATACGCCCTTCAATGTTTCTATGTTGAAGGGTTTATTTTATAAAGCTCTTTTTAATTGCTTTAAATCCTCTTGAGTATGATTAGAAGTTATTACAATTCTGCTCATAATGCCTTTATATGTAGGGTATTTAAAGTTAGTAATAATAATACCTTGATCAAATAATCTGTTATAAATAGTATTATCGCTACAATAAAGTACGGGATATTTTTTATGATACTTAAAAGTGGCATCTAAATTTAAGTCTTTAAAGAAGAACACCAAATTAGAGTCAAGTTTTTCCCTTTGTGATTTTATTAAATCTTGAGAATCTAAATAAGCTTCTAAATAAGCAGGATTAGCACTAGAAGATGAAATAAAAAGAGCTTCTTCTTTTATAGAATTGATAAAGTTTTTATCTGAAGCAATAAGGCCTCCGGAAATTCCTAAAGCCTTACCAAGAGACGATATCATGATTTTCTGTTTAATGTTTTTATTGGAAATTGTATTGAAAATACCTAGACCATGTTTTCCAATAATTCCCAAGCTATGAGATTCATCAATAACAAGAGTTATCTTTTTCTGTGAAGAAATACTATCTATAAATTTAATCGAAGTTGGTTCTACTTCCAAAGCGAGAATAGAATCCATGGTTATAACAATATCTTCTAGGGTTTCATTTTTTAAATTCGGATGTAACTCTCCATTTATAAAAACAGGAAGACTATCTTGGTGTAAAATAGCAGGATGTGTTTTTGGAAGATGATAAAACGATTTATTATTTTTACTTAAGCATCCTAAAACCAACTTGCCAGCCAAGGTTCCTGAAGAAACAGTTACAGAAGCTTCTGCACCAATTTGTTCTGCGAATAAAGCTTCAACTTTATCGTAAACAGATAATTTTATATTCGAATTTCTAGAACTTCCATAAAAAGACCCCCATTTATTTAAGCTCTTCGATACGCTATTTTTGAATTCAGTATTTGTAGGAAGCCCCAAATAGGCGGTTCCGCCAAAATATAAAAAAGGGATATTATTTACTGTAATTTCTCTATCGGGAAAACCATTTACAATCATGAAATTTAAGTTAAGGTAACACCAGTTCCGTTGAGGTCACTGTATATGGCAACACCATTTTCAAGTCTTACACCAGTTGCTATATCTTGAGCTAATAACAAAGCACCATCCATATCTACATAATCTAAAAGTGGAAGTAAATGAGCAATTGCAGAAATACCAACAGATGATTCTGTCATGCATCCTACCATGGTTTTCATGCCAAGCTCTCTTGCTTGAACTAACATTCTACGTGCAGAAGTTAAACCACCACACTTCACTAATTTTACATTCACACCATGAAAATGATTATGGCATTTGGCAACATCTTCTTCTATTTGGCAACTTTCGTCTGCGATTATTGGTAAAACAGATTTTTGAAATACTACTTTATGATCATCCCAAGCATCAGCTTTCATAGGTTGTTCTAAAAATTCAACGCCAAGTTTTTTTAATGCCATGGCGTTATGAATAGTTTCTTCAACGCCCCAACCACAATTGGCATCAATTCTAAAAATAGCATCAGTATGTTTGCGCAACTCTGTTACAATTTTAATATCTTCTTTTGTACCAAGCTTTATTTTATAGATTGGCCATGGTAACTCTTTCATTTTAGCTACCATTTTTTCTACAGTGTCAATTCCGATAGTATAATCTGATAATGGATTATTGTCAATACAGTAATTCCAAAGTTCATATAGTTTTTTACCTTGTTTACGAGCATATAAATCATTAAAAGCTAAATCTAATGCACAGAGAGCAAACATATTTTGTTTTAAATGCGGATACATTTTATACCAAAATTTTTCAGGAGTTTCGTTGCTAGAATTTTCAATTAAAGGTTTTAAAGCATTTAAATCGTCCATCATTTTTGGAACTGTGATTTTGTAATAAGGGTTTGAAGTAGCTTCACCAAAACCGGATAAATTATCATCCTTAAGTTCTACAATCATACTTGGCTGTGTATTATACGATTCTCTAGAAATAGTGAATGTATGCTGTAATTTTAACTCAAAAGGTTTTAAAATTAATTCCATTATTTACATTAGTTTTAAATATTAAATATACTCGTTGTTTGTAAGAATAAAAAATTTCAAATGGTGAGTTTTGTATTAAATTTTTGATAAAATGCATAAACCATAAGCGTGTTATACATCTTATTTGTAGTGCCGTTCGTCGATGATTTGCATTTAATCGTGAAAAAATTACACTTTATCGGATAAATTTTTATCTTTGAAGCATATTAACATAATTTGATTATTCTTATTAGCGACCCCAAGTATTTTCCCTCTGCTTTTTAAGAAATCTTTAATCCATTTTAAGACAAATTATTGTCATCCCTCATTTATATTAAAAGAAATTAATATACCCTATTTCGGTATTTAGTTTTAAGATTAATTATCCATTTTATCCCTCAAAAAAGAATTTGCATTTGCAAACTCTAAATTTTGAAAACCAAATATTAAAAAAAGATAAAGTGTTGTTTAACCTTAAAATTAAAATTATGAAAGCCCTAAAAGTTACTTTATTATTAGCCTTATTATTTACTGCATTAACGTCTTGTACAAAACAAGATTTAAACGAAGATGATGCACTTATTTCACCATCTGAAACTGAAGCTTCTTATTTTACTGGTGGACATGTTGATGACTAAATGAAATTATTTTGGATTAGTTAAATATTAAAAAGCCTCTTTACAAGGAAAATTGTAAAGAGGCTTTTTTAATTCTTATAAATTAAAAAATTATAAATACATTTGAGGAAATAGCTAATATCTTTTTCTAGTTGAAGAGTAACTTATTTCATATACTTATGTTTTCCTTTGTCATTTCTTCTATGGCACAGAATATCAAGTATACTTCAGAAATTGATTCAATACAATCAACTATTTTAAATATAAAAAATCAAGATTCTACATTAATAGCAAATGCTAGTTTTGATATTGGAGAACTTTTTAGAAAGACGACTCCTTTTGCTGATAGTGCATATTTTTATTACCATAATGCTGAAAAATTCTACAGAAAATTAAATGACGATTTCAAAGTAGCAAAAGTATTGTATGGAATAGCCGTCATTCAAAAGAATGAAAAGGATTTTACAGGAAGTGAAGTCACATCTATTGAGGCTATTTCATTATTAGATGGTTTAGAACAAACTAATGATGTTGACAGGTATAAATCATTTATTTATAATAATCTAGGTATAGTATTTGAATTGTTAGAACAATTTGAAGAATCAATAAACTATCATAAAAGTGCTTTAGAATTAAAAGGAAAATTAATTGGAAATAATATAGCTTCAATTGATAATTCTAAGAATAATTTAGCTACCGCATACAAAATTTCGAAACAATATGATTTAGCAATAAATTTTTATAATCAGATATTAGAGAATAACAATTTGCTAAACGAACGTCCTGATTTTTACGCCCTGGTACTAGGTAATTATGCACATGCATTATATTTATCAAAAAACTTAAATCAACTCCCTAACCTTTACATAAAAGCCTTAAATATATGTGATAGTATTGGCGCTAAATATAATTCTATTATAATCAATCAGCATTTAGCAGAATACTATAATGATTATAATAAAAAAGATTCGGCATTATATTATGCCTATCGCGCAAAAGGCATTTCAGAACAATATCATAACGACGATTTATTAAAATCTCTTTTGTTGCTGTCAAAGATTGAAACAGATAGTATTGCCGTCAAACATTATAATGACTACATCGTTTTAAATGACAGTCTTCAGAAAAACGAAAGAACCATACGTAATAAATTTGCCAGAATACGTTTTGAAACTAAAGAAATTGAGCAAGAAAACATACAAATAGCCAGAGAGAAAATGTGGTTTATGGTACTTTCTGGAGCTCTGGTAATTACGTTACTACTGTTATATGTTATAATTACACAACGCGCTAAAAATAAAGAATTAAGATTGGTGCAACAACAACAAGAAGCAAACGAAGAGATTTATAATTTAATGCTTTCACAACAAGACAAAATTGAAGAGGCAAGAACTGTTGAGAAAAGTAGAATCTCTCAAGAACTTCATGATGGTGTTCTTGGGCGGCTATTTGGCACACGATTAAGTTTGGATAGTTTAAACATGAACCCTAGTCCTGAAGCTATAAAAACGAGAAGTCAGTATATAGACGAGTTAAAGAATATTGAACAAGATATAAGAAAAGTGTCTCACGAATTAAGTTCAGATTTTATTACAGGTTCTGGGTTTATGGATATTATTAAAACACTTGTAGAAACTCAGACAACCGCTTACAAACTTAAACAAAAGCTCGACTATTCAGAAAATATTAATTGGGACAAAATCACCAATAAAACAAAGATTCATATTTATAGAATTATACAAGAATCGCTTCAAAACATATATAAGCATGCCAATGCCAGCGAAGTTAAAATTAGCTTTATATTAAAAAATAGTGTAATTTGTTTAACCATTAAAGATGATGGTTCTGGCTTCGATGTAAATAAAGCGAAGAAAGGGATTGGCATAAAGAACATTAACTCAAGAGTTGATGAAATTAAAGGTAGATTAGCTATAAATTCAGAAAAAGAAGTAGGAACAACAATTTTAATCGAAATACCTACATAAATTATCTTCGAAAAGGATGGAAGAGACGATTCGCATATTAATGATAGATGATCATCCTATGATTATTGAAGGATATCAAAACACCTTACTTTTTACTAAAAAAGAACATCAAAAACTAGAGATAGATATTGCCAATAATTGTGATGAAGCCATTTATAATATGGAGAAATCATTACAAATCGGAAAGCCATACGATGTATTGTTTGTAGATATTAGTTTACCAGCATCAAAAGATGGCACTATGAATTCTGGAGAAGATTTGGCCGCCCATGCGCGCATTATTTTGCCAAAAGCCAAAGTTGTTATACTTACCATGTTTAATGAATCTTATAGAATTCACAACATTATTCAAACAATTAAGCCTGATGGGTTTTTAATAAAAAGCGACCTTACATCTAGTGAGCTTGCAAATGCTTTTCAAGCGGTATTAAACAATCCGCCTTTTTATAGTGGCACAGTAAGTAGCTATATGCGTAAAGCAATACAAAGCGATATTTTTGTTGATGAAAAGAACAGAAAAATACTTCATTTACTATCACAAGGTGTCAAAACAAAAAACCTAGCAGAGCATCTTGATATATCTTTAAGTGCTGTCGAAAAACGTAAAAAGCAATTAAAACTTCTTTTTATAGTTGAAGATGGTCAAGATGAAACCCTTTTAAAAGAAGCAAAAGAGAAGGGTTTTATCTAATTTCTTAATTATTTTTCAAAAAAAAGAATCAATTACGGTTTTTCCGCAGCAAAAAGAAAAAACGATCTTTTAAATTTACAGTATCAACGTATGAATGATTAATCCCTCATTGGATTTGTTGATAATAGCAATTTACACTAACCTTGTGGCTTCTTGATCTAAAGAGAAGTCATAAGGTTTCTTCAATTATAAAGAGAAAATAGCAGATTTGTATTCCCAAACTTCCATTATAAATAAACCTAGATAAATAACAGACACAACAAACTTTAAAAACGTTCCAGTTAAAAAACCAATAAGCGATCCAAAAGCTGCTTTAATAGCAATGTTAGAATCAGATTTATTTAAAAGTTCACCGACCAATGCACCAATAAATGGCCATATTATAATTCCGAAAAACCCAAGTATAGGGAAGAATATCGCAACCAAAAGACCTACAATAGTACCTATCATACCAGCTTTGCTACCACCGAATTTTTTGGTTCCTATAGCAGGTATAATATAATCTATTAACAAGATTATAATAGCGATAACTAAAGTAATAATTAAGAATGTCCAATTTTTAGGGACTGCCATAGTAAAGTGAAGTGCAAGTAATCCAAACCAACTTGTTAAAGGCCCAGGCAGAACAGGTAAAAAACTCCCTAAAACTCCTAAAAACATTAATAAGAGACCAACAATTGTAATAAATATATCCATGATGACTTTGCTTATCTGACGAAGATAAATAAAGAATGTTACATGTTTTTAGACAAGATATAGTTTTAAACTATTCAGATAAAATTGTACTTTTCGGATTCAGTTTAATGTATGTATAGAATTACTGTTTTTTTTAGTATTTATATTACTCACATCTTACGAGTATTTTAATGTGAAAAACTTTTCATTTGTCAATCAATTTTTTAAACATTCATTAATCAAAAAACGAATCATCATGTCAACAAAATCAAATTCAAGTCAAATCAATTTACTAAAGTACGTACTTTTAATTCCTATGGTTTTGGGTATGTTGGTTTATACCTCATGCAGCAAGCAAGGAGGAAGTGTTTACACTAATGAACTAACTTTAGAGCAACAAGTAGAACAACTTAAACTCACACTCAACTCAAAGGAAACATTAACCGATAAAGAAGGGGAGGCTTTAATGAGTATGTTCTCTAGTATTGATAAAGGTTCTTCATTTCAAAACTATCGTAAAAGAAAGATGAAATCTGAGGGCAATTATCCTGATAAAGATGGTAATGTTCCATTTGGCATAATTGATCAAGTTCCAGTTTTTCCAAGTTGTAAATCACTTACAACTAATGAAGATCGTAAACACTGTATGTCAATGAACGTTTCTAAATTCGTTAATGAAAATTTTAACACAAAACTAGGAAAAGAGCTTGGTTTAGTTGGAAAACAACGTATTAATGTAATTTTTAAAATTAATAAAGATGGCAATGTTATTGATGTTAAATCAAGATCTCCACATCCTGATTTAGAAGCAGAAGCTATTAGAGTTATTAATTTACTACCAAATTTTGAACCAGGAATTCACAAAGGGAAAGAGGTAATAGTGCCGTATTCATTACCAATTTTGTTTGAAATAAAATAAGTTTATAAAATGATAAGGTTTAAAACCGGAGAAGTCACTTCGGTTTTTTGTTTAAATAAACATGTATTGGTGTATCTACTCTATTGAAAAACAAAAAATAATTGTACTTTTCGGTTTTAGTTTAGACTATGAAGAGAATTAGTGTTTTTTTAGTGTTTATATTACTCACTTCTTGCGAGTATTTTAATGTAAAAAAAACATCTTCAGAAGCTATTTTAGAAGAAGAATTGCAATCTTTTAAATGGAATGAAGTAGATGAGTATCCGACTTTTGCATCCTGTGATTCTAATGCTTCAAAAGAAACAAGAAAAAACTGTTTTGAAACGACATTGGCAAACGGTATTTTAAATCAAATACAAAAGGAAAATATAATTGTAACGCAAGATATTTATGATACTATTGAAATTAAATTTCAAGTTTCCGAAAAAGGAGAATTACTACTTTTAAATATTAAAACAGATTCTCTAACTGTAAAAGAAATACCCAATATTAAAACTTTGCTTATAAGTAGTATAGATTCTCTGCCTAAAATTTATCCAGCAATAAAAAGAAGTCAGCAAGTAAAAACAGAATTTACATTGCCAATTGTTATTTCTGTAAATTAAAACCGAATAGCAAACTTCTTCATTAACCTTAAAACCTCAACGTATAGCCATACAATAGTTACTAATAATCCCCATGTGGCTAACCATTCTTTGTATTTGGGTGATTTGTTTTTATGTCTTTCAATGAAATCGAAATCAAGTAATAATGAAAGAGATGCGAAAATTATAGCCAATACATTAAAAACTATAGCAAACCAAGATGTTCCCCAAACAAAAGATTTAATACCAAAAAAGCTCAAAATCCACGAAATTATATAAACAACAAAAATACTTGCAACAGATGTAATTACAATACTTCTGAATTTTTTAGTTACTATTATTAGTCGAGTTTGATATAAGATAAGCATCATAAAAAAAGTAATAATCGTTACAGCTATTGCTTGATAGGGTAAATCAGGAAATTTAGCATGGGCATAAGCAGTAACACCACCTAAAAAACAACCTTTAGCTAAAACATATAAAGGCACTAAAATATGAGCCCAATGCTGACGAACAGAAATAACAATACTAATAACAATTGCCGATAACATGCCACCTATTGTAAACCATTTTACATTAGTGCCATTTACATTTAGATTCCATATACCAACTGTAATTGCAGCGATTACTAGAATAGAAATTAACGATTTAAATAAGATGCCACGAACGGTCATTTTTTTTGAGGAAAAATTATCATCTTCAAAAAAGTAATTTGAGAAAGCTGGGTTCGATGTTTTATTAAATCGCATTACGAATTGAATTTAATATCATTTATTAAAAATGAAATATTTATTTTTTATGTGTTCTTCCTTTCCATTTGTAATCTCCAAAAAAAGAGATAATAGCAATATAAACACTAAAAAATGGATAAATTATATAACAAATATAGTAGCTTTTTAAATAACTCTTTTGGTTAAAAAAGATAGCTGTTTTGTAAACCAAAAGGAGATCGACACAAAACTTAATAAATAGAATATAAACGAAAGATTTAAAACTAAATAATTGAAGAATTGTTAATAATAATATCGTTATAAGAAGGCTATTCATTAGCAATACAACCAAACCTGTTAATTTACCAAATAAATTAGAATATGCACTAGATTTTGATGCCCATCTAATATTTTGCGAAATTAATCCTGACCAAGACGATTCTGGTATGGTAGTAATAATAGCGTGTTCGCATTTTAAATAGCGCGTATCTTTTTTATAAGTTTTAATAGCTTTTTCTAACAGGAAAATATCATCACCACTCGCAATGTTAGTGTTTCCAGAAAACCCGTTTAATTCATGAAATAAATCTTTTTTATAGGCCAAATTAGCACCATTACATAAAAAAGGTTTTCCGATGCCAAAGCTGCCAATAGTTGCGCCTTGAAGGCTTAATACATTCATTAATTGAAATGTATGAAGCAGGCTGTTTTTTATAACATAAGTAACTGGAGCAACAATAAATTTGGCATTTGTTTTCTGAATAAATGCATCAAAACTTAATAACCAATTTTCTGGTAGTAAACAATCTGCATCAGTAGTTAAAATCCATTCGTATTTCGCAATCGAAATTGCTTTTGTAATAGCATCTTTCTTTGGTGAATTTGTTTTTCTTTCGTTTTTAATTACATAAATATCATTTTGTACGTTGGCAAGAAATCGCATAATCAAATCTACTGAATTATCATCTGACTCGTCATCAACTAAAATAATTTCATACAAATTTCTAGGGTACTTTAATTCTGAAATGGATTGTAATAAACTTGGTAGATTTTGAGCTTCATTTCTAAAGGGGATAATAACAGAAAACTCGGTTTTTGGAATGGAGTTTTTAAATTCGAAATTTTTTACTTTATCAAAACCAAAAACAAACCATCCAATTAAGATGAGATAGATTAAAACAATGCATATGCTAATAATTAAAATCATTTGGTATCGTTTTCCGGTAAATTAAAATTTAGGACATAAAAACTCCCAAACACACTTGGTAGCACAAAATTTAGTAGCCACATAAGTGTAATTATGGATAAAACAGTTAATTCGTTTACACCAATAATTGAAAATAAATATATGGCAATACTGCCTTTAACAACAACGTCAAAAATAAATATTGTTGGAATTACGGATGATAATATATACATAGAGCTTATAACAATCATAGCGTTAACATAACTAATATCTACACCAAAAATGAGTAATAAATAATAGAATTGAAATGAAAATACCACATATCTTAAAAGTGAATACACAAAACTGTAAACATGAATATTTGTAGGTAAATCTTTTATAAACCCAATAATTTTTTTAATCGAATAATTTTTAACCCTAAAAGATGTTTTTTTAACTCCAAAACCTATTAAAGAAATAATAATTAAGATCATCGTAAAAAGGCTAGCTATTTTATAATAATTTAAGTCAATGTTATTTTGAATGACAAAAAATGCCAATCCAATAACACCAAATATCACTGTAATACTCATTTGCATTATATTACCGAGTAAGTTTAATAAGACAATTTGTTTTCTAAATATTAAAGAATAGTAAACAGCTTTTGCTCCATATTCACCAATTCTGTTTGGTGTAAATAAAGATGCCGTTAAAGATCCTAAACTTTGTTCAAGAGCATTTATAAATGTAATCTTCTTGATTGAAGAGATTAATTTTCGCCATTTTAATATTTCTAAAAACCAGTTAAAAATGGTTAAAAACAGCAAAAAAAATATATTTTTTGTCGAAAAAACGTCGTTTTTGGTCAAAAATTGAATAAAATCGTTAAAACTTAAATCTGAATTGTTGACTAGTTTTGTGTAGATAAAATAAAATGCACCAGCTACAATACTTAATTTAATAAGGACAAAAAAGAATTGTTTAGCTTTGTATGACAACGAAAAAAACATCGCCACAAATTAAACTAATATTTTATATGAATTTAAAGCTTAAACAATATATTCTATTATTGAGTTTTGTTTTACTATCTACTTTAACATTTTCACAAAACAGGACAAGTATTTGGAAAGGACAATTTGCTTTTGGAGCTAATTTTCCTTCTTCAAACGGATTTGTAGAAAATTTTGAAGCAAACTCACTTAATTTCCCAACCATAAATATTGGTATTCAAAATATGTTTAAACCTAAATTTGGAGCAAAATTGGATTATGGGTATAATAGAATATCCAGTTCCGATAACTCTCCAGAGTTTAAATTAAATTATTCAAGAATAAATGCCCAATTGGTTTATGATCCAAATAGTGCGATTACATTTTTGCCTCGTAATATGGCGATTATTGCACATGGAGGACCAGGAATGAGTTTTGTAAAACCATTAGGAAATTTTGCAAAGAACAAATTGTCTTACTTTAATGTTATGGCAGGTTTAGAGTTTCATTATGGCATTTCAGAAACATTTTCGGTGTATTTAGATACATCTTATATTCTTGGTTTTAGTAAAGATTTCGATCCGGTAACAGATGGTTATGGTTCTTTTAATGGCGATTTATTTACTGTTACTTTGGGTATTTCGTTTTCTTTAAGTGGATGTCAATACTGTGATGAATGAGTAAAGAAAGAATAATTTTAGGAATAGATCCAGGAACAACCATTATGGGTTTTGGTCTCATAAAAGTTGTAAAAAAAGATATGCAGTTTGTTCAGTTAAATGAATTAAATTTAAAAAAATATGACGACCATTATTTAAAATTGAAACTTATTTTTGAACGTACAATAGAACTTATAGACACTCATCATCCTGACGAGATTGCTATAGAAGCTCCTTTTTTTGGAAAAAATGTACAAAGCATGTTAAAATTAGGACGCGCGCAAGGTGTTGCAATGGCTGCTGGTTTGTCGCGACAAATCCCTATTACAGAATATCTGCCCAAAAAAATTAAAATGGCAATTACAGGTAACGGTAATGCAAGTAAAGAGCAGGTTGCCAAAATGCTACAAAGTTTATTAGATTTAAAAACATTACCTAAAAATTTGGATGCTACAGATGGTCTTGCAGCTGCGGTTTGCCATTTTTACAATTCTGGTAAAATAACAGTTGGGAAAAGTTATTCTGGTTGGAGTGCCTTTGTTAAGCAGAATGAAGACAGAGTTAAAAAATAATGTAATGAGTATAAATTGTAAGAATTGTGAGTCTATAGCACAAGGCAATTATTGTAATAGTTGTGGACAAAGAACATCAGTTTATAAAGTTACTTTTAAAGAAACCATTCAGGATTTTGTGGATGCTGTTTTTTCGGTAAATTCTCCTTTGCTACTTACAATTAAGTTACTTGTTATTAATCCAGGAAAATTATTCAGAGAATATTTACAAGGGAAAAGAAAATCATATTATAAGCCAGTTCCGTTTTTTATTTTAACAACCATTGTATTTGTGCTTGTAAAAGCATTATTAGACTATGACCCAATGGAGGGAATGGCTATAGCTGGAAGTGAGAAGATAGATATGAATCTATTTAATAATGCAGGTATTTTTATGGCAAAAAATAGCAATAATATTATTTTTGTGTTTGTTTTTACATTTGCTTTGGCAATTAAGCTATTATTTTTCAAGCGATATCAATTAGCCGAATATCTTGCAGTCGCTTTTTATATTATTGCGTTTTATATTATTGTTACAATATTATCTATGTTTTACTTAAAGTATGTTAATACAGAATATAAGATGATACCTTTTATAATCCTGTTTTTTTATATGATTTATGCATTGAATTCATTTTTTAAAGGGAATATTATATTAGTTAGTGTTAAAAGTGCTTTAGCGTATATTATTTCTATATTTTTTTATATGATGTTAGGTTATGGTATTTCTTTGCTTATTGTTTGGTTGAAAACTAAATAATGGCAGGTATCTATTTACATATTCCGTTTTGTAAACAAGCATGTTACTATTGTGATTTTCATTTTTCGACATCTTTAAAAAATAAAGATGGGCTTGCTCAGGCGCTTGTAAAAGAGCTAGAAATTAGAAAAGATGAAATAAATGAAACTATCGAAACTATTTATTTTGGAGGCGGCACTCCAAGTTTATTGACTAATGAAGAACTGGAATTAATTATTGATGAAGTTTATAATAATTACACCGTTTCCACTCATCCAGAGATTACTTTAGAAGCCAATCCAGACGATTTAACAAATCAACGAGTAAAAGGCTTATCAAAAACCCGAATTAACCGTTTAAGTATAGGAATTCAATCTTTTTTCGAAGACGATTTAAAGCGTATGAATCGTGCACATTCGTCTAAAGAAGCAAAGCAATGTTTAGAAGAAGCTAAAAAATACTTCGATAATATTACAATTGATTTAATTTATGGCATACCAGATATGAGTTTAGAGAAGTGGAATAAAAATTTACAATCTGCTTTCAATTTTGGAGTGAATCATATTTCTAGCTATGCGTTAACCGTTGAGCCAAAAACAGCATTAGATTTGTTTATTAAAAAGGGCAAATATCCACCAATAAATGAAGAATTAGCGTTAAAACATTTTAATCATTTAATAGCTGAAACAAATAAGCAAGGTTTTGTTCAATATGAGATTTCAAACTTTGGGAAACCTGATTATTTTTCTAAACATAATTCAGCCTATTGGCAAGGGAAACCATATTTAGGCATTGGACCTTCTGCACATTCGTTTGATGGGCAGACACGAAGTTGGAATGTTTCGAACAATATAAAATATTTGAAGGCAATTAATAATAACGAATTGCCTAGAACAGTTGAGATACTTTCAATCAATGATAGATATAATGAATATATTATGACATCACTTAGGACTATTTGGGGAGTTTCACTTCAAAAAGTAGAATCTGAATTTGGACAAACCTTTAAGCAACATTTAAATTCTTCGGCAGAAAAATATATTAATCAAAATTTATTATCAATTTCTTATCAATCCGAGAAACCACGCAACTTAATATTAAAACTCACAAATAAGGGTAAATTTTTAGCAGATGGAATTGCTTCAAACCTGTTTTTGATTTAGTATATTTGAGTATGATCGCAACAATACAATACAATTCGAAAAAATATCAAATAGATTTAACAAAACCATTAGATATTTCAATACCATTACATGCGTCAAAAAGTAATGTTAATGCGTGGCATGTAGATGCTCCTAAAATTGAACCAGTAAATGTTAATGGAGAAATAGTAAGTGTTAAAGAAGGCGCCTGTGTAAATTTTAACAATATCTCATTTAATCCGCATGCACATGGAACTCATACAGAATGTGTTGGACATATTACAGAAAAAGTACATTCTATAAATCAAAATTTAAAGCAATTTTTCTTTTTGGCCGAAGTTATAACTGTAGCACCAGAAAAGCTAAACGACGATTTTGTAATTTCAAAAAAGCAACTACAATTTGCCATAGGAAACAAAAAACGAAACGCAATTATCATTCGAACATTACCAAATACAAAAGATAAATTGTCAAGACAATATTCGAATTCTAATCCACCATATTTAACAGAAGAAGCTACAAAATATCTACGTAATAAAGAAGTTAAACACCTGCTAATAGATTTGCCAAGTGTAGATAAAGAACGAGACGAATGTCAATTATTATCACATAATGCCTTTTGGAATACAAAAGGTAAGATTCGTTTAGATGCGACAATTACCGAGTTTATTTATGTTTCTAATTCAGTAAATGATGGCACCTATTTTCTTAACCTTCAAATAGCTCCTTTCGAGAATGATGCCTCACCAAGTAAGCCAGTATTGTATAAAATTTTAAATTAAATGGAAGCACTTTTAGGATTAATAATAGGAGCCATACTAACAGTAGGAATAATAACTTATATTAAATACATACAGTCTAAAAATCTCACAAAGTCTCAATCACTACTTTTGCTAGACAAAATAAAAAAGGTTTGTAAATTTATTACTGTTGAAGGTGACTTTGCAGAAATATACCATTATGAAGATGTTAAAGAACGCTTTTTAAAATTAATTACTAGTCGAAAAAAAGCACTTGTAATTATTAATGCAAGGGCTCATGTTGGATTCGATTTTGCTAAAGTTAAACTAATTGCAAATCAAAAGTCCAAAACAATTATTTTAGAAAATTTTCCACAACCCGAAGTTCTAAGTATAGAAACCAATTTAAACTATTACGATAAAAAAGATGGTATGTTTAATAAATTTGAAGCTTCAGATTTAACAGAGCTTCACAACGAAGCTAAGTTACATATCATGGATAAAGTCCCAGAAAGTGGTTTGTATAAAGTAGCACAAAATGAAGCTTTAGAAGCTATTTTACTTATCGAGAATATCGTACAAACTATTGGCTGGAAATTAGATTATTCTGTTTTAAAGATTGAGGAAAAAGAAATGAAGTCTTTGAAATAATTTTGTCATTTTAATACTATGAACATTGAACAAATTCGTAATTATTGTATAAATAAACAAGCGACAACAGAAGAGTTTCCGTTTGACGAAAGCACTTTGGTCTTTAAAGTATTAGGTAAAATGTTTTTATTAGCACCTTTAGATAGATGGGAGAAAGGAGAAGCTACAATTACCTTAAAATGCGATCCAGAATACACTGTAGAATTAAGAGAACAATACGAAAGTATTTACGCTGGACCTTACCTTAATAATAAACATTGGAATACTATAGATATTTTTAAAGGCGATATTGAACCTCAATTTATATTAAAACTCATAGATCATTCTTACGAAAAGGTCATTGAAGCAATGCCTAAAAAATTAAGAGCAACTTTGAACAAATAGAAAATTCTTATATTTAGTAAATCAAAATATTATTTTTTGTATATTTGGTTTCATTCGTGAAAAATCTTCTTATTCATGTGTTGATAGCAAAAAGGTTGTCCTAAATCTTCATAGTAGTGTATTTTATTTTTAATCAATTATACTAACTTTAATTTCAACTAATTATGAAAACAACCAAAGGATTATTTATTGCGGCATTTACAATGCTTTTATTTTTTAGTACAACTTCTTTTTCACAAGATGACCAACAACGGCCAGAATTTATTAGTGTAACAACAAATTATTGGAATTTAGACAATGATGCTGGTTCACCCGAAGCTTGGGCTGCTGCAGAAAAGGAGTACTTAGAAAAGGTGACCAGTAAAAATGAATATGTTACTGGAGGAAGTTACTACAGACATCTTTTAACAGACAATAGTAGAGAAGTTCTATACATACAGTCTTATCCTTCTTGGGAAGCTATGGGAAAAGCAGGAGCTAGAACAGCAGAACTAGAAAAAGAAGCTTGGCCAGATGATGCAGAAAGAGATGCATTTTTATCAAAAATGGGGGCACATTATTCCGATTATCATTCAGATGAGATTTACGCTACTTTACCTGGAGCTAAAGTAATGAGTTCTGCACCTGAAAAGAGTTTGGTACTTTATATTCGTAAAAATAAAATGGCTTTTCCAGAAGATGGTACTGCTGATGAATTTAACACATTACGTTTAAAACAAGCAACGAGCATTTATCATAAAAATGACCTTATTAAAGCATATTATCCTAGTCAGCATGCTTGGGGATCGGACAGAAGAGATTTTATTGAAGCATTTTTTATTGAGTCGTTAAGTGATTTGGAAGCAATGTTTGATAAAAATGTGGAATTAGGAGAAGAAGCTATGACAGAAGCTGAACGTAAAGCATTCGGTAAATATTTTAAAGGTGTTCATGGAGATTATGTTTATTCAAGTGTTAAATTGTAGATTTAACTTTTAAAGGAGATTACAAAAAAGGGTGCCAATAGGCACCCTTTTTTAATTCGAATATTTCACCTTGTATGACTAGTTATTTAAAACTACTTTTGTTTCATTAATAAATAACATTATGAGCATACTACAATTATTACAAGAGCGAAGCAATTCAACTTGCGAGCTTTGCACGTCTTCAGAATCAATAAAAAACTATACATTTCCTCCTGCAACAAGTGAAACTGTAGATAATAGTCTTATGGTTTGCTCAACCTGTTTAAATCAGATTAACGCAAAAGATGAAATGGATGCTAATCATTGGCGATGTTTAAACGATAGTATGTGGAGCGAACATGTTGCAGTTCAAATCATGGCCTGGAGAATGTTGCAAAGGCTTCGTAATGAAGGTTGGCCAAAAGATTTATTGGATATGATGTATCTAGACGACAATGCTTTGGCTTTGGCAAGAGCAACAGGAGAACACGAAGATGCAGCAGATAAAGTAATTCATAGAGATGTAAATGGTGTTGTATTACAAGCTGGAGATTCGGTGGTATTAATTAAAGATTTAAAGGTAAAGGGTTCTAGTATGGTTGCAAAACAAGGTACTGCCGTAAGAAATATCCGGTTAGATCGCGAAAATGGAAAATATATTGAAGGAAAGGTAGGGCCAACACAAATTGTAATTATTACAGAATACGTCAAGAAAACTTAAACTTCCTTCTTGTAAATAGAAGGACTTATTTTTTTGAAATTTTTAAACTGCCTGTTAAAATTGGAAATGTTATTAAATCCTGAGTTATAGGCTATATCTGCAATCGATAAGTGGTGTTCTGATCGTATGAGTTTGCAGGTATTTTCAACTCGCAATTGATTTAAAAATTGGATATAAGTTTTATTTGTACGTTTTTTAAAGTATTTGCAGAATGCATTTTTGGTCATATTCGCTACTTCTGAAATAGCATCTAAAGAAATGTCTTTCTCGAAATTATTCATCGTGTATTCAAAAACATTACGCATTCTGTGACCTTCAATATCAGAATATTTTTTGTCATAAATAAAGGAAGATAAGCTTTCGTAATTTGTTATAGACGTCATTTTAAGTAACTGAAGAAGAATAATAAACCGATTTAGTTTTGAAGACATTTCTAACTTAAGAAATAACTCTCTCAATTGCTTTTGTTTTGAGGTAACCTTAAAACCGTGCTTAGAACGTTTGAAAAACCGCTGTAATTCTTTTAACTCTTCAAGTTTAAAAAAACCATTTCCAAAGGAGTCATTTGTAAAAAATAGCGATATCATGTGCGATGATTTTGAAGTATTCAAATCACTTTTAAATACATGTGGAATATTACTTCCTATAATTAAAATATCATTCTTACAGTAATAATTTATACTGTCGCCAACTACCAATGTTCCTTCGCCTTCAACAATAAGACTCAATTGAATCTCTTCATGCTGATGTAGTTTATTATAAAACAATTTGTTGTTATCAATTTGAAATACAAAAGCATCTTGTTCAGGCTTTGGTATTTTAAAAGGCAGTACTTTCATGTATCAAAAATAGTTAAATATTATTCAAGTAATTACGAAATGATTAATATTAGGATAATATAATATTAATATTGGATAAATACTTATTACTTAATTAAATATTACTCAAGTAATTTTACAGTTTAATAAACACACAATATATGAGTATACAATGGAAAGGAGTTATGCCTGCTGTAACGACGAAGTTTTTAGATAATGATAAACTAGATTTAAAAACTTTTGAAGTAAATATCAATGCACAATTAGATGCAGGTGTTCATGGTATTGTTCTTGGCGGAACTTTAGGTGAAGCAAGCACGTTACTCGAAGATGAAAAAAAGGAATTAACATTGGCAACGGTGCAGATTGTAGACGAGAAAGTGCCTGTACTTATGAATATAGCAGAGCAATCTACGAGAGGTGCTATTGATGCAGCTCAAAAAGCAGAATTATATGGTGCTCGCGGTTTGATGATGCTACCACCTATGCGTTATAAAGCTGGTGACCGAGAAGCCGTAGAGTATTTTAAAGCTATAGCCAACAATACATCGTTACCAATTATGATTTATAATAACCCAGTAGATTATAAAATTGAAGTGACTTTAGATATGTTTGAAGAGCTTCTAAATTGTAAGAATATTGAAGCTGTAAAAGAATCTACCAGAGATATTTCGAATGTTACACGAATTAAAAATCGATTCGGAAACAGATTAAAAATCATGACTGGAGTCGATACAGTATCTTTAGAAAGTTTGTTAATGGGAGCCGATGGTTGGATTGCCGGTTTGGTTTGTGCATTTCCTGCAGAAACGGTTGCTATTTATGAGTTACAAAAGGCAGGACGCATTAAAGAAGCAATTGATATTTATCGCTGGTTTTTACCGTTGTTAGAGTTAGATATTAATCCTAAATTAGTACAAAATATTAAGCTGGCAGAAGTTTATACAGGAATTGGAACTGAAAATGTTCGAGCACCTCGATTACCGCTTCATGGAGAAGAGAGACAACATGTTATAAATATTATTGAAAACAGTTTGAAAACGAGACCAGTTTTACCAGATTATAAAAGTTTGAATGATTGAGTATAATATCAAAAACTATAAATGCTAGAAATAAGACCAACATGTGAGCATTGTAACAAATCTTTGCCGTTCGATTCAGAGGAGGCTATGATTTGTACGTTTGAATGCACGTTCTGTAAAGATTGCGTAGAAACCATATTGCATCATATTTGTCCTAATTGTGGTGGCGATTTTAAAGAGCGACCAATTAGACCGGAAAATCTATTAGAAAAATATCCGGTTTCTACAAAAATCATTCACAAGCCAGTTAATATAAATGTCCATTTAAAACGAATAAATTGAAATGATTATAGGAAAAAATCATATAGGAAATAAACGATCTGCTCAAGGAAATATAACTTATAGAACTTTTAATCCACAATTAAACATTGAAAACGAGTATGTGTTTACAGAAGCTTCTTCAGAAGAAATTGACGAAGCGGTTACATTAGCTACTGAAGCATTTAAAATATTTCAAAATGTTTCTGGAACAAAGAAGGCTGCTTTTTTAAATGCCATTGCCGATGAGATTTTAGAACTAGACAATGCGTTAATTGAAACTTATTGTTCTGAAACTGGTTTACCAGTTGGAAGAGCAAAGGGAGAACGTGGTAGAACCATTAATCAACTTCGAAGCTTTGCTGATTTAGTTCAAGAAGGTTCTTGGGTTGAAGCAACTATAGACACTGCACAGCATGACAGACAGCCAATGTCAAAACCTGATATTCGGAAAATGTTGGTGCCACTAGGTCCAGTATTAGTTTTTGGAGCAAGTAATTTCCCGTTAGCGTATTCTACAGCTGGAGGAGATACAGCAGCTGCTTTAGCTTCTGGATGCCCAGTTATTGTAAAGTCGCATCCAATGCATGCAGGAACAGGTGAGTTGATATCTCAAGCAATTATAAATGCTGCTAAAAAAACAGGAATGCCAAATGGTGTTTTTTCAAATTTAAATAGTAGTGGTATTGAAGTGGGAGTTCAGTTAGTGAAGCATCCTGGAATTAAAGCCGTTGGTTTTACTGGCAGTATTCGAGGTGGTCGTGCATTGTATGATTTGGCTTCGCAACGAGAAGAACCAATTCCGGTATTTGCAGAAATGGGAAGCGTTAATCCTGTAATTATACTTCCAGAAGTGTTAAATAATAGGACTAAAAGTTTAGCAAAAACGTATGCTGGTTCTATCACACTTGGAACAGGTCAGTTTTGTACTAATCCAGGATTGTTATTGGGCATAAAAGGAGAATCGTTATCTAAATTTATTCAAAATTTATCTGATGAAATTGTAAAAATTGAGCCATCATGTATGTTGCATCCTAATATCGTAGGTTCTTATGAAAACAATAAAGAGAAAGCCCTTTCACAATCTAAAATAACAGTTACAGCAGACTATACTGAAGATGTGAAAAACAATTATGCAAGGCAAGCCATTACAACGGTTGAAGGTGAGACATTTTTAGAAAACAAAACATTACATCAAGAAGTGTTTGGGCCATATTCTATAGTAGTTCAATGTGAAGATTCTATACAATTAGCAACAATAGTTTCTAAATTAGAAGGACAGCTTACAGGCACAATAATTGCACATAATAATGAAGCCGAGAATTATTCAGAAGTTATTTCAGCATTGCAAAATAGAGTAGGACGCATTATTTATAACGGTGTCCCAACAGGTGTTGAGGTTTGCGCTTCAATGGTGCATGGAGGACCTTATCCGTCTTCAACAGATAGTAGGTTTACAGCTGTTGGTATTCATTCAATTAAGCGTTGGGTAAGACCATTTAGCTATCAAGATTGGCCAAATAATTTGTTGCCAGACGAATTAAAAAATGAAAACCCGTTAGAGATTTCTCGATCTATTGACAATAAGCAAACAACAAGTGCGATTTAGAAATGACTAGGCATACGTTTACATGTATTGATGCACATACTTGCGGTAATCCTGTGCGACTTGTAAAAGAAGGAGGGCCGAGATTAAATGGTGCAAATATGAGCGAAAAGCGTTTACACTTTTTAAAAGAATTTGACTGGATTAGAAAAGGGCTGATGTTTGAGCCACGTGGTCATGATATGATGAGTGGAAGCATTTTGTATCCTCCACACAATCCAGATAATGATTTTGCTATTTTATTTATTGAAACGTCAGGGTGTTTGCCTATGTGCGGTCATGGAACTATTGGAACTGTTACTATAGCAATTGAAGAAAGTTTAATTATACCCAAAACTTCTGGTAAAATTAGAATGGAAACACCAGCTGGTTTAGTAGAAATTGAATATAAAGAAACGAATAACAAGGTCGATTGGGTAAAGCTAACCAATGTAAAAAGTTATTTGGCAGACGAAGGGTTAAAAATCGAATGCCCAGAATTGGGAGAATTAACTTTTGATGTCGCTTATGGAGGCAATTTTTATGCAATTGTCGATCCTCAAGAAAATTTTTCAGGAGTACACAATTTCACTGCTAGTGATATTATTAGATATTCTAAAGTAGTTAGAGATAGAATAAATATTAAGTATCCGAATATGTTTATTCACCCCGAAAATGAAACTATTAAAGATGTATCTCACATATTATGGTCAGGAAATCCAATAGATTCAACTTCTTCTGGGAGAAATGCCGTTTTTTATGGCGATAAAGCCATAGACAGAAGCCCTTGCGGAACAGGTACTTCGGCAAGAATGGCACAATTACACGCCAAAGGAAAACTAAAAAGGGGCGAAGAATATATTCATGAAAGTTTTATTGGAAGTAAATTTATTGGTAAAATTGAAGAGGAAACGAGTATAAATGATAAATTAGCGATTGTTCCAAGCATCAAAGGTTGGGCTAAAATTTTTGGATATAATACCATTATTATTGATGATGATGATCCTTATGCTAATGGGTTTCAAGTGATATGAGTAAAAAAGTTGTTGTAATTGGTGGAGGTATTATAGGATTATGCTCTGCATATTATCTTCATAAAGAAGGACATGAAGTGACCATCGTGGATCAATCAAATATGGATGCTGGAGCATCCTATATTAATGCTGGTTATTTATCTCCAAGCCATATAATTCCGTTATCGGCTCCAGGTGTTATGAAAAAAGGAATAAAATGGATGTTTAATTCTTCAAGTCCACTTTATATAAAACCTAGATTAGATTTAGATTTTTTGCAATGGGTTTTGGCTTTTAATAAATCGTGTACACAAAAGCATGTAAATAAGTCAATCCCTATTATTAAAGATATATCTGTATTAAGCCAGGATTTGTATGATGATATTAAAGATTCTGATGCTTTTAATTTTCATTATGAAAAAAAAGGCTTGCTCATGCTTTGTCAAACAGAAAAAGCTTTGGAAAAGGAAATAAAAATTGCTCATATGGCTAAAAAAGAAGGTCTAGCGGTGAGAGAAGTTAACTTAAAGGAAATAAATAAATTAGAGCCTAATGTTGATATTAATGCTTTAGGAGCTACACTATTTGAATGCGATTATCACATTACACCAGGCGAATTTATGAAAGAAATGAAATCGTATTTAAAATCAGTTGGAGTAAAGTTTTATAAAAATGAAAAAGTTAAGGATTTTAAAATTCAAACAGGTAAAATCGTATCTATAGAAACAGATAAACAAACGATAACAGCTGATGAGTTTGTTCTTTCTTCAGGTAGTTGGAGCCCGATATTGAGTAAAAAACTCGGATTAAAATTGCTAGTTCAAGCAGGTAAAGGATATTGTATAAATACTATAAATGATACTAGAGTTACTATTCCAGCAATAATGACCGAAAGAAAAGTTGCAGTAACACCAATGCATGGTTTTACGCGCTTTGCAGGAACAATGGAAATAGCAGGAATTAATCACGCTATAAATAAAGTACGTGTAGAAGCAATTGCAAAAGCAGTATCCAGTTATTATCCAAATATTAAACTTTCAGTCCAAGAAAAGGAAAATGCTACTTCTGGATTACGGCCAGTTTCTCCAGACGGATTGCCCTATATAGGGAAATCTGAAAAATGTAAAAATTTGGCTGTTGCTGCAGGTCATGCCATGATGGGGATAAGTATGGCTACTGGAACAGGTAAGTTAATTTCAGAAATAATTTCTAATAAAAAAACATCATTAAACCTAGATGCGTTTAATCCTGATAGAAGGTTTTAAAACTCTAAATTTTCGATATCTAATCTCATATTAACCATGTGTTTTTTAAAGCCTACTTTTTCGTAAGCTTTAATAGCCGAATTGTTAACATCGTACACGTCTAATCTAATTTCAAAAACCTTTCGATCTTTACACCATTTTAAAAGTGCTTTCAATATTAATTTGTTGTAGCCGTTACCTCTATGCATTGTTGGTACAAACATAAACCCTAAATAAGCTTGTTTTTCATGTTTCAAATAAGCCCTATCTTGTTTAATTTTCGCGTAACCTGATGCTACAATGTTTTTCTCTATTTCAACCACATATAATTCTGAATCATCATTTTTTATAAATTCACGAACATCATAATAACTAATGTTTCCGTCTTTTATGGTTATATCCATAGGTCGTTCTGCATTAATTAAACCTTGTTCAAATTCTAAAAGAATCGAGACATCACTTAAAGTGGCTTTTCTAATTGTTGGACTCATAATTTAACAAGATGTATCATAAATTATTTTCTTTTTGCCATTTATTTTTTTGGACACAAGAGGCGAGTATTAAAAAAATAAAAATATAGACTTTATTCATTAGATTTATTGTTCCGGCAATGAGCTTACAAGTTAACTAAAAATTTATGAGTTAAATTTATGACTTAAAACTTTAAATATCGATAGTTTTTGTTTTTCATCTAAAGTTAAAATCAATTCATCGAATAAATCTTGAGTTTCATTTTTTTATTCAGATATTTATATTAGTTAATTGATTAATAGCCTTAAATCTAAATAACTAAAACTTAACTTTAATATGGCACTCGAGATTAAAAATCTAGGCGAGGCGTTTGATCTTAAAGGGTCTTTGAACAAGTCAAACGTTGATATTTTTAAAATACATTTCAAGAATATTTTTAATAGCACAAATCGAATTGTAATAAATATTGATGAATTAAAAAGCATTGATAATGATGGTGTTTTGGCTTTTGAAGAATTGTATAAACAGTCCTTAAAGAATGATAAAAAAATGTTTATTACAGGACTCGGATGTCGCGATATATACGATCATTTAAAAACAATTAAAGTAGCTTAAAACAATCAAAGATTTACTCCTCTAAATCTATTAACATGTGACCAGACATAAAAGTATGTGTCTAAATATTAACCTAATCACTCTATGTATAGATGGAATTAATAATTAAAAACAGTAACAAAAACTATTACAAACTAAAAGGTATTTTAGTAAAGTTAAATGTTTACTTATTCAATGAAGAATTTGAGAACATATTTGATAACAATAACAATATTACTATTAATATTACAGAATTAGATAAAATTGATAGTTATGGAGTAAATGCGATTGCAAAACTTCATAATAAGGCAATTTCTAGAAACAAAAAACTTTCAATTATTGGTTTAGGTAATCAAGACTTATTTAATGAGTCGTCTAGTCAAGAAGAATCAAAAGAGAATATGATTGAAAAATTCGCTAATTTCTATGCTTTTCAAATAAGAAAATTTATAATGCCTTTTGTTGGTGCTTAAAGAATGCATCGGCTTGTAATTGCATTAACTCTCTCGTCTTTTTCCTTTTATATTTATATAATTCATCTTCATTTGCAATCTCACTATAAATTTTATCGTTTATAGACATATCTGTCTGCAATAAAACGTTACGTTCATTTACTTTTTGTTGAACCCATGTTTTAATGGCTGTTTCTTGATCTTCAAGTTTAAAATCGTATTCTCCTTTAGGAGATAATAATTTTGCGAATATTGGAGATGTTTCTATTGCTAGAAATAAAAGAAATATAAATAAAGACGGTAACCAAGGTAACTTTCCTAGAGCATTTACTCTAGCCATTAATCCATCAAAACCATCTATAATAGGTTGCGATATTACAACTTGAGTTTCGTAAGCATCTTTTAGATTACCAATTTGTGTTTCAGCAGATGCTATTTTAGTTTTATTTTCAGCTTTTAATATTTGCAATTCGGCTAATAAGGCATCATGCTTTTCTCGTTTTTCTTTATATACAGGGCCTTTTCCTAATAGCTTTGTTCCGGCTGTTCCTTCAGCTTCAGAAATATATGTGTCGTATAGATTATTTACTTCAGCTTCTTTTGTATTTATTTGCTGTTGAAGCGTTTTTATATCATCATTTAACCCATTAATATTTGGATTATATTGTTGTGCGATTTGATCTTTGTTAACGAGAGTTAAATCATTTTTTTGTTCTAAAAGGACTTGATTAATTTCCTTTTCAAATATTTTTAATTCTAAAGGTTTCGATATTACTATAGCAATAATGATTGCCAATAATATTCTTGGTGAAGCTTGTATGATTTCATCAATAACGTTGTTTCTTTTCTTAATCGTTGAAACAATAAAGCGATCTAAATTAAAAATGAGTAAACCCCAAATGAGACCAAAAAAGACTGAAGCTAGCATATTGTCAAACACCGTATAAAGGGCATAACTAGCTGCAATAAAAGCCATAACAGCTGTAAAGAATACAGTGGCCCCAATGCCAGCATATTTGTTTTGTTCCCCAATAGAACAGCTATCTAAAATATCGGTATCAGAACCTGAACAGATTATAAAAAATTGTTTTAACATAACGAGAGTGATTTGATTGATTGTCTATTAGAACGTTATGCATTAGAAAATGTTACACTAAAAACGAATTAATTGTAAAAATTAGTAGTATATATATTTCAGTTAAAAATATAAGACCATTTTTCAAGACAGGTTTTTACCAATTGTAGTTACTGTTTTTTCTCAAACAAAAGAATTTAAAAATGCTAACCTTTGAGAGAATTGAGCTTAGATAAAAAATGGTTTAATTATTTAAACCATTTTTTCTAGAACGGAAACTTTCAATTGCCACTGTTGCTAAAATTATTAATCCACCAAAAAGGGTGTTCCATGATGGGACTTCTTTTAAGAAGAAATAAGCTATAATAATCCCAAAAACGGGCTGCGCACTACTTATAATACTTGCTGTACTAGCTTTAAAATATTTTAAGCTATTGACTAACATGGTATGACCAATTGCAGTCGTAATTACAGCCAGTATTATAACATATGTAAATTGTGTTTTAATAGCGGTAGTATCCATAAAGTAGAGTGCTGGTGCCAAAACAATGGTAAGAATAAATAATTGATAAAACATTAATAAGGTGCCATTGTATTTTACTACAAGTTGTTTAGAAATTAAAATTCTAATGGCATAACAAACAGCCGAAATTAAACCGAATAAAACACCTTTAAAATAACTACTTTCTAGGTTAAATTCTGGCGTAAGGATGTATAAACCAAACAAGACCATAAGACCTAAAATAATATGAATAATTTCTAATTTCACCTTAACAAATAGGGGCTCTAATAGTGTCGTTATAACAGGATATGCAAAAAGAGAAAGCATTCCTAATGCGACATTCGAAAACTTTAATGCATAAAAATAGGTAATCCAATGCGCTCCAGTAAGTAATGAACTTATTGTAATTTTTGAAATATCTTTTTTAGAATCTAGGTTAAAATTAATTTTTCTAAATTTTATAAATGCGAACAAAAATAAAGCAGCTAAAGAGCATCTCCACCAAATAATAACAGGTGTTGGCATATCTATAAACTTCCCAAGTGCTCCAGATGTACTTATAAAAATAGTTGCTAAATTAAGTTCTAAAAGCCGTTTTGCATAGAGGTTTTTCATTCTCTATTTAAACAATTCAGTATAATATTTGTAAAACCAAGGTATTGTTTCTATTCCTTTAAGGTAATTCCAGATCCCAAAATGTTCGTTTGGTGAATGAATTGCATCACTATCTAATCCAAATCCCATTAATATCGTTTTACTTTTTAATTCTTGTTCAAATAATGAGACGATAGGAATGCTACCACCACTACGTTGTGGAATTGGCGTTTTTCCAAATGTTTCGCAATAAGCTTTACTCGCTGCTCGATAACCAATACTATTGGTTGGTGTAACATAACCTTGACCTCCATGATGAGGATTAACTTTTACAGTAACTCCTTTTGGTGCAATACTTTTAAAATGAGTTGCAAATAATTCAGTAATTTTTTCCCAATCTTGATGCGGTACTAAACGCATCGATATTTTTGCATACGCTTTACTTGCAATAACTGTCTTTGCACCTTCTCCAATGTAACCTCCCCAAATTCCGTTAACATCGAGAGTCGGACGAATTGAGTTTCTTTCGTTGGTAGAAAAACCAGTTTCTCCATAAACAGCATCGATATCAAGTGCTTTTTTATAATTATCTAAACTAAAAGGCGCTTTTGCCATTTCTGCCCTTTCATCTTTCGAAAGTTCTTCGACAGCATCATAAAAACCAGGAATGGTAATATGATTATTTTCATCATGAAGTGATGCTATCATTTTGGTTAATATATTGATTGGATTTGCAACAGCTCCTCCATATAATCCTGAATGCAAATCTCGATTTGGACCTGTAACTTCAACCTCAACATAACTCAAACCTCTTAATCCCGTAGTTATTGAAGGTGTATCATTAGAAATCATGCCAGTATCTGAAATTAAGATGACATCATTTTTTAATTTCTCATGATTGTTTTTTACGAATTCCGCAAGATTAACACTACCTACTTCTTCTTCACCTTCAATCATAAATTTCACATTACAAGGTAACTGATTTGTTGATGTCATAAACTCTAAAGCTTTTACATGCATGAACATTTGTCCTTTGTCATCACATGAACCACGAGCAAAAATTGCCCCTTCAGGATGAATATCTGTTTTCTTAATTATTGGTTCATATGGCGGTGAATCCCAAAGATCTATAGGGTCTGCTGGTTGTACATCGTAATGGCCATAAACCAAAATAGTTGGTAAGTTTTTATCAATTATTTTTTCACCAAAAACAATAGGATAGCCATTGGTTTTACAAATTTCAACACTATCGCAACCTGCCTTACTAAGACTATTCTTGACAGCTTCTGCCGTTTTTAAAACTTCATTTTTAAAAGCGGAATCTGCACTTACTGAAGGAATTTTTAATAGCTCAATAAGCTCATTAATAAATCGATTTTTGTTTTCCTGAACAAAAGATTTTATGTTTTTCATTTGGATGATATATGTTATATTCAAAAGTATAAAAAAAGAACCTTTTTTATTGCTATAAGTTTGGAATATAAAAATGTTGTTTATATTTGCAGTCCTTATTGCAGGCGTGGTGGAATTGGTAGACACGCTAGACTTAGGATCTAGTGCCGCGAGGTGTGAGAGTTCGAGTCTCTCCGCCTGTACTTTTTTAAATTGCAAATAAGTAGAAAAAAGTCTCTCATAATTGAGAGGCTTTTTTGTATTAACTGTCCCGTCCTGAAATAAGTTGACATAGAATTACTAATTTTGAAGATTAAAGCTCACAAAAGAGTTAAGCGTCCCCAACGCAATTACAATTTAGGATAAAATCATTTTTTCTCAAACAAAGTTTCCATTTCTTCGAGTGTTTTGCCTTTAGTTTCTGGAATGAATTTCCATACAAAAACAATGATGATTACAATAAATACCGAAAAGATAAAGTAGGGCAGTGCATTGTTCCAAATACCACCATCTAATTGTAATTTATTGACATCACTTTCAACAATTATCGGGAATGTTTGCGAAACAAAATAATTCGCCAACCACTGTGCTGCAACTGCAATAGACATTGCGATACTTCGAATTTTGTTAGGGAAAATTTCAGATAAAATAACCCAAACTACTGGTCCCATAGACATTGCAAAAGCACCTATAAATATTAATACTCCTATTAAGCTTATAATTCCTTCTGAAGAAGATAATGCTGGTAATCCTGCTGCATTTAAATTTGAATAATCACTAAAATATAAAGTGAATCCCATCATTAAAAAACCTATAAGCATTCCAAAACCACCTATCATTAGGAGAGGTTTTCTACCTAATTTATCGACTGTGAACATTGCAATAAATGTAAATACTAAATTAACTGCAGCTAAAAGTATTTGTTGCTTTAAAATATCGTCTTTCCCGAAACCTAATGCTTGTTCAAAAATATCTGCCCCATAATACAATACAGCATTAATTCCTGTAAATTGTTGTAAAGCAGAAAGAATGGTCCCAATAATAATAATTCCAATTAAAGGTTTAGAAAAAATAGAAATTTTTGCTTTAGAGCTTTCAGCATTTATAGAATCTCTAATTTCAATAATTTCTTTACTAGCCGTTTCTTCTCCATGAATTCTTGATAAAATATTTTTTGCTTCAACCTCTCTTCCTTTCATCATTAGCCAACGCGGACTTTTGGGTACAAAAAATAATAGGCCTAAAAATAAAACAGCAGGTATTAATTCCGACCAAAACATTTGTCGCCATCCATATTCAATATTTTCTGCTTCAGTTAAACTATTACCAATAAAATAGGTTGCTAAAAACACTACAAAAAAACCAATTACAATTGCTAATTGGTAGAAGGTTACTAAATTACCTCTTTTCTCTGCTGGAGCAATTTCTGCAATATACATTGGAGCATTCATAGAGGCAATCCCAATAGCAAGGCCTCCTAGAATTCTAAAAAAGACCATAAGCGAAATTGATTCTGGCAACATACTTGGTAATCCAGAACCCCATGCTGAAATAGCGAATAATATTGCTGAAATAATTAAAGAGTTTTTTCTTCCAATGCGTTTGCTTAAAATACCTGAACCTGCAGCACCTACTAAAGCACCTAAAAGCGCACTACTAACAATAAAACCTTTTAAAGCTCCTGTTAATTCAAAATATTTAGAAAAAAAGAATTGAGTTCCATTAATTACACCTGTATCGTACCCAAATAATAGGCCTCCTAATGTAATAGCAATAGTGATAAAGTAGATATTAATTCTTTTGTTTGATAGTTTGCTCATAATGTGTTGTGATAGGTAATTAGTTGCTTATTTTTATTGAATTCAAAAATCTTACAGAATTTTCAAAGACTTTAATTTTATCTATTAATAAAGATTATTGATGCATCAACGGTGCCAACAATTCCTTTTTAAAATCATTAAAAACTAGAATGGAAGGTTTTAAGCTTATACAGATTATTACCTAGGCCATAATTTTGTCTAATATTCATTTATAATATTAAAGCTTTACAAATTTTGAAGTTTCAACAGAACCATTGTTATCTTCTATTTTTGTAAAATAAAAGTTTTGTGATAGATTAGAAACATCAAACGTTTCACCTTTATTAAAACGTCCTTTAAATTCTTTTACAAGTCTACCATTTATATCATAAATAGACAAATGTGTAATATCTTTATTAATTGAAAAATTGCTCTTAACTGGATTCGGGTAGAGTTTTAATTTCTTAATTATTTCATCATCAGAAATTGAGAATGTTCCATCCAACGTGCCATCTAAAGAAATATTAATAGTAGTGTCATTATTATATGTTACTACTACTGTAGCATTATTTGTAGGTTTAGTTGTGTCATTTAAAGTAACATCTACCAATAAATTGCTGTTTGCACCAACAAGTCTATTATCGTAAGATTGTGACAAAGTATAATCTGCTGATCCTGTTAATTCAATAGAATCTATATAAGTTCCAGTTGTACCGATAGTATTAGATAATGTGATTTGAATAGGTGCAGTTCCTTGTAATTCTGTATACAAAAAAGCTTTAGTAGTTTCATCTGCTGCAAAAGAGCTATTAATACTTGGACTACCTATTGGGCTGTCTGTACCATAATATTCCATTAATTTTCTTGGGCCACCATCACCATGACCAGCAACTACATAAATACCATTACCTGAAACAATAGATTGTAATCCATGTCTAGGATAGTTTAAACTATTTTGTGTCGTCCAAACTTCTGTTATAGGGTTAAATGATTCGACAACATCTTTAGGTCCATTAGTTTCAGACATGCTTCCAAAAGTAGATTCTCCACCTATGGTATATATTTCATTGTCAAAAACTGTTACGGCTAACCCAGCTCTTGGGAATGGTAAATTTTTACTAGCATCCAAAGTAGACCACATTTGTGTATTAAAATCATAAACATCTATTTCAGGAACTTGTGGTTTAAAAGTGCCTTCAGCACCTCCAGAAAGCCTTCCTCCAATTGCATATAGTTTATCATTAATTGTTACAGCTTGAAAATGATCTCTAGTATTAGGAGCATCTGTTAATTGCGACCAAACTCCTGTATTTGGATTAAATTTATCAAAATAAGGGACATAACCGCCATTATGACCGATTGTGTTACCACCAACTAAATAAAATGAACCATTATAGTTTACTAAACCAGCTGATCCTCTTTTTCTAGATGCAGGAATCTCCATGCCTTGAATCCATTGTTCGCTTGCTGGATTATACATATATATATAATCTGCGGGCGATTCATTCGGAAAGTTATTAGTTTTAAAAGCACCAATTACCCATATTAATCCTTCATGTGTTATAGCTTGAGAATGATTAAATTCTACGGGTGCAGTTCCTCCATTTGACCAAGAGTCTGTTGCATAATCATAAACATCTAAAGTTTGAGCGTTTTCTCGCCCTCCGAATAAAATAAATTTATCACCAGCTTGAACAAAGCTACATTCATGTCTTGCAGTATATGTTTCATCTTCATTTTTCTCAACCCAAGTCTGGCTAAATAAATTAATATTAAAAATGAAAGCTATAACAAATAAAAAGTATTTTTCATTCATTATGTAGGTTTGGGAAAAATTCATAAATAACGATTTAAGAGTAAAAAGGTATCATTTTTTTGATAGATATTTGAATGGAGGGAAATTATTTCGTTAAAGAAACTTTTTTTTCCGATTATAAACTTTATTAAAAGACAAAAGCCTGTTCTTTAATAGAACAAGCTTTTGCCTTTTAAGATTGTAAATTACTAAAGCTTAACCAATTTAGAGGTTTCTATAGAGCCGTTTAAACCCTCTATTTTAGTAATATATAAACTTTGTGAAAAATTAGAAATATCGAAAGGTGTTCCTTTACTAAAGTTCCCTTTAAACTCTTTTATAAGTTTACCTGATAAATTAAAAACTTGAAGTTTATTGATGTCTTTATTTATTGAAAATGAATTATGTACTGGATTTGGTGATATTGTAAATTTTCTTGTTTCAAAATCATTAGAGCTTAATGCAGCATAGGTATATTCTGATGTTTGTTTCCAAAAAATATCTGCGTTTGAAGAACCATTCCAATCATCTGATAAATAAATACAATATCCAGTAATTCCTGTTTTATCTAATGTTACATTAAAAACATCTACACCATCGTTTACAGAAACTTCCATTGTTGTCGCTGTAACTAAGGTAAATTTAAACTTATAATCAGCATAAGAAGTCGATCCAGAAATAGAAGATACATCTGTAGTTAACCCTTGAGAAACCACTTCCCATGGCATGTAACTACCACTTGATTCTCCGTTTAAGTTTACTTGAACCGCGTAATTATTATGTCTATCTAACCAGCCAGTTGTTGCTGTTGGGCTCGCTAAAAGTGCCATCCCAATTTGACCATAGGCTCTAGTAGCACTAACAGTAATTGTAAAGCTATCGCCGTTTGCCATAGTCGTTGGTACTCCAGTTGTAGTGCCATCATCTGTAAAGGTTTTCCAAGAAGCAGATTGTTTTGCATCAAAATTTGCCCACATGCCCAATTGATCTGAACCACTATCATAATTTCCGCCTCCGTCTAATAAAAAGGCATCATAATTTCCCGCCTGTTGTGAGTATGGAACTGTGGTTTGAGCAGTCAAACCTGATACAAAAATCAAAGAGAAAAGAATGTAAAGTTTTTTCATATTTAATAATTTTTAGTTAATAATTAATCGTTTTGTAACATGATTAGATAGATAATCAAACTTAACAAGATATAGGCCTTGAGAGAATTGTGAAACATTAAACTTATGTCTTGCTTGAAAATCTCCTTTAAACTCTTTGATACGTTTTCCTGTTAAATCATAAACCGTAACATTGTTTACAGGTTTTGTTATTTGAAATGATCCAGATGTAGGATTTGGATATAAAGTAAATGTATCTAGAATATTGTCTTCAGTACTTAAAGTTGAAGATTGGTTGCCATAAATTTTAAATTCTCCGGCAGGAATGCTTATCGCACTTGCAGTATTTGTAACATTAATACTTGTGCTACCAGTTTCATCCATTAAATCATACCAAGTTCCTGTATATGGAAAATCTGGAGTTATATTTTGAGTTGTTACATCAAAATTTGCAAGAATAACCACATTCTTTAGGTCTGGTAAAGCGTTATCCCAAACATATATTTTTGGTGTTAAGGTATTTGTTGTAATTGAATAATCACCTTCAAAAACAGCTTCATTAACTTTTAAATCAATAAGCCGTGCCCAATCATTATAAATGGCACTTCTATTCGCATTTCCAGGCCAATTGTTTACCCATTGTGGTTGTGGTTTGGTGTCTAACTTACAGCCGTCATCATCAAAACCACCATTATTGCAAGTGAAGATGGAGTTTTCCATACCAAGTTCGGCAAAATGCCAAATCATTTTAGGCCCAGGTATGGTTAAAGAAATCGCTCCTAGAGCTGACATTCTTGATAAAGCGATATTTAAATCTTTTACATCATGAGACCCATTAGTGCTGTTTCCATAGGTTACATTTTTATACATTAATCGTTCCTCATCATGGCTTTCTGGGTATCCTACAACACGATTACTAGTAAAACCTGTATGCGCTTTATAACCCATTCTAGAGATATCTTTATTACCATTTTGCCCCATGGTTAATTCGTTATATGGGTCTGTCATTTTGCTCCACATCATTATGCCTTTATCTTCACCAATGCGGTAGTTTGCCCATTCACTTTCTTCGGTATCTCCACCTAAATGCTCAAAAATAACATAATGCGTAGGATCTAAACTCCAAGAATAATCTGCATACTGTTTTAAAATAGCGACGCGGTCTGCTTGATATATGTCTGTATTAGCTCCATTACATGAAGCATCTTGGGTAAACCCTTTGGTTAAATCCCAACGAAAACCATCTATTTTAAACTCTTCTATCCAATGTTTAACAACCCGTTCGACATAATTTTGAGTTCTTGGTTGTTGATGATTGAAATCATATCCAACACTATATCCATGTTGTGCAAATTGATTCATATATGGGTTTTCAGAACTTATTTCAGGCACAGAACATGTTTCAGTATCATAGTCAATAGGTCCAGGCCATCCATCATTATCATAATCCATCATCCACATACGAGCCATTGGGTTTCTTCCAAATGCATGGTTTAAGGCTACATCAAGTATTACTGCAATACCATTTTGGTGGCAAACATCTACAAATTCTCTAAATTTATCTTCGGTTCCATAAAATTTATCTAATGCCAGATGGAAAGACGTATTGTATCCCCAACTTTCGTTACCTTCAAACTCCATCACAGGCATTAACTCAATGGCATTAATATTTAAATCTTTAAAGTAATCTATACGATCAATTAAATCCTGAAAATTTCTATCGGCATCAAAATCACGTACTAAAACTTCATAAATTATAAGGTCTTCTTTTTTAGGTTTTGTAAAGTTAGGAACAACCCAGGAATATGGTGTTTGGCCTGTTTGTAAAACTGTTACTTCGCGTTCTTGTCCTGAAGGATAAGTTGGCAAACTTGGATAGGTAGAAGTAGGTATCCATGGGTCATCAAAAGGCGATAATACTAAAGTAGAATATGGGTCTGCTGTTTTAACTAAACTAGGAGAATTAGCTATTGGCGTTTTGTCTACCACCCAATATTGATAGGTTTCTATTTGTTGAGACGTAAGTCCTGTTAATTCAATCCAAAACTTATTATTTCTAGAAAAATCTCTTTTCATAAAACTAGATTCGTCAGGTTGCCAATTATTAAAACTCCCTGCGATATATACAAAATCTTTTCCTGGAGCATCAAGAACAAGTGTTGCTTTTGTTGGGTCTCCATCATGATAATTAATACCATCAAGATAATCGGCTGTCATCATTTCATATGTTGTTCCAGGATCAATAATCACACTGAATTTTCTTGTAATAGTTGTTGTGTTTAGTGTTACTTCTAATTCATAATTTTGATTTGATGTAATATTAGTATGCGTAAATGAGTATGAAGCTATATTGGATTGTGAATTTATGATGCTACTATTAGCTTTTAAAACGTAATTGGCATTTCCGCCAGTATTTGTTGCGGTTATACTTAAATTATCACCTGAATTTAATATTCTAGCCGAATTAACTTCTGGATTTGTAAGTGTTACTTGAAAAGTACCAATATCAACAAAGAAGTCACTACATCCATTATCTTTAAATTCTTGAGTGCCATTTTCATTTCTAAAAACTATTCCCATCTTAATTGCATTTGCTGCCTCTGTTGGAGTAAGGCCATAATAAGTTTCAGGTGTTATCGTAATGCTCCAAGTGCCATCACTATTGTCAGTCATTTCTCCAACACCGTCATCTTGTCCCCAATTACCAATAGTATGCGTCCAAGGATTAGAATCTGGGCCAACACCTGAATGCATATAAACTTTGGTAGGAGTACTAAAACCATTACAGTCTGTTGCCACGCTATTGGCATCTACAGTTATAATTATAGATTCATTAATTTGAAAAGGATTAGGAGCAATAGTAACTTGACCATTTGAGATATATGCCACTAAAAGCAATAATAAGAGTAATACTTTTTTCATAGTGAAAGGGTTCTAGTATTTTCAAAAAAGGCTGTCTAACTAAAGACAGCCTTTAAATATAAAATATTATTTAATTAAGTGTAACCGAATACGTATATGCTCTAGGCGTGCTAAGATCTAAAACTATAGTATAATTTCCAGCGGTATTAACAACTATGTTATCACCATCGTTTTCTAAAGACCCATCTGCTCCAGTATCACCATAATTCCAAGGCCAATCATCGTTAGCTCTAAATTTCATTTGTCCAACGACTAAATCTAAAGTGATTGTCCAAGTTGATGTGCCTGGATCATACGTCATGTCTTGATCACTTGCCCAACCACCTGGTGTTGCATCACCAATTAGGCCCCATTGATACATTGTTTCAGAATAGGTTAAAGCATTTGTATCTGCTTGAACAAAATAGTGTCCAGCAGTGGCAGCTTCGCAATTAACTTCACCATCTACAAGTAGTAATCCAGTGAAAGAACTATCGTCACCCCAATCTGTATTTCCCCAAGCAAAGTTTCCACTTCCGTCAGGTCCTACAAATTTATGACCACCATCTAACCATACGTAACCTTCATAGTCTGTTGTTGATGTTGAAGATGCTTCAAGTTGTGGTGCAGATCCTGGATCCCAACCTTGATGGTTTCCTGGAACAGCAATTCTTGGACTTGCTATAACTTCAACAGCTGTAATTGTTTTATTCACACCATTAACAGTAATTGCATATACTCCAGGAGTTCCTATAAATCTAAAATTATTATCTCCATCTTGAGCGTCTTCAAAAACAGGATCAATGGTGTAACCTTCATTTATGAATGAAGGATAGTTTAGTCCAGAACCCCAATCTTCAAAAACAGTAAAAAATCTAAAGGCATCGTTGGCTAATGTTGTTGTAACCTCAAACACGTCTACTTCGGTTAAAGTCATTTCTACAGGAGAATCCCATCCCCATCCTGCGTCTGGAACACCAGCTCCAACAAGAAATAATGCCTCTGGGAACGTAATCTCTATAATAGTAAAAGTATTTGTATTTAAATCTACAGTAATATCATAATTTCCTGCTGTATAACCTGAAAGATTCACACCTCCAAATTTTGTAAGGTTACTTGATCCAGCTTCTGTTAATTGCCATACAACTTCATCACTAGTATTACTCGGGATAAAATTAAACTCATCGCCATCCAATAAATCAATATTAGTATAGAACTTATTAAATTCTGAAGAATTCAGTTGTAATCCTTGAGCAGGATCCCAATTAGTAAATGTACCGTTAACAAACAGTTGTGTAACCTCAAAAATATAAGGCGTAACAGATAATGATTCTATATTGGATACTTCTCCATTAGAAGCTACTACTCTAACCTCTATACCTGAAGACTCTGCTTGAGGTATTCTTAAAGTATTTACAAGAAAGGTGTTTAATTCTTCAACTGAAAGTGTGAAATTATCTTCACTTGATGTTCCTGCTGAAAAACTTTCGACAAATTCTGTAGAAGCTTTTGCAAATTCTACAGAGTAAGATACACCTTCATTTTTTGTATCATCCCAAGTAACAGTAAGAGCTTGATTGTTTGGGTTAGTTCTATTTAAAACTATATTTGTTCCTGAACTAGGAACCTCTATTAGAAAACTAGCTTCAGGTTGTTCTAATATGAACCTATCATCATCTTCACAAGAAATAGCACCTATAACAATTAAGAGACTTACAGCAATTTTATATAAATTTTTCATAGTATTAATTTAGTATTAATGTATAGGTGTATTCTCTAGGTGTACTTAAATCCAACACTACGGTATAATTGCCACCAGTTGTGACGACAATATTATCACCTCCAAGATCTAATAATCCTTCTGCTCCAGTATCACCATAATTCCAATCCCAGGCATCGTTTGCTCTAAATTTAATTTCTTCAGCACTCAAATCTAGTGTTATAGTCCATGTATTAGAAACTGGGTCATAGGTCATATCTTGATCGCTATCCCAATTATCTGGAGTAGCGGAACCAATAATTCCCCAATCATATAAGGTTTCAGAATAAGTTAATGCATCTGTATCAGCTTGAATAAAATAGTATCCGGCTACTGTTACAGGAATATTAACTTCATCTTCTTCTAAAAGTTTTCCTGTATCTGTACCATCGTCTCCCCAATCAATATTTCCCCATTCAAATGCACCACTACTATTTGGAGCAATAAATTTATGCTCTCCATCTAACCATACATAGCCTTCATATTCAGTGTTGCCGTATTCAAAAGAAGCTAACAAAGGAGCAGTTGGAGGATCCCATCCTTGATGATTTCCTGGTACTGCTATTGTTGGTAAATCGGTTGTATATGGTGTTACTAAAATAGTAATAGGATCTGAATATGTTGGTAATTCGTTTTGCGATCCTATGTCAGATTTAATTCTAATATCCAAACTTGCTTCGGTAAATGGTAAAAAACCAATAGAAGCTACAGCACTATTAAATTCAGAAATAGTCATTGCAAGAAAAGTATTATTAGTAACAGTTGCATTAAATGGTTCAACAAAATTTGTTCCAGTTGGAGCAAATTCAACAGTATAACTTATTACTACAGGTGTTTGATAATCTGCTTCGTCCCAACTAATCGTAATTGCAGGATTAGTTGATGTTTCTTCTATATTAAGCACAAACACATCGCTATTTTGAGGTGTATTAATTATTGCGCTAATACCGCTGTCAGAACCTAATTGTACACGTTCAATATCATCTTCACATGACCAAAAAAGTATAGTGAAGCAACAAAAATAAATTAATTTATATATATGTTTCATTTTAATAATATTTATTAATTAATACCCTTCATTTTGGGTTAAATTAGGATTAGTTGATAATAAATTTACTGGTATTGGATAAATATTTCTAATATTATCAACAGCAGAACCATTAATAACATCACCTTTAAATGGCCATAAATAACTTCCAGTAGTGAAGTAATTGTATCTTACTAAATCGGTACGTCTTAAACATTCCCAATATAATTCTCTTGAACGTTCATCTAATACAAAATCTAGAGTTAAATCGCCACTATTAATATTTCCAGTGTTATCGCCATAAGCACGTAGTCTTAATTCGTTAATTTTAGAAACGGCTAAGTTTAAATCACCTCCGCCACCTCTTAAATTTGCTTCAGCATAGTTTAAATAAATTTCTGCTAATCGAATAATTGGTAAATCTATATCTGTTCTACTATCGTCACCAATAACATTTCCTGGAGTTCCATCAGATTTTATGTTTCTAAATTTAGTAACTCCGTAACCATCGGTAAATGTTGTAACACTTTCTATTTCTAAATTTTGACCATCGGCATGAAACATTCCTCTAGCATCGCTACCTAACTCAAACTTACTTACTAAAGTTTTAGTGGTTCGTAAACCGGACCAGCCACGATCAACACCAAATTCTGACGGAACCATAGAACCACCTATGCCTGCATGAACTAAAAATGTTGTACCTCCAAAAGTTTGAGATTCAATTCCATCGAAGTTTAATGTAAAAATAAATTCGTTTTGTGCACCATTAGAATCATTGTCAGCTAAAAACAACTCGTCGTATGCAGTTCCGTTAGCATTAGCATCAACCATATTAATTGTATAAGAAGAATTCATCACAAGATTAGAAAATGTGACACAATCACTAAATCTAGGTGTACCTGTCCAAACTTCAGCATTTAAGTATAAACGAGACAATAATGCCCAAGCTGCTACTTGATCTACACGTCCATATTCGTTAGAGCCACTTGCTGCTAATTGATCTTGAATTTCTAATAATTCCGTTTCTACAAAAGCAAATAGTTCAGCTCTACTATTTTGTAGTGGTAGTTCAGTAGAAATTTCTGTGACTAAAGGAACATTAGCAAATAAATCTATAAGATTATAATAGGCATAAGCTCTTAAGAAACGAGCTTCTGCAATAAATGTTTGCACTTCAGCATCGGTTAAAGTAGCTGCGTTTGTAATAAAAGAGTTTGTAAAACTTACTTCTTGTGCTAAACGAGAATACATGGCTTCTATAAAGTCATTACTACTTGACCACGTCATTGCATGCAAATTTGGTAAGCCAGGATCTGCCCAAGCTATAACAGCATTATCTGTAGTTAACTCATTAAGGTTAAATAACATTCTCGTAAATTGTGAGAAACCTTCATCAATATCAGCAATATCAGGCTGTCCAGATGGACCTTCTTGTCCAGTAAGAGCCAAAGAGCTATATAACTTTAGTAAAGCGCCTTTAGCAGATTCTACATCTGCAAATACATTTTCTTGAGTAAAACTATCAGGATCTATTGGTGTTTGGTCTAAATCATCATGACAAGAGACCATAAACAATGTGATAGTTATACTAAAAATGATACTTTTAATTGTTTTTTTCATTTTTCTAATTTTTTAAAAATCTATATTAATACCAAAAGCAAAAGTTCTTGGTCTAGGATAAAAATTATTGTCAATTCCTCCGCTAATTTCAGGGTCTAATCCATCATAGTCGGTAATGGTTGCTACATTTTGCACAGATCCATATAGTCTTAACCGAATGTCTTTAAATATTTTTTCAGGTAAACTGTAGCCTAAAGTAATATTATCAATTTTGAAAAAAGAGGCTTCTTCAATATAATAATCACTTAATAAATTCTGTTCTGTAATTGCTACAAAACCAGTATTTAGAAAATCAGAATGCAGGTTTGTTAAAACATTATTTTGTGTAGCTCTATTTAAATAAGCAGTGCTTGATGCTACATTGTTATAAGCATAATTACCAATGTTAGCTCTTGTTACTACTGCCAAATCCCAATTTTTATAAGATAGATTCGTATTTAGCCCCATAATTACATCGGCATAAGGGTCTTTATAAATATATCTATCATCACTATTTATAATATTGTCGCCATTTCTATCTACAAAAGCGCCCTCAATCGGTCTGTCATTGGTGTCAAATATTTGTTTATATACTAAAAAACTAAATGGGGCCTCTCCTTCTTGGTGCGTTTGGATGTTGTTTCCAATTCCACCAGAAATTCCTCCTACAGCTTGCTCAAATGGTAATCTTGTAATTTCATTATCATTAAAAGCAATATTATAACTGATACTCCATTCAAAATCCTCGGTTTGTACAGGAATCACATTTATGGCAAATTCGATTCCTCTATTTTCCATATCACCAATATTTTTATCAATTTTACTTCCGAAGTTAGTAAAAGGATCTATACTAGCAAAAGCAATTAAATCGTTTGTATCTTTTTGATAGAGGTTTATAGAACCAGATATTCTACTATTTAATAGGCTATAATCTAAACCAATATTAAATGTTTCTCCAACTTCCCAACGTAGGTCTTCATTGATGGGTTCTGGTCTAAATGTTTGAAGAAACGCAGAACCAAATTGATAATTTGCTGTATTTGTACTTCCGGTATATCTGGTTAAAAAGTTATAATCCCCTAAACCATTTACATTTCCTATCTCTCCATAGCCTACACGTAATTTTAATTGATTAAAGAATGAGTCTTTCATAAAACCTTCTTTATGAATGTTCCATGCGATTGCAGCAGAAGGAAAATAACCCCATCGATTATTAGGGTTTAGTTTAGATGATGCGTCAGCTCTTAAAGTAGCAGTTAGTAAATACTTGCCATCGTAATCGTAATTTAATCTACCAAAATAAGATAACAATACACTTTTAGACTTATCAACAAATTCAAAATCAACTCCTTGTTCTTCTTTTTCACTATCATAATCAAAATTATCAAATTCAAAAGATTGATAAGAATAACCAGCAACCGCAGTTATGTTATGAATATCGTTAATAGATTTATTATAAGTTAAATACGCATCAAATAATTGGTTAGTGGCTTCTTGACTAAATGAAGTTTTTGAACCATTAAAATTCACATCTCCTGTAGGAAAAAATTCTGATGTAACTCTTCGGCCATTACTATTAGATTTGTCGATACCTACATTAATAGTTGCAGTAATATCTGGAAAGAAATGCAATTTGTAATCAAATTTTGCATTACCAACAAAACGTCTTACTTCAGCTGTATCGTCTATTAAATTAATTATAGCCACAGGATTTGTTGGTGATAGACCTGCTTGTAATCCTGTTATAGGATCTATCCAAGAAAAATAACCTGCAAATGGTGAATTAACATCAAAAATTGATTGAGTTGGATCAAAATTAACAGCATTACCAATAGCACCTCTATCTGCAAATACATTTTCGGTGTACATACCACGAGCATTTAATTCTATTTTAAGATGATCGTCTAAAAGCGTTGGGGTTAAACTTAAAGATGCAGTAGTACGTTTAAAATTATCGCGATCTAAAATTCCATCTTCGTCTGTATACCCTACCGAAGCTCTTAATGGCACTCCCCAAGCACTTCCTAAAGCGCTAAACGAACTAATTGAGCCAACACCATCTACATAAATAGCATCTTGCCAATCTGTATCGGAAGAGCCTAATCTAGCAATAGCAGTTGCATCTCCTGTAGAATTAATCAAGTCCGTAAATTGACCAGCAGACAAAAGATCTACTTTATCTATTGGAGCAGAATAATTTATTGACGTATTAAGGTTGAATTTAAATTCTCTGTCTTTTCCTTTTTTTGTAGTGATTAAAATGACTCCGTTAGCTGCTCTTGATCCATAAATTGCAGTTGCAGACGCATCTTTTAAAACCACCATACTTTCAATATCGTTTGGATTAATTAGGTTTAATGAATTTCTTGATCCACCAACACCTCCGCCATCAAGTGGTAAGCCATCAAGCACTATTAGCGGAGAACTGGATAATGATAATGATCCAAGCCCTCTAATAATAATTTCCTGCCCTTCACCTGGAGCTCCACCACCAGAAGTTACAGAAACCCCTGCAACTTTACCGCTAATAAGTTGTTGTGCCGATACCACAGGGCCTTTATTAAAATCTTTAGATGTAACTAAATCTGCAGTTCCTGTTAAATCTTCTTTTCTTACACTACCATACCCTATTACAACGACTTCATCTAAAACCGATGCGTCTTCTAATAGTTGTACGTTAAGTGTGGCGTCTCCATTGTAAGTAACTTCTAATGTTTGATAACCAATAAAAGAGAATACAATGACATCTCCATTATTAGCACTAATTTGATAGTTACCATCAAAATCTGTTGCAGCTCCGTTAGATGTACCTTTTATTAATACATTTACTCCTGGAAGCGGTAAAGAAGATGATTGCTCTGATACTGTCCCTGTAACTGTTGTTTGACCATGAATTAACATTGGCGCAAATAACAATAAAAACAGTAGACTATTTAATGTTGTTTTCATACAATACTTTTAAATTAATGTCTTAATTAGTTTGATATATTTTCACTTCTCGTGTTAAACTTATGTAAATTTTGTCTTAAATTTAAAATAATAGATTTTAATTATTTTACGCAAACGTTTTCGTGTTGACAACTTTTTTATATTGTGCTTTTATATGATAAATTTGCAATAATTTATCATATTATCAATTTTGAGTATCTTTAATTACAGAATGTAAATTAGATGAAAAGAAAAGTAACACTTAAGCAAATCGCTAGAGAATTAGATGTGTCCATCTCTACGGTTTCTAAAGCCTTAAGAAATAGTAAAGAAATTAGTGAAGATACAAAACAAAAAGTTCAGGCTTTTGCTAAACTGTATCATTACAGACCAAATAATATTGCATTAAGTTTAAAAAATAGAAGAACAAATACTATTGGTATAATAATACCAGAAATTGTACACCATTTTTTCTCAAAAGTGATTAGAGGTATTGAACTTGTAGCAAATAATAGAGGTTATAATGTCATTGTTGGACTCTCAAATGAATCGTTTGCCAAAGAAGTTATTAATATGGATATGTTAGCAAGCGGTAGTATAGATGGCTTTATATTATCTATTTCTAAAGAAACCTTATTGCAACAAGACTATCATCATTTTAATGAAATTATTAACCAAGGCATGCCTATAGTGATGTTTGATCGTATTGTAAACGAAGTTAATTGTGATAAAGTTATTGTAGATGATTTAAAAGGGTCTAAAAAAGCTGTAGAAAAACTAGTTTCTAATGGTTGTAAAAATATAGCTATCGTTACTACTAAAGACTATGTTAGCGTAGGCAAGTTAAGAACACAAGGATATCTTGAAGCTCTAGAAGAAAATGAGCTGCTTCCAAAAGCAAATTTAATTTTAAAAATAGATGTTGAACTTGACTCTGAAGATCATTTGGATGATTTAGAAAAAGAAATTGAACAATTTTTTAAGAGCAACAAAAAAATAGATGGTATTTTCGCTGTAAATGAGTTATATGCTTTAGTTGCTATGAAAGTTGTCAGAAAATTAGGGTTTGATATTCCAGGAGACATACAAGTTGTTGGGTTTACAGATGGTGTACTCTCTAAGCATGCCACACCAAGTTTATCTACAGTAAGTCAACATGCTCAAAAAATGGGAGAAAAAGCAGCAGATTTATTAATAGATAGATTAGAGCTAGAAGTAAAAAATGAAGAGGAAGAAGAACACTATCAAACCATTGTTATTGAGACCGAACTTATTGAAAGAGAATCTACAAAATAATGTTTTTACTTTGAATATTTAAAATCTTTTATATCTTTACCGCTTAATCAAAACTTATATTTTCACTTCTCACATAAGTTTTGATAAGTCTTATCGCTTATCAATAGTATTAATTTAAACATACTATTATGCAAAAGCGTACCCTTAATTTTTGGGAAATTTGGAACATGAGTTTCGGGTTTCTTGGAATTCAATTTGGATTTGCACTACAGGGCGGATTCATGTCTCGAATATTTCAAACATTAGGAGCCGAAATTGATGACATCCCTATTCTTTGGATTGCTGCTCCTTTAACAGGATTATTAGTTCAGCCTATAATTGGCTACATGAGTGATAGAACTTGGCATACTCGTTTTGGACGCCGTCGCCCTTATTTTTTAATTGGAGCTGTCTTGAGTTCTGTAGCATTATTTTTTGTTCCATATTCTCCAGCTTTATGGGTAGCCGCAGGGTTTTTATGGATTCTTGATGCATCTATAAATATTTCCATGGAGCCATTTAGAGCTTTAGTGGCAGATAAACTGACAGAATCACAACGAACTTATGGTTTTGTTGTTCAAACTTTAATTATTGGAATTGGTACTTGGATAGCGAGTAATCTTCCTTGGATGGTTTCTCAATTTGGTGTCAGCGACTCGGCACTTTCTGGTGTTATACCTAATTCTGTAAAAGTGGCTTTTGCAATCGGTGCTTTTGTGTTTCTATTAAGTATTTTATATACTGTTTTTACAACGTCAGAATATCCTCCAGAAGATATGGAAGCGTTTGAAAAAGAGAAAGCTAAAAAAAATCAATTCATGCCAGATATCTTAAATAATATTGGAAATATGCCTACAACCATGAAAAGGTTAGGCATCATTCAATTTTTTAGTTGGTTTGCATTTTTTACTATGTGGAGTTTAGCAAATCCAGCACTTACAGAACATGTATTTAATACGCCTGCACCAATAGCCTCGGCCTTTGATATGGCAAATGCCGTTCAGGCAGAAGCTTTTGATGTTGCTAATACCGCATTTCAAAAATCATCTAATTTAGTTGGTTCAGCAATGGGCGTTTATGGGTTGTCATCTATGGTATTTGCGTTATTATTAGTGTTTTACACTTCAAAGAAAAATATCAATAGAAAGTATGTACATATGTTTTCTTTAATTCTTGGAGGGCTAGGTTTTCTTTTAATATATTACGTGTCTCCAGAGAATTTAAAATACTGCTTCGTACTTATTGGCTTTGCTTGGGGAAGTATTCTCTCAATGCCATATGCCATGTTATCTAGTTCTGTAGATCCTAATAAAATGGGAATGTTCATGGGGATTTTTAATATGTTTATAGTAATACCACAGATTATTGCTGCACTTGGAGGTATCAATTTTGTATCAGGATTATTAGGTGAAAAAGCAATAAATGCAATGACAATTGCAGGTATAAGTTTAATTATTGCTGGCCTTTGTAATTTATTGATTACAGATAAAAATGCCATATCATATCAATCAGAAATAGAATAAATGAATAAAAAAGGATTCATATTTGACCTTGATGGTGTTATTGTAGATACTGCAAAGTATCACTTTCTTGCGTGGAGAAAATTAGCCAATGGGTTTGATGTCGACTTCACACACGAGCAAAATGAGCAGCTTAAAGGGGTAAGTAGAGTAAAGTCATTAGAGAAAATATTAGCTTGGGGAAATAAAACCATTTCACAAAATGAGTTTTCTAGTTTAATGGTTGTTAAAAACGACGATTACTTAAGTTATATAGCTAATATGAACGAAGAAGAAATTCTTCCAGATGTTTCAAAAATATTGGATTATTTAACAGAACAAAAACAAGGTATTGCTTTAGGTTCTGCAAGTAAAAATGCTGTTGCTATTTTAAAAAAAGTAAGCCTCATAAATAAGTTTGAAGCTATTGTAGATGGTAATGGTGTAAGTATAGGAAAACCCAACCCAGAAGTATTTTTAAATGCAGCAGAACAACTTAAAATAAAACCAGAGAATTGTATTGTTTTTGAAGATGCAGTTGCAGGAATTCAAGCAGCAAATTCAGCAAATATGATCTCAATAGGCATTGGAGAAAAAGAGGTATTGCATGAAGCAGATTATGTGTTTAAGGACTTTACAGAAATTAGCATAGAGTTTTTAACCAAACTCATTAATGAAGAAAAGTAAATAATAAAATGAATCAGGATTATATAAAACCAAATAATTGGTCAATAATAGAAGAAGGTTTCGATGGCGAAAATATTGAGTCGTCCGAAAGCATATTTAGTATAGGAAATGGAGCCATGGGCCAACGTGCTAATTTTGAAGAACATTATTCTGGAGCAACTTTTCAAGGCAGTTATATAGCGGGCGTATATTACCCAGATAAAACACGAGTAGGTTGGTGGAAAAATGGTTATCCTGAATATTTCGCGAAAGTGTTGAATGCACCAAATTGGATTGGAATAAATGTCACAGTAAATGGCGAACAATTAGACCTGTTTACATGTAAAAAAGTTGAAGACTTTTATAGAGAATTAAATATGAAAGAAGGTTGGTTGTCACGTAGTTTTAAGGCAACACTTCAAAATAATATTGAAATTAAGGTAGACACAAAAAGGTTTTTAAGTTTAGATTTAGACGAAGTAGGTGCCATTAAATATTCTGTAACACCATTAAATTCTGATGTTGAAATTAAATTTCGCCCCTATTTAGATAGTGGAATTACAAATGAAGATACAAATTGGGACGATAAATTTTGGAATACTACTAATATATCTCACCTAAATGACCAAGCATTTATTTTGGCTCACACAATGAAAACTAATTTTCATGTATGTACAGCAATGCAAACACAACTGTATTTAAACGAAAAAAAGCTAAATCAAGAAAAAGATATAAATAACGATGTTAATTTTATTGAGTTTCAATATGAGAATACCCTAAAACAAAGCGACACCTTAACCCTCATTAAGTTTGGAGGTTATACAGTTTCTACAAATCATAAAAAAGAAAATTTATTAGAAATATCAAAACAAGTGCTTTCAAAAGCATCAACAATTGGGTTTGATAAACTTCTAGAACAACAAAAACAAGCTTGGCAAAATATTTGGAAAACATCAGACATTACTATACAAGGAGATGTAAAAGCACAGCAAGGTATTAGGTTTAATATTTTTCAATTAAATCAAACATATCTTGGTAAAGATGCACGTTTAAATATTGGACCTAAAGGGTTTACTGGCGAAAAATATGGAGGCAGCACCTATTGGGATACAGAAGCCTATTGTATTCCTTTTTATATGGCAACTAAAGGAGAGAGTGTTTCGCGAAATCTTTTAACGTATCGCTATAATCATTTAGATAAAGCTATTGAGAATGCCGAAAAGGTAGGACTTAATAGTGGAGCAGCATTGTATCCAATGGTTACAATGAATGGTGAAGAATGCCATAATGAATGGGAAATTACTTTTGAAGAAATCCATAGAAATGGAGCCATAGCCTACGCTATATTTAACTATACACGCTTTACCGGAGATTATAGTTATATTAGAGAAAAAGGGCTCGAAGTTTTAATTGCTATTGCTCGCTTTTGGCAACAACGTGCTAATTATTCTATTGCCAATAAAAAATGGATGATTCTAGGAGTTACAGGTCCTAACGAATATGAAAACAATGTAAATAATAATTTCTATACTAATTACTCTGCACAATGGTGTCTTAATTATGCTATAGAAAATATTAAGAAAGTTGAAACTGAATTCAATTCAGATTACATCAGAATATTAAATAAAACCAAACTATCAAATTCAGAAATCGAAAAATGGCAAGAAGTTGCAGACAACATGTATTTTCCATATTCTGAAGAGCATAAAGTGTATTTGCAACAAGACGGATTTTTAGACAAAGAATTAATTACCGTTGCTCATTTGGATAAAGCACAAAGACCTATAAATCAGTATTGGTCTTGGGACAGAATTTTGCGTTCACCATATATAAAACAGGCCGATGTTTTACAAGGTCTTTACTTTTTCGAAGATAATTTCACCCAAGAAGAGCTCGAACGTCATTTCGATTTTTACGAGCCTTTTACAGTTCACGAAAGCTCTTTATCACCATGTGTGCACAGTATTCAGGCTGCTAAATTAGGAAGAATGGAGCAAGCATATCAGTTTTATTTACGTACATCTCGATTAGATTTAGATGATTATAATAATGAGGTTGCTGAAGGGTTGCATATTACAAGTATGGCAGGAACATGGATGAGTATAGTTGAAGGTTTTGGAGGTATGCGAGTAAAGGATAATACCTTGTCTTTCTCACCGAAAATACCAAAACAATGGGATGCATACTCGTTTAAAATTAATTTTAGACATCAGATTTTAAAAGTGAATGTGAGCCAAAACGAAATTAATTTTGAGCACAACGGAACGAAAGATCTAGACATCTTGGTAAACGGAAAAAAAGTAACAATCTCACCAAATAATATGGTAAAAGTATAGTTGTCATTCCTGCGAAAGCAGAAATCTATTTGAAAAGATAAAGAATATGAAAAAATTATTCATCGTTTTAATTGTCGTTTCCTTTGTTTCTTGTAAAAAACAAGAAAGCACAGAAGTTTTTAGTAAAGTAGTTGAAGTTTCAAACGCCTCATTAACACATGTCGAACCACCAAATTGGTGGATTGGCATGAAAGATAAGTCGCTTCAGCTATTAGTAAACGAAGAAAATATTGGAAGTTCTACGCCAGAAATTTCATATCAAGGTGTTTCAATAAAAAAAGTTCATAAGGCGAAAAGCTCAAACTATTTATTTATCGATTTAAATATTGATGAAACTACAATCGCTGGTAAATTTGATATTGTTTTTAATTTTAAAGATAAGAGTATAAAAACACATACCTACGAGTTAAAAGACAGATTGAAAGAAGCAGAAGATTATCAAGGATTCGATAGCAGTGATGTAATATACCTAATTACTCCAGATCGTTTCGCTAATGCTGACCAAACAAACGATATTTTTTTAAAACACAATAGCGTAAATGAATCTGGTCAAAGTATGAGTTTGCTTAAAGAAGCAACCATAGACAGGAATCATGATTATGCGAGACATGGAGGAGATATTAAAGGGATAACATCGCATTTAGATTATATCAGTGATATGGGTTTCACACAAGTTTGGCCCTGTCCATTATTAACTAACGATATGCCAGAATCATCTTATCATGGTTATGCAGTTACAAATTTATATGAAATAGATCCGCGTTTTGGAACTTTAGATGAATACAAAGATTTGTCTAAAAAAGCTAAAGAAAAGGGCATGGGTTTAATCATGGATCAAGTCGTAAACCATTGTGGAAGTGAGCATTGGTGGATGAAAGACCTGCCCTTTAAAGATTGGGTTAATCAACAAGAATCGTTCGAAAATAATCAGCCATTAAATAATTCGAATCATCGTCGTACAGCAAATCAAGACAGTTATGCATCGCAAATTGATAAGGAAGAAATGTCAGATGGATGGTTTGTTTCGACCATGCCAGATTTAAATCAACGCAATCCATTTATGGCTAAATATATTATTCAAAATAGCATTTGGTGGGTCGAAACTGCACAACTAAGTGGTATTCGTCAAGACACATATCCATATCCCGACAAAAATTTCATGAGGGATTGGGCAGGAGCTATTATGAATGAATATCCAAATTTTTCTATTGTTGGAGAAGAATGGTCCACCAACCCATTACTGATTGCTTATTGGCAAGAAGGTCATGTTAATAAAGACGGTTACGATTCTAATTTAAGATCAACAATGGATTTTGCAATGCAATCTAATATTGTTCAGGCACTTAATGAAAATGAATCTTGGGATAAAGGTTTGGCGAAAATCTATGAAGGGTTAGCCAATGATTTTGCGTATGCGAATCCAAAAGACATAATGATTTTCCCGGATAATCATGATATGAGCCGCATTTTCACACAATTTAATGGTGATGTAACAAATACTAAAATGGCGTTGAGTTATTTGTTGACCTTACCACGGATTCCACAAATTTATTATGGCACCGAAATTTTGATGAACGATTTTGAAAAACCTGGAGATCATGGATTAATCCGTACCGATTTCCCTGGTGGTTGGCAAGACGATGCTGTTAATGCATTCACAGGAGAAGGTTTAAGCGACGACCAAAAGGATATGCAATTATTCCTTAAAAAATTGTTGAATTATCGAAAGAAAAGTGATGCAATTCATAATGGTAAAACAGTGCATTTTGCACCATTTAAGGGAATATATTTTTTATTCAGAATACTTGAAGATGAAGTTGTTGTGCATATTATAAATAAGAATGATAAACCCATTATGATAGATTTAAAACGTTTTGCTGAAATTGGTTTACAAGGAAAAACATTGAAAAATATCATTACTGACGAAAGCTTTATTTGGGAAGATAGTATGGAATTAACAGAAAAAGGAAGCACTATTTTAACAACCAAAAAATGAAACAAACAATTTATATTCTAATTGTTTTATTATTTCAAACAGCATATTCTCAAGTTACTTTTGTTGTTAGCGAATTCCCTGAAAACACACCTGAAAATACATCCATTTATATCTCTGGGGATTTTGAAGGTTGGACCGGAGGAGAAGATTCTTATAAATTAACTAAAAAAGAAAACACGTACGTTATTACACTTCAAGCCGAAAAAGGAACTATTAATTTTAAGTTTACCCAAGGCTCTTGGGACACAGAAGAAAGAGATCTTGAAGGAAAACAAATTGATAATCGTAGTTACACTATAGAAAAAATAAATGATACTGTTAGGGTCAAAATTTTAAACTGGGATAAAAGTATTAATAGTCTAGAATCAACAAAAGCAAGTAACGTTCTTGTGTTGCCGAAAGAATTTGAAATCCCTCAATTAAATAGAACTCGTAGAGTTTGGATGTATTTGCCGCCAAACTATAAAACCTCTAATCAGTCTTTTCCTGTAATATATATGCACGATGGTCAAAACCTATTTGACAACGGTACATCGTATTCTGGAGAATGGGAAGTCGATGAAACATTAAATAAATTATTTAAAGAAAAGAATACGAGTTTTATTGTTGTTGCAGTTGATAACGGAAAAGACAAACGGTTAGATGAATATTCACCTTGGGAAAATGAAAAATATGGTGGAGGTGAAGGTGATGCCTACTTGGAGTTTATGGTTAAAACATTAAAACCATATATAGATTCACATTATAAAACATTAACTGATAAAGCCAATACGGCAATTATTGGCAGCTCTATGGGTGGGCTTATTTCGCACTATGCAGGATTAAAATACCCAAGTGTTTTTGGTAAAGTTGGTGTTTATTCTCCATCATTTTGGATTGCACCAGAAGTTTTCGATTTTTCTAGAACCCATGGAAATATTCGAGATACTAAAATGTATTTTTTAGCTGGAGGAAAAGAAGAAGGCAATACAAGTTTTAATGAAATTAGCCGAACAGTAAAAGACATGAATAGTATGATTGAAGTCTTAAAACAAACGGGATTTTCTGCTAAAAATATCAAATCTAATGTAGTGCCAGAAGGGAAACACAATGAAAAATTATGGCGTAATAGTTTTGAAGAAACTGTGCTTTGGTTATTTCCAGAATCAATTAAAAAAAGAGAATTCATTAGCGCTAACTTAAGTAATGATAATAAAGTCGTGGTTAAAGTTTCTGATGGAGCATATTTAATTCAGTTTTATAATTCTAAAATTATTGAAACAACATTTATTCCAAAAGATGAAGACATTAAACCTGAATCTCATGCTGTTGTTTTAGAACCAACTTTAGTGTCATCAGAATTTATTGATGGAGATAATTTAGCAATATTTAAAACTTCCGGAATAACAGTCAATATTCAAAAAAACCCTTTTAAAATATCTTATTGGTTCAATGATAAAGAAATTACTTCAGAAAGAAATGGCTATCAAAAAAATGATGAATTTGAATCCATTCAATTTAATTTAGATGAAGAAGAGGTTCTTTATGGAGGTGGTGCTAGGGCTTTAGATATGAATCGTCGTGGTAACCGTTTGCAATTATATAATAAAGCACATTACGGTTATGAAACTCATAGCGAGTTGATGAATTATACAATGCCTTTGGTAATGTCATCAAAAATGTATGCCATTCATTTTGACAATGCGCCAATTGGTTATTTAGATTTAGACAGTAAAAAAGATAATACATTAACCTACGAAACAATCTCTGGACGAAAAACTTATCAGGTTGTTGTTGGAGATTCTTGGTTAGACTTGATTGATAATTATACCAATTTAACAGGGAAACAACCTTTAATTCCGCGTTGGGCCTTAGGTAATTTTTCAAGTCGTTTTGGATATCATTCCGAAACGGAAACAAGAGAAACAGTAAACAAATTTGCAGAAGAAAAGATTCCTTTAGATGCCGTAATTATTGATATATTTTGGTTTGGAAAAGAGATTCAGGGACATATGGGAAATTTAGAATTTTTAAAAGATTCGTTCCCTACTCCAAAGCAGATGATTAAGGATTTTAATGATAATGGTGTAAAAACGGTTTTAGTAACCGAACCTTTTATTTTAACGACTTCAAAACGTTGGCAAGAAACAGTTGAAAAGGATGTTTTAGCAAAAGACTCACTAGGAAATCCTTTTAAATTCGATTTTTATTTTGGTAATACAGGACTTGTAGATATTTATAATCCAAAAGGGAAAGATTGGTTTTGGAATATCTATAAAGAACTAGCAGATATTGGCGTAAAAGGAGTTTGGGGAGATTTAGGCGAACCAGAAGTGCATCCTACAGGATTATTGCATCATACAGGAACAGCAAACGAAAAACATAATATATACGGTCATGATTGGGCACGTTTAATTTATGAAGGCTACAAAAAAGACTTTCCAAATCAACGACCTTTTATCTTAATGCGTGCTGGCTATTCAGGCTCACAACGTTTTGGTATAATTCCTTGGTCCGGCGATGTAAATCGTTCTTGGGGAGGATTACAAGCACAACCAAAAATCGCATTACAAATGGCCATGCAAGGATTGGCTTATATGCATTCTGATTTAGGAGGTTTTGCAGGAGCAAATTTAGATAACGAATTATACACACGTTGGTTACAATATGGTGTTTTTCAGCCCATTTACAGACCACATGCGCAAGAAGAAGTTCCTGCCGAACCTGTTTTCAGAGAACCGAAAACCAAAGCATTAGCAAAACAATCTATAGAATTACGATACAAGTTATTGCCTTATAATTACACTTTGGCTTTTCAAAATAATCAAACTGGAGCACCATTAATGAGACCTTTGTTTTTTGACGAGCCAGATAATCGAGATTTACAAACTAAAATAACATCATATCTTTGGGGTAATGATTTTTTAGTGACACCAATTCTAAATTCAAGAATAATTGAAAAAGAGGTTTATTTTCCAAAAAATAATGTTTGGTTTGATTTTTATACAGATGAGAAATTTGAAGGCGGACAAACAAAAACCGTTTCAGTTCTAGAGAATTCTATTCCTACGTATGTTAGAGCAGGAGCCTTTATACCAATGGCAAAGTCAATGCAAACTACAGATTATTATGACGTAAATAATTTTAGCTTACATTTTTATTTTGATGTTTCGGTTAACCAGAGTAAAGGAGAAATGTATAACGACGATGGTGTAACTGCTCATGCTTTTGAAAAAGGAAATTATGAATTATTATCTTTTAAAGGTGAGACTAAAAAAAGGTACTTAGAATTAAAATTTAAAGCTAAAGTTGGAAGTAATTATTCTTCAGAAAGTAAACGCATGGACTTAATAGTACATAACGTTAATAATAAACCAAAACGAATCAAAGTTGATAATAAAAAGATTTTAGTAGAATGGAATTCACAAAATAACACAATATCAATACCAATTAATTGGAATACAAATAAAGAATTAGAAATAAATATAAAATTGAATAAATGAAAAAGATAATTGTAATAGTATTTGCGTTTTTATTTGTTTTTAGCTGTGCAAAGAAAAGTGTAAAAGAAAGTACTTTAGTTAATCAAGAAACGCCTTTTGTTTGGGAAGGGGCAAACCTGTATTTTTTACTAACCGACCGTTTTAATAATAGCGATACTTTAAACGATGTTAATTTTAATAGAACTAAAGAAACAGGAAAACTTCGTGGTTTTGAAGGTGGTGATATAAAAGGCATCACACAAAAAATTGAAGAAGGGTATTTTAAAGATTTAGGAATCAATGCCATTTGGATGACTCCCTTAGTGGAGCAAATTCATGATGCTACTGATGAAGGCACAGGCACAACATACGGTTATCATGGCTATTGGGCAAAAGATTGGACAACATTAGACCCAAATTTTGGAACTCCTAATGAATTAAAAGAATTGATTGGAAAAGCTCATGCAAACGACATTAGAATTGTATTTGATGCTGTTATTAATCATACAGGTCCAGCAACAAATACTGATCCCGCTTGGAACGATGATTGGGTTAGAACAAGTCCAAAATGTACTTTTGTCGATTTTGAGATGAACACTTCATGCATGTTGGTCGAAAATTTACCAGATATAAGAACAGATAGTAATGAAAATGTTCCCTTACCAATTCAATTAGTTGAAAAGTGGAAAAAAGAAGGTAGGTACGAACAAGAAATAAAAGAATTGGATTTATTTTTTGAACGTACAGAATATCCTCGAGCACCACGTTTCTATATCATGAAATGGTTAACAGATTATATTACAGAGTACGGAATCGATGGCTATAGAGTTGATACTGTTAAGCATACTGAAGAAACTATTTGGGCAGAATTTAAAATAGAATGCGATTATGCTTTTTCCCAATGGAAAGAAAATAACCCAACAAAAGTTTTAGATCAAAATGATTTTTACATGTTTGGTGAAGCTTATAATTACAATATTAGTCAAGCCAGGGCTTTTGATTTTGGAGATAAAAAAGTAAATTATTTTGACTTCGGATTTGATGCTATGATAAATTTTGAATTTGAAACTAATGCGAGAGGTAGTTATGAATCTCTTTTTTCTAGTTATTCTTCAATTATAAAAAATAATATCAAGGGTAATACAGTTGTAAATTATGCAACATCACATGATGATGATACACCCTTTGATATGTCAAGAGCTAAACCTATAGAAACTGCTAATAAATTGTTGTTATGTCCTGGTATTTCGCAAGTATATTATGGAGATGAATCTGCTAGAACATTATTAATTGATGATACTGATGGTGATGCAACGCTTCGCTCATTTATGAATTGGGATGCGATTGAAAATGATGCTAAAACAAAAGAAATTTTTACACATTGGCAAAAACTTGGAAGATTTAGAGCAAACCATCCATCTGTTGGAGCTGGAACCCATCAAATGATTTCGCAAAAACCTTATGTGTTTTATAGAAGTTTTTCAAAAGATGATTACAAAGATCTAGTAGTTGTTGGACTAGACTTGTCTAAAGGGATTAAAACTTTAGATGTTTCAAAAATATTTAAAGATGGGGATGTGCTTCATGATGTCTATTCTAACCAAGATCTTGAAGTAATTAATGGAAAGGTTTCTGTTAATTCTGAATTTAATATAGTATTACTTGAATAACAACTATTATGAAAAGACTAAAAAGAATCATTTTATTGGGTGTTCTCATAGGTGTTTTTTCTTGTGAGACTAGTAATTCAGATAAACTCTCGGTTCAATCACCAGATAAAAATATTTTTATTGACTTTAATTTAGACTCTTTAGGAAGACCTTACTATCAAGTTTATTTTAATAATCAAACCATAATAGATACGTCGTATTTTGGTTTCGATTTTAAAAATGCAGAATCATTAAAAGATAATTTCAAGGTTGTAAACACTACGGGAAGGACATTATCTGAAACTTGGCAAATGCCTTGGGGAGAACAACTAGACGTCATAAATAATTATAATGAATTAAAAATTGAATTAGAAGAGATTGTAGTTCCAAATAGAAGGTTAAATATTGTATTTAAAGCCTATGATGATGGTATTGGTTTTAGATATGAATTCCCAGAACAAAATACTTTTGAAGAAGTACTTATAACCGAGGAACGAACTCAATTCAATTTAACCGAAGATTATAAGACCTTTTGGATTCCCGGAGATTGGGAAATCTATGAACATTTGTATAAAACCACTAAACTATCGGAAGTTGATGCTTTACAATATGCAAATCATCTAAATTTAGCACAATCTCACATTCCAAATAATGCAGTTAATACACCGGTCACAATGGTTGGAAAAAATGGTATTCATTTAAGTTTTCATGAAGCAGCATTAATTGATTATTCTGGGATGACTCTTAAGGTAGATACAACCAATTTAAGGTTAGAAAGCGCACTTGTTGGATCCGATAATCTGGATTATAAGGTAAAACAAACATTGCCATTTAATACACCCTGGAGAACCATACAAATTACAGACAATGCTCCCGATTTAATAGCGTCTAATCTTATAGTAAATCTAAACGAACCGAATAAAATTGGTGACGTGTCATGGTTTAAACCAATGAAATATACAGGTGTTTGGTGGGAAATGCATTTAGGTAAATCCACCTGGGATATGACTTCTGGTAAGCATGGTGCAACAACAGAGAATGTAAAAAAGTATATTGACTTTTCAGCAAAGAATAACATTAAAGGCGTTTTAGTTGAAGGTTGGAATACAGGTTGGTCAAGTAATGAAAATGGCTTTGATTTTGTAACACCTTATCCTGATTACAATTTACAAGAAGTAGTAAAATATGGTAAAGAAAAAAGAGTCGACATAATCATGCATCATGAAACATTTGGAGGCGTAGATACTTATATAAAACAACAAGATACAGCTTATTCTTTAATGCGAAGCCTGGGAATCCATTTGGTGAAATCGGGCTACGTTTTTAAACTTTCTCCAAAGGGAGAATATCATCACGGTCAATTTATGGTCAATCATTATAACAAGTCTATCGAAAATGCTTCGAAATATGAAATTGCTGTAAATCCACATGAACCTATAAAAGCAACAGGTATAAGAAGAACATACCCCAATGCAATTTCGAGAGAAGGATTACGAGGTCAAGAGTTTAACGCTTGGGCATCAGATGGAGGGAATCCTCCAGAACATTTACCCATTGTAGCATTTACCCGAATGCTCGCAGGACCAATAGATTATACGCCGGGAATATTTGACATTAAACTAGGTAATTATAAGCCTAATAATCAAGTTAATACTACACTTGCACAGCAATTAGCATTGTATGTTGTTATTTATAGCCCAATACAAATGGCCGCTGATTTAGTCGAACATTATGAAGCTAATCCAGAGCCTTTACAATTTATTAAGGATGTAGGTGTCGATTGGAATCAAACTATAGTGTTGAATGGAGAAGTTGGAGATTATGTTACTATTGCAAGAGAGGAACGAGATACTGGAAATTGGTTTGTTGGTAGTATCACTGATGAAAATTCAAGAACATTGAATATAGAATTAGATTTCCTTGAGGCTGGACAAAGTTATTCAGCAGTCATATATAAAGATGCTCAAGATGCCCATTGGGATAAAAACCCAACAGCAATTAATATTCAAAATCTAGAAGTAACTAAAAAAACAAAATTGACTTTACACCTTGCTCCAGGTGGTGGAACAGCTATAAGTATTAAAAAAAATTAGCCTTATGAAAAAAATCGTTTTCAGTTTATTTATAGTATTTATGATTGTATTTTCAAATTGTGCCGAAAAAAGAGACAATCCTGTAGTTCAGAATAATGATTTAAAACAAAAGGAAGTAATATATCAAGTATTTACACGATTATTTGGTAATACTAATACAACTAATAAACCTTGGGGAACCATTGAAGAAAATGGTGTGGGAAAATTTAATGACTTTACAGATAAAGCACTACAAGAAATAAAAGAGCTTGGCATTACTCATATTTGGTATACAGGAATTTTACATCATGATGTTATTCGTGATTATACAGAATATGGTATTTCTAACGATGACCCAGATATAGTAAAAGGACGAGCAGGTTCGCCATATGCTGTTAAAGATTATTATAATGTAAATCCAGATTTAGCAGTTAATCCAGAAAATAGGTTGGTTGAGTTTAAAGCACTTATTGAACGTTCTCATAAAGCTGGGTTAAAAGTTTTGATAGATATCGTGCCTAATCATGTAGCAAGAAATTATCAAGGATTAACAAACCCCGAAGGTGTGGAAGATTTTGGCGCTTCAGACGATAAAACGGTTGTTTATGATGTAAATAATAATTTTTATTACGTTCCTAGTGAAGCTTTTCAAGTTCCAGTTTGGGAAGGTGACTATAAACCTTTAAGAGGAGAAGAACATACGCTTTTAGATAATAAATTTGAAGAAATTCCTGCAAAATGGACGGGGAATGGGTCGCGATTATCACAACCAAACATGAATGATTGGTACGAAACTGTGAAAGTAAATTACGGTGTTCGCCCAGATGGTACTAAAGATTTTGATGAATTACCAGAAGGGTATGAGAATGAAGATTATAAAAAACATTTTGAGTTTTGGAGTGATAAACAAATTCCAGATTCATGGAAAAAATTTAGGGATATTGCTTTGTATTGGACAGATTTAGGTGTAGATGGTTTCCGTTATGATATGTCCGAAATGGTGCCAGTAGAATTTTGGAGCTACATGAATTCGTCTATAAAGATGAAAAACGAAAATGCCTTTCTTCTGGGTGAGATTTATACACCAAGTATTTATCGCGATTATATTAAAAAAGGAAAAATAGAATATTTGTATGACAAGGTGCAGTTATACGATACATTAAAGCATGTTATGCAAGGCCATGGAAAAACAGACAATATTCCACCAATTCAAGATGAGTTAAAAGACATTGAGCATAACATGATTCACTTTTTAGAAAATCATGACGAACAACGTATAGCAAGTCTAGGTTTTACTGGAAATGCTGAAAAAGGAAAACCAGCCATGGTAGTTTCTGCAACGATAAGTACGTCGCCTACAATGATTTATTTTGGACAAGAAGTTGGTGAACCAGGAAATGAAGAACCAGGTTTTGGAGACCCAACACGAACTTCAATTTTTGATTATATAGGAGTGCCAAATCACCAGCGATGGGTAAATAAAAAACAATTTGATGGCGGCCAACTCTCTGAAGGCGAAGCAGAATTACGAGATTTTTATAAACGCTTGTTAAATTTCACGATTAATAGTTCGGCGTTGGCAGGAAACTATCATGATATTCATTTGTATAATAGAGAATTAACAGAAAATTATAACGATAAGGTTTTGTCTTTTGTGAGATGGAGTAATTCTGAGAGGCTTATTATTATTTCAAATTTCGATGCTGATAATAGTTATGAATTTAACTTGCATTTGCCAGAAGATTTAATCAAAAAAATAAACCTTCAAGATGGCAACTTTGAAGTTAAAGATCAATTATACAATACATATACTTCAATTTTAAGAGTTGAAAATAAAAATGCTAAAGTTAGAATCGGCATCAAACCATTAGAATCATTTATTCTCAAAATTAATTAAACTTAATTTGGTTTCTGAAATCATCATACCCAATTTGTTGGTTTAATTTAATAATAAAGACAGTTAAAATTGTAACCTTCAAATTCTAACTAACTAAACATAATATTTTGTTACAATTCACCTAGTTTTACGTCTAATAAATATTATTAGTAACTTTATAGTATTCTTAAAGAGCAGAAAGAGATGAAAACCGAGGACTACCTAGAATCGCCAATGCTTATTAAAATAAGCTTTAATAAGCTGTTAGAACAATATGAAAGATTAGCTTCAAGCGATGATGAGTTTATTGCAGAAAAAGCAAAACGAATATTAAAATTTCAAGAATCGTACCCAGAATTAAGAGATGGGTTTTCAGACTTTTCAAAGTTAGACACTTATAAAGATCAAATAAAATTTATCCTTCAAGATACCTTTAGCAATGTTTTAACCAATAACGAAATTAAAACTGCTGCAATTCCTTTTCAGAATGTCATATTTAACTCATCAGAGAGGTTTAAAAAAATAATTGATACAGCTGGTGATAATTTTGATTTAAAAATTAAAAACATGCCAGAAGATGATACGTACATTATAGCCTGTACTATTATTTTAAATTTTATGTACGGGTATGATCTAAATTTTAAGCGACCATTCTTTTACCAAATTCCGAATGCCAAGGGTATTATGCGCTATTATAAAATTTTATATAACGCCGATTTTACTGAAATTATTCCAACTAGGAACGCAAAAAAGATTACTCAAGAAGACTATGATCAACTTATAGATAATTATGAAAATGTGGAACTCTGGAAAGAAAAATTTCCACCAAATAGTTACATCTTTAAAGGTTTTGTAATATCTAATATTTTTGATGTAACAGACGACCAGTCGATATCTAATATAAAATCAACTTTAATAGAGGAGACTCCTGTAACTAATCAAAATTTTACTGATAATATTCATGAAGTTTTTCAATCACTTTTTAATATTAAAGATTTAAAAGTAGGTTTTTCAATTTATAATGAAGAAGATGATACTTTCGAACAAGTTTTTGGCAATGGCATAGATAGTTTTTTATTAAGTGGTCAAGAAATTAAAAATAGTTCTGATGCTTTATGTGATAGGTCTTACAAAACATTATTAAAAAACAAAAAGTTTTTTACAATTTCTGATGTGGACAAGTTTTTTAAGTTATCAAAAGGGAAAGCACCACAATATAGAATATTGAAAGAACAAGGAGTTAAAAGTGCAATTCTTGCTCCAATAAGTGATAATGATAATTTAGTAGGAATTTTTGAAATAGTGTCAGATAAGCCTAAACTGCTTAATAGTATTAATGCTAATAAATTGGTAGATATAATGCCATATATAGTTACAGCTGTTAAACGATCTAAAAAGGAAGAAGCAAATTTAATTGAAGCCATAATACAACAAAAGTGCACCTCAATACATTCTAGTGTATATTGGAAATTTGAAAAAGAAGCTAAAATATTTCTTAAAAACCAGATACTTGGTAGTCAGATAGGATTTGGAAAAATAGCTTTTGAAAATATTTATCCTTTGTATGGTCAAATAGACATTAAAGGCTCGTCTGAAGCTAGAAATTTTGCAACTAAACAAGATTTAACTCTTCAACTAAATTCAGCTAAAAAAATAATTGAAAAAGCTTTTGAAATAAAATCACTCCCAATCTACGAACAGTTAACTTTTCAAATAGACACTTATTTACAAGGACTAGAAGATTATTTTCAAGTAGATAGCGAACAGCAAATTTCAGATTTTTTCAAAAAAAGAATAAACTCATTATTTAGGCATTTACTTGAAAGTAAAAATTTAACTCAAGAAATAGAAAACTATTTTAATTCAATCGATAATAAATTACAAGTATTATATAAAAATCGAAAAAATTATGATAATACAATTACCTTAATTAATAAAGAAATGGCAAGTTTGTTAGATAGCAAACAAGAAGAAGCCCAACAAATGTACCCGCATTTTTTCGAACGTTTTAAGACAGATGGCGTAGAGCATAATATGTATATAGGCGAATCTATTACAAGAGAAAATAACTTTAACTTAATCTATTTATATAATTTAAGATTATGGCAATTACAAGTAATGTGTGAAATGGAAAATGCATTTTACCAATCTCAAAAAGATTTCCCTATTCCTTTAGATGTTGCTTCTATGATTTTAGTGTTTAGTACACCCTTATCAATTAGTTTTAGAATGGACGAAAAACAATTTGATGTAGATGGAACTTATAATGCAAGATACGAAGTTGTAAAAAAACGTGTAGATAAAGCATACATAAAAGGCACTAAAGAACGCGTAACTCAAAAAGGAAAAATCAGCATTGTTTACTCTCAAAAACAAGATGAAATAGAATATTTGAGATACATTAAATTTTTACAATCTAAAAATTATTTAGATAATGATATCGAAATTGTCGAGCTACAGGATTTACAGGCTGTTACAGGATTAAAAGCAATTAAGGTAAGTGTGTTATACCATAAAACTCAAAAAGATAAAGCTTTTTATACTTATGATGATTTAATGAAACAGCTAAATTGATTTTAAGAATGTTGTAATGCTATTGCAAAAGCAAGAACAGTTGTAATAATGCCAATCATAAAAATACTATAAGTTACACGCAGTATTTTATACTTTCTATCTAATACTTTACCAAGAAAATATAAATCCTTTTTCATTGATGAATACAAATAATCTCTGTCTTGCATCATTTCTCCCATTGCCCACTCAAAATCGTCTAAACTCATTTTATGAAAATTCCCAAAAAACAACAAATTCACCTTTTTGTTTTTTACATCTTCTTTAGTGAACTTACCACTTGTTACATTAGGTCTTGTAGCTAAAACTGAAAGAGACATTGAAAGTACAGTAAATAGCACGAAAATAACAGTAGGCCAAAATAAATAAGGATTGTTATCTAATTTTGATACTAAATTTGAAAGTACTAACGAAAGAATAATCGCGTTTACTGAAAGTAAAATATTAGCTTTTGTATCAGCAATATCACTTAAACTTATATGATTTCGAAGTGTAACTCTAAACATAGTTTCAATACCACGTTCAGGTATTTTAGCTTTGTGTTTTTTTAATGCAAATTCTTCGTCTTTCTTTTTACTTTTTTTCTCCTCTTGCTTTAGTTTATTGAGTGCTTTTAATAACGAAGCCAAATTTTTATCTTTTCCAGCTTGCCAATTATTTAAAGCAAAATTGGTGTAAAAAGTGTGCTGCTCCGTTAAAAAAGAAATGTTTTCTTTAGTCCATTTAGAATCATTTAATGTTTTATCACAAGTTAATTCCCATTCATTTCTTAAAAGTTCACTTATATCAAGAAAGTTTTTACTTTTAAAATGGCCACAATCTGCATCACGAATAACTTCTTCAAGTAAATTCTTTGGCTCATAATTCATTTTAGTGGCAAGTATTAATCCTGAAATCTTATTAACTCGAAATTCAGTTAAATTCTTTCCAATCAAAAATTTTTTCGCAATTTCAACACTTTTCTCTTCATGGTTTTCATAACCTTCTATAAAACCAACATCATGTAACCAAGCCGAAATAAGTAAATCTTCGGCATCTTCTTCACCAATTTTTTCGCCTTCAATTATTTCTTGAGTATATTTTACAACACGTCTTGTATGGCTTAAATTATGATACAAATAATCATGAGAAAGGTTTTTTCTTACGAGGTCTGTTGCAAATTTTTCAACTTCTATGAGTAAATTGTCCATTGATTAAATTATTTTTACTAAAATAGTTAATTATTTTCTATGAGGTTTTATAAAAAGATTATACTAATCTTTACTTTACTGTTTATTTCTGCTTGTGCTACATATGAGGCACAGTATGAAATTAATGATAAGCAAGAAAATTTTCCTCAAGATAAAACGATAGCACATTCATTTTATTTGATAGGTGATGGAGGAAATTCACCAATAGGAGAACAATCTGAAGCTATAAAAGATTTTAAAACCGAATTAGAAAAGGCTTCGAAGAATAGTACAGCAATTTTTTTAGGAGATAATATCTACCCAGTAGGATTGCCTAAGAAAGGTGAGAATGGAAGGGCATTTGCAGAGCACCAGCTTAATACGCAAGCAGGAGCTGTAAAAAACTATAAGGGCGAAGCGATTTTTATCCCAGGAAATCACGATTGGTATTCTAATGGATTAAAAGGATTAAAAAGACAAGAAAAATATATAGAAAATATATTAGGAAAAAATAGTTTTCTGCCAGAAAATGGTTGTCCAATCGAAAAAATTAATATTTCAGAAGATATTGTATTAATAATTATTGATACACAATGGTATATTACCGATTGGGATAAGCATCCTAATTTAAATGATGATTGTGAATTTAAAACTAGAGCAAGATTTATTGATGAGTACGAAAGTCTCATTAAAAAAGCTAGAGGTAAAACGACAATAGTTGCAATGCACCATCCTATGTATACCAATGGACCACATGGAGGGCAATTTGATTTTAAGTCCAACATGTTGCCTTTACCAGGTATAGGGACATTAAAAAATGTGATTCGAAAAACTGGGGGAGTTTCTAATACAGATCAACAAAATTTAAGGTATAGAGAATTAAAAGACAGAATAGTTACCTTATCTCAAGAGAACGAAAAGGTTATATTTGTTTCAGGTCACGAGCATAGTCTTCAGTTTTTAAAAGAAGATAATTTGCATCAAATTATAAGCGGAGCAGGCTCTAAAACTACAGCTACACGAAATGTAGGAGGTGGTATTTTCTCTTATGGCGCTCCTGGTTATTCTATAATAGATGTTTTTAAAGATGGCTCTTCAACGGTTCGTTTTTATTCTTCTAAAGACGATAAAATTATTTTTAAATCTGAAGTGTTAGAAGCAGACGATTTAAAACTTGATATTAATTATAACAAAAACGACGATAAGTCTACAATTGCATCAGTTTATACAAATGAAGAAACTACAAAAAGTAATTTTTATAAATCACTTTGGGGAGAACGTTATAGAAAATATTTTAGCACAAAAGTAAAAGCTCCAAACGTTAATCTAGATACGCTTTTTGGCGGATTAATTCCAATTCGAAAAGGCGGAGGACATCAGTCAAAGTCATTAAGGATGGAAGACAAACAAGGGCGAGAATATATTATGCGCGCTTTAAAGAAAAATGCTGTTCAGTACATCCAGGCAGTTGTGTTTACAGAACAATATGTCACTCCAGAATTTGAAAACACAGGTACCGAAAATTTACTTATGGATGCTTTTACAGCATCACATCCTTATGTGCCTTTTACAATAGCAACACTATCTAAAGCAGTAGATGTTTATTATACATCTCCAAAATTATATTATGTACCAAAGCAAGAAGCATTAGGAAAATTTAATACCGAATTTGGGAATGAATTATATATGATTGAAGAGCGCACAGGAGATGGACATGGAGATAAAGAGAGCTTTGGTTTTTCTAACAAACTTATAAGTACTTATGATATGTTGGAGAAAATAAGGAAAAATGAAAACCACATTGTTGACGAACCTCATTATATAAGAGCTCGACTTTTTGATATGCTCATTGGTGATTGGGATAGACATGAAGATCAATGGCGATGGGCAGTTTTTAAAGAAGATGAGAAAACAATTTATAGGGCAATCCCGAGAGATAGAGACCAAGCATTCTCATTAATGGATGATGGTGCACTGATGAAATTTGGAACTTTCATTATCCCACCAATACGCTTATTAAGATCTTATGAAGCCCATCTTAAAGACCCAAAATGGTTTAATTTAGAACCTTTCCCGTTAGATGTTGCATTAATAACAAATTCCGGTAAAGCAGTTTGGGATGAACAAATAGAGTTTCTTCAAAACAACCTTACAGACCAAGTTATAGACGAAGCTTTTTTGCATTTTCCAGAAGAAGTGAGAGACGAAACAATAACAATTTTAAAAAAGAAATTACAAGGAAGACGTGCTAATTTAAAAACAATGGCAAACGATTACTTTAAAATAGTAAACAAATATGCTACAATAAGAGGAACAGATAAAGACGATTATTTTGAAATAGAACGATTGCCAAATGGTATTACATCTGTTAAAGTATTTAGAATAATAAAGGGTGAAAAAGAAGAGCTATTTCGGGAACGGATATATAAACCAAATGAAACAAAAGAAATTTGGGTTTTTGGTTTAGACGACGACGATTATTTTGAAGTAAAAGGAGATGCGACTTCAAAAATAAAATTGCGTATTTCTGGAGGTCAAAACAAAGATACATATAACATTGTAAATGGTAATAAAATACATGTTTACGATTACAAATCTAAAGCTAGTAAAACCGAAGCTAATAAAGGAAAATTTCATTTCAGCGATGAGTATTTTACTAATATATACGATTATAAAAAAATCAAGTATAATTCTCGAACTATCGTACCTGTTATAGGATTTAATCCAGATGATGGTTTTAAATTAGGATTAGGCGGTTTGTTTATTAAAAATGGATTTGTTGGAGAAAATTTTGTTTCACAACATAAACTTTCAGGGTTTTTGTTTTTTGCAACCAATGGTTTTAGTCTTGATTATAACGGAGAATTTGAAAATGTTTGTAAAAATGTCAATTTAGGGGTTCAGTCTTATTTTACCAGTCATAATTATGCGATTAATTTCTTTGGTTATGGTAATTCGACTTTAAACTTAAATACCGATCCTAATCCAGGTGAAGAAGAACAAACCCTGGATTATAACAGAGTAAGAAAATCAAGCTTTCTATTATCACCATCTTTAATAAAAAATGGTGAATATGGAAGTAAATTATCGTTTGGGATAAATTATGAAACTGTTGAGATAGAGAATACAGAAGGTAGATTTTTAGACGATTATTTTCAAACAGATGAAGAATTTGAACGCCAACATTTTGTTGGTGCAGAAATTTCGTATGGCTTTAAAAACAAAGACTATATTGCTTTTCCAACTCTAGGATTAGACTTTTTATTAAATTTTGGTTATAAAAACAATGTCGATAACTCTAACAATTTTAGTTATTTAATTCCATCGTTAGCAATAGATTATAAATTAGTACCTAATGGGCAATTAGTACTCGCAACAAAAGCGAAATCGCATCTTATTTTTGGTGATGATTTTGAATTTTATCAAGCAGCAACTATTGGAGCGAGTGACGGTTTACGTGGTTACAGAAATCAACGCTTTACTGGCAAATCTTCATTTTATCAAATAACAGATTTACGATATAGTTTTAAGCAATTTAAAACGTCTGTTTTACCAATCGAGTTTGGTGTTTATGGAGGATTCGATTATGGTAGAGTTTGGGTGAGCGACGATTTAGTTTCAGATATAACGTTTAACAAAGACAAACTTAACACTTCTATTGGTGGAGGTTTATTTTTAAATATGGCAGATATGTTAACTGCAAATATTTCTTTATTTAATAGTAATGATGGCCTGCGTTTTGCTTTTGCTTTCGGATTTGGGTTTTAATTTAATTTAAAAGTATATATATTACCGCCAGAACCTTTTTTGGTCTCGTCTGTTATCAATATTGTATTCGAATCTTTAAAATAGACACCTTCTTTTTGTGAGTTGTGATTAAAATCTATCGATTTAATATTGCCTTTAAAGAAATCATCATTTTTAAAATCACTAAGTACCCAAACTTTTTCGTGATTCAGTAAAATAATCTTATTTTTATAACAATCTGCAGATGTAACTTTATTTTGTTGTCCTTCTAAATTAAAATGAGTTAAGAAAATAGCTTCGTTGTTACCTACGGTATTAGAAACCTTATATAGTTTGCCTTTTTCATCATTTTTGCTAAATATGTAGAAAAAATTATTCAATAAAAAGAAAGCTTCAAAATCTTCCGATTTCTCATCTTTTGGTAGTGTGAAATGTATTTTGTCTGCCCTAAGGTCTTTTATAGCTTTTTCTGGATTTTTAATTTTAATAATCGTAAATTTTTTTCTCTTTTTACTATTGTTACCAAAATCACCAATATATAAATTCCCTTTTTTATCAGAAGTTAAGTCTTCCCAATCGTTATTTTCACAATTGGTAACAGTTAAATCTTTAATAATTTTTCCCTCTTTATTTAATCCGTATAGATGATTTCTATTTCCAGCATCTTCAATAACCCAAAGTATATCAGATTTAGATGTGATTTGAGCTGCAGAAACTTCCTTGAGAGAGCTAGGCAAATCAGCTAGAACTGTTAGGTTTCCAGTATCACAACTAAAAGATAAAAATAGAAAAGAGAAAAGAAGTTTGTTCATTTAGGTGTTCAAAATTTATAATGCTAAATTTACGCAGTTAATTTTACAATGAAAGACTATAACGTCATAATTATTGGTGGAGGTGCGTCAGGTTTTTTTGCAGCTATAAATATTGCTGAACAAAATTCGAACCTAAAAGTTGCAATTTTAGAACGCGGAAAAGAAGGCTTACAAAAGGTTAAAATTTCTGGAGGTGGTCGTTGCAATGTTACACACGCGCAATTTGTACCACAAGAATTGGTATTAAATTATCCGCGTGGTGAAAAAGAATTACTAGGACCTTTTCATACGTTTATGACTGGAGATACTATTGAATGGTTTGAAAGTAGAGGTGTCGCCTTAAAAATTGAAGAAGATGGAAGAATGTTTCCAACCTCAAATACGTCACAAACAATTGTAGATTGTTTTTTAAATGAAGCTAAAAAGCATCATGTTGAAGTATTATTTAGTGAATCTGTAAAAAATATAGAACATGTAAGTGGTGGTTGGAATATCAAAACAAATCAAAATGATTTTTCGAGTGAAAAGCTTGTAGTTGCTACAGGGAGTAATAACAAAATATGGAATCTTCTTGAAGACTTAGGGCATACAATTGCTCAACCTGTTCCGTCACTATTTACATTCAACATCAATGATAAACGCATAAAAACAATTCCCGGGGTTGTAGCTAAAAATGTTAATGTAAAAGTTATAGGTACTAATTTGGAATCGGAAGGACCATTGCTTATAACACATGTTGGTATGAGTGCGCCTGCAATTTTAAAACTTTCTGCTTTTGGAGCATTAGAATTAGCGAAATGTAATTATAAATTCGATATAGAAATTAATTTTATTAGAATATCTTTTGAAGAGTGTTTAGATGCTTTAAAAGAATTAAAACACCATTTAAGAAAGAAAACCATTTTCAAGTTTTCATCTTTCGATTTACCAAAACGCCTATGGCAGCAATTAGTTTTAGCTTCAAATATCACCGAAACTCTAACCTGGTCTGATGTTAATAGAAAACAACTTGAAGCTTTAACAAATCAATTAACCAAAGCTATTTTTAAAGTAGAAGGTAAAAGCACCTTTAAAGAGGAATTTGTAACTGCAGGAGGAGTTAATCTAAAAGAGGTCAACTTTAAAACCTTTGAAAGTAAGTTGCATAAAAATCTATATTTTGCTGGCGAAGTTTTGAATGTAGATGCAATAACTGGAGGTTTTAATTTTCAGAATGCCTGGACTAGTGCTTATATTGTAGCTAAATCAATTTCAGGATAGTGAAAACTTATATCGCATTATTAAAAGGAATTAATGTAGGCGGACATAAAAAAGTCCCAATGGCAGGTTTACGAGAATTACTAACAAAATCTGGATTAGAACATGTGCAAACCTATATACAAAGTGGCAATATTATTTTTCAATCTATTGAGAACAATAAACAAATTCTAGCATTAAAAATCCATGAATCCATAAAAGATAAGTTTGGTTTTGAAGTACCAGTTTTAGTAAAATCAAATTCAGAATTGCAACAAATTTTTGATGATTGCCCATTTGTTGATGAGAAGAAACAAAATAGTTATTTTACCTTGTTATATAAAATACCAAATAAAGAATTGGTTAATATAGCATCAGAAAAAGTATATGAAGGAGAAGAATATTATATAATTAATGATTGCATTTATTTTTACTGCGCAAAAGGTTATGGTCGTGCTAAATTTAATATGAATTTATTTGAACGAAAACTTGAAACAACTGGAACAGCCAGAAATTACAATACTATGTTAAAGTTATTATCTTTGTCGGTGTAAAATATAATATGACAGAACAAGATTTTATATTAAAAGCCTATTCTAAAAATTTTTCTGAAGGGAGTTTCACTTGGTCTTCACCAAGTAATATTGCCTTGGTAAAATACTGGGGAAAAAAGAAGGATCAAATTCCTGAAAATCCATCAATCAGTTTTACTTTAGATGTTTGTAAAACAACAACAACCTTAAGTTTTTCAAAAAAGGAATCAAACGATTTATTCTCTTTTGAAGTGTTTTTAGATGGTGAAAGGAAAGACGATTTTAAACCAAAAATAGAAACATTTTTTAAACGTGTAGAAGCATATTTACCATTTTTAAAAGATTATCACTTTAAAATTGAAACATCAAATTCATTTCCACATAGTTCGGGTATAGCATCATCTGCGTCAGGAATGAGTGCTCTAACTTTGTGTTTAATGAGTGTTGAAAAACAACTTACAATTGAGAATGTCACCTTGAGCCAAGTAGAAAGGTCTTTAAGTGAAGGTTATTTCAATCAAAAAGCATCATTTATAGCACGATTAGGTTCAGGAAGCGCAAGTAGAAGTATTGAAGGCGATTTAATAGTTTGGGGAAAGCATGAAGAAATTAATGGTAGTAGCGATTTGTTTGGTGTGAAATATCCTTTTGAAGTTCATGAAAATTTTAAAAATTACCGTGATACTATATTGTTAGTTGATAAAGGTGAAAAGCAAGTAAGCAGTACGGTTGGACACAATTTGATGCATAATCATCCATTTTCAAAAGAACGTTTTAGACAAGCTCATAAAAACCTTTCAAGTCTAATCAACATATTGAAAAAAGGTGATTTAAAATCATTTATTGAGGTTGTAGAAAGCGAAGCATTGACTTTACATGCAATGATGATGACGAGCCTGCCTTATTTCATTTTAATGAAACCAAACACGCTTGAAGTCATTAATAAAATATGGAAATTTAGACAAGACACAGGTTTGAATGTTTGTTTTACTCTTGATGCAGGAGCTAATATACATGTTTTGTATCCAGAAATTGAAGCCGATCAAATAGATAAATTCATTAAGAACGAGTTAGTTACATATTGTCAAAGCGGACATTATATTTGTGACAGAATTGGTTTTGGAGCGAAACAATTGTAACTTTGTAATACCAAATTACTATTAAAAATGAAAGGACCTCTTTTCTATTCAAAAATATTACTCTTTGGAGAGTACGGAATTATCAAAGATTCTAAAGGATTATCTATTCCTTATAATTTCTATAATGGTGCTTTAAAGATGGATGGAAATCTGTCAGAAGAGGCGATTAAGTCTAATGAAAGCTTAAAAAAATTCGTTACTTATATTGAAGATATTGATGATAGCTTGGTTGTTTTTGATATCACTTTACTCCAGAAACACGTTAATAAGGGCATGTATTTTGATTCTTCAATTCCGCAAGGTTATGGCGTTGGAAGCTCTGGTGCTTTAGTCGCTGCAGTTTACGATAAATACGCTCAAAATAAAATTACAGTACTAGAAAATTTAACACGAGAAAAGCTATTAAAACTAAAAGCGATTTTTTCTGAAATGGAATCTTTTTTCCATGGTAAATCTTCTGGTTTAGATCCTTTAAATAGTTATTTAAGTCTTCCAATTTTAATAAATTCAAAAGATAATATTGAAGCAACAGGCATTCCTTCACAACAAAATTCTGGTAAAGGTGCAGTGTTTTTATTAGATTCTGGGATTACAGGAGAAACCGCTCCAATGGTACGGATTTTTATGGAAAACATGAAGCAGGAAGGTTTTAGGAGCATGCTTAAAAATCAATTTATTAAACATACAGATGCTTGTGTGGACGATTTCTTAAATGGCGATTTAAAATCATTATTTAGTAATACAAAGCAACTATCTAAAGTGGTGTTAAATCATTTTAAGCCAATGATACCAAAGCAATTTCATGAACTTTGGAAAAAAGGTATTGAAACTAATGAGTATTACTTAAAGCTTTGTGGCTCAGGTGGTGGTGGTTATATTCTAGGTTTTACCGAAGATATTGATATTGCACAAAAATCACTTTCAGATTATAAACTAGAAGTGGTTTATAACTTTTGATGGTAATGCCATTCTGGGTACAGTCGAAGAATCTCTTATAATTTTTTATGCTTTCTAGAAAACAAAAACATATTTTGCTAAAATTCTTTAGCATGTTTTCTGTTGTACGTGGTTATAATATATTAATTATAGTCATTGCTCAATATTTAGCATCAGTTTATATTTTGGCAAATAATAAATCTGTAAGGGAAGTAGTTTCCGATTTAAATTTACTAATGCTGGTTTTATCTTCAGCTGCTGCAATAGCAGGAGGTTATATAATTAATAATTTTTATGATTCAGAAAAGGATTTAATCAATCGCCCTCAGAAAACAATGCTTGATAGATTGGTGAGTCAAAACACCAAATTATCGTTTTATTTCGTACTGAATTTTGTGTCTGTTATTTTAGCAAGCTATGTGTCTTTTAGAGCTGTTATTTTCTTTTCTGTTTATATTTTTGGAATATGGTTTTATTCACATAAATTAAAGAAGTTGCCATTTGTTGGTAATCTGACTTCAGCCATTCTTACTATTACACCATTTTTCGCAATATTTATTTATTACAAGAATTTTGAGCATGTTATTTTTGTGCATGCAATGTTTCTGTTTTTAATTATTTCTATGCGAGAACTTATTAAAGATTTAGAAAACATTAAAGGTGATTTAGTGCAAAAATATCAAACTATCCCAATTATCTATGGGGAGAATGCATCGAAAGCAATGCTCACTATTCTTTGTATTTTAACATTATTGCCTGCTATTTTACTTGTTAATAAATATCAAGTAGGAAACATGAGTTATTACTTTTATTTAAGTGTATTATTACTTGTTGTTTTTCAAATTCTACTTTGGAGATCTCATACAAAATCACAATATTTAATTCTTCATAATATCTTAAAAATTGTTATTGTAGCTGGTGTTTTAAGCATTCCATTAATTGATGTGTCATTGATTCTTAATAAAATTACATTAATTAGTTAGCTAGTTAATTATCATATATCTTTGCAAAAATTTTAATAATGAGCAAGCAGCAGAGAAATAAAGGGAAACTGAAATTTTCCGAAAAAGATAAAGGTAAAAGAAAAAGCTCAAGCAATGCTAGAGTACACACTCCTGTTAAAAAGAAACCACAACAAAAATCAACTGCTAATTCAGATGAAATTAGATTAAATAAATACATTGCTAATTCAGGAATTTGCTCACGTCGTGAAGCAGATGAACACATTGCTATTGGTTTAGTGACAGTTAATAGTAAAGTAGTAACCGAAATGGGTTACAAAGTTAAGTTTGAAGATGAGGTACGATATGATGGAGCCAGAATTAGTCCAGAAAAAAAGGCCTATGTCTTACTTAATAAACCCAAAGGATTTGCCACAACCACAAGTGAAGGCAAAGGTCGGACAGTAATGGATTTAGTTGCTAATGCAACATCTTCTAGAATTAGACCAATTGGTAGGCTTGGAAGAAACTCTACAGGGTTATTGTTGTTTACTAATGATGATAAAATACATACTAAATTCACCAATTCTAAAAATGGTGTAGCACGTTTATTTCAAGTCGAGTTAGATAAGAATTTGAAATTTGAAGATCTTAAAAGTATTAGAGAAGGCTTAAAAATTGAAGGTAAAAAAATCACCGTTGAGGAAATAAGTTATATACAAGGTGTTAGTAAAAATCAAGTTGGACTTAAAATTAAGAACACAGGAAACACTGTTATTCGTTCTATTTTTGAGCATTTAAAATACGATCTTATTAAAATTGATTGTGTAGCGATTGCACATCTTACAAAAAAGGATATTCCTCGTGGCCATTGGAAACACCTAACCGAGCTTGAGATTAGTAATTTGAAGATGCTCTAGTCCCAAACTTGATTTGGAATCTTTTGTTTAAACTTTAATTATGTTGTGTCACGTTTAGCGTAGTCGAAAACGTTTTTTTTAAAAAAACTTCCCAAACAAATACGCTATAAACTACCAAATATTCAAAACCTATAATCCAGAGATTTTCAGATTTATCTGCTTTATCAATATTGATATAAGCCAAATAACTCAAAATAATTACAAAACTCCACACCAAAGGGAATTTGTATTTCGTGAATACAGATAAGATTAAAAGAGTTGCTAAATACCAAGGATGTACAGTTGTAGTTGTAAAATAATAAAACGATAAAACCAATAGCATTGCAGTAACCAATTCAATCATTGTTTTATTCTTCCTGAAAAAAGTGATAACTAGTACAAAAAGTACAACAATAATTGAAATAATCTTCCCAATAATAGCAATCTCGTTATAGCCTCTAAATAAGTAACCAATCTCTCGAGCTATGTAATATAAACTGGCATTAAACTCAAAATTTTGAAACCAAAGCGCCACAGTTTGGGTATAGTTATTTATAAATTCTTGTGAATAGAAAGGCAGAAATAATAGTATAGTGATAATACCAACAATACAATAAAAGCCAATACTTTTTTTCCAACCTAATTTTTGAAATAACAAAGGCAAAAACATGAGTGGAATTAACTTCACTGAAATAGAACAAGCTAACACAAAAGCAGCAAATTTCCATTTTCCAGAATGCAAAAAATATAAACTCCATACTAAAAAGAAAATCATGACACCTTCAAAATGTAAGTTTCCAGTAAGTTCGATTATAATGAACGGATTTAAGATATACCAAAATATATTATAAGTAGGAAGTTTTAATCTTTCTAACAGCTTTTTACCAAAGTAGAGTGTTCCGAAATCGGCGGCTATAATTAGTAACCGCATAACCATTGCAGAGCCCAAAATACTTTTTCCAGCAAATAATCCGGCAATTACAAAACAAAGTTGATTAATAGGAGGATAATTGGTATAATGACTTGCATTGAGTTTTCCCATTCCAGCAAATAATTCATGTGCTTGAGCAACTGGAAATTCACCGTTGGAGATAAACGACTCTACGGTAAATAAATAAGGATTTACACCTTCAAGAATCAAACGTCCATCCCAAATAAAACGGTAAAAATCTTGAGATAGATTAGGAATAGCTAGGAAGAAAACTACTCGAAACAAGAACGCAATAAATACTAAAAACTTAAAATTCCTTTTATTAATTTGGATGAGCTTGTAAAACAAAAAGCATAAGGCAACATATAAACCTATCAGTTTTGTGTAGTCATTTCTTACTAAATCATATGCAAAAGAAACATAAAACAAAACACTTACTAGTGCTAATAAAATAGAAGTTTTGTTGAGTTTAAAGAATGAAAAATTTAATAACATAACTCAAAGATAGTATTATTTGTTTGTCGTATTAATAATATAATTGCTTACTTGATATACAGAATAAAAACAGTTAAATTCGTGAAAATTGTGTTGTTTCAAAAAATTAAATTTAGAATATGAAAACTTGGAAAAAAATTGGTTTGGGTTTATTGTTTATCGTAATAGTTGCATGTATTTGGTTTTATCCTAAATACAAAATGTTAAGTCATGTCATTCACTTATTTGACGAAGATCGTATTGTTAGTAATTTTAGATCTTTTGATGCTGTTTGGCCAGTATCTATTTTAAAAGCATCGTCTCAAGTTTATAAATATCCTAAAGGAAACAAATTAGCATTACCAGAAAATTTTAATTTTAAAGAAACCACCTATACTACAAAAAACTTTTTAAAAGACTCATGGACAACAGGTTTTTTGGTTATTCAGAATGATAGTATTGTTTTTGAAGAGTATTATTTAGGTAATACAGAATTTACTAGAAACATTTCATGGTCTATGGCAAAATCGTTTATATCGTCTTTAATTGGCATTGCTATAGAAGAAGGTCATATTAAAAATATTAATCAAAATGTAGAAGAATATTTGCCAGAATTAAAAGGCTCTGCTTATGAAGGTGTCAGAATTAAAGATGTTTTGCAAATGTCTACAGGAGTTGGGTTTAATGAAGATTATGGCGATTTTAATAGTGATATTAATCGTTGGGGAAGAGGCTTTGCTTTAGGCAAATCTCAAAATGAATTTGCTGCAACTTTAGATCGCGAATTAGAACCAGGAACTGTTAATCATTATGTGAGTATTAACACTCACGTTTTAGGAATGCTAATTACAAAAGCCACTGGACAAACCATTACAGATTATATGCAAGAAAAGTTATACGAACCTTTAGGAATGGAATATGATGGTTATTGGTTACTTGATGGAGAAAATATGGAAATGGCACTTGGCGGATTAAATTTAACCTTAAGAGATTATGCAAAAATAGGATCGGTATATCTTAAAAACGGCTTGTTTAGAGGGCAACAAATTGTGCCAGAAAAATGGGTTCATAATTCTGTAACTCCTGAAGGTTCTCACGTTCAACCAACGGAAATGTTTGGCTATGGTTACCAATGGTGGATTCCAAAAAGTGAAGTCGGCGAATTTATGGCAATTGGAATTTATAATCAAAATATTTATATCAATCCAACGACAAATACAGTTATTGTAAAATTATCTGCAAACCCAAAGTTTAATGATAAAACCTATATACCTAGTAGCAATTATGCAGCATTAGAAATGTATCGTGCTATTGCTGATAAATATAAAGTTATACAAGAAGAAAAAGTGTTTGAGTTGATTGAGTAGAATACGTTTTAAACTTTAGCGCTTATCGACTTTAAAAACACATAACCAAAGCCAACAAAAAGCATAAGGTGAAATGGGAACAATCCAAAGTCGCCTCCTTGGTCGCCAACTATAAAGGCACTATACATACCAAAGGCAAAGTAGAGTACCAATAAGCCTTCAATAATAACATTAAGCGATAGTTTTTTACGAAGATATTTGTTGCCTTTCCATGAATCTGTAATATTATTAATATTAAATTTTGGCGTACGTATAAAATCACTTTGTTTACCAAAATGCCCTTCAATAACAGCTATAGAATTATGTAACGAAAAACCCATGGCAATTGAGAAAAACGTCAAGAACATACCAATATAGCTTACGAATTTTTTTATGCCTCCGCCATACATTTGTTTGTACATAAACCAATAGCAGATAAAGAAAATAAGAGTACTTATTACAAAGAAACTCATCACATTGAAATAGAATTTTAAATGTGCGTATTCGTTTTTTATATATAACATTGGGATACTTAATACAGCTACAATTAGGATGCTTAAAAACATGGTGCTATTTAATAAATGCAATAAACCATGAACTTTAGTTTTGATAGAGATATTTCTGTTTTTCAAAACCTTCCACATCATTTTCCTAAAGTTTTCAGCACCACCTTTATTCCATCTAAATTGCTGTGTGCGAGCAGCACTAATCACTACCGGAAGTTCGGCTGGGGTTTCAACATCAACAAGGTATTTAAATTTCCAGTTTTTTAACTGTGCTCTATAGCTTAAGTCTAAATCTTCGGTTAAGGTGTCACCTTGCCAATTTCCTGCATCTACAATGCACTCTTTTCGCCAAACACCAGCTGTACCATTAAAATTGATAAAGTGCCCTTTACTGTTTCGTCCTACCTGTTCTAAAGTAAAATGAGCATCGAGCGCAAATGCCTGTATTTTGGTAAGGATAGAATAATTGCGATTTATATGTCCCCAACGTGTTTGTACGACACCAATCTCATAATCTTTAAAATATGGAATAGTTGATTTTAACCAATCTTTTTGAGGTAGGAAATCGGCATCAAAAATGGCAATAAATTCACCTTTCGCAATCTTTAAGCCTTCCTTTAAAGCTCCAGCTTTAAAATTTACTCGATTGTCCCTTAATACATGCTGAATATCTAAACCTGTTTGTTGTAATTCGGCAATATGTTTTTTTGTGTACTCAAACGATTCATCTGTAGAGTCGTCTAAAACTTGAATCTCTAATTTGTGTTTTGGGTAATCAATTTTTGCAATATTATCCAACAAACGTTCCATAACATATAACTCGTTATATACAGGAAGCTGAATAGTTACATAAGGAACTTCATCTGGATTTTCAAGGTTGTATTTTGGAGATATATCTTCTTTGTTTTTTGAGCTTAAATAATTAAAAAGCAAATTCAATTGAGCCAAAGCATACATAAAAATAAGTATGAGTGCTATTGAATAAACAACTATAATGGTAGTTTCTAATATCATTATTTAAAACTGTATTTAAAAATCCAACCTAAAATTTTTATGCCTGCAAATATACTACCTTTTACAGTTCCTGAAACTTTTGAAACCCCTATTCGGTTTCTATAGTTAACAGGAATTTCAACATAGGTTAGTTTTTTTTTTATGGCTTTTAACTGCATCTCTACAGTCCAGCCGTAAGTTTTATCTTCCATATTAAGAGCTAATAGCTTATCATATTTTATAGCTCTAAAAGGCCCTAAATCGGTAAATTTTGCTCCAAACATTAATTTCATTAAAAAGGTAGCTAACCAGTTTCCAAATATTTGTTGAGGTGTCATAGAACCATGTTCACGTAGTCGTTTTACGCGTGCGCCAATTACAAAATCGATATTATTATTTATAATTGGTTCTACAAGTTTTGTAAGTTCTTCAGGATAATCGCTATAATCACCATCTAAAAAAACAACAATGTCTGGCTTTGTTTCTAGACTTGCAATATGAGTCATTCCTTTTAAACAGGCATAACCATAACCTTTTTGGTTTTCTGTTAAGACTGTTGCTCCTGCGTTTTTTGCATTAATTTCGGTATTATCTGTAGAGTTATTGCTAACCACGATAACCTCTTCAATACTATCAGGAATATCGTTTATAACATGAGCAATTGAACCTTGTTCATTAAATGCAGGAATGATAATTTTAATTATTGCCATTAATATCTTTTAATTTATTTTCTTTTTTAAAGGATTTTAGATCTGTCCATTCTTTAATTTTTTGCCCAGCTTTATATTTTTCAGCTTTTATTATTTTTTTGTTTTCATAAAGAAAGCAATAACCATTTATTTGATTGTCTTTAAATTGAGATTTACGGATTAATATTTCTGATTTGTTATAAAACAACCACCAATCATTTTTTTTTCCATTAGTATAATGACCTTCACTTACCTTGTTCCCATTTTTGCGATAGAAATACCAATACTTATCTTCTTCGTTTAGAGAAAAGCGACCTTCTTTTTGGAGGGTTCCATTTTCGTGATAAAATTTCCAATAATCTACCTTATGATTGTCTTTTACCCAACCTTCTTCTTTTAGATTGCCATTATCATAATAAGTTTTCTGATATGTTTTTTGGGCATTAATGAGAGTACTAATACATATAGCAATACTTAAGACTGTTAACTGAATACTGTTCACTAATTTTTATTTACCAATTCCATTAAATCTACATCATTGCCTAATAAAATTTCATTAGAATTTATACGTCCTTTCATTGAGTCGTTTTCTAATTTTAAAACACCTCTTGGGCAAACAGCAGAACAAACACCACAACCAACACAGCTGGAACGTACAATGTTTTCACCTTTTTGGGCATAAGATCGAACATCTATTCCCATTTCGCAATAAGTAGAACAGTTCCCACAAGAAATACATTGCCCACCATTAGTCGTAATCCTAAATTTTGAAAACATACGTTGTTGAAAACCTAAAATTGCTGCCATAGGACAACCAAAACGACACCAAACTCTATTTCCTAGTATTGGATAAAACCCTGTGCCTACAACTCCTGAAAATATAGCTCCAATCATAAAACCATATGATGAACGCAATGTTTTAGCTTCAAATAAAAACAGGTTTGAGTCACCGTTAAAGTAATGCATGCCAAAAAGAACCATTATAATTACAAAATAACCAATTGCACCATAACGAGCATCTTTACCAAGCTCGTTACGTTTAAAGATCATAACTACTGTAAAAACCAATGTTAAAAGCCCTCCAACTAAAGCTAAAAATAGATCTTTCGTGAGCCAGTATTTATTTGGATCATAACCTAAATACGTGTAAATAACAGCAGTTGTCATTAGCACAACAAATACTAAAACGGTATGTACTAACCAACGTTCTAATTTCCATGAAGATAATTTTTTGGATGACAGTTGTCTAAAAGAATCTCCTGCAGTTTCGGCTAATCCACCACAACCACAAACCCAAGAACAATACCAACGTTTTCCATATTTATAAGTTAAAAAAGGAGAAATAACAAAGATTGAAACCACACCAAAAATCAATAAAGCCATACCAATATTTCCAGCATTAATAAAGTCATCAATGCGATATTGTTCGAAATTATAATAGTTTAATGGCCACATATTTTTTAAATCGTAGTAAGGCAGTTTAAACGTATCTGAATTTAATCTTGCCATAAATTCTGGAATTAAAAACGCAAAACCTAACTGAAAAAACATCACTGAAAATGTACGTAATTGCTGGTATTTGTTATGACGGTATTTTAAAATAAATTTATAGCCAAAGACCAAAATAGCAACAGTATATAATGAGCCATAGACAAACCATTGACTTGCTGGATTACCACTTAACAATTTACTTAGAGGGTCGAATAAAGATACCAAACCAGTATTTGAAGCACCATCTACGCCAAGACCTAACAGGTATGGATAAAAATATAATACGATGTAAAATAAGGTTAATACAACACCAGTAATCCAACCTAAAATGCCACGAGATGAAATGGACTTAAACCAAACACCATCGTTTTTAATGCCTTCTAATTTTGTTAAGTAAGCATCGTTAGCAAATAGAATGGTTCCAACAGAAATAAGTACTAATGCAGAAATTAGCATCAATTCTTGGTTTGGAAAATTAATATTTGCTAGTGCTAACACTAGTATAAAAAGGCCGGCAACTCCAAGAGCAACTGCAATTTTTTGTTTTGATGTAAGACCAATAGCATCAGGTTTTGCCAAGGACATACTATGATTTGTTTGACTGCTCATCTTAATTACGCTATTTGGAGTTGATTATTAAAAGCTGATAAAATTTCTGTTTCATATTGTTTGTAGAATTCTGGATCAAAATTAGCTTCAGATAGATGATTCATTACATAATCTACATGGCGTTTTTCGGTAAGCCACTTGTCAAAAACTTCGTGACGCATTCTTATACCAAAAGTATTTATACCAACAAACGCATTTGTAATTGTATTATATTCTACAGTAATACATTTTGTATCATCTTTGTGTTTCCAATGAAAATGAGCATTATTTTCTTTCGGATTGGCAAAAACCCAACCATAGGTCTGATATTCGATATCTAAAAATTTAGCTGAATTAAACCAATGACCTGGTTTGTATTCTATCCTATTACCACAAATAGTTTGAGCAACTGTTTCTCCCATCATTCGACCAGTATACCAAACAGCTTCAATGGGTCTCCGTTGACCAATAGGTTCATTTTGTTCAGCACAATCACCAATTGCATAAACATCAGGAATATTAGTTTCTAAAAAACGATTGACTTTCACGCCACGCCCTATTTCAATACTTCGACTAGGTTCAGTAAAAGTTTCAGAATTTTTTATAAAATCTATATTTGGTGAAACACCAGCTGTTAATCCAACCACATCACAATCAATCACTTCTCCAGTTTCAGCAATCACGACTCCTTTAGCTTTTCCGTTTTCATCTTCAAGAATTTCTTTTAAATTTACACCTAAACGTAAATCGATATGATGATTTTTAATATGTCTATTAATCATTTGGCTTTCGCCTTTAGGTAAAACTGCACCCCAAAAACTATTTTCTCGTACTAAAAAAGTAACAGGAATGTTACGAGAATTTAACATTTCGGCAAGTTCAATACCAATAAGTCCACCACCAACAATTACAGCACGCCTACAGGCTTTATTATTAGGAGCATGTTTTTCTAATTTATCTAAATCTTGCTTATGGTACATTCCCATAACACCATTTAAATCTTGTCCTGGCCAACCAAATTTATTGGGTTTACTTCCCGTAGCAATTACTAATTTATCATATTGTAAAGTGCCTCCATCTGCGAAATGAAGTATTTTAGATTTAGTTTTTATATTTTCTACATAACCTTTTTTTAAGTTAATTCTGTTTTTCTCCCAAAACCAATTTTCATAAGGTTGCGTGTGTTCAAATTTCAGATGCCCCATATACACATACATTAATGCAGTTCTTGAGAAAAAGTAATCTGTTTCGGCAGAAACAATAGTAATTTTTTTATCAGAAAGTTTTCGAATATGTCTAGCAGCTGTAACTCCAGAAATGCCGTTTCCTATAATAACAATGTGCTCCATTTAATTTTGATAGTTATTGAATAATATGTCGAGACTAAAGATAATAACTTAATAGAAAGCAAAGAAAATAATTTAAAAACAGACTAAATGTAAGTTACCTAACATTATATTCGACAAAAGTACCATTACTTTACAGTATTAAAATTTTATCGATGAGAAAACATATAATTATAATATTGGTTTTATTAGCTTCAGAAGGTTATTCTCAAAATCTGAATGTTTTTTTTACAAAAGCAGATGCCTTTTTTAAAGAAAATGTCGCAAATGGCAAAGTTGCCTATTCAAAAATTAATTCTCAACAGAATGACCTAAATGAATTATTAACTTTGGCTGATGGGGTTGCTGTTTCTGAAAAAGAAACAAATCAATACCAAGCATTTTGGATTAATGCTTATAACCTATCTGTTATTAAAGGAATTATAGATAATTACCCAACAAAATCACCTTTAGATAATCCTGGTTTTTTTGATAAAACCAAATATAGTTTAGGAGGGAAATCGATTACTCTAAACGATATTGAGCATAATCTATTAAGAGCGAAATTTAAAGATGCGCGTTTTCATTTTGTATTGGTTTGTGGTGCCATCGGTTGCCCTCCTTTAATTAATAGAGTCTACCTTCCAGAGACGTTAGATATGCAGTTAGAAACTCAAACTAAGATTGCGTTAAACGGAAGTTTCTTAAAAGTAAATGCCAAAAAGAAACGTGTAGAAGCTTCAGAAATAATGAAATGGTATAAAGAAGATTTTACTATGAATGGAGAAAAAGAAATTGACTTTATAAATAAATATAGAGTTAAAAAAATCCCTCAAAATTATAAGTTAAACTACTTTACATATAACTGGAATTTAAATGAGCAATGAATTTTATTCCTGTGAGAAAGGAACCCTTTTTAATATTAACTAAATAATGAAAAACGAATTTTCAATGAAAAAAATAATAGTATTAATAGTATTAGTGATCATGCCTTTTTCAGGATTTGCACAAGAAGATGACACCGAAGATCAGAAAAGTGTTATTCAAGAATACACACCATCAAAATTATTAAAGAAGGGTCAATGGGACATAAAATTTTTTAATAGCCTCTATACACAAACCAAGATTACAGATCAAGGTAGTAGTTCGTTTAAAATACCAAGACAATCATTTTTCACAAATACTACAGAAATTTATACAGGAGTTAGTGAGAACGCTAGAGTAAATATTGGACTTATTTTTCAAATACGCTCAAATACATTTGGCGGAGCAGGAGCATTTGACGTGTTTAAATTTGAAGATAACGATGTGGATGCACGCAGCGGTTTTACAACAATTGCACCATCGATTAGAGTACAGCCCTTTAAGAGTATATCTAATTTTTCTTTTACTAGTTCTATATACTTTCCAATTTTTGAAGATAAAGCCAACGCACCATATTTAGACAAGCGTAGTGTGTTTTGGGAAACCAAATTCTTTTATGATAAAACTTTTGAAGGAGGCGATTGGCAACTTTTTTATGAGGTAGATTTAGGGTTCAATTTTGGTGAAGAAAGCTCTGATGCAGATGCAGATTCTAATGTAAGCGAGCGTTTTGCAAATAATAGTTTATTCTTGCCTTTAGGCGTGTTTTTAAGCTATTTCCCGTCATCAAAAAGCACAATATTTGTGAATGCAAAACAGGCGTTTTTAATAGATTTAGGAAACGATTTTGCGCAAAATTCTACCTCTTTAGGTTTTGGCGGAAAATATCAACTCACGGATGTTTTAAATTTAGAAGCATCTTTTGATAAGTTTATTAGAGGTCATAATTTTCAAGGACTCGGGCAAACATTTAGTATAGGATTAAGAGCTTTGTTTTAGAATAAATAGTAAATTAGGAATTTAAATTACTTAATGAAACATTTTAAGCTTCTAATGATTGTTTTACTAGTCTCCATTAAGTATTCCATTGGACAATCACAAAAGATTAATGGTATCAGTTTTGTTGCTTCACCTAAAGCAATTAATGAAGCCCATGTTAACCCAGTTTTAAGCATAAATGCAAATTACGCTGCAATTATGCCTTTTGGCTTTATTAAAGAATTAGAACATCCAGAAATTATTCATAATACCAATAGACAATGGTTTGGTGAAACAAGAGCAGGAGCAAAGCAGTACATTGAAGAACTTAAAAAAAAGCATATTAAAATAATGATGAAGCCACAAATTTGGGTTTGGCGAGGTGAATTTACTGGTTATATAAAAATGACTTCCGAAGAGAACTGGAGACTACTTGAAGAATCTTATTCTAGTTTTATTTTAGATTATGCACAATTAGCAGAAGAAACTGCTGCTGAAATCTTTTGCATTGGTACAGAACTTGAAAAATTTGTGGTAAACAGACCAAAATATTGGGCTAATTTAATTATTGAAATAAAGAAAATTTATAAAGGTAAACTCACTTATGCTGCCAATTGGGACGAATTTAAACGCACGCCTTTTTGGAGTGAATTAGATTATATTGGTGTCGATGCTTATTTTCCAGTAAGTGATGCAAAAACCCCAACCGTTAAATTATGTGTAGAAGGTTGGCAACAACATAAAAAAGTAATAAAAGAATTATCTAAAGAGTATAAAAAACCAGTTCTTTTTACCGAATTTGGTTATAGAAGTGTAGACTATACAGGAAAAGAACCATGGAAAAGCGACCATACTCTTAAGTCATTAAATTTTGAAGGACAAAACAATGCTACCCATGCACTCTTTGATACGTTTTGGCATGAAGAATGGTTTTCCGGAGGTTTTATTTGGAAATGGTTTCATGATTATGAGAATGTAGGTGGAGAGAAAGATAATCAGTTTACGCCACAAAATAAACCTGTTGAATCCATTATAAAAAATCAGTTTGCAACCCATAAATGAGATTGCTTAAATACATGTTTGGTTTTTTAATATTTGTATCCTGTACTACTAATGATAATGTAGTTATAGATACAAGTTTAGAAACATATGTATTAAACAAAACTATTGAAACTGGTGCAGTTATAGCCTGTGCAGGAAGTGATATTGAAGCTACAAACGTATTGGTGTTTTATTATCCTGAATTTGGTGCGTCAAATATAAGACTATACGAAACTCTTGATTTTGAAGCTGATAATAGTGATTATTCAAATTACTTTAGAGTTGAAACAGAATCTATCCCTTTTTTTAATGGTTATCTCGGTAAAATTGTGAGAGATGTCACAATAGAAAAATGGATTGTAATTACTTTTGAATTAAATGGAGAAATTAAAATATCAAATCCAATAAGAACAAAGCAAATTGTGAAACCAACAGTTTGGTCTGAATATGTAATAATAAATCAAGAAACTACTACAATGCCTAAATTTATGTGGGAAAATAATGCTTTTGGCGATAATGCTATTTATTTTCAGGTAGTTTCAGACTCGCAGGATAATTTGTTGTCAGGAACTTATACTTTCGAAAATCAATTCCAATATTATAACGCCTCGAATGTGGTTTTAAATATAAATACTGAATCTCCACCAAACCTTATATTAGATTCTTTTTATAATTTCACCTTAATGGATGTAAGTGAAGATAATTGGGTAAATACTATCATTCAAAAAACCTTTGAAGCACAATGAAAAGGTTACTTACATTTTTATTTCTTTTCTCATTATTTGGTCAAATACTATTAGCTCAAGAACAAATAGTTGCCGATTTTAAAATACAAGGCAACAAAAAACTAAAAACGTCTTTCGTTAAAAAAATATCTTCAGTAAGTTCTGGAGTTATTTTAGATTCTTTAATGCTAGATAAAGATATTAAACGGCTAAAACGATTGCCATCAGTTGCACATGCTTATTATCAAGTATTTTATTCGTACGATAATCATTTCAATGTATTTTATAATATAGAAGAGAATTTTACGATTATACCTTCGGCAAATATTTACACAACTAATGCTGGAGAATTCGCTTATCGCTTCGGTTTGTATGAATATAATTTATTGGGACATAATATGGCTTTTGGTGGTTTTTTTCAAAAGGATGTTTATAATTCTTATGGCATAAATTTTAGAGCTCCTTATTTATTTTCTAGAGATTTTGGCCTTGCTGTTAATCATCAAAATTTAACAACTTTAGAACCTGTTTTTATTAATAACGCAACATCAAATTATAAGTATAATAATAAGTCTTTTGAGTTTTTGGGTTTATACGAGCTAAACTTTAATAATCGATTTGAGGCAGGTATAAATTATTTTACCGAAGATTACGAATATAAAGAAGGTGCAACAGACCCTGAAGTGCCACAAGATTTAAGGGTAAAAAAACTACTTTACAAACTTATATACGAATACAATGATTTGGATTATTACTATCAATATGTTTCAGGTTTTAAAAGCATGCTTAATTTTCAGTATGTTACTTCTACAAGTGGTGAATTGCCAGAATTTTTAATTGCCTGGAATGATTTCTTCTACTTTAAGCGATTAGGAGATAAAGGCAATTGGGCAAGTCGTTTACGTTTAGGTTTATCTACTAATAGTTATTCTCCTTTTGCGCCATTCTCGGTAGATAATAACGTAAATATTAGAGGCGTTGGAAACACCATAGACCGTGGTACAGGATCCATTGTGTTAAATACAGAATATAGGCATACACTTTGCGAAAAAGATTGGTTTGTTTTACAAGGAAATACGTTTATTGATGCTGGAAGCTGGCGAAACCCAGGAGGCGAATTAGGTGATTTTAGTGATTCTCAAAATATTAGAATATATCCTGGTGTAGGATTAAGATTTATTCATAAAAGCATCTTTAATGCTATTTTTAGAATCGATTATGGAATTGGGATTACTAAAGATGCAACTAGTGGTTTAGTTCTTGGGATTGGTCAGTATTTTTAAGTAATATATTTCTTATAATAAATATGGAGTTCGTTCGCCGAAGCACCAAACATTTTTTTCACATAAATAGTCCAAAAGTGATATTGCAATTTCCAAACACCATGTTCTTCATAACGACGTGCAGACGTTTTAAGCTTTTTGTTAATGACTACAAATTCATTTCGTTTATAGAGTTCATTTATTAAAATGTTATCTTCATAGATAATATAATTGTTATCGAAACCTCCAATATCATCAAATAGTTCTTTTGTTATAAATTGGCTTTGATCTCCTCCTCGACAAGCTCGCCAACGAAATTGGGTTAACCATCCTGCTAGTTGGAGCCATAAATGAGTATTTTCAAATTGCATCCTAAAACAACCAGCTAAATTTCCTTTTTCAACCTCATTAACGATTAACTGGTCGAAATTTTTAGGAGGAAAGGAGTCTGCATGTAAAAAATAAAGGATATTGCCTCTTGCTTGTTTTGCACCAAGATTCATTTGTTTGGCACGACCTTTTGACGAAGTTATTAATTTTATTAAATGACCTTGCAATCTTGAACTTGATTCAAAGCCTTTTTCTTTTTTACAAAATGTTTGAATTATTTCTTTAGAATTATCTGAGCTTCCTCCGTCGATTACAATAATTTCTAAACTATTTTTTTTTGAAATATTATCAATAAGGTATTGGAGTAATTTACCAATAGTTTTAGCTTCATTTAAAATAGGAATGATAATAGAAATTTTACTCATTCAAAGACCAATTATAATCTAAATATTTATAATTTTCTTTGTTACTTACCTTTGCAATGGAATATTTATTAATAAAATCGAGAACATTTCCATTGTTCTTAAAATCACTAGAAAACCACTTAAAAATTTTAGAAAGCCTTACATTTCCTTTTTCTATCTTGTTTTCTTTTGAATTGATATATCGTTTAGCTGCATTATTTAGTTGACTGTTTAAAGTCTGAGATAAAAATGCAGTATTTAATAATTTAGGACATGAAACAGAAGCGCAATTTATGGCAAAATGAATTCGAGGTTCGTTCATTTTTCTTAAAATATCATGTTCAATATAATTAAGTGATACTTTTTTTTCGTTGATGTTTACAAATTTTTTATCCCAAGGATCGCTTATGTCTTTAATGCTTTTGGTTGGGTAATTATCGATAATTAGTTTTATGGTAAATGCATTGTAAGCATTAATCCAATAGGCCAATTTTTGGTTTTTTATCCATGTTGAACTTGGTTCTGTTTTGCTAAAAAGACTTAAGTAGTTATTTAATTCTGTTTGGTTTTCTTTAATGGCTTTGTAATTAACATGACCGTTTTTAGTAACATATTTATTTAAAAATACAGACCATGTTGAATGATCAAAATTTAGAATAATCTTAGGTTCAATTATTTCTTCTTTTTCATCTTCTAACACAGCCATTTTAGTTTCAGACACTACTTTTTGAGCAATGCCTTTGGCATTTTCTTTTTTAGTAGATTGGCATGATGTGATAAGAAATGTTGTTAAAAGTAAAAGGAATACTTTTTTCATTTTCTTGATTTAATAGGATACAATTCCTGATTTATAAAGTCGTCTGGAAATTCTTCATCTCCTTCAAAACCTAATTCGATATCTCTTCCGTTATTTGGAATGTAATTTGTTTTAAAAAGATAATCCCAAATACTTAAAGTTAGACCGAAATTTACGCCAAACCTTTCAGGAAGTTTTTTATTATGATGCCAAATATGCATCTTTGGATTGTTGAGTATGTATTTTAAAATACCATAATCCCAACCTAAATTGGCATGATTTAAATGACCAATAAGAATAGCGAAAAAGTACACAATAGCGACATCTTGCGTATTGTAATTACCTATAACAGCTAACGGAATGTGTTGTATTGATTTGTATACTACAGGTTCTATCCAATGATATCTAAATTGTGCAGCAAAGCCCATTTCTTTTACAGAATGATGTACTTTATGGAAATTCCATAAAAAAGGAATACGATGCAATAAGCGATGTGTATTCCATTGAACAAAATCAGAAACTAAAAAGAAAATTAATAAACCTGCCCATTTTGGTAAGTTATTGACATCAAATAACTGAAAACTAGAAACGCTTAAACCAATAAGGTTTAAAAAGTCATTAAAAAGTGCTTCAGCAGTGTTTGAAAGGGCTATAAATACGATGAGATTCAACAAGAAAAAATTGAAAAACATATAAAAAGTGTCTAACCAAAAATCTTTTCTAAAAACTGGTTGGTTTTTTCGCCAAGGGAATTTTATTTCTAATAGCCAAACAATTAAAGATAGGATGATTAATCCATAAAAATAGTTATCCCAATGATATTCAAATAATAAGAGCTGCTTCAGGTAGTTTAAATAACCCGAATATGAATTTAATATGATGTCGATGTATTTTTCCATGACATAAAAATAAGTAAAACAATTAGCAATTATCGTCTAACAACAGCCACCACCATCGTAATGATAAGTAGATTCACTTATAAAGATATCATCTCTATCTAAATTTGCCAAAGCATTGGCTGTTTTATCACAAATAGCTAAAGGTTGATTTTTAAGTAAAATGTGTCCAGCTTTGTCATCGACATAATCATCATCACCAAAATAGATGGCTGCTTTTCCTGTAAAAACACATGGTCCATCACTTGGCATCGGGTCTTTTATAGCAGCTATTTCTATAGATTCTATATAGATTAACTCGTCTGTATCATAATGTTTTGGATCAAGAATTCTGTAGGGTTTTCGTGCTCTAATTTCTATGGTACCAAAACCAGCATCGGTAAGCATTTTTATATAGTCTTTTATAGGTAAACTTCCACTCAAACACAAGGCACGAAGTCTATCATCATTCCTTAAGTTCTCGTTCATTGGTTGCTCACAGGTAGGATCGCTCATTACTAATTTCCCGTTTGGTTTTAAAACACGGTACATTTCGGCAATGGCTTTCTTTAAATCTTCGGTTTTAAATATATTGAATAAGCAATTTTGTGCTGCGACATCAATACTACTATCTGCAACGTTTAGTTGCATTGCATCGCCTTTTACAAGATCAACAAATTCACTTTTAAACCAAGGATTTTGAGCTTCGGCTTCTATAAAATTTTTACGGGAAGCTTCTAACATTTCATCGACTACATCAACACCTATAACGCCTCCTTTTGTGCGATTAAAATATGCAAACTGCAATAATTCCATTCCGCCGCCAACACCAACATATAACATTTTTGGATTGTTCGTTAAATCGCGAGCATGTACAGTGCTACCACAGCCGTAATTCATCTCTTGCATAATGCTAGGAATTTTTAACCCTGGTAATTCCCAAATTGGATTTGTTGTACAGCAAAGTCCAACATCTGGTGTTAGTGCTGCTTCTTTATATAAATTGTTTGTGGCATTTAAGTAACTCATATTTTATGTCTTTTCTCATTGTGAAGAATGCAATGAAGGGATAATTTTTTGATGAGATTCCTTCATTTTGTTCGGAATGACGTTATAATTCTTTTATTAATTTTTTAAATAAAACTATCATTTCTGGTTCTGCTTTACTTGCCATAGCAATAATTTCAGAAATATCAACAGGTTTTAAGTTGTTTGGGTCGCATTCATCTGTTAAAACTGACACTGCTGCCACTTTTAATTTTAAGTGATTTCCAACAATAACTTCTGGAACTGTACTCATACCAACAGCATCTGCACCAATTATTTTAAGCATTCTGTATTCTGCTTTGGTTTCTAATTGTGGTCCAACAACACTTGCATAAACACCGCTGTGAAGTTTTATATTGTTTGCTTTTGCAATGCTTTCAAATTTAGAATTTATTTCTGCATCATAAGGTTCGCTCATATCTGTAAAGCGTTCGCCAAGTTCTTCTACACCTTTAAATGCTAACGGCGAACTGCCTAGAAGGTTTATATGGTCTTCAATGAGCATTAATTCTCCTTTTTTAAAATTGAGATTTATAGCTCCCGAAGCATTAGAAACTAAAAGAGTTTTAATGCCTAATTTTTCCATTACACGAACAGGATATGTTACATCTTGTAATGTGTAACCTTCATACAAATGAAAACGCCCTTGCATAACAATTACTTTTTTACCTTCAAGGATGCCATAAATTAATTTTCCTTTATGAAACTCTACTGTTGCTGTTGGAAAGTTTGGAATGTGATTATAACTTACTTCATTTATGATTTCTACTTCTTCTATTAGTTTCCCTAAACCAGTGCCCAGAATGATGCCTATTTCTGGCTTTTTAAAGCCTTTTTCTTGAAGAAAATCTACTGTTTCATTTATGTGTTTAATCATTTTTGATTAGGTTTTTTAAAATTGAATTATCTTTCATATCGTCATATGTGTCAATATCATTTAATTCTTCGAGTAAAAATACGCTTTCGTTTTGTAAATCATTTAAGGTGTCTTTTCTAACTGTTTCTGTACCCCAATCCTTATTCTCAAAAACTTGTGAATGGAGTGTTTTCATTCCTAATAAATAATACCCACCATCTTTGGCCGGACCAATAACAATATCATGTTTGTCTAATTGTTCAAATGCTTGTTTGATTCCTACTGTATTTAAATCGTATAGATCACTTCCAAGAATTACTACTTTTTTGTAGTTATTTTTGAAAGCATTTTCGAAAGCATTAAACATTCTAATTCCTAAATCCTCTCCTTTTTGTTGATGCTTTTGATAAATGGTTTTGTCCCAAATATCATTTTCTCTAACTTTTACAGAATAGTAAACTGCTTTGTCAGCTTCAATATTTCTAATGGTTTGTTCTGTATGATTTAATAGAAATTTGTAGATGTTTAAAGTAGATTTATCGCCTAAAGTTTTTGCCAATCGTGTTTTAACTTTACCCAATTCAGGATTTCTTGTAAAAATGATGATGAGGTTTTGTTCTACCATGAAAACATGAGAATTTTATTTGTTGGAACGCCGTTGGCGCTGATTTTTTATGTTTAAATACGATTTGGCATTTTCTGTCTGACTGCGCTCAATGTAACAGTTCTGAAAGATATAACTTTACTTAGTTCTTAATTTCCTTTTCATAAACCTTGTTTCCTTTTTTAAGCCATTGACTCCAAGCTTCATTAAAAGTGTGAATATTTTCGGTTTCTTTTTCTTCGGAATCAAAAACTGTAAAGTCTTTATTTTTCCATTCAAAAATACCACCATACAAATTATAAACATTGGTGTAACCAGCTTTTTTGAGTTTTTCGGCAATGGTTTCAGATCTAATTCCGACGGAACAGTACACCACAATTTTAGCGTCTTTATTTGGTAATTGATCCTGAATTGAATCTACACTAAAAAAATCGTAACCAACACAAATAGCATTTTTCAAATGGCTGGTTTTATATTCTTTAGGCTCGCGAGAGTCTAAAATAAGCACGTCATTTTTTTCCATTGCCAGTTCTTGAACTGACATGTATGGTACAGATTTGGTGTTGTATTTTTTTAGCAAACCTGGAATGGTTTCGGGTTCTTTTTCTTGAGCAGCACTAAATTGGGTTACAAATAGAAAGAGTAGTATGTATAAAAATTTATTTTTCATAGTATGAGATTCTTGCCTACGCAGGAATGACAGTTCCTTGGCAACTACTTCCTGCACCAGCAGTACAACCATAACAATGTTGTGAAATGATTATTTTCCTGTTTTGAAGCAATTCTTCATTATAATCTTTAATATGTTTTACTTTACTTGCAACTTTTAAACCCAGTATTTGGTTAAAATCGCAATCGTATAACCAACCATCCCAACTAACAGAAATAGTATTTGTACACATGACATTTTCTACTGCTAAAGGATTATAAGCTTCGACCAATGAGTACATATAATCTTCGTAATTTTCTGAAGCTATTAAGTAATCTAAAAATCGACTTATTGGCAAATTAGTTATAGCAAAAAGATTATGAAACTGAATGTCGAAATCTTCTAATAATGCTTTTTTAAATTCTTTTTCTAAAGACAATTGGTCACCAGGCAAAAATGCTCCTGAAGGATTGTAAACCAAATCTAATTTTAAACCGCTATCTGGCATACCATAACCAACAGCATTAAGTTCTTGTAAGGCTTTAATAGATTTGTCAAAAACACCATCACCTCGCTGCTTATCCGTTTTTCCACGTGTCCAATGTGGCATTGAGGAAACTACATGTACATTGTGCTTTTTAAAAAATTCAGGTAAATCATAATATTCTTTATTAGCTCTTATTATTGTTAAGTTAGAGCGTACAATAAAATCTTTAATTCCAACTTTAGCAGCTTCTTCAACAAACCACCTAAAGTTTGGATTCATTTCTGGTGCTCCACCTGTTAAGTCTAAAGTATGAGCTTCTGTTTTTTTAATAACATCCAAACATTGCTGCATGGTTTCTCTTGTCATTATCTCTGTTCTGTCTGGACCAGCATCAACATGGCAATGAGAACAGACCTGATTACACATATACCCAACATTTACTTGAAAGATTTCGAGTTTGTTTGGTTTTAAAGGAAACTGATTCGTTTCATCAATTTTATCTTTGAATGTTGGTAATTCTCCATTTTGAAAAATTCCGTTAGATAGAATTTCTAGTTGCCTGTGGCTATTTGCTAATTCGTTGTCGCGTTTATGAAGCGATTGTAATTTAAGTTTAGCCATCTAATTTATTCACTTTATTCATCATTTGAACACCCATTACAAGAGTTGCTCCACTTTTAATAGCTGCTCCTACATGTAAAGCTTCCATCATTTCTTCTTTAGTTATGCCACGTTGTAAACCATCTTTAGTATATGCGTCGATGCAATATGGGCATTGTTCGGTATGTGCAACTGCTAAAGCGATTAGAGATTTTTCACGAGCAGATAATGCTCCTTCTTCAAATACTTTATTATAATATTCAAAAAATTTTGTTCCTAATTCTTCACTCCATTCGGTTATTTTTCCAAATTTTCTTAAATCGGCTGGATCGTAATATGTTTTCGACATAATTAAGGTATTCTAATGTTTTATAGACGGAAAAATATATAAAAGATTACGAATTAATGTTAGAAAATATATAAAAATGAAATTCAAAGAAAAATACTACTTTTAAAAATTATATAGTATATGCTAAACTGGATTGAATTATTAAGCGATTTTAAGAAGAAGAGAGAACCAATAGCTTTAGTTACAGTTACTAAATGTTTAGGTTCTACACCTTGTAGACTGTCTTCCCGTATGATTGTTACTAAAGAGAAACAACTATTTGGAACTATTGGAGGTGGGAAATTAGAATTCTTAGCTATTGACGAGGCGTTAATTGCTATTAATGAAAATAGAATAAAAGAGCTTACTTATACTTTGGGACCAGAATTTGAACAATGCTGTGGCGGGAAAGTGGAATTAATTATAGAACCTATGAATCAATCACCCGAACTTTTTTTATTTGGAGCTGGACATATTGGTATTGAAATTTGCCAACTACTAATAGACACGCCTTTTCAGGTTCGTTTAATTGACTCCCGAAAAAATTGGCTTTCTAATGTAGATTTGGATAAAAGTGTTTCATCATGTACTGTAGATACTAATGATTTTAAAACCTTTAAAGATGCTGTACGATGGGGAAATAATTGCTATGTACTTGTTTTAACACACGACCATACCATCGATTTCGATATTATAGCTATGGCATTGCAAAATGAAACTAAATTTTTAGGGCTTATAGGAAGTAAAACCAAACGCGTTCGATTTAACAATATGCTTGTAAATGAACTGTCTATAAAAGAAGGAATGGCAAATGTTGTTTGCCCAATTGGTTTAGATATTGGTGGTAATTCGCCAAAAGAAATAGCGATTAGCGTGGTAGCACAATTGTTGCAAGAGCATTATAAAGAATGATAAATTACTACAACTTCGCACGCCTATCCTTCAAAATTTTCGCAAACGAACGTGTTCTAATTTCATCTAAAGTTAAACCAGTTGCTAATACTTCATCTATAGTAATTGCTCCAGAATTTAGTGCTTTTAAAAAGTAGTTTAAAAGCCCTTGCCCTGTTGCAGCATCGTCAAAAGTATCACCAATTAAGGTGGCTTGTGCTGCTTTTTCAACAAAAGTTTTTAAACGCAAAATGGCATCGTCATAACTTTCTAAAAAGAAGGCATAAACTGCTGTGTAACGCATAGGTAGTTGTGCAGGATTCAAATCCCAGCCTTGATATAATCCTTTGTATAACGAATGGCGAATATGTTGATATCCTTTTAACCAAGCACGATGAACTACCTCTTTATTTTCTTGTTCTTCAGCTTTGGTTAAATCACCACGATGTGGTCCAATTGGCATGGTGTTGGTTGCCCCATCAGAAAGCCAAACGCCAGTGTGAGCCAAAGCAACTTTGGTCATATAATGCGCAAAATCGCAAACGTCATGATCCATTTCTTGGTAACGTGCTGTAATATTGTTAGATGCTGTATAGTCGTATGTCCCAAAGTGCATTCCGATACAACGACCTTTACTTGTGGTGATAAATTTGCGTAACGGATTTACACCATTTTCGGCAATAATGGCTTGTGTCGTTTCTACCATCATTTCCATTTTTAATGATCCAGATTCTAAATTGAATTGGTCTTCAATAATTTCAAAAAAGGATATTAATGCAGTTACTTGTTCTTCAATAGTCACTTTTGGCAACATGACCACAAAATTATTTGGTAATTTTCCGTTAGTTTCAGTGAGCAATGTTGTTAAGAAAATATCGAGCGTTCGTAAACCACGTTCTTTCAATTCTTCTGTAAATGGTTTTATTCTAATGCCAATAAAAGGAGAAAGTGTTCCGTCTTGCATCCCTTTTGCAACTTGTGTTGCTGCTGTAGCTGCTGTGTCGTCTTCTTCTTGGTCTGAACGATTTCCGAAGCCATCTTCAAAATCTATTCTAAAATCTTCAACACCTTCTTTTTTGAGTTTTGCGATTACTTTTTGATAAATGTTATATGAAAAACCCGCTGGATGATTTTTTAATTCATCGTTTGAAAGTACACTTAATTGATTAATAAGAGCAATTTGTTCGTTTTCATTAGAAGGTAATGTTTCGCTACCTTTTAATTGAAAAGCTTTACCGAATTCTACAAAATTTGGAGCATAATGCAATAACGATTTTAGTGCGATGTCTCCTAAAACATCCGTAGAATTTGATTTGAATAAATTGGCTCCACCATAAACAGTATGAATTGGTTGTCTATCTTCTCTATCGCCTTTATAAATTGTGTTAAATGCTTGATTTGCATTTTTTAAATCGTTAAAAATACTAGCCTTTTTATCTTGTGGTATGCTTAATTTCATGTATTTGGTATTTGGAATTAGGTATTTGGTAAAAGTACAGATTACCAGATGCCTAATACTTTATTATTAACTTCCTCTATACGTCGTATATCCAAACGGATTTATAAGTAAAGGAATATGATAATGACTCACGTCTGTTACTGTAAATTGAATAGATACTTCGGGATAAAAGCCTTTTTGATTATGGTTTTCGTAATACGATTTTGTATTAAACGTCATTGTATAAGCATCTGGTTTTAGGAATTGACCAGCTGGCAAAACATCGCTTATTCGTCCATCAATATTAGTAATACCAACACTCATTGGTTTCCATTCGTTATTTTTGAATTGCTTTAAGGTAATAAGCATATTATTTGCCGGAATTCCTGTTGATGTATCTAAAGCGTGAGTTGTAATATGACTGCTCATATCTGCTTTTTCTGATAAATCGTCAATTAATTTTACCAAACGAATGACTGTAATTTTATGTTGCTCGTTCATAGCAACATAAATTTCATCTTCAGGGTTATGATACAACCTTGTATTAATTATTGCCAACATCTCTTCGGCAGATTTTCCACTTGCGCTTACTATAAAAATGTAACTAAATTTATCTTCATACAAAGCATTTGCTTTTGCTAATGCTTCAATAGTTTCCATATTCGCTTCTGCAACTTTGGATTGTTCATTGTTTGCCCAATTTTTGGTGTTGGCGAATTTTTCTTTTAAACTTTCTATGTTCCCAATTTTTGGATGCCCTGTAAAAGCTTCTTTAAAATCTTCAATCAAACAATCGTTATACCAAATGGAAGCTGCTTTTTTTATCAAATTGTTTTCAGAAGAAAAAGGTCGACTTTCAATCATTTTAGAAATCCACGATTTAGAAACACAGCATTTTTCTAGAGCTGAGAAAGCATCTTCTTTGGATAAATTATTAAATTCTTTAAAGGTCATATTTTATCTTCTATTTAATTTGGTGCACCTTGATTAATCCAACAATTAATCATATCACGTTCTTCTTCAGTCATTCCTGTTTGGTTATTATTGAAAGGCATATTTTTACTTACAACTACACGTTGAAATATTTTATCTTTTAAATTAAAAATTTGGTCTGCTGTATCATATTTTACACCATTAGGTGCCACTTTCCAAACTTTATCTGTTGGGTTTGACGAATGACAAACGGTACATCTGTTATTAATAATTGTTTGAATTTCAGCTAAAGTTACAGCTTCTTTGCAATCTTCATATTTTGGTTTTACCGGGGCAGTTATAAATGCCATTCCAAGTAAAATTATAACAGATATAGGAAATACCCAAACCGAAAGATGTCCTTTTTCACGAATATTTAAATAGTGTTTTATTCCTGCGGTGCCGAGAGTAATTCCTATTAAAATAAGCCATTGATATGCATTTCCAAATGTGCTTGGAAAGTGATTACTTATCATTACAAACAACACAGGAAGCGTAAAATAATTGTTAGTATAAGAGCGCAAAAAAGCAGCTTTACCATCTTCAGGGTTTGGAGCTAACCCTTTTTTTGCAGCATTTACCATACGTTTTTGCCCAGGAATAATCACGAAAAAAACATTGGCGGCCATTAAAGTTCCTAAAAAAGCACCAAAATGTATATATGCTGCGCGACCACTAAAAACTTGCGCGTAGAACCAAGCAAAAACAAATACCAATATTGTAATTGCAACAGTAAAAATTATTTTGTTTTTGTCTAATCGTTTACAAATCTGATCGTAAATAATCCAACCAATTATTAAAGAACCAATACTTATTGCAATAGCTGTGATAGGTTGTATATCTAAAACTTCAGGGTCAATTAAATAGGAGTTTGCATTAAAATAGTAAACAATCGAGAGCAAACAAAAACCAGAAAGCCATGTAAAATATGCTTCGTATTTAAACCAATGTAAATGTTTTGGGATTTTTTTTGGGGCTACTTTATATTTTTCTAAGTAATAAAACCCACCTCCATGCACGGCCCATAAATTCCCCGCTAATTCATCGCGTACTCCTTCAGTTCTGTTTAGGGCATTTTCTAAAAAAACAAAATAAAAAGAAGCTCCAATCCAAGCAATACCAAAAGTTATATGAATTAATCGAACGGTTAAATTAAGCCATTCAAACAAATGACTTTCGTAAATTGTTCCTTTTAAAAATAGATACAAAATGCCAACTCCACCTACCGAAGAAATTACTATTAAAGCATAAAACCAGTTTTGAGAAGTTTGAAGTGATTCAGCCTTTTCGAATTCACCTTCAGTCTTTAATGTGTTAATTGAATGATGTAATTTATAAGTTGCAGCAACTAATACTGTAAAAATAACGAGCCATGCTATAAGTAGTAGTATTTCAATCATTCAAATTATTTAATAGTTCCAAGAATTCTTAGTCTGCTAATTCCACCATCGGGATAAATTTTCAGTTTTACGTGTGTAATAGGGCTTTCTGATTGTATGATTTCTGTTTCAAAATGGTGCTCCTTATCTGCTTCTAGTTTTTGCTGTGGTAGTAGCGGTATCCATCCATGAACACTACTTAATACATCATCGTCACTATTGCAATTACAAGCATCAATCGCACAAGTATCAGGATAATTACCTTTAAAATGTTTTGTGTCTACTATTATTTTATGAACCGTCCCAGAATGACCCAATCGTAAGATTACATAATCTACATTACTTGGTGTTCTATTGCGTTTGGTTTCCCAACCATCTCCCATATTTTTACCTTTAGTAGGAGAAATGAGATTGCTCATATTGCTAAAAAACATATCATTACAATGCAATGCTTTTCCACAATTATTTATTAAAGCAAGGTCAATGATATTATCTGAATTTACTGTGTTCCAATCTTTAAAAACTTCGCCATAGACTCTAAAACGAGCAACGCCACCATCAGGATAAATATGAAGTCGTACATGTGTATATACCTTATCAGAATTAACTTCAAAAAAATGCTGACTTCCAGGATCTAAAGGAGATTTGGGTAAAATTTCTTCCCACTCTAATTCATCTGCCTTACTCCAATAAACATTAGTACTTCCTAAATTAATGGCTTCAACAGATGCAAATGGTGGATGGTTTCCTAAAAAGTGGTTCGTATCAATATCGAAACCTTTAATGATACCTTCGGCACCAAGTTTAATGATTGCCCAATCATGACCTTCGGTACGTTTACGTCTTGATTCCCAGCCATCCATCCATTTTCCTTGATCAGTATATTTATCTGGAATAAAAATACCACGACCTTCTTTGATGAGGTTCTCTTTTTCTGCAAAAAAATCGTCAGTGCAGTATAATACTTGTCCTCCAATTTTTTCTGAAGCGAGGTCTGTGTATTTTTTGAGCTTATCTTCTATCATTTATTATTTTTTAAAAGCAATTTTCCTTGTTGAAGGGTTTTTAGTTCACCATTTTCAACTACCTGAACACCATTAACAAATGTATGAATTACTTTTCCAAAAACAGTTTTGTTTAAATATGGTGTCGCTTTATGCTTATGTTGAATAGATTCTTCTTTAATTGTAAAGGTTTCTTCGTTATTCCAAATAGTGATATCTGCACCAAACCCTTCTTGTATTTTCCCTCTTTGATGCTCTAATCCTAAAAATTTAGCAGGGTTTTCAGTTAACAAAGGAATTAATTTTTCGAGAGGTAAGCCTCTTTTTTTTCCTTCGGAAACTAATAAAGATAATGTGAATTGTAATCCTGAAATTCCTCCCCATGCTTTGAAAAAATCACCACTTTCTAATTGTTTTCGTTCCGGTGGAGCAGGTGAATGGTCTGATGATAAGAAATCAAATTCATTATTTAAAAGCGCTTTCCAAAGTAAATCGTTGTTTACTTTTTCTCTAATTGGAGGAGCACATTTATAAATTGGTGAAGCACCAGGAATATCTTCAGCATTAAAAAATAAGTATTGCGGACAGGTTTCAACCGTGAGTTTATTGGTTTCTTGTTTACGCAGTTTAATGCGTTCAATACCTTCAGAAGCTGATAAATGTACAATATGCACTTTTATATCAAATCGCTTTTGAATTTCTAAAGCCAAATCAATGGCATTCGTTTCCCAATGTTGAGGTCTAGAATTTAAATACTCTTTGTAGCTTTTAGGGTTTATAACTTCTGGTACATCATCGTCATTCAATTCACAGTGCAATAGTAAAGGAATATCATGTTTCTTTAAAATAGGAGCAATGGTTTCTAAATGTTGTTGGTTAACATTGGGAAATTCGTCAATTCCCGAATGGGTTAAAAAACCTTTAACACCGAAAACACCTTCATTAATTAAGGCTTCAATTTCGTTTGCATTTGTTGGAATAATGCCTCCATAAAAACCACAATTTACGTGTAGTTTATTAGTAGCAGCTTCTTGTTTTAGTTTAAATGCCTTAGTGTCTGTTGTTACAGGACTTGCATTTAATGGCATTTCGATAAGTGTTGTTATGCCTCCAATTGCGGCTGCTTTAGTAGCAGTTTCAAAGCCTTCCCAATCTTCACGACCTGGTTCGTTAATATGCACATGTGCATCGATGATACCAGGCATCACAATAAGGTTTCCATAATCTAAAAAGGGAATATTTTCAATAGTATGTAATACTTCAAAAACCTGATGAATGATTTCGTTTTTTATATAAAGCGTGGCTTCAATAAATTGATTGTTAATGAAGCATCGTTTGCTATATATAAGGAACTCTTTCAATTTAAGTGCTTTTTTTAATTCTCATACAAACTCATCAACACTTTTTCTGGTGTCATTGGTGCGTGAAATTTCAGTTTATAATTAGGATTGAAAGCTTTTATAGCATTTTGAATCGCAAAATAAACGCCAATTCCGTACATTAAAGGTGGTTCTCCTACAGCTTTAGATTTTAAAATTGCCATAGCATTTCCTTCAGTTTCTAAAGGTTTGACATCGATGATTTTTGGAGCCGAAAAAATATCTGGAACTTTGTATGTAGATAAGGCATTCGATAATAAACGTCCTTTATTATTATAAGCAATTTCTTCCATCGTCATCCAACCAATACCTTGAACTAATGCGCCTTCGACTTGACCTAAATCAATGCCTTTATTCATACTTTTTCCGTAATCGTGCACAATTTTAACCGAATCTAAAACATATGTTCCACGAGTGCAATCAACTGTTGTGATTACGATTGCTGTACCATACACGTGATATGCAAAAGGATGCCCTTTTTCCTTGGTTTTATCAAAATGAATTATAGGTGTTGCATAGTGTGCATTTTCGGTTAATGCTATTCGCTTTAGCATCGCTTTAGCAATAAGTTCTTCCCAAGATAAATCGATTTTTTTGTTGTTAATATGAATTTTTTCGTTTTTAATTTCAACTGAATTTATATCCGCTTTATATTCTTCAGAAACTATATTTTTCAATCTATCAAGCAAAGCATTACAGGCTTTTAAAAGTGCTTTTCCATTAAGGTCGGCAGTTGCACTTGCAGCAGTTGGCGATGTGTTTGCAACTCGGGTTGTATTGGTAGTTTCAATCTTTATTTTTTTGTTTGAAATAGAAAATACTTGAGCTACAATTTGAAGTAATTTCGTGTTAACGCCTTGTCCCATTTCTACTGCAGCTGTACTGATCCCAATGCTTCCATCTTGATAAATATGAACCAAAGCACGTGCGTGATTCATTGGTGTGTTGGTAAACGAAATACCAAAAGTAATTGGCATTAAAGCCAAGCCTTTTTTGAAATTGTTGTTGTTCTTATTGAAATTCTCAACTTCATTTTGAAGTTCGTTTAAATTAAAATTTTCTTTAGCAGAAAGCCATGAATTTTGAGCTTCAACTTGTGTTGCTATTTGTCCGTAGGAAAACACATCGTTCTCTTGAAGCAAATTGGTTTCTTGAATTCTTTGAGCAGAAATACCAAGCTCATCAGCAACTCTTGCGATTGCAGATTCGATAACAAACATGCCTTGTGGGCCTCCAAAACCACGAAAAGCTGTGTTTGGAGGTAAGTTAGTTTTACAACTTATAACTGTGGTTTTTACATTCGGCACAAAATAACTATTGGTTGCATGAAATAAAGTGCGTTCGGCAATAGCAGGCGATAAATCACATGCAGCACCAGAATTTTGTAAAAACTCTACGTTGTAAGCTAAAATTTTTAAATCTTTAGAAAGGCCTATTTTATATGTACTTTCGTAAGGATGACGTTTTCCTGTCATTCGTAAATCGTCGTGACGATTTAAGATTAATTTTACCGATTGATTTAAATGATAAGTCGCCAAAGCAGCCATAACTGCCCAAGGTGTTGCTTGATCTTCTTTACCACCAAATCCTCCGCCAAGCCGCGTAACATCGATTTCAATTTTGTGCATAGCCAAGCCTAAAACTTTGGCTGCTGTTTTTTGAACTTGAGTTGGGCCTTGAGTAGAAGAGGTGATTTTTATGTTTCCGTTTTCTAGAGGTTCTGCATACGAACCTTGTGCTTCAATATAGAGTTGTTCTTGTCCGTTTGAAAATGTTTCTCCTTCAAAAACATAATCACAATTTTGAAAGGCTTTTTCTGTATCACCTAAATTGAATGAACGTGGAGCATTTATAAAACTTTGGTTTTCTTTCGCCTCTTTACAGGTTGTGATTACTGGAAGTTCATCGATTTCAATTTTAATTAAACGTCGAGCTTGTCTTGCAATAAATTCAGATTCGGCGACAATTAAAGCAATAGGTTGTCCCCAGAAATGCACTTCGTCTTCAGCAAATAAAGGCTCGTCTGGAATAATGCCGCCAATTTGGTTTTCGCCAGGAATATCTTTGTATGTAAAAATACGTTCAACACCTTCTAACTGTTCAGCTTTAGAATAATCTATAGATTTTATTTTCCCGTGTGCTTTTGGTGAATCGAAAACAACTCCAAAAAAAGTGCCTTGACGAACATTTACATCGTCCACATAAATAGATTCTCCACGAAGGTGTGTGTATGAATCGATATTTTTCATGCTTTGATTTATATCCTTACTCATTAGCATACAAGGTCTTTAAGCTCAAATTGCTTTGTAAATATTTCAGTGAAATGTGCAAATAACAATTGTCTTGCCAGCAAATTTTTATAATCGCTTGTTCCACGAACATCGCTAATTGGCGAAATTTCATTTTGGAGGATTTCGTTTGCTTCAATAATTGTTTCAGTTGAAACAGGTTTTCCTTTTAAAAAGTTAGATGTTTCAAATAAATATTTAGGAATTGCTGCAACGCCTCCAATAGACACATGAGCATCTTTGATTACATTGTCTTTGACTATAATATTAATAGCGCTATTTACACTGGCAATATCTAAATGGGTGCGTTTAGATACTTTTTCGAAATTGAACTTTGTGTTTTTTGATGGTAATTTAAACGTGATGTTTTTAATGAGTTCGCCTTGGGCTAAATCATAAGTTTTATAACCTTTAAAAAATTGATTTAGTGGTAGTGTTCGCTCTTTTTGCTCTTCATCAATAATTGTGATTACACTGTTTAAAGCCAAGAAAAAAATTGTCATATCTCCAATTGGAGAAGCATTTACAAGGTTTCCGCCAAAAGAAGCCATGTTCCTAATTTGCTCTGAAGATACAAGCTTAAGATGCTTTTTTAAATTTATAAAATAGGTATTTAATTCATTATGATTCCAGAGGTCAGAAACTGTATTTCCTGCTCCAATTACACAAGTGTCACCTTCAATTTTAATACCTTTTAAAGCATTGTTATTTTCAATTAAGCGAATATCATTATCAATTAAATTGTCTGCTTGTTGCACATATAAATCCGTTCCACCAGAAATAAATTTTCCTTTTGATTGTAAGGTTTTTTTAGTTTTTATTTTTTTTAATTTATTTGGTATGTCTTTAAAATATTCTGGAATAAAATCATGATCAATAAGCCAATTTAATGTTGTTTCCCCCTGAAGTTTCTGGCAAACGTCATCGGCAGCTTTTTCAATCGATTTGTAACCTGTGCATCTACAAATATTTCCGCTAATAGCGTCTAAAGCATGTCTTTGATTTTTTTTATTATCCGATAAAGCAAAACCTGTTAAGGCTACTACAAATCCAGGAGTGCAAAAGCCACATTGGGTTGCGTAATTTTCTTTCATAGCAACTTGCGTAGTCGTTAAAGTGTCTTTTAAATTTGTGCCCTCAATGGTAACAATGTGTTTGCCTTGCGCATTTCCTAAAGGTGAAATACAGGACGTAATGCTTTGATAATCTATTGAGTTGTTTTTATTTAAAGTGCCAAGTAAAACTGTGCAAGCACCACAATCACCTTCACGACAACCAATTTTTGTACCTGTTAAACGTTGCTCATAGCGTACAAAATCTAACAAAGTCATTCCAGAGTTTTTGGAAGTTTTTATGGTTTTATTATTGAGAATGAATTCAATCATATTTTTAATAAATACTTAAAGTTATAAGCGAGCTAAAGTTATGAATATAGTTAAAATTTGGAATTTGAAATTCGTTTTTTCCTGAATTTTCAGTTTTAGTGTTAGTATTCTGTTTTATCTTCTTTTTTTACCCATTCTTGAAATGGTTCTAGTGCAATTTCGCGAGCTAATTGTTCGAAAGGAATACTTCGTTTTTCGTATGGCAACGGAATTTCTTTATAAATAAATTCGTCATCAAAGCCAATGTTTGCAGCATCTATCTGATTGCTTCCGTAGTAAACTTTATCTGGACGTGCCCAATAAATAGCTCCTAAACACATTGGGCAAGGTTCGCATGATGTGTAAATTTCGCAACCATCTAATTGAAAAGAATCCAAGTTTTTACAAGCATCTCTTATTGCTGTGACCTCTGCATGAGCAGTAGGGTCATTGGTAGATGTTACTTTATTATTTCCTCTACCGATAATTTCTCCGTCTTTAACTACAACACAGCCAAAAGGACCACCTTCATTATTTTTCATTCCTTTTAAAGCAGTATTTACTGCTTCTTTCATGAATTTCTCATTGCTATTTTTACTCATACTAGATGTTAATCAATTTTTTAATGGAGAAATAAATTTACAAGAAAATATGGACTTTCGTTAATTTTATGATGACAATGTCTATTTTTATTATAACATTACAATTTAAGAATTATTTTAGCAGTATAAATTTTTATCAAATGGATTATTTTTTAATTATTACGGTACTTGTTTTTTTAGCAGCTACATTTGGATATATAAATGTGCGCGTACTTAAATTGCCTAATACGATAGGATTAATGGTAATTACCATCCTTTTTACACTTGGTGTATTTGTTTTAAGTTACTTTGATAGTACATTGTTAAATGCTGAAAGGTTTATAATTACTCACATCGACTTTAAAACGGTTTTGTTAGATGTTATGTTAAGTTTTTTGCTTTTTGCTGGAGCATTACACACTAATTTCGAGCAGTTAAAAGTTCAGCGTTGGCCGGTTTTGATATTTGCAACATTAGGTGTTTTAGTTTCCACTTTTTTAGTAGGCATAGCTATGTTTTATGCTTTGCAAATTATAGGTTTTGAGATAAAATTTATTTATTGTTTATTATTCGGAGCGCTGATATCTCCTACAGATCCAATTGCAGTTTTAGGTATTTTAAAAAAAGCAGGAGTTCCTAAAAAATTAGAAGCTAAAATTGTTGGAGAATCATTATTTAATGATGGTGTTGGTGTTGTTGTTTTCTTAACAATATTTAAAATTGCTGACTCTGGAACTGGAAATTTTGAACCAATTCAGGTGTTAGAATTATTTGGACAAGAAATCATAGGAGGCGTTGCATTAGGACTCTTTTTAGGCTGGATTACATTTAGACTTTTAAAGTCTATTGATGATTACGATATTGAAGTTATTATTACACTTGCAGTCGTAATGGTAGGGACAGCAATTGCTCAAAAATTGCATTTGTCGGCACCATTGGCGATGGTAACGGCAGGATTGATTGTAGGTAATAATACCGTTCGAGAATCTGCTATGTCCGAGGTTACAGAGACATACGTAGATAAATTTTGGGAGTTATTAGATATACTTTTAAATACAATTCTTTTTGTCTTAATTGGTATGGAATTATTAGTGCTTACGTTTGAAGATAAGTATATTACGGCTGGATTATTAGCGATTCCTATTATTTTAGTTTGTAGGTATCTTTCTTTATTGTTTCCAATTAGCTTTTTTAAAAAAAGATTAGATTTTGTTCCTAAAACAAATTTAATTATGACTTGGGGAGGATTACGTGGAGGTATTTCTATTGCTTTAGCTCTTGGTTTAACTGCCAATATGCATCGAGATTTGTTTTTAGTTATAACTTATGTTGTGGTTGTGTTTTCAATAATTGTTCAAGGATTAACTGTTGGGAAGTTGGTAAAGAGAACTCAATAAAATTACTTGTTTTCGTTTTTCTACTTGTTTTTGTAATTTAAACTCAATTTCCTGCTATAGCTAATAGCATGTTCTATACTTGATTATGAAAAAATTCCAAATACTAAATGTTTATGGCAATAATGTCAATTTATATAACAAAAAACCCTGTAAACAATAAAGTTACAGGGTTTTTAAGTGGTGCCTCCAGGAATCGAACCAGGGACACATGGATTTTCAGTCCATTGCTCTACCAACTGAGCTAAGGCACCAATGCTTAAAGCGGTTGCAAATATATAGTCATTTTTATTATCCGCAAAACAAAAATTACAAAAATTGCTTTATTTTATTATTCTCATCTGATGTCATTCGTAATTCAATAGAAAATCGAATTAAGGAACAATTATTGTAACTCATTTCGTAAATTACGAACTTTTAATTTTGAGCATGAATTTAATAATAGATGTTGGTAATTCTTACGTAAAACTTGCGGTTTTTAAAAATCACAAGCTCATTTTAAAGGACGTAGTAGAAGAAATTCAAGTTATTGATTCAATAAAAAGTGTAAGAAGAAAACATAAATTTATAAAACAAGCCATAATATCTTCAGTTGGAATACTGAATAAGAGAACAACACAATATCTGAATGACACATTTGATGTTATTGAGTTAAATTCAGAAACCAAACTTCCTTTTAAAAATAATTACAAAACTCCAAACACGCTAGGCGTAGATCGGATTGCGTTGGTATCTGCATCAATAAGAGAATATTCAAAACGAAATGTACTTATCATAGATGCTGGTAGTTGTATTACGTTTGATTTTGTAAATGATAAAAACGAATATCTAGGAGGAGCCATTTCACCAGGTATAAAAATGCGCTATAAATCACTACATAATTTAACGGCTAACCTTCCGTTATTAGATAAAGAAATTCCAAATTCTATATTAGGAAATACTACAGATAGTTCTATTCATTCTGGAGTAATTTATGGTGTTTTAAAAGAAATTGATGGCGTAATTTATGAGTATAAGGAGAAATATTCAGATTTAACAGTTATTTTAACAGGTGGAGATGCTAATTTCTTGTCTAAACAATTAAAAAGTAGCATATTTGCGAACTCAAATTTTCTTTTAGAAGGATTGAACTTTATATTACAATTTAATTTAAATTAATGATAAAAAAACTTGTATTAGTTTTTATTGCTTTTGTAGCAATTCAAAGTTACGCACAACAAGGTACTGCATCGCCTTATTCTTTTTATGGCATAGGTACTCTTAAATTTAAAGGTACTGTTGAAAATCGAAGCATGGGTGGTTTGAGTATTTATACAGACAGTATACATGTAAATTTACGTAATCCAGCAGCATATGCAAGTTCGAATGTTGATATGTTTCCTTATAATAAAGAGAGTAGACCGGTAATTTTTTCTGTTAGTGGTAGTCATTCAAGTATGAAATTAAAGAGTACTACACAAAGCGAAAACGCATCGACTTCCTCATTTGATTATGTAGCTATTTCAATACCTCTTAATAAATTTGGAGTAGGCTTTGGAGTCATACCGTATACCTCGGTTGGTTACACTTTGGAAACAATGACTGACGACGATAAAGTACACGAGCGTTTTAGAGGTGAAGGTGGCGTAAATAAAGCGTACCTTTCTTTAGGTTATCAAATCGCCAATGGTTTGAGTATTGGTGTCGACGCCAATTATAATTTTGGTAGTATTAAAAACTTTGCACTTGAGTTTGTTTACGATAGTCAAGACGAACCAGCATCCTATCAATCACGTGAAGATAATAGGTCTGATTTAAGCGGATTGAATTTTAATTTAGGGCTTTCGTATAAAACTATGATAAGTGATAAGTTAGAATTAGTTACAGGATTAACCTATGCACCTGAAGCTAATTTAACCTCAATAAACGAAAGATCATTTTCTACAGTAACCATTAGTTCATCAACAGGGCAGGAATTTGTTGTTAACACGATTGATGGTCAAGATGACTTAATTGCTGAAGGACTTGATAGAACAGATTTAGTTATTCCATCTAAATTTTCTATTGGAGCAGGAATTGGCCAGCCAAGAATGTGGTTTATTGGCGCAGAATATACCTCTCAAAAAACAAGTAATTTTTCTAATGAGTTATATGATAACTCTAATACAACACAAACTTTTGAAGATGCATCAGGGTTTTCTTTAGGAGGCTTTTATATTCCAAAATATAATTCTTTTACAAGTTATTTGAAAAGAGTGGTTTATAGAGCAGGTGTAAGGTTTGAAAATACTGGATTAAAAATTAATAACGAGGCCATAAATGAGTTTGGCATGTCTTTTGGAGTAGGATTACCAGTTGGAAACCTATTCTCTAATGCGAATATAGGTTTTGAGATTGGTAAACGAGGAACGGTGGACAATAACTTGATTCAAGAGAATTTTATTAATTTCCAAATAAGTTTATCTTTGAACGATAGATGGTTCAATAAAAGAAAATATAACTAACAGATTAAAATTATTATAATGAAAACGAAAATTACATTGTTATTAACCTTTTTATTTTTAGGGATTAACGTTGGGCTAGCACAACAAGATGAAGAGTGCATGTCTAAACTTTCTATATTCCACGAATATGTTAAAGCAAAAAATTATGAAGCTGCTTACCAACCTTGGATGGATGTAAGAAATAAATGTCCAAAATTTAACAATGCAATTTATATAGATGGAGAAAAGATTTTAAAAGACAAGATAAAAAATGCCGTTGGAGCAGATAAACCAGCCTATGTAAATGACCTTTTAAAGTTGTGGGATGAAAGAGCTACATATTTTGCAAGTAAAACACCAAAAGGTGAATATGGTGCAAAAGCTTGTCAGTTAATGTTTGATTATAAAATTATATTAAAAAAAACAGACGAAGAATTATATAAATGTTTTGATGATGCATATGAAGCTGATAAAAAAACGTTTACAAACCCAAAAAGTTTATACACCTACTTTTCTTTAATGGTAGATTTATTTGATTCAAAGAAAAAAACAGATTCAGATTTGTTTAATAAATATGATGATGTTGTAGAGAAAGTGAACGATGAAGTTAAGATTTACACCGAAAAATTAAATGTACTTATCGCTAAAGAAGATGCTGGTACAGATTTATCATCTAAAGAGAAAAAACGCAAAAAATCGTATAGTAGCTATTTAAAAGCATACGATCAAATAACATCTGGTACTAACGAAAAATTAGGAACTAGGGCAAATTGCGAAAACTTAATTCCTTTATACACTAAAGATTTTGATGCTAATAAAGATAATGCAGTATGGTTGCAAAGAGCTGCAGGTAGAATGTCAGAAAAAGAATGTACAGACGATCCATTATTTTTCGATTTAGTAAATGCATATCATAATTTAAGTCCTTCAGCAAATTCTGCTTATTATTTAGGGCTACTTAAAGATAAAGAAGGAAAATCTAGCGAAGCGATTACATTTTACGAACAGGCTATCGATTTGCAAACAGACAATTTCGAAAAAGCTAAATTACTTTACAAAATTGCATCAAAGTTTAAAACAAAACGTAGCTACGGAAAAGCAAGAAACTATTACAGAAAAGCATTGTCTGCAAATCCATCTATGGGTAAAGCACATTTAGCAATTGCGCAAATGTATGCTGCTAGTGCCAATAATTGCGGAGATACAGGGTTTAACAAACGTTCAGTATTTTGGTTAGCTGCTAACGAAGCACGAAGAGCAGGAAAAGTAGACCCTACATTAAAGAAAGCATCTTCACAAACTGTAGAAAACTATATGTCTAAAGCGCCTTCAAAAGGAGATATTTTTAATGAAGGTAATGCAGGTCAATCTATAAAAATAGGATGCTGGATTGGGTCTAGCGTGACAGTGCCAAACCTTTAATGAATAAAAGAATAAAATATAATATTTTAAATATAGTCACAGTTTTTACTGTGACTATATTTTTTTCATGTAAAGACAACTTTAAGGAAGTTCAACAAATTGGAATGTCTGCACATGAACCTATCGGTATTGCTGAAAACATTAATTTAAAATACACAGATTCTGGTAAAATAAAGGCCATATTGATAAGCCCGAAAATGTTAGATTATTCAAATAGAGACTTTTCGTTTTCAGAGTTTACAGAAGGTGTTTATTTAGAGTTATTCGACGACCAGAATAATAAAAGCACAGTCTTGGCAGATTACGCCATTGTTTATAACAAGACAGACCTTATAGATATGCAAGGCAACGTGGTGTTAGCTACACATCAAAATGACACGCTTTTTGCAGAACAGTTGTTTTACGACCAAGTTAATGAATGGTTATATACTAATAAACCTGTGAGCTTTAGAAAAGGTACAGACCTTATTAATGGAAATGGTTTTGACTCGGACACCAATTTCACAACTGCCGAGGTCCTCGAAATTGATGGACTCATCACACTTGATGAATAATTAATTATCTTTACACTTTCATTCATTAAATCCAATTATTTCACTTATGAAATACATGAAGTTTTTCCAATACGCCTACCTTGTTTTCGCAGTACTTTTTATTTATGATGCTATTACAAAATATACTTCAGAAGGTACTATCGCATATATGTCAATTCTACTTGGCGCAACAGCTATATTTATGTTTTTTTTCAAGAAAAAATTCAATAAAAAACTCGAAAATAAAGATCCTGAATCATAAATGAGTATATACCTTATAATAATTATATCGTTATTACTTTCGGCATTTTTTTCGGGTATGGAAATTGCTTATATATCTTCAAATAAAATACATATTGAAATTGAAAAGAAGCAAGAAGATTTTCTTGCTAAAATTTTAACAAAACTCACAGCCAAGCCTTCAAAATTTATAGCTTCAATGCTTATAGGTAATAATATTGCATTGGTTGTATATGGACTTTTTATGGGAGACTTATTGGTTCATTGGTTTCAAACCATGTTGCCATCTAACTTTCAAGTTTTAAATTATTTATTTACCGATTTAAGCCTTCTAACACAAACAATAATTTCTACGTGTATCATTTTAATAACGGCAGAATTTCTGCCTAAGGTATTCTTTCAAATTTACTCCAATAGTTTATTAAAAATATTGGCAATACCAGCATACGTTTTTTACATTTTGTTCTCATTTATTTCAGATTTTGTGATTTGGATATCAGATATGGTATTAAAACATTTCTTTAAAACAGAAGGAGACGAGGTTCAGTTAGCATTTACCAAAGTAGAATTAGGTAATTACATAAGTGAACAAATGGAATCTGTCGAAGCTCATGACGAAGTAGATTCCGAGATTCAAATATTTCAAAATGCATTAGAATTTTCCGACGTAAAGGCACGTGAAGTCATGATTCCGCGAACCGAAATAGTTGCCGTAGAATTAGGCGAAAACATTAAAAATTTAAGTACAATTTTTACAGAAACGGGTTATTCTAAAGTGTTAGTTTATAATGAAACGATCGATGATGTTTTGGGTTATGTACATTCTTTTGAGCTTTTTAAAAAACCAAAATCTATTAAATCTATTTTATTACCAGTAGAATTTGTTCCAGAGACCATGTTAATAAAAGATATTTTAAATACGTTGATTAAAAAACGAAAAAGTTTAGCGATTGTTTTAGACGAGTATGGTGGCACTTCAGGAATTATGACTGTTGAAGATATTGTGGAAGAGCTTTTTGGTGAAATAGAAGATGAGCATGATACGGTAGAACTCATAGAAAAAATTATAGACAATAAAACATACGCATTTTCAGCACGTTTAGATGTAGATTATTTAAACGAATCTTATAAAATAAATCTACCTGAAAACGAAAATTATGAAACCCTTGGAGGATTAATTGTAGATCATACAGAAGAAATCCCGGAGAAAGATGAAATTGTAATTATCGCCAATTTTCAATTTACTATTTTAGAAGTATCTAATACTAAAATAGACTTGGTAGAACTTAAAATTATTGATGAAGAGTAAAAACCTTTGTTTTAAAACAATTTAAGCATAATTCTACTTTTATTATTAAATAGAAAATGGTATTTTCGCGCACAATATTTTCGTAAAATTCAAACAAAAAAATGGCGATTTTAAATAAAATTAGACAAAGAGGTCTTTTCCTAATCATAATAATTGCATTAGCATTGTTCTCATTTGTATTATCAGACTTATTCAGAAATAGTGATGCACTTACATCAAAATCACAAAATATAGTCGCAAGTATAAACGGTAAAGATATTACACGTGACGACTTTTTAGGAAAGGTAGAAGTAGCTCAAAGACAACTTGGGCCTAGTGCTACCAATAATCAAGTAATGAATAGAGTTTGGGATCAAGAAGTGAGAACCGCAGTTTTTAATTCGCAGTTTGAAGAGCTAGGCTTAACTGTTGAGAAAGACGAAATGAGAGATATTCTTCAAACAAATTTGGCGAATAATCCAGATTTTCAGAATGAAGCAGGCCTATTTGACGATAATATCCTAAATGAATACATCGCTAACCTAAAAGAAACGCCTGCTGCATACAAGCAATGGGTAGATTATGAAATTTCTTTAGCAGCAAGCACCTTACAACAAAACTATATTAATTTAGTAAAGTCAGCTTTAACAGGTACTTTAGCCGAAGGTGAATTAGAACATAAATTTACAGGAGATAAAGTAGATATTAAATTTGTACAAGTTCCTTTTACATCAATTGCTGATAGTACCATTACAGTTTCAAAATCTGATATTTCAAATTATATTAATTTACACAGTAAAGACTTTGAAGTTGAAGCTTCAAGAAACATAAGGTTTGTTGAGTTTAAAGAAGTTGCTTCTGTTGAAGATGAAAATGCGGTGCAAGAAGATTTAACAGCATTGTTAAATGATAGAGTAGCTTATAACGAAACACTTAAAGCCAACGATACTATTATAGGTTTTAGCAAAACTACAGATAACGAAGCGTTTATTAACTCGAATTCAGATATTAAATTTGAGGATCGTTTTGTAACAAAATCTAATTTACCAACTGTGGTAGCAGATACAATCTATAATCTTAATGTTGGTCAAATATATGGGCCATATAAAGATGGACAGAATTTTAAACTCACCAAACTAATTGCTGAAAAACAATTACCAGATTCAGTTAAAGTTAGACATATTTTAATTCCTTTTGTTGGTGCTGCAAGTGCTGCTCCAGAAGTAACACAAACAGAAGCTGAAGCAAAAGTTACTGCAGATAGTGTATTAACAGTTGTTAAAGCTAATAGTTCAAAATTTCCTGAGTTAGTAGCAACTTTATCTTCAGACCAAGGAAGTAAGGCAAAAGAAGGTCGTTACGACTGGCATCCATACAATACTATGGTTCCAGAATTTAGAGATTTCGAATTTGAAGGAAAAACAGGTGATATCGGTGTTGTGAAAACAGCATTTGGATTTCATATTATAGAAATTGAAGGCCAAAAAGACAAAACACGAATGGTGAAAGTCGGTACTATTTCAAGAAAAATAGAGCCTTCTGAAGAAACTATTGATAAGGTTTTTAGAGATGCATCAACATTCGAAATTGCTGTTGCAGATAAAGATTTTTCAGAAGTAGCAAAAGAAAACGATTATGCAGTAAGACCGGTAAATAGTATTAAAATTTTAGATGAGTCTATTCCTGGTTTAGGTAACCAAAGAACGATTGTTCGTTGGGCTTTTGAAGAAGGAGCTAAAGTAGGTGATGTAAAACGTTTTAATGTTCCTGGCGGATATGCAATTGCGCAACTTACAGCACAAAATAAAAAGGGATTAATGAGTGTTGAAGATGCTTCAGCAACTGTTTTACCTAAATTAAGAAAAGAGAAAAAATCGAAAATTATAAAAGGTAAAATTACAGCAACAACATTAGAAGATGTTGCATCTGCCGAAAATGTTACGGTACGAACAGCTTCTGCTCTTAATATGAAAAACCCGACGATTACTGGTGCTGGAAAAGAATCATTAGTTGTTGGTACTGCATTTGGTCTTGAAGAAGGTGAAACATCTGGATTAATTGAAGGTGATAAAGGAGTTTATATGGTTCAAGTTACTAAAATCACTCCTGCTGTTGCATTAGATAATTATCAAGCAACTGCAAATCGTGTTGGTCAACAAAAAGCTAGTTCAGTAAACACGAAACTTTATAATGCTTTAAAAGACGCTTCAGATATAGAAGATAATAGAGCAAAAACAGTTCAATAAAAATATTTAAAAGATATATAAATAGCCTTGCATTTTGCGAGGCTATTTTTTATGATAGAAATTATGTTTTTGTCTGAACTTGCCCAATAAGATTTATAAAATCATATCGGTATAAGGAATAACAGTTTTAAATCCTTTAGTTTCAAAATATAGTGTCGGATTATTTACTGAAGTTGCTAATACAAAATCACCGCCCCAAGCACCAAGACTTTTAATACTGCCTTTAAAATCTTTAAATAGTATATTTTTTACAGGCTTTTGTTTTATTGTTTTCGAAATAATTTCTTCATGAAGATTAATCAAACTTTCGAAATCATTTAAGTTGTTGCTCTTAATTAGTTTTAAAGTAATATCAGTAATCTCTGATATGATTGTGTTATTTATAGTATTTGCTTTATAATGAGCAATACCTTCTCTAGAGTTTTGCTTTTTATTTAGATAAACAAAATATAAGTTATCTCTAAATTCTGGATTAAAATCAACCTTTTTTACAACCCTCATATCATCTTGAACGTAGTCGAAAGGTTTTTCTAATTTATATGTTATAGCTGTGTCATGTTTCGTACATGCTATATCATAACCACTACCGCCAAAAGTAAGGTCAAGTAATTTGTATGCATCAACATCTGCCCAATTTGCGATGTTGTTAATTAGGGTTGATGAGGTGCCAAGTCCCCAGTTCTTCGGAAAGTCAAGTTTTGTTTTAATATGAAATCCCGTATCATTATTTAAAAATAAGGGATTAAGTTGTTTAGCGGCATTTAAAATTTGAATTAATCGTTTTGACATTTGGCTGTTATCCAATTCTGTCATGTTGAGCTTGTCGAAACCTTGTTTCTGTATCTCATTATTTGTTATAATGAATTGATCTTCATACCAGATGTTTCCTTTGTCATCAAAACTCTGCCAAATTAGTTTCGGCTCATCTATAATTTCTATTGTTAACGATTGTCCATATTTGGTTGGTAAAGCTAAAGCTTCAGCACCATCAAGAACAACGTATTCTCCTGTGAGTAATAATTTTCCGTTGGAATATAATGTTCTTCGCTTTGAGTCTTCGAGTGCCCCAGACACTATTGAGGTTGTTTTTTTGTTGGAGGCCGAAGAACTCGAAACCTCTTTATCACGATATGCAATAGAAAGTTTTGGAAGCGAATTATAGTTGCCTTTTATTAAAGCTTCTTTCTTATTTCTATTCCAACCTTGTATTTGTTTCTCCCTATAAAAAGCATCATCTATTCTTTGGAATTCTTGATAATAAACTAAAGTAACTGGTAATCTTTTTTTTGTGTGATTAGCCCCTTTTCCTTCTTGATGTTCAGAAACTCGCTTTTCTAAATCAATAGTACTTCCTGTGTAAAAAGTTCCATCATGGCATTCTAATATGTAAACAAATCCTTTTGGCATTAAATTTTTTAATATCAGTATTTTCGAGTACCTCAAATACCAGTTAGTGTTTTTGTTTTTTTATCGATGTCTGATGATTTTCTCCCAGGCACCGTTATTGTTAATTTTCTGGTGATTTCGAGATCCTCAATCACCAGTTGGTTGTTTTTTTTTTCGGTGTCTGAGGCATTTTTAAAAGACACCAATTTTGTTAATTTTCTGGTGATTTCGAGATCCTCAATCACCAGTTGGTTGTTTTTTTTCGGTGCCTGAGGCACTCGAAGACACCTTTGCAATAGCTTCAATGACAGAACGATGTGTTACAACATTTGTTTTAAAGTGTTCAACCAATAATGCTTTTTCATTATCATTGAGGACATGCTGATTTAAAATATTCATTAAGTGCATTTTCATATGCCCTTCTTGAATTCCCGTTGTTGTTAATGAACGTAGAGCTGCAAAATTTTGAGCTAATCCAGCAACAGCAACAATTTGCATTAATTCTTTAGCCGATGGGTTACCTAGCATTTCTAACGATAATTTTACTAATGGATGTAAACTTGTTAACCCTCCAATAGTGCCTAATGCTAAAGGAATTTCCATCCAAAATTTAAAAATATCATTCTCAACTTTAGCATGAGTTAGACTTCTATATTTTCCATTTCTGGAAGCATATGCATGTACACCAGCTTCAACAGCTCGAAAATCATTTCCGGTTGCTAGAACCACTGCATCAATACCATTCATTATGCCTTTGTTGTGCGTTACAGCTCTATAAGGTTCTATTTCTGCTATATTAACTGCCTGAATAAATTTTTCAGCAAATGCTTCTGCAGTAATGTTTTTGTCTTCGCTTAAATCTTCGATTGGACAACTTACTTCTACTTTTACCAAACAATCAGGCACATAATTAGAAAGGATACTCATCACAATATCTATGTGAATTTCAACTAATTTTTCGACTTCATTTTTAAATGTTTTAGCAATCTGTTCTAAACACGAATTTATAAAATTGGCTCCCATGGCATCAACAGTCTCAAAAGTTGCATGTAATTGGTAGTAACCTTTTAAATCATTTGTTTTGTCCCGTAATTCAATATCTAATATACCACCACCACGTTTTTTCATGCTCCTGGTAATGGATTCTGTTTCTACTAATAATTGTAGTTTTACTTCGTTGAAAAACTTTTGAAGTTTTGTAAAATCACCATGATACATGAAATGCACTTGACCAATTTTTGTAGTGGAAATTACTTGGGTTTTAAATCCACCTCTTTCAAGCCAGAATTTAGCTGCCTTACTTGCAGCAGCAACAACCGAACTCTCTTCGATTGCCATTGGTATTGTGTAAAGCGTATCGTTGATTAAGAAATTTGGAGCAACACCAAGTGGTAAATAGTAATTGGAAATAGTGTTTTCAATAAATTCATCATGAAGTTGTTGTAGTTTTTCGTTTAAATTCCAATATTGTTTTAAAATATTTTTTGCCTCTTCTTTATTTGTGAAATAAGTATCAGTAATCCAATCAATTTTTTTGGATTTAGACAATTTAGAAAAACCAGAAATAGCCTTACTCATGAATTTCTATTTTAAGATAGCAAAGATAGTATTCTTAAGAGTAATATATTTAGACACTTATGTTTATTGACTATTTAACTGTTAATATTTACGGTTTTTTGCATAATTTTTAGTAAACTTGACAATGTTTTGTAGAAAAAACAATTTTGACGAAATATTTAAAACTTTCTCTATTAGTTTGCTTTTAATCTCTACCCTAAAATATAAGCAAACAAAGAAAATATCATTTAAAGAAAATACTAACTAACAACTTATTAGATGGCTGATACATTAGAAAATCAAGAACAGGCTGAATTATTTGGACACCCAAAAGGCTTATTTTATTTATTTTTTGCTGAATTATGGGAGCGCTTTAGTTTCTATGGCATGCGAGCGTTATTGACGCTTTACATGGTAGAAAAAATATTTGTTGCTATAGCAGAACGGGATGTAGCAACAGCGGTTGTCTACGCTTCTTACGGGTCTTTAGTCTACGCTTCTACCGTTATTGGAGGACAAATTTCTGATAAAATTTTAGGAATGCGCAGCTCTATTTTTTTAGGTGGAATCTTGATGGCATTGGGTCATTTTGTTCTAGCAATTGAAAATGATATTGCGTTTTTTTTAGCACTTGCCTTTATTGTAGTTGGTAACGGATTCTTTAAGCCAAATATTTCGACATTTGTTGGTGCTTTATACAAAGACGGTGATGTAAGAAAGGATTCAGGCTTTACAATTTTTTATATGGGAATTAATATTGGTGGAATGGTTGCACCTTTTTTATGTGGATTGTTAGCTCTTAAATACGGTTATCATTATGGATTTGGTTTGGCTGGAGTTGGGATGTTAACTGGTTTAATTTTCTTTTGGAGTGGAATTAAAAAAAATGTTTTTGGAGATAAGGGAATGCCACCAAGTCAAGAAGTTTATGAAAAGAAAGTTTTGGGTATTCCTCAAAAAGTTTTAATACCTATTATTGCTTTTTTATCTGCGCCGGGAATAGCATGGTTATTGGCTTCATGGAAAGATAATTATGTTACTGGAATTTTTAAATTTATAGGTATTGCTGTTTTGGTATATCTAGGTTACATAATTTATAATTTGAAAAGCAATGCTGCAAGAAAAAAATTAGTAATGGCTGTTTTAATTACATTTTTCATGACACTCTTTTGGGGTTTTCATGAGTTGTCTGGGAGTGTCATAACATTATTCGCATCAAGGAATGTAGATTTAGATGGCATTATGACAGCTGCTCAAACAAATGGTTTGAATTCAATGTTTATTATCATTTTAGCTATACCTATTTCTTTATTATGGGGTTATTTATCAAAGAAAAACTTAAATCCTAGAACCCCTTATAAATTTGGATTAGGATTATTATTTGCTGGTTTAAGTTTTTATATTCTTTCTATAAGTGGTGTAAGTGCAGATGAAAATGGTATGGTGCCTTTTTATTATTTATTTGCGATGTATTTTATAATTTCTATAGGTGAATTGTTTATGTCTCCAGTTGGCTTATCAAAAATTACCGATTTATCACCAAAAAACATAGTTGCATTTATGATGGGTGTTTGGTTTTTATCATCGGCGTTTGCATTTCAAATTGTAGGCTTTATTTCTAAACAATTGGCTATTGAAAGTACAGATGTAAATGTTGGAGGTTTAGATACGTTGGAAACTTATACGAATGGATTTGAATTAATTGCTATGTACTCTTTAGGAGCAGGTTTAGTTGTTTTAGTTTTTTCTCCTTTAATGAAAAAATTAATGGGTAACGTCCATTAATCATCTTTTAAAAAAAGTTTAAATAATATATAATGAACACAGATATAGAAAATCTATTTAAAGATAAAGTTTTAGGGCATCCTGCAGGACTGTTTGTTTTGTTTTTTACTGAAATGTGGGAACGATTCTCGTTTTATGGTATGCGAATTTTATTGGTACTTTTTTTAACTGCTCCAATTTTAAGTGATAATCCTGGATGGGATTGGCCTCGAGAACATGCCCTAGCATTAATTGGAACATATGCTTCGTTATTATACTTAACGCCAATTGTTGGAGGTTGGATAGCAGATAAAATCACTGGTTATCGTATTGCTGTAGTTCTTGGCTGTCTAATTATGACATTAGGGCATGCGGCTATGGCATTAGAAACAACAATGACATTTTATATTGGACTTGCCTTATTAGTTATTGGTACAGGTTTCTTTAAGCCTAATATAACATCCATAATTTCTGAAATGTATAAAGGCAAAGAGTCTAAAAAAGATGGTGCTTATACCATTTTTTATATGGGTGTAAATTCTGGTGCATTTTTCGGAATGATGCTTTGTGGTTATTTGGCTGAAAATTATGGCTGGTCTTGGGGATTTGGTCTGGCTGGGATTTTTATGTTTCTTGGAATGCTACAGTTTTGGTTAGCTAAAGATCTTTTTGGAAGTATTGGAGCAAAACCTAGCAAAATTCATGAAGTTGAATTACCTCAAAATATCAATGAAAAGAGTGTGCAAATTGAAGAAGATGTAAATGTCGAAGAAAAATTAAACCCGTTTACAACATTTGATAAAATTCTAATTGTATTATCGTCAGTTGGAGGTCTGTTGTATTTGTTTAATGACCCATTAGAAAAAATAGGTAACATAAGCATAGTTCCCTTTAATGTTGGTGGCATGAGTGGTTCTAATGTTATAGTTCTTGCAGCATTGGTTTTATTTTTAACTTTATTGATTACGCGTATTTCAAGATACCTTCCAATTGTTCGAGATCGAATTATAGCTGTTTCTATATTTGGAGTCTTTACCGTATTTTTCTTTGCGTTTTTCGAGCAGTCATTAGGATCTATGACACTTTTTGCAAGAGATTATACCGAAAGAAGTTTAACAGGTTCTTCTGCATCTATTTTTAAAGTTGTGGACCTACTTCTTACAACAATTCCCTTAATCATTATAACTTGGGTTTTATATTTATTAGCAAAAAAGACATATGCTAAAATTGGCCTTTCAAACATAATATTAGCAATTGCTTTTATAGGTATTTGGGGTTTGGTGATTTTTAGATTAAATGACAAGTTTTCTCAAGTAGGTAATGAGATAGATGCAACATGGTTTGGAATACTAAATTCATTCTTTATTATTACACTTGCACCTCTTTTTTCAAAATGGTGGGAAAGTAAATACAACCCAAGCGCAGCAATGAAATATGGTATAGGCTTAATTTTATTAGGTCTTGGTTTTGCAATATTATCTTATGGAGCATCCGATATTCCTTCAGGAGCTAAAACTGCTTCAGTGAGTATTATATTTTTAATTCTCGCCTATTTATTCCATACTATGGGAGAATTATGCCTATCACCTTTAGGTTTATCGTATTTAAGTAAACTAGTGCCAGCTCGAATGATAGGGTTTATGTTTGGTATTTGGTATTTAGCAATTGCAGTTGGACAAAAAGCGGCAGGAACAATGGGAGGAATGATTGATAAAATTTCCGAACAATACTCTATGGGAACTTTCTTTTTAATATTTACATTAATTCCTATTAGTGTAGGAATTATATCAATGCTATTAAATCCTGTGCTCAAAAAACTAATGCATGGTATTCGTTAATCGAATAAATAGTTAAAATAAACGCAAAATGCTCCTATCTTGGAGCATTTTTTGTAAGTTCGGTATAACTTTTGCAACATATATAACTATGAAAAAAATAATTTATATTCTTCTAGTTGCTATTTTTACTTCGGCTTCTAGTTTGGCACAAGAGATTAATTGGGTAACCTTAGATGAAGCTATTGAGTTACAAAAAACAAACCCGAAAAAGATAATGATGGACGTTTACACTAGTTGGTGTGGTCCATGTAAAATGCTAGATAGAAATACGTTTCATAATAGTGATGTTGTAGCATATGTTAATGAAAATTATTATGCTGTAAAGTTTAATGCAGAAGGAAATGAATCTATATCTTATAAAGATAAAACTTTCGATAATCCACGTTTTGACCCAGCAAAAGCAAACAAGAGAAATAGCACACATAAGCTTACATCTTATTTAAAAGTTTCAGCCTATCCAACTATCGTGTTTTTTGATGAAAAAGGAGATTTTATCTCTCCTATTGTAGGCTATCAAAAGCCACAACAATTAGAGTTGTATTTAAAAATGTTTAAAGACGATCATCATAAAAATATGGCATCTCAAAAAGATTTTAACGAATTTTACAAGGCTTTTAAGCCTGAATTTAAAATTTAGTGTTAATTGTTTCTGCTTAATTTAGTATAATCAATTATAAATGCTCCCTTTTTACCTGTTTGGTAAAAAGGGAGTTTTCTTTTATTACAAGTTTCTTCCCAACGTTTAATATATGATTTATAATTGCTGCCATCTGCAATAATAAGTTTAGGGTTTAAGGAGTCTATCAATCTGTTTAGGTTTATTTTAGGCGAGTCTCTTAATAGAACGTAATCTGGATTAAAACCTTTTACATTATAAATTCCCAAACTATCTAAAACTAACAGTGTTTTATCGTTAATTGCATATACATTTTTAAGAGTATCTTCTTTTATCAGTTTAATTGCATTACCGACAACATAATTTCTAATTATAAAATTATTGGTTAGACTATCTAAATTATGAATCAAATGTAATTCTGAATTATTTTTAATGCCAATAATGCTATACCTGCTTTTATGAAAAACAATAATTTCACTCTTGTTTGATGTTATTTTACTATAGACCCAAACGCCTTGACCAAATAATATAGCTAATAGTAAAAATACTAATCTTGAAAAGTTTTTCTTTTTTAAAAGTCTAACAAAAGCAATAATGATTAGATACGAAGTGATTACAAATAAAATACTGAATGAAATATTTTTAATTAAAAATTCTTCTTGAAGAGAAATCCAGCCAACAAAATCATTCATTAAACTTATAATACTGCCATACATATTTGCTAAAAAATCTGGAAGTATATTTAAAAGCGCAAATAGAATAACGATGATACCAAGGCCAAGAATAAAACCTAATAAAGGTACGATGACTAGATTCGATAAAAAGAACAGTCCGGGAAATTGATGAAAATAAAATAAACTTAAAGGCACAACACCAAACTGTGCTGATAAAGTAACGACAAACACTTGCCAAAATTTATTTAAAATGTAATATTTCGGTTTTAAGAGTTTATAAAATATTGGATAAAAACTCACAATCGCAAAAACCGCGGCATAACTTAACTGAAACCCAACATCAAACAAAAACATGGGTTTTACTAGTAGTAAAATAAACATTGAGATTGCTACAGTATTAAAAATATTTGTTGCTCTTTTAAACTGTAGACCAATTGCGATAATACTAAACATAGTAACTGCTCTGGTTACAGAAGCAGACAATCCAGCAATGATGGAAAAACACCAAAGCATCATAATTATTAGTATTGTTTTTACAACTTTTCCATGCTTTAATTGTTCAATTGGTTTAAATATAAATGACAGAAATAATAGAATAATACCAACATGTAAACCTGAAACTGCTAATATGTGTATAGCTCCAGCTTTTGTATAATCATCGTAAATTTCTTTATTAATATCTTGACGCTGTCCTAATAAAAGAGCATTAATTATGGCAAGTTCATTGCCATTAAAATCGTACTTTTTAAGATTTAAATTAATAGATTTTCGCAAATTTTCAGCTAAACCAAATACCGTTTTAGTATTAGAATCGAGTTTAAATAAAGATGCCTTATGCACATATACTTGATGATAGATATATTGCTTTGCTAAATATTTTTTGTAATTAAACTGATAAGGATTTAAAGGTGTGTTTATATTAGAAAGGGCTGTTTTAATTTGAAATTCTTCATCTATTTTTAAAACTTGTTTTATTGAATCTTTTTCTATGTTTAGTAATAGTTTCCCTGAAGCAAAATCATCTTCAATTTTTAAAATATCAACAATATATTTGTCATGATAATGACTGGGCTTTAACACTTCTCTGACTTTAAAGATAATTATATTTATGTTATTTTTAGAAGAAGTATTATTAGAATAATGATCTTCGTAATTCTTTTCATTATGAATATTTGTCGTTAAGAATCCAATAGAAATAGTAGTTAAAAATGCTAAAACACCAAACCAGATAGTATTAATAAATTGCTTTTTAGAAATAATTAAAGTAACAAACAATGCTAAAAGAAGAAAAGCAGAAATATATAGTGTGAAGTTAAACGGTATTTTAATAAAAACTGCGAAACAAATACCAATGATTAAACAGATGGTTAGTTTAATAATGGTAAAATCGAGTAACTTCATGAATGTAAGTTACTAAAAATAAGAATTATAAGATGCGTCTGGCTTGAACAAACGCATGGTACCAATAACGTTCGGTTAAACTTGAAGTAATTACACCAGCGCTTGTTGTGGCATGTATAAACTCTACATAACCAACTCTAGTTGAGGTTACAATAGCGACATGATTTACTTTTCGACTGCTTTTTTTAGTTGCAAAAAAAAGAAGATCCCCTTTTTGTACTTCTTTTAAGTCTATCCACTCACCAGTTACTGCTAAATCTTTAGTTGTTCTAGGTAATGAAACAGCCTCACTTTTAAAAGAAATATTAACTAGACCCGAGCAATCCATTCCTTTTTTCGAGTCGCCACCATATTTGTATTTTACACCGCTAAATTTTTCGGCATAATTAATAATATCATTTACCTTTTTAGAATCAATAGAAGTCGAATTGTTATCTGTTTTACTGGTTTTTGATTTTACTTCTGCTACTTTTTTTGATGATTTACAACTAATAAAAGAAATAGTTAAAAGTAGGATAAAGGCAATTTTTCGCATTAAAAAAATCAATTGTTTATAGAATCGTATATTAAAATAGCTACTTTGTCACTAGCACCTTTGCCACCAAGATTTTTTTCTAATTCGTAATAATTAATAAAAAATTTTGTGCGTTCGTAATTGTCAAGAATAATATCAACTTCTTGTTTAAGACGTTTTGTGTTAAAATTATTTTGAATTAATTCGGTTACTACTTCTTTACCCATTATTAAATTAACCAACGAGATAAAATCTAAATTAACCAAACGCTTCCCAATCTGGTAAGATAGCCAACTCCCTTTATAACAAACCACTTGCGGCACTTTAAATAAAGCTGTCTCAAGGGTTGCTGTGCCAGAAGTTACTAATGCAGCGGTCGAAACACTTAGCAAATCATATGTTTTATTAGAAACAAAATTTACATTTTTATTTTTAATAAACTGATTGTAAAATTCTCTGTCTTGACTTGGCGCACCTGCAATTACAAATTGATAGTTATCATATTCTTTTACAACACTTAACATAACCGAAAGCATTTTTTTGATTTCTTGTTTTCGGCTTCCAGGTAAAATGGCAATGATGGGTTTTTCTGATAATTGATTCTCTATCCTAAATTCAGATTCGTCAATTTGATGTCTATCTGCAATGGCATCAATTAATGGGTGACCAACAAATTCTACTGGGTAGTTGTGCTTTTTTTTATAAAAATATTTTTCAAAAGGTAAAATCACGTACATGCGATCTATATCATGTTTAATTGCTTTAATTCGACTTTCTTTCCATGCCCAAATCTGTGGAGATATATAATAATGTGTTTTATATTTTCTTTCTTTTGCCCATTTGGCTATACGCAAATTAAACCCAGGATAATCAATAAAAATGATAACATCAGGATTGTATTTTTCAATGTCTTTTTTACAAAATAATAAGTTTTTGAAAATGGTTCTTATGTTGAGTAATACCTCAAGAAAACCCATGAATGCTAAATCTTTGTAATGCTTTACTAAACCATTATCTACCTGTTGCATAAGATCGCCACCCCAAAATTTAAAATTGGCGTTTGAATCTACTTTTTTTAAAGCTTTCATTAAGTTTGAACCATGCAAATCTCCTGAAGCTTCGCCAGCAATAATGTAGTATTTCATAACATTACATTAATATAAATGTAAAAATAGCAACAAAAATGGTTACTAATAGGACTCCCCGAGCACGATAATCTTGTTTTTTTTTGATGAAAATAAAAAAAGCCAATAGATTCAATATAGCGCCTAAAGTTATTAGTTTGCCTAAAAACCCTTCAGCATTAGCAGATTTTATCACATCTATAAAGTTACCATGATCACCTAAGAATAATGTTGCTAAAAACAAACCAAGGGCATTGGCAATTAAGCCAACTATAACACCAATAACAACTTCTTTTTTAATCATTTAAATTCCATGTGTTTAAATTTTGAATATAATGATGTGCTGTTAAATCAAATTGTACAGGCACTACCGAAACAAAGCCGTTTTCTAATGCCCATTCGTCTGTATCTTCGCCATTATCTAAATTTAGAAATTTTCCTGTAAGCCAATAATAATCTTTGCCTTGAGGTGTTTGTCGCTTATCAAACTCTTCTTGCCAATTTGCTCTTGCTTGTCTGCAAATTTTAATTCCTTTTATTTCGTCTTTAGATAGTTTTGGAATATTAACATTTAAAACAATGTCTCTAGGGATTCCATTTTTTAGAGCATTTAAAGTAACTGTTTTTGCATATTGTTTTGCGACTTCAAAATTAGCGTTATAGTTATAATCTAAGAGAGAGAAACCAATAGCCGGAATGCCTTCTATACCAGCTTCAACGGCAGCACTCATAGTTCCAGAATAAATAACATTAATTGATGAGTTCGATCCATGATTAATTCCTGAAACACAAATATCTGGTCTTCTATCTAGAACCTCATTTATGGCTAGTTTAACACAATCGGCTGGTGTTCCGGAACAACTATATTCTTTTTGTGGTCCTTCATCTATAAAAACACGTTCTATATGCAATGTCGAGTTTATAGTAATAGCGTGTCCCATACCACTTTGTGCGCTATCTGGAGCAACGACTACAACATCGCCAATCTCATTCATTACACTAATTAAAGCTCTAATGCCAGGAGCATTAATACCATCGTCATTGGTTACTAAAATAAGTGGTTTTTTGGGCATTTGTTGTTTTTATAGCACTGCTAAAATACATAATTTCGGTTGTAAAGTTGCAATTTGTCTAGTTTAACAAAAAATTAGGGGGTATTCACGTAATTGGCATGGTTTTTTCTTTATTTTAGTGAAAATTATACTATGCAATTTTACAGAATTATGAAAAGGAATTATAAAATTATGATGTTAGTGCTTCTACTAGCATTTGCTTCATGTAGTTTTACTACCAAGTCATTTGACGAGCCAGATAAAGATAAATTATTAATTCAGGTTGTTACTTTTCTTTTGCAACAAATGCATTTCGATCCACAAGATATTAACGATGAGTTTTCTGCAGAGATTTTTACAGATTACCTTGAGAGAATAGATCCTTATAAGCGCTATTTTAATCAATCTGATATCGATGATTTTAAAAAATATGAAGCCTTTTTAGACGACCAATTAAAAGCTTTTGATGCTTCATTTTTTAATATAACTTATGATCGCTTAATGAAGCGAATCGATGAGTCTAAAATAATTTATAAGGAAACTTTAGATAAACCTTTTGATTTTACAATTGACGAAGAGTTTAATGCAGATTATGAAAACCTTGGGTATGCAAATAATAAGAAGGAATTGAAAGATAGATGGAGAAAGCAACTAAAACTATGGACTATTGCAAATTATAATGATTTGCTTGATGAGCAAACACAAAGCATTGAAAACGATTCGGAATATGTGATTAAATCTGATTCTGAAATTGAGATTGAAGCTCGAGAAGCAACATTAAAATTGATTGACAGATATTATGATGAAGGATTAGGTCAAATAGAAAGAAAAGATTGGTTTTCAATGTATGTAAATGCTATTGTAGAAGAATTCGATCCACATACATCTTATTTTGCAGCAGAAGATAAAGATGCTTTTGATCAAGAAATATCGGGAAAACTAGAAGGTATAGGTGCAAGACTTAGTAATCAATTAGATAATATAAAAATAGTCGAACTTATTTCCGGAGGTCCAGCTTGGAGAGGTGAAGAATTGGAGGTAGGTGATATAATTTTAAAAGCAAGAGAGCAAGATGAAGAAGAAGCTGTAAGTCTTGTTGGTATGAGAACAGCAGATGCTGTTAAGTATATTAAAGGTCCAAAAGGTACAGTAGTAATATTAACGATTAAGAAGGTTGATGGTACAGTAGAAAATATAGAAATTACAAGAGATATAGTTGAAATCGAAGAAACATACGCGAAATCTTCTATTGTAAAAAAGAACGATAAGAATTTTGGAGTTATTTACCTTCCGAAATTTTATGCAGATTTTGAAGATTATAAAAACAGAAATGCAGCTTCAGATATTAAAGATGAAATAGAGTATCTTAAAGCTCAAGGCATGGAAGGTTTAGTATTAGATCTTCGTAATAATGGAGGTGGTTCTTTACAAACTGTTATCGAAATGGCAGGTTTATTCATTAAAGATGGCCCAATAGTCCAGGTTCGTGCAACTGGCGAATCAAAAGAAATTTTAAGAGATAGAGATAAGTCTATTGTTTGGGATGGTCCTTTGGTAATTTTAGTTAATGAGCTTTCTGCATCTGCATCAGAAATCTTGGCTGCTGCTATGCAAGACTATAAACGTGCTATAATTATTGGTGGCAAACAAACTTACGGGAAAGGTACTGTGCAACAAATAATGGATCTTAATCGAATGGTAAGAAATAACACTAATGGCGATTTAGGAGCTCTAAAGCTTACAACGCAAAAGTATTATAGAATAAATGGAGGTTCAGTTCAATTAGAAGGTGTAAAGAGTGATGTTGTCGTGCCAGATCGATATAGTTTTATTCCTGTAGGAGAAAAAGATTGGGATAACCCATTGCCTTGGGATGAAATATCTGCAGCAGATTATAAACTTTGGGATCGGTATTTTGATTATGATACAACTATAAAAAACAGCAAAGAGCGCATGAGTAATAGTGAACAGCTAAACCTTATTGAAGACTATGCTAAATGGGTAGAAAGCAACATGGATGTTACATCATACTCCTTAAATTATAAAGATTACAGGGCTAAATTAGATATGAATGATAAAGAAGTTAAAAAATTTGATGGAATTTCTGAGTATCAAACCAATCTAACTTTTGAATCACTTCCATACGAAAAGCAACTCTTTTTAAAAGACACGGTTTTAGAACTTAAAAGAGAACGTTGGCATAAAAACTTAAGCCAAGATGTTTATATAGAAGAGGCTTTAAACGTGCTAGAAGATTTAAAAATGACTTATTCGATTACTAAAGTAGCTGCGGTAAAAGACTAATTTAAATTTTAAGAGTTACTTTATCAAATTATTGTTTGTGGTAGCTATATATTCTAATAATAAGTCTTTACCAATGTCTTTACTCGAAGATGTTATAAAGTAGTTTGGCATGTCTTCCCAAGTTTCTAAAAGAATGTTTTTGTAAGCTTCGATATGATTTTCAATAGATTTAGGTCTTAACTTATCTGCTTTAGTAAATATAATAGAAAATGGAATCATGTTTTCTCCTAGCCATTGCATAAATTCTAAATCAACAGGTTGAGGTTTATGTCTGATATCTACTAAAACAAATGCCGAAATTAATTGTTGTCTCTGACTAAAATATTCTGTTATAAATTTCTGAAAAACCTTTTTAGAACTTTTAGATACTCTTGCGTATCCATATCCCGGTAAATCTACCAAATACCAATTTTTATTAATGATAAAATGATTTATTAATTGTGTTTTACCTGGCCTTCCAGAGGTTTTAGCAAGACTTTTTCTGCTAGTGATCATGTTGATTAGTGAAGATTTACCAACATTACTTCTGCCAATAAAAGCATATTCTGGTAATAAATCTTTTGGGCATTTAGAGACATCAGAATTGCTTACAACAAATTCAGCCGATTTAATTCGCATAAATTTAAATTTAGAAGTTTCTTGTTGTTAACCAATCATGTAATACTTGGTTAAACTCATCTGGATGTTCCATCATGGCAGCATGACCGCAATTATCAACCCAAAACAAATCAGAATCAGGCAATAAAATATTAAATTCTTCTGCCACTTCTGGAGGTGTAACTTCATCATTCTTACCCCAAATAATACAAGTAGGAGTTTTTATATTAGGCAAATCTTTTGCCATATTATGTCTAATAGCACTTTTGGCTATTGCTAGAGTTTTTATAAGCTTATGTCTATCGTTTACAGTTGCATAAACTTCATCTACCATTTTTTTATCGGCTATTTTCGGGTCATAAAAAACATCTTGCACCTTCTTTTTTATCACCTCATAATCACTACGTTTTGTGTAACCGCCACCCATAGCATTTTCGTATAACCCAGAACTGCCAGTTATACTAAGAGCTTTAACTTTTTTAGGATAATGTTTTGTATAATACAATCCTATGTGTCCACCAAGTGAATTTCCTAACAAAATCACTTTATCAATTTTTTTAAACTCAATAAATTCGTGAAGATATTTTGCAAAACTTTTTACGTTTGTTTTTAAAATAGACATCGAATAAAGAGGTAATTCTGGAATTATAACTTTATAGCCCTTTGTACTTAAAAAACTTGCAACAGAATTAAAATTACTTAATCCACCCATTAAACCATGTAACACTATAATTGGTGTTCCTTCTCCAATCTCTAAGTAACTATAATTTTTTTCTTTTTTTATATGATGTGTCATTAATTAGTCAGTCATTTTCTGATAAAAACAAATATAAGTAATTCATTCATATTATATCTCTTTTAATCGATTAAGCCAAATTTTCTTCAATTAATTAACAAGCTGTTCATTAAAATTTAATCATTAGTTAACGGATTGAAATTAAGATATTAACATCTAATAAATTTCAAATATTTGATTCTAAAAGTGTAATTAATTGAATATTTATTAACAATGTGTCATAAAGTGGTAAATCGTGGTAAATTTTCAATATATTTGAATCTTAATCTCAAGAAAACAAATAGATCAGTTTGAGCTCATTAATAGAGACATACGAATGTAAAGTAGATGTAAAAGGAAGGCTGATGATACCTGCAGGTATGAAAAAGCAAATGACTTCAATTTTGCAAGATGGCTTTGTGTTAAGACGCTCTGTATTCGAAACCTGTTTGGAGTTATACCCAATGAGCGAATGGCAAGAAATGATGAAGAAGGTTAATAGTCTTAATAAGTTTAAAAAGAAAAACAAAGATTTTATACGTCGTTTTAGTGCAGGAACAAAGGTTGTTGAAGTAGATAAAAATGGAAGATTATTAATACCAAAAGGCTTAATAGTCTTTGCTGAAATTACAAAAGACATAGTAATTACACCTTCGGCAAATATTATTGAAATCTGGGATAAGAATAAGTACGAACAAGCTATAGATGATGCAACAGGTGATTTTGCAGATTTAGCTGAAGAAGTAATGGGGCAAGATGACGACGATTTATCATAATCCTGTATTGTTAAAAGAAACTGTAGAAGGTTTAAATATTAAAGCAAGTGGTGTTTATGTAGATGTAACTTTTGGTGGTGGAGGACACAGTAAAGAAATATTAAAGCACCTAGGTGAAAACGGAAAACTGTTTGCATTCGATCAAGATCAAGACGCTCTTAAAAATAGAATTAAGGATGAACGCTTTACCTTAATTCATGAAAATTTTAGATTTCTAAAACGATTCTTAAGATTTCATGGCGTAAAAGCAGTCGATGGTATTTTGGCAGATTTCGGAGTTTCATCTCATCAGTTTGATGTTGCAGAACGTGGTTTTTCAACGCGTTTCGAAGCTGAATTGGATATGAGAATGAATCAGCAAAGTGAGCTTTCGGCATATCATGTAATTAATGATTATGAAGAAGAAAAACTGAAACAAGTTTTATTGCAATATGGAGAATTGAGACAAGCTCCAGCAATGGCTAGAGTAATTGTAGAGAGTAGAAAAGAAGAAATAATTAAAACAAGCGAGCAGTTTAAAAACGTATTGAAACGTTTTTTGCAGCATAAAAAAGAGAATAAAGTTTTAGCACAAATATATCAAGCTATTAGAATTGAAGTAAATCAGGAAATTGAAGCATTGAAAGAATTTCTCCAACAAACACCAGAGATATTAAAAGATGAAGGACGATTGAGTGTAATTTCATATCATTCTCTTGAAGATAGAATGGTAAAACGATTTATCAGAAATGGCATGTTTGAAGGTGAACCCGAAAGAGATGTTTTTGGAAATTTTGATGTTCCATTAAAAAAAGTTGGAAAGTTGGTTGTGCCATCTAATAAAGAAATAAAAGAAAATAGTAGAGCTAGAAGTGCAAAATTGAGAATAGCTGTAAAAGTTTGAAAAAAGGTATTTATAAAATATTAAAAGGAAAGTTTCTAGTAAGTGAAGATTCATTTAAAAATTGGCGGGCAATTCTATTTATATCAACACTTGCTGTAATTATGATTGCAAGCTCACACAGTGCAGACAAAAAAGTACATGAAATTGCAGAATTAAATAATGAAGCTAAAGAATTGAGATCAGCATTTGTTGATGGACGTTCTAAACTGATGAAGATAAAAATGGAATCGGCAGTAATATTAAAATTGAAAGAGAAGGGGTTAGCATCGTCATTAATTCCACCAAAGAAAATAATAGTAACACCACAAAATTAAATTAAATCTTGGCAGTAAGCGAGAAAGACATATTAAACAGACTGTATTTCATTTCGGGATGTATGTTTGTGTTTGGTCTAGCAGTGGTGTTTAAACTTTTAAGTATTCAGTTTGTTGAAGGCGATAAGTATCGGGATTTAGCAGACAAAAGGGATATTAAAAATGTAGATATACCTGCAAATAGAGGAAATGTTTATTCAGAAAACGGTAATCTGTTAGCAACTTCTATTCCAAAATATGATATCAGGTTTGATGCAATAACACCAACCAATAAAACATTCGAAACGTATATCAAGTCATTAAGCGATTCACTATCTGATTATTCCGGTAAAACTTCGAAATATTATCAAAATCAATTAAGAAAAGCAAGAGCCAATAAAAACAGATATTTTCTATTGGCTAGAAACATTGGATATTTAGATTACGTCCGGTTACGAAGTTTTCCGCTTTTAAATCTTGGAGCTTTTAAAGGAGGATTAATAGTAGAACAAACTACCAAACGTGAGCATCCTATGGGTGGAATTGCTCAAAGGACTATCGGTTATGAAAGAATCGATGGTCAAGGTAATGTAACAAGACCTGGATTGGATGGTGCTTTTGGAGTTAAATATTTACGAGGGGTAAATGGAAAACGTTGGAAACAAAAAATTGGTAAAGGACAATGGAAACCAATTTTAGATTACGATCAAGTTGAACCAAAAGATGGTTATGATGTGTATACAACTATCGATGTTAATATTCAAGATATCGCGCATCACGCATTACTCGAACAATTAGAAAAATATAAAGCCGACCATGGAAGTGTTGTGGTTATGGAAACCAAAACAGGTAAAATAAAAGCAATCTCTAATCTGGGCAGAAATAGTGAAGGCTACTATTACGAAAGACTTAATTATGCTGTTGGCGAATCTCATGAGCCTGGTTCAACATTTAAGTTAATGGCTATAACTGCTGCTCTTGAAGATAAAGTTATAGATACAAGTGATGTCGTAGATACTGAAAAAGGAATCTTAACCTATTATGGTAAAAAAGTAAGAGATTCTAAAAATGGCGGTTATGGTAAAATTTCGATTGCTAAGGCTTTTGAAGTGTCTTCAAATACTGGTATTGTTAAAGCTATTCATAATAGCTATAGTGATAATCCTTCAAAATTTATAGATCGTCTGTACTCTATGAATTTAAAAAACAAGTTAGATCTACCAATTATTGGAGAGGGAGAACCTATTATTCCAGACCCAAGAATAAAAAATAATCGTTGGAGTGGTATTGCGTTAGAGTGGATGGCTTATGGCTATGGTGTTTCGTTTACACCTTTGCAAACACTCACGTTTTATAATGCTATTGCTAATGATGGTGTTATGATTAAGCCTCAATTTTTGAAAGAAGTTAAGGAGTTTGATGAGGTTATTGTTCCTTTTAAAAAAGAAGTAATAAACTCCCGAATTTGTTCTAAAGAAACGGTTTTGAAAGTACAGCAGTTACTTAAAGACGTTGTTAAGAAAGAATACGGTACTGGTCACAGATTATATTCACCTAATTTCTCGATGGCAGGAAAAACAGGAACATGTCAGAAAGATTATTCTAAAAAAGACAAGTTAAATTATATATCTTCTTTTGTTGGGTATTTCCCAGCCGACAGCCCAAAATATTCATGTATTGTTGTGATTCACGAACCAGATAAAAGTGTTGGTTATTATGGTGCAGATGTGTCAGGACCTGTATTTAAAAAAGTTGCACAAAAAATTTATATAGATACACCTATTGTCGACGAGATAACGCTTAACAATATACAAAGAGCTGCTGTCGAAAAAGAATATGATAATTTCTACGAAATAGCAAGAACCTATAAAACTGTTATGCCAAATGTTATCGGACTTCCAACAATGGATGCCATTGCGCTTTTAGAGAATATGGGTTTAAAAGTGAAAGTTGAAGGCGTTGGTGTTATAAAATCACAGTCAATTAACAAAGGTGTTAAAGTGAAGAGAAATCAAACAATTGTTATTAGCACGTGATGAGCTTAAAAGACATATTATATAAGGTTACTCTTAACGCGGTGGTTGGAGACACAGCTGTGTCTATAAATAATATAGTTTTTGATTCAAGAAACATTTCAAAAGCAGATGCATTTGTTGCGATTATTGGTACGGTTTCAGATGGACATGATTTTATCGAAAAGGCTATCAAACTTGGTGCTACTGCCATAATTTGCGAAACATTACCAAGTGATTTAGTTAGTGGTGTTACTTACGTTAAAGTAGAAAGTTCTTCGAGCGCACTAGCAATTATGGCTTCAAATTATTATGAAAATCCTTCAGAAAATTTAAAGCTTATTGGCATTACAGGTACCAACGGAAAAACCACCATAGCATCATTACTATATCAACTATTTAAAAATGCGGGTTATAAAGTTGGACTCTTGTCAACGGTGAGGATAATGATTGGTAGTAAAGAATTTAAAGCGACGCATACGACTCCTGATTCGTTGACAATAAACAAGTATTTAAAGGAAATGAATGATGAAGGTGTGGAATTTTGCTTCATGGAAGTTAGCTCACATGGTATTCATCAAAACAGAACAAAAGGATTGTCTTTTGAAGGCGGTATTTTCACCAACTTATCTCACGATCATTTAGACTACCATGAAACTTTTGCTGAGTATAGAGATGTAAAAAAACGCTTTTTTGATATGCTTCCTGCTTCAGCATTTGCTCTTGTTAATGTAGATGATAAGAATGGCTTGGTGATGCTACAAAATACAAAAGCAAAGAAATACACCTATGCATTAAAAAATTATGCTGATTACAAAACATTAATTCTCGAAAATCAATTTAGCGGATTACTATTAAAAGTAGACGATAGTGAAGTTTGGACAAGGTTAATTGGAAAATTTAACGCATATAATGTATTAGCGATTTTTGCAACAGCCGAATTATTAGGGCTTGAAAAAGTAGAAATACTCCGTTTAATAAGCGAATTAGAAAGTGTTTCAGGGCGTTTCCAATACCTTATTTCAGACGAAAAAATTACAGCTATTATCGATTATGCTCATACACCAGATGCCTTAAAAAATGTGTTAGAAACCATTAATAGTATTCGTACAAAAAACGAAGAACTTATAACAATTGTAGGTTGTGGTGGTGATAGAGATAAGACCAAGCGACCAAAAATGGGTCATATTGCTTCGGCGTTAAGTACCAAAGTTATTTTTACTAGTGATAATCCAAGAAGTGAAGTTCCAGAAGCCATAATTCAAGATATTGAAAAAGGTGTTGAGCCTCAAAATTTCAAAAAAACACTATCAATTACAGATAGAAAACAAGCAATAAAAACAGCTTGCCAAATGGCAAATCATAGTGATATTATATTAATTGCTGGTAAAGGTCATGAGACATATCAAGAAATTAAAGGAGAACGCTTTGATTTTGACGATTTTAAAATAGTACAAGAATTTTTAAAACAATTACAGAAATAATATGTTGTATTACTTATTCGAATATTTAGAAAAACATTATCAACTTCCGGGAGCATCTCTATTTGGCTTTATAACTTTTAGAGCTGCAATTTCTATTATCCTGTCTTTGTTATTATCTACAATATTTGGAAAACGAATCATTCGTTTTTTACAAAAACAACAAGTTGGCGAAACAATTAGAGATTTAGGGTTAGAAGGGCAAGCACAAAAAGCAGGTACTCCAACAATGGGTGGAATTATTATTATTATAGCTACGCTTATTCCAGTATTACTATTTGCTAAATTAGAAAACATCTATATCATCTTACTTATTGTTACCACACTCTGGATGGGAACTATCGGATTTATTGATGATTATATTAAAAAATTTAAAAACGATAAAGAAGGATTAAAAGGACGTTTTAAAGTACTAGGGCAAGTTGGTCTAGGTCTTATTGTAGGCTTAACATTATATTTTAATCAAGATGTTACCATTAAAGAAAAATTACCAGAAGCACAGCAACAGGAGATACTTGCAGAAAATCCCAATGCATTACCAACAAAGTTTTTTAATGCTGAAGAAAAGTCAACAAAAACCACAATACCATTTGTTAAAAATAATGAATTTGATTATGCAGATTTAATTACTTGGATAAGTCCAAAATTAGAAGAATATGCTTGGGTAATATTTATATTAATTTCCATTTTAATAATTACAGCAGTTTCTAATGGAGCAAATTTAACAGATGGAATAGATGGACTTGCAGCAGGTACATCTGCAATTATTGTACTCACCTTAGGGATTTTTACATTTGTGTCTGGGCATATTGTGTTTTCAGATTATCTCAACATCATGTACATACCACGTATAGAAGAAATCACAGTTTATATAGCTGCATTTGTCGGAGCGTTAATTGGTTTTTTATGGTATAATACGTTTCCGGCCCAAGTATTTATGGGAGATACAGGTAGTTTAACTATTGGGGGAATTATAGCTGTTATTGCGATAGCTGTGAGAAAGGAATGGTTAATTCCGGTATTGTGTGGCATTTTTCTAGCAGAGAATTTATCAGTAATAATGCAAGTAGGCTACTTTAAATATACTCGAAAAAAATATGGAGAAGGACGACGAATTTTTAAGATGTCACCATTGCATCATCATTATCAAAAATCAGGATATCATGAAAGTAAGATTGTTACACGGTTCTGGATTGTAGGAATCCTATTGGCAATTATTTCGATTGTGACATTGAAAATTAGATAAATGTTTGTCATGCTGAGCTTGTCGAAGCATCTCAATAAATAACAAAATGACAAAACAAAGATTAGTCATATTAGGAGGTGGAGAAAGTGGTGTAGGTACGGCACTTTTAGGAAAAGAAAATGGATACGAAGTATTTGTTTCAGATAAAGGAAAGATTAAAGAAAAATATAAAGAAGTTCTTATACATAATGAGATTGAATGGGAAGAAGAAAAGCATACAGAGCTTAAAATTCTGAATGCCGATTTAGTGATGAAAAGCCCAGGAATTCCTGATACAGTAGCGCTTATAATAAAGATTAAATCAGATTGTATTCCTGTGGTTTCCGAAATTGAGTTTGCTTCAAAACTTACCAAGGCAACCATTGTGGGAATTACAGGGACTAACGGTAAAACCACAACGGCATCATTAACGCACCTTATTCTTAAACAAGAATTAGAGGTTGGTTTGGCAGGTAATATTGGTGATAGTTTTGCAAAGCAACTATTAGAAAAAAATTATAAAAACTATGTGTTGGAGATTAGCAGTTTTCAGTTAGATGATATCAAAACATTTAAGCCACACATAGCAGTTTTAACCAACATCGTGCCAGATCATTTAGATAGATATAATTATCAATTTGAAAATTATATCGCTTCAAAATTCAGAATAACAATGAATCAAACAAAAGAAGATTATTTGGTTTATGATGCCGATGATGAAGTCATTACAGATTGGTTAAAAGCCCATCCAATTCAATCAACATTATTACCATTTTCACTAACAAAGACCATTGAAAATGGAGCGTATTTAGATAATAAAAATATTAAAATAACTATAGATAATAACCAGATAATTATGCCAACAACAAATTTAGCATTAAAGGGAAACCACAATATTAAAAATGCTATGGCTGCTTCGACAGTAGCACATATTCTAAAAATTAGAAAGCAAACAATTAGGGAAAGTTTAGAAAACTTTCAAGCTGTTGAACATCGTTTAGAACATTTTTTAAAAATAAACAAGGTGCAATACATCAACGATTCCAAAGCAACAAATGTTAATGCAACATATTATGCTTTAGAAAGTATGGAAGCGCCAACAGTTTGGATAGTAGGCGGTGTTGATAAAGGGAATAATTATCAAGAGTTATTTCCGTTTGTAAACGAAAAGGTTAAAGCCATAATTTGTCTTGGTGTAGACAACCATAAGCTAATGGAAAATTTCGGTTCTATGGTCGACATTATTATAGAAACAGAGTTTATGAGTGAAGCTGTTAAAATAGCTTACAAAGTTGCTGAAGCTGGTGATAATGTATTGTTATCTCCTGCATGTTCTAGTTTTGATTTATTCGAAAATTACGAGGATAGAGGACGTCAATTTAAAGAATCTGTTAGAAATTTATAGTGGAAGAACTTTTTAAAAATATTAAAGGAGATCGTTTAATTTGGGCTATTGTAGCTTTACTGGCAATTTTTTCATTCTTACCAGTATATAGCGCTGCCAGTAATTTAGCTTACGTTGTTGGAAACGGAAACACCTTTGCATATTTTTTAAAGCACTTTATGCATCTATTTTTGGGGTTTGCAATCATGTTTGGAATACATAAAATTCCATATAGATATTTTAGAGGCCTGTCTATGGTTATGTTGCCAATAATACTGGTTTTATTGGTCATTACAATGACTCAAGAAAACACGATTCAAGGTGCAAATGCTAGTAGATGGATACAAATACCTGTCGTAGGGATGTCGTTTCAAACATCGACACTAGCAGCAGTTGTGTTAATGGTATATGTGGCACGTTATATGTCAAAAATAAAAGACTTAAGAGTAAGCTTTAAAGAAACGATTATACCATTATGGGTTCCAGTATTTATAATAATTCTTTTAATACTTCCAGCAAATTTTTCAACGGCAGCAATATTATTTTTTATGGTTTTAATGTTGGTGTTTTTAGGAGGTTACCCGATACAACATTTAGCATTAATTATTGGTTCTGGAATTGTAGGATTAGTAATGTTTATTCTTGTTGCAAAATCGTTTCCAGATGTTATGCCAAATAGAATAGATACCTGGATGAGTAGAGTTGAAAACTTTACAGATAATCAAGATACAGAAGAAGATTATCAAATCGAAAAAGCTAAAATAGCAATTGCTTCTGGAGGAATTAGAGGTGTAGGACCCGGCAAGAGTATCCAGAAAAACTCTTTGCCACAATCTTCTTCAGATTTCATTTTTGCAATTATCATTGAAGAATATGGGTTAATAGGTGGGTTTTTAATCATGATTTTATATATGTGGTTATTATTTAGAATAGTCATTGTAGCTCAAAAAGCAGATACCATATTTGGAAAACTATTAGTACTTGGTGTCGGACTACCCATTGTATTTCAAGCACTAATAAACATGGCGGTTGCAGTAGAATTATTTCCAGTAACTGGGCAAACTTTACCACTTATTAGTAGTGGTGGTACATCAATTTGGATGACCTGCTTGGCTTTAGGAATAATTTTAAGCGTAAGTGCAAAAAGAGAAGAAATTAAAGAACAAGAAAATATAGAAGATAATCCGTTGGAGATTTTAGCGGAAACAATTTAATGAGTAATTATAAAATCATATTATCAGGTGGAGGTACAGGAGGTCATATTTATCCTGCAATTGCGATTGCAAACGAATTAAAATCTCGTTTTCCAAAAGCTGAATTTTTATTTGTTGGAGCTAAAGACAGGATGGAAATGGAAAAAGTACCACAAGCTGGATTCAATATAGAAGGTTTGTGGATTTCAGGTATTCAGCGTAAGCTTACTTTACGAAACTTAATGTTTCCATTTAAACTTATAAGTAGTTTGCTAAAATCTAGAAAAATAATAAAAATGTTTAATCCGGATATTGCAATTGGTACAGGAGGTTTTGCTAGTGGTCCATTGTTGCAAGTAGCGGCTTCTAAAAATGTTCCGAGTTTAATACAGGAGCAAAACTCATATCCTGGTATTACCAACAAACTTTTATCAAAAAAGGTAAATAAGATATGTGTTGCCTATGATGGTTTAGAGCGATTTTTCCCAAAAGATAAAATCATTAAAACAGGAAACCCAGTAAGACAAGATTTACTAGAAATTGCTGATAAATCAGTCGAAGCAAAAGATTTTTTTAAGCTCAAACATGGTAAAAACACACTTTTAGTTATAGGAGGAAGTTTGGGAGCAAGAAGAATTAATCAACTTATTGAAGAAAAATTAGAATTTTTAGGAACTCAAAACATACAAATAATATGGCAGTGTGGCAAGCTATATTATCAGGACTATAAGCAATACAATGATTTAGAGTTTGTGCAGGTGTATCCATTTTTAAACACGATGGATTTTGCATATGCATCTGCAGATATCATTATCTCTAGAGCAGGAGCAGGTTCTGTTTCAGAATTATGTATTGTAGGAAAACCAGTGATATTTATTCCATCACCAAATGTAGCAGAAGATCATCAAACTAAAAATGCGATGGCAATAGTTAGTAAAGATGCTGCGATATTAATTAAGGAATCTGATTTAGAGATAGATTTTGATCATAAATTTTCGCAATTAATTACTTCGACAGAAAAACAAGCACAATTAAGTGATAACATTAAAAAATTAGCATTAGTTAATGCCACTAAAGAGATAGCAGACGAGGTTGAAAAGTTATTAAGTAAATGAATTTAAGCAACATACATAGCGTTTATTTTATTGGTATTGGTGGCATTGGCATGAGTGCCTTGGCTCGTTATTTCCATGCAAATAAAAAACTCGTTGCTGGTTACGATAAAACGAAAACAGAAATTACAGATGCTTTGAGTGATTTAGGTATTGAAATTCATTTTAAAGATTCTATTGAAGATATTAATTCAGTTTTCTTGAAGCCCGAATCAACACTGATCGTGTATACGCCAGCTGTTCCTAAAAATCATAGCGAACTAATTTATTTTACGGAGAATAATTTTAAAGTTTTAAAACGCTCTCAAGTATTAGGATTAATTACCGAAAGTACATTTTGTATAGCAGTTGCCGGAACCCATGGTAAAACCACTACTTCAAGTATTTTAGGTCATTTATTAAATGTGTGCAATGTAAGGATGACTGCCTTTTTAGGTGGTATTTCAGAAGGCTACAATTCTAATTTAATTTTAAATGGAAATGAGGTTTCTGTGGTTGAAGCAGATGAGTTTGACAGATCATTTTTAGAGCTATCACCAAATTTTGCATGTATTACTTCAATGGATGCTGATCATTTAGATATTTATGGAGATGCAAATGCATTGCATGATTCTTTTATTGCTTTTACGAAAAAAATAAAACCAGACGGAAAATTATTTGTAAAAAACGGCTTGCCAATAAATGGAATTACTTATGGTATTGAAGATAATTCAGATTATTCAGTACAAAATGTAAAAATAAAAAATGGCACATATATGTTTGATGTGAAAACACCGCATACAGTATTAGAAAACTTTCAATTTAACCTGCCGGGTAGACATAATTTGTCGAATGCATTAATTGCCTTGGCGATGGCTGTAGAATATGGGTGCCCTCACCGACAGCTTGCCAAGGCTTTAGCATCATTTAAAGGTGTAAAAAGAAGATTTACATATCATATTAAAACTGATTCATTGATTTTTATTGATGATTATGCACATCATCCAGAAGAAATAAACGCTGTGCATCATGCAATTAGAGAAATGTATCCAAGAAAAAAAGTTGTAGCTATTTTTCAGCCACACCTTTTTAGCAGAACTAAAGATTTTGCCGACGATTTTGCTCAAAGCTTAACGCAATTTGATGAAATTCTTCTATTAGATATTTATCCAGCAAGAGAATTACCTATCGATGGTGTAACATCTAAATGGTTGTTAGGAAAGATTGAAAATTCAAAGAAACAGTTAATCGAAAAAGAAGAAATCATTTCTAAAATTAAAGAAAGTAATGCACAAATTATTTTAACAATAGGTGCAGGAGATATAGGGAAAGAAGTTAAACATATTAAACAAGCATTAAAAATTGCAAGTTAATTGGGATTACATAAGAATAAGTGTTCTACTAGTTTTAGTGGTGACTCTTTTTGCGTTTTCATCTAGTAAAAATTCTATAAGAAAAGTAACAGAACCTAGTATATATTTTCAAGGCGATGATAATTTATTTATCACGCATGAGACTGTTAGTAAATTGTTAATACAAAAAAAAGAAGGGCTTAAAAATGTGCCTAAAGAAACTTTAGATTTGAACATATTAGAAACTGCCCTGAATTCTAATCCAATGATCAAGTCTGCTCAAGTTTATATGTCAGTAAACGGAGAGCTTAAAGTTGATATAGAACAGAAAAAACCTATTGCGAGAGTAAGTACGAACGCTACATATTATATTGACAATCAAGGAACTTACATGCCTTTGTCGAGTAATCATTCAGCAAGAGTACCACTCGTTACTGGTCTAGTCGAAAAGAATAATTTAAACAATGTTTTTATTATGGCTAGCAAAATTCAAAATGATGAATTTTTAAAAAAAAATGTTGTAGAAATTCATCAGAATGAAAACAAAACAATTTATTTAAAATTAAGGCAATGCAGTTTTACGGTGCAAATGGGCAATATTAATCATTTAGATAAAAAAATAAACAACCTAAAAGCTTTTTATAAACAAAGTTTAAAGGAAGAAACTCTAAATAATTACATCAGTATTAATTTACAATTTGACAACCAAGTGGTTTGCACCAAAACATAAACTATGGAAGATAATATAGCAGTTGGATTAGACATAGGTACAACTAAAATTGTGGCAATGATTGGTCGCAAAAACGAATACGGAAAAGTTGAAATTTTAGGCATCGGAAAATCTAAAAGCCTCGGTGTGCACCGTGGTGTCGTGAATAATATAACACAAACAATTCAATCCATTCAACAGGCCGTTCAAGAAGCCGAACTTGCATCAAGTATTCAAATTGGTGGTGTTACCGTTGGTATTGCCGGGCAACATATACGTAGTCTGCAACACAGTGATTACATTACAAGGCCAAATTCTGATCAAGTCATTGATGAAGCAGATATAGAAAGACTTATTAATCAAGTTCATAAATTAGTGATGTTGCCTGGAGAAGAAATTATTCATGTATTACCACAAGAATATAAAGTTGATGGCCAAGCCGAAATTAAAGAGCCCGTTGGAATGTATGGCGGCAGGCTAGAAGCTAATTTTCATGTAGTTGTAGGGCAAGTGTCTTCCATAAGGAATATTGGACGTTGTGTAAAAAGTGCAGGATTAAATCTAGAAAGAATTACACTTGAACCTCTAGCTTCGGCAAATGCAGTATTAAGTCAAGAAGAAAAAGAAGCTGGTGTTGCATTGATCGATATCGGTGGAGGAACAACCGATTTAGCTATTTTTAGAGATGGAATTATCCGCCATACAGCAGTAATCCCTTTTGGAGGAAATGTAATTACAGAAGATATTAAGGAAGGTTGCTCAATCATTGAAAAGCAAGCAGAGCTATTAAAAATAAAATTCGGTTCTGCATGGCCAGGAGAGAATAAGGATAATGAAATTGTATCAATTCCAGGATTAAGAGGAAGAGAACCAAAAGAAATTACTTTAAAAAATCTCTCTAAAATCATTCATGCACGTGTTGTAGAAATCATTGAGCAAGTTTATGTTGAGATTAAAAACTATGGTCACGAGGAGCAAAAGAAAAAGCTAATTGCAGGTATTGTTTTAACAGGAGGAGGAAGTCAACTTAAGCATTTAAAGCAACTGGTTGAGTATATAACAGGTATGGATACTCGAGTAGGTTATCCAAACGAACATTTAGCAGGCGATAGTGACGATGATGTTACTAGTCCTCTTTTTGCAACCGCAGTAGGATTGGTATTAGATGGTTTAAAACACAAAGAAAGAACACTATTAGATAATAATGCCGAATACAATTATGAAGATAACAGTAGTAATACACAAGAAGAATTAGTAAAACAACCAATTATAGAACGTCGTTCGTTTTTAGATAAATTAACCGAAAGGGTTAAAGATTTTTTAGATAACGCAGAATAATAATTAAAATAAGTAAAACCAGTAAAATAGAATTTATGAGCAGCAAAAAAGAATTCGAAACTAGTATTTCATTTGATTTACCAAAGAATCAATCAAATGTTATTAAAGTTATTGGTGTTGGCGGAGGAGGCAGTAATGCCATCAATCATATGTTCCAACAAGGTATCAAAGGTGTAGACTTTGTTATATGTAATACAGATGCACAAGCATTACAAAACAGTGGTGTGCCTAATAAAATTCAACTAGGTTTAAACCTTACAGAGGGATTAGGAGCCGGAGCTAACCCAAATATAGGAGAACAATCTGCTGTCGAAAGTTATGATGAGTTAAAGAGCATGCTTGATACAAATACTAAAATGATATTCATTACCGCAGGAATGGGCGGAGGGACAGGAACTGGAGCTGCTCCAATTATTGCAAAAATGGCAAAGGAATTGGACGTTCTTACTGTAGGAATTGTAACGATGCCTTTTCAGTTTGAAGGTAAAATGCGTAATCAACAAGCTCAAATTGGTATAGAAAACTTACGTAATGAAGTAGATTCTTTAATAGTAATTAATAATAACAAACTTCGCGAAGTTTATGGAAATCTTGGTTTTAAAGCTGGGTTTTCTAAAGCCGACGAGGTGCTATCTACCGCTGCTCGTGGTATAGCAGAAGTAATAACACACCATTACACACAAAACATCGATTTACGTGATGCTAAAACCGTATTAAGTAATAGCGGAACTGCTATTATGGGTTCTTCTACAGCGTCAGGACAAAATCGTGCTCAAGAAGCAATAAGAAAGGCTTTAGATTCACCATTACTTAATGATAATAGAATTGAAGGTGCTAAAAATGTATTACTACTTATTGTTTCTGGGTCTCAAGAAATTACTATTGATGAAATAGGCGAAATTAACGATCATATTCAGGACGAAGCTGGTCATGGAGCAAATATTATTATGGGTGTTGGCGAGGACGAAAGTTTAGACGAATCTATTGCTGTAACAATTATTGCGACTGGGTTTGATATAGAGCAACAGGACGAAATCACCAATACTGAAACAAAAAAAGTAGTGCATTCCCTTATCGAAGAAAATCTTGCTTCTCAAAATTTAAGCGAAGAACGTGATCCTGTTATTATTAAACCAATTGTAGAATTAGAGATAAAAACTGAAGAGCCAGTAGTTAAACATACATTAGATTTAAGTGATCTTGAAGATTCTAAACCAAACGAATTTATTAATAAACAAGAAGTTTCCACCACAAACGAAATGTTATTAATCCCAACGACAGAGATTATAAAAAACATGGATGTTGTTTATGATAAAGTGATAGATGTAGAAGATAAGGAATTTATTATCACTCCAATAATTAATGAAGCAGATCAAGCTGAAGAAATTGACGAAGATGAGCAACAAATAACACTTACTTTCGATCTTCCTTTAAGCGAAACGACTAATAACGGTATAAGTAATGATGAAAATGTACTTGTAGAAGTTGATAACCTGAAATCACTTCCTGTTAATGATTATGTAGAAGTACTTACGGTAACAGAGTCTAATGAAAACGGTGAAATTCGCTATGCACTTGATGATTACGAAGAAATTGAATCAGGAATTAACAGTTCTGCAAATGTTAATGAAAATGTGGACATGGAAGTGGTCTTTGAGAAAAAAATTGTGGGATCTATTGAAGAAGATATGATCGTAGAAGAGATTGATCCAATTAATAGTCCAATTACAGAAATGCTAAAAGAAAGAGCAGCAGAACGCAGACGTAAAATGAAAGATTTTAACTATAAATTCAATAATGCGAAGATTGATGATATGGAAAAAATCCCTGCGTATAAACGCCAAGGAGTAAATTTAAGCGATACCCAACATTCATCAGAAACAGATTTATCAAGAACAGGTATAGATGTTGACGATAATGGTGAGATTCAATTAAGGAGCAACAATTCTTTCTTACACGATAACGTAGATTAATAGCAAACCCAAATTATTGTAATAAGCTTCTTTATTAAACCCGAAAAGTTAAGTAGACTTTTCGGGTTTTCTTTTATCTTCGCAGTACTAAATTTAAGTTATGAGTTTACAACAGGATATAATGGTAGCTATGAAAGCTGCTATGAAAGAAAAAAACCAAACAGCCTTAACAGCTTTACGCGCTATTAAATCTGCTATTTTATTAGCTCAAACTGAATCTGGAGCAAAAGAAGAATTAACCGAAGAACAAGAACTAAAGATACTTCAAAAACAATTAAAACAACGCAAAGATAGTGCAGCTATATATTTAGAACAAGGTCGGGAAGATTTAGCAACACCAGAATTAGCAGAAGCAGAAATTGTAAGTCAGTTCTTACCAGAAGCATTAACCGAAGAAGAAATTGAAAAAATTGTTGTAATGACAATAGACCAAGTAGGTGCACAAGGTATGAAAGATATGGGTAAGGTTATGGGTATTGTTAGTAAACAATTAGCAGGACGGGCAGATGGTAAAACGATATCGACATTGGTTAGACAAAAGTTAACATAAATAAAAAGGCTGCGTAGTTCAACTGGATAGAATATCAGATTTCGGCTCTGAGGGTTGGGGGTTCGAATCCCTTCGCGGTCACTAAAAAATTAAAACAAAATACTTGATGTATCTATTGCCATAAAAATAAATACTTGTATTGTTTATTCTTCATTGAAGCTTACCTAATAATCATTTAATTACTTCAAAGTGTTCTATACATGATGCTTATATCAATATGATTTTTATCATACTTTATTTAGTTATTCATCATTAATTTTAGTGGTGAATTTAAAATATAATATCATGAAAAAAGGAACTCGTATATCAAAAATAATGACCAAAAATGTTATTACTTTGAATTTAAAAGATAATCTTGAAACTGCTGAACTTTTATTTAAAAGAAATAAAATACGACATATACCAGTTGTTAGTGGTAAAAGTATAATTGGCATGTTAAGTTATACCGATTTATTACGCATTAGTTTTGCCGATGCTGTTTATGAAGATGAAGCTACTATAGACACTGTAGTTTATAATATGTTTACTATTGAACAAGTTATGGTTAAGGATGTTATAAATATATCTTCAAGAACAACTATTAAAGAAGTAGCAGAATTATTGTCTACAAACGAATTTCACGCTTTACCAATAGTAGATGATGAAAAATTAGTTGGCATTGTAACGACTACAGATATGATGAAATATTTGTTAGAGCAATATTAGAATCTGTAAATTACTTCGGCAGTATGTTGTAAATAGTTATTAAGGTATGTTTGATCTGTAAAAGCAAATTTCCCTAATGTCTGTAAACGAAGTCCAAATTCCGGAAAAAACCAAAAGTTAAATCCAAAACCAATATCAAAAAACATTGAGCTATTAATACCTATAGTAGTATATCCAAAACCACTCACGATGTAAGCCTCAAAAGGGTCAAATCTTTCATCTGGTAAAAAGTAGCCATCATAAATAAATTTAACTGTCGCATCTACAGCAAAAAGGGTACGATCTTTATCTATGTCTTGAAAATTTTGCTCATTTTTAGGTGTGAGTTTATTAAGGGTTATTGCAAAATTTGCAGCAAAAACATCAGAAAATTTATTTTCTATATTTAAAGATATCGGATTTCCAAAATTCCAGTGTTTTGTTTTGAATACGTTTTTAAACTGCCGTCCATCATTATCTACTATATTAACTCCTGCTCCAGCAGTCCACGCATAAATTGACGTTAAATTATTGTTTTGAGCAAATGTTAGCGATGAGATAAAAGTCAACACTAAAAAAACATATTTTTTCATATAATTTTATTATGAATCGTAAAAATAAGACTTATTAACACATTAACAAATTATATTATATAATTCAAAATAGTTCTAACTAAAAAATAAGAACAATATTGTGTTCTAACAAAATTAATTCAATCTGCTAGTTATTAATATAATAGAAAATTACGATATATTAATTATTTAAAAGTTTTTGAAACTTTAATATAACTTCTTCATTATCTGAATAAGTTAATTCGTAAAAAGTTATTTGTTTTAACCAATTTAAAAAATAGGCTGCATTTTCAGGAATTGGAGATATCCATGAATCTGGGATTAAAATATTTAAAAGTTTCTCAATAGATACTTCTTCTAATGTTGTATTTGCATTTTTTTTATAGTTTACCAAAACAATTTTATTACAATGTATCTCTTTTGTTTGATTTTTATTGATTGGAGTAATATATCGAATTTTACCTTTGGGTGATTTAGAAACAAAAATTTCTGAGTTATCAGAAAATAAAGATTCTATAATCGCAAATGAACCTTCTTTAATTGAAATTGCAGAAGGATAACAGCAAATTGTTTGAGATTTTGACAATACTGGTGTAAAATCATCTGCAACTAGGTTAAACCCTGCCGACATTAATATAGCAGATAATGTACTTTTTCCACTACCGGATTCACCAATTAGCATTATCGCTTCTCTTTGATTTGAAATAGTTGAAGCATGGAATGCTCCTAACCAGTCTGCTTCATTGGTGTCTGTAGTTTCACAAAGTAACTCTATGGCAAATTTACCTTGTAATAAGTGATAATCAGCCTTAAAAAAGGACCCGCAATGGTGTTTGTTTTTAAATAATTGCAGTTGGTCATTTTCTAATACAATATGGAATTCAGCTTTAAATATTTTTTTCTCTGTATTTTCTAAATGAGCAAATTGCTGATGTATAAGAGATAATATTTTTTGAGATGCATAATTGACTTTCAAAATTACGCCCTTAATATTATATATTTTTGATAACCAATTACTTGAATCTTTTAAAGATTCAGATTTAAAAGGTTCGATGATTTTCTCTTCATGACATTCTAATAGTAATTGCTCAACTTCAGCATAAATATTTTTTGAGGATTCCGTAGAATAGTTTTCTGAATTATTTATAAACGAAAGTATGTCTTTACTTTTTAGATAGTTTTGAAGAATTGTAAAATTGTCTTCGCTTAAAACAATATATTTATTCGATTTTTGAAACCAAAGAACGTATACATCTTTAATTTTAATTATATGATCTGGTGCTAAAGATAAATTCAAGAAATAATTAAATTAATTCCAAATATCATCTCCACCTGGGTCTGGAGGTGACCCCTGTGCCGCATGAGTTGGACTTAAAATTAAAAATGTTCCCACAGCAGTTAGAGCTGCATATTTCCCCATTTTTTTTAATGCTTCTTTACGGGTAATCTGATTTTTTTGCATTTTTTTGTTCATGGCGTAAATATATAAATCATTTTAAAAATAATATTAAGACTAACTCTTTTTATTTTATGATTATTTTTTTTGTTTTTATGAATGAATTATTCGATAATGAAACTACATAAACCCCAGTACTCAAATTAGAAATGTCTATTTGATTTTTATTAGTAGACAATTCTAATTGTGTACTCTTCACTTGACGACCTTGTAAATCAAATATTTTAAGGTTTGTATTGTCGTATAAAGTGCCATTTATATGTAGTATTTTGGGATTGGCAGTAGTATAAATCTGTAAATTATTTAAGAATTTTTTATCAGCAGACAAGACTGAACTCGTAAACTTTAAATAGAATCTGCCTGTGTTATTAATGGTTGATGATGGAGTAAAGGTGTAATTTCCTTCTGTTAATAAGGTCAAAGTATTTTCTACATTGTCTTCTAAATACACATAAGTTGTCATTGGTAAAGTCGAAGAAGAAATACTAATAGTAACTTCTTCGCCTTGGTTTACATTTATGCCCAAAGGAACCGTTACGTCATTTTGATCATCATATCCTAAAGACTGTATTGCAAGGTCATTACCAACATTCTCATTTACAAGATGTGAGTAGATGGAAAATGCTGGAGCAGAACCTCCGAATATTTCAGAATCATAGTTTGGGTCAAAACCTAAAGAGGCATTATTAGTAAAATAAAAATCAGTACTGTAATTCTTATTAAAACTAGATTGTTGTAATTTAACATGTGAGATACCAGGTGCAGAAGATCTTCCCGCGATGAAATCGTCAGAATCTCCATTAATTCTCATACCAGGAGTAAAAGAAATAGTACCACTTGCTGCGGCTGAAGTCACCAAGAATCCTTGACCAGGAGTAATTTTGGCATTAGGGTTTGCATCAGAATATGCTTGGTTCCAAATTTCCCATCCATTAGACGCATCACCATCATAGCCATATATACCTGAGGTAATTGGATCAAATTGTGAATTATTTGCAGCTAAAAAACTAGATAGCAAGATGTATGATGGATAAGGATTACCTACTAAATTCCACTGAACATAGCCTGGTCCAGCGATTTCAATAGGTATATTAATATCACCGGTATTGACAATACCAGTAAATTCAAGGTTTCCATTATCTGAAGTAGCAGATCTATAACCAACTCCAGGATCTAAAGTTACTGCAGCTTCTGCAGGAATATTTGTATCATAACTTACATATAATCCAACTGTTTTATCAAAAGGGCCAAATCGTTTCTGTGTTAGGTTTGAAGGGTTAGAAAGCAAGTTCGAGTTATTTGGATTGGTAGCAAAATCCCCAAAAGTTTCACCAGAAACTGGTGCAGAGACAAGATCATTACCACCACTATTAATATTTATATGTCTATTATAAGTAATACCACCAGAAACATTCCCTTCTACTATAAGACTAGAATATTCTGTTGAGTTTGAATCTAAATTGACATTGTCGTTACTTACTAAATTCCCATAAACTAATATTGAACTATCAGCTTCAACGTCAATAGATCCTGTACTAAGAACAATAAATTCATTTGCTTCAATATTAGAATTAACAATAAAGCTTCCATTATAAATAAGTACATCATCTAATCCTGTTAAATCAGATGGTGCATTCGGTATCCATGTATCATTAAGGTATATTAAACCATCAAAGGTTGTAGAAACTAAAAAATTATCAAATCCAGAATATCCATTATGTCCATTATTTCTAACACTAATTTCTAGAGATATTGTGTCAACATTATCTGGTATACTAACACTTACAGAACCTTGATCTGTATCTATTTCTGTATTTCCGTCTACTAAAAACACATTTCCTTGACCTATACCATCATAGAATAATTCATATCGAGCATCATCATCATTATTTATATATCCAGATACATCCCAATCAAAAGATACCACGATATTCGAATAAGTGCTCACATCAATATCTGCAAAGGTTATCGTTGCAAAACCAGTTGTTCCATTTTCGCCTTCATCGTATAGATCATTTTCACCAAGAATATTATTTGAGAACAAAAGGTAATCTAATGGAGGCGCAATGTTAACGTCAATAATACCATAATATCCATCTGAATCCCAGCCATTATCAAAAAACGGAATATCGTTAGTATAAGTCCATTCTGGAGTGGCACCATCAAAATCTTGTTTAGCTAAAACAATTAACGGACCTATAACACTGAAAGTATCACTAACGCCAATAGTAAATCCATCCAGAGGAGTAGCAATGAGTACATCATCTCCTTGCTCAGAAAAAATAAGATTGTCAAACACGGCAATACCATTCACTGTATTATAAGTATTGGTTGCTGAACCATCCAAGGTTAACACAGACCCAATTAATACTGAACCGCCGGTATAATCTAAATCTATATTATCATTCTCATCTACCGCTAAAACAGTTGGAGCCGCTGTAATTACTTCAAACATATTGACATCAGTTGGCTGTTGACCAAAAATTAATTTTGATCTAACCACTTCAATCCTATTATCATTTCCAGCTATAGGAGAGCCTGCACCTCCTGCATTTGAAAATTCAAATCCTGATCCAGTTATAGCATCCGATGTTGCCGAACTAATTGTTAATTCAATTTGTTCGTTATCTGTAACTGCAGTGTTAAAAGTAGCATATACGTCAAAAATTTTAGTATCAAAACTTGGAGCTATTAAATTTAAACCTGTAAAGGTTATAGTTGGATCGACAACAGTTACTTCACTAATATTTGTTGAACCGTCGAAAATAGCTAATGCTGCTAAATATTCATTTCCTAAAATATCAAAATCAAGACTTGTTAATATTGTTGATAAACCATCACCATCATCTGAACCTCCGCCATCTCGAATTATAAATTCACCAATTTTAATAGAGTTACCAGTTGTTAAGCCAGAAGCAACATTATCATATAATGTATAATCAATATCTTCCGTAACATTGTTTGTTTCAAAATCTGTAGAAGCTATAATATCGGAATCAGTACTATTTAATGCAGAGCTAGTAATGTTTCCAATTAATCGCATTCCTGGACTAGAAATTCCATAGTCAGACCAAGCATTTTTTTTAGGGATTCTTATATATCCAGCTGCAGCTGCAGCATTCCATGCATATAATCTAAAAGTAATAACACCTGCTGTACCAGAAAACACACTTAAACCAGAAAAATTATAATCTATAGAACTCGTTGTTGAAATAGTTTGTACAGTAGTTAAGGTATTACCAGCTGTGGAGAACGCATCTAAACTATAAAGTATTTGCCAATTTCCTGGACCATTTGAATTTACACGCATTTTAATATCCAATTCGGTAATTTCTATATCATTAATTGCACTGGCACTAACAGACCATTCCATATATTCTTCATTAGTGATGGCATCAGCTAAATTTGCTCCATCCCAATCTCTAGATGTAAAGTTAGAAGATGAAGGATTTATATTTATTCCTGAACCTCTAGTAAGTCCACTAGAGGAAATTAATGGGTCATTACCTGTTAACGTTGGGTCATCATTATTATCTCGATCAATAGTTACTATTGTGGATTGCCCATAACTAATCAGGCTAAAAGTAAAAGTAAGTAGAATGAAGTAGATTTTATTCATAATAAAATTATTTTATCCGATATAGAAAGTGAGGCATGCTAATAATTCTATAAAAACTGTGAGTCAAAGGTAATAAAAGAATGTGAGTATTAAAAAAGTTTAGGAATTATGTAAAATTGATAAATTAATGATATAAAGTATATGGTTTTTTTAAAATAGTGTGTACTTTTAAATAATACTATAGGCGTATAATTTTCTTGGGAAAGTTATTAAATATTCTTTATTAGCTTTTTGAATCATTCTTAAATGTTCCCGAAGCCCTCAAGGTAGCGTATTTCCCCATCTTTTTTAATGCTTCTTTACGAGTAATCTGATTTTCGGGCATTTTTTTGTTCATGGCGTAAATATATAAATCATTTTAAAAATAATATTAAGACGAACTCTTTTTATTTTATGATTATTTTTTTAGTTTTTGTGAAAGAATTATTTGATAATGAAACTACATAAACCCCAATACTCAAATTTGAAATGTCTATTTGATTATTATTAGAAGACAATTCTAATTGCTTACTCTTCACTAGATGACCCTGTAAATCAAATATTTTAAGGTTTGTGTTGTCATATAAAGTGCCATTTATATGCAGAAATTTAGGATTGGCAGTAGTGTAAATCTGTAAATCATTAAATGATTCTTTATCAATAGACAAAGCGGAGCTTGTAAACCTTAAATAGAATCTTCCTGGACTCCTAATGTTTGTAGAAGGAGTAAAGGTGTAGTCACCTTCGGTAAGTAAGGTCAAAGTATTTTCAACATTGTCTTCTAAATAAACATTAGTTAATATTGGTAAAGTCGAAGAAGAAATACTAATAGTAACTTCATCACCTTGGTTTACATTTATACCCAAAGGAACTGTTACATCATTTAGGTCACCATATCCCAAAGATTGTATTGCAAAGTCATTACCAATATTATCATTTACTAAATGAGAGTACATAGAAAATGAAGGAGCAGAACCCCCAAAAATTTGTGAATCATAATTTGGATCAAAACCTAAAGAGGCATTATTTGTAAAATAAAAATCAGAACTGTAATTTTTATTAGAACTAGATAGTTTTAATTTAACATGTGAAATACGAGGTGCAGAAGATCTTCCAGCAATGAAATCATCAGAATTTCCATTTATTCTCATACTAGTAGTAAAAGAAATGGTACCACTTGCTGCAACTGAAGATACCAAGAATCCTTGACCAGGAGTAATTTTGGCATTAGGGTTTGCATCAGAATATGCTTGGTTCCAAATTTCCCATCCATTAGACGCATCACCATCATAGCCATATATACCTGAGGTAATTGGATCAAATTGCGAATTATTTACGGCTAGGAAGCTAGAAAGCATTATGTATGATGGATATGGGTTACCTATTAAATTCCACTGAACAAAGCTTGGTCCAGATATTTCAATAGGCGTATTAATATCACCGTTATTTACAATACCAGTAAATTCAAGATTTCCATTGTCTGAAGAGGCAGATCTGTAACCAATTCCAGGATCTAAAGTTACGGCAGCTTCTGCAGAATCAGCTGTATCGTAACTTAAATATAATCCAACAGTTTTATCAAAAGGACCGAAACGTTTCTGTGTTAGATTTGAAGGGTTAGAAAGCAGATTAGAGTTATTTGGATTAGTAGCAAAAACACCAAATGTTTCACCAGTTACTGGTGCAGAAATAAGGTCATTACCACCACTATTAATATTTACATGTCTATCATAAATAACGTTTCCAGAAACACTACCATCAACAATAAGACTAGAATATCCAGTTGAGTTTGAATCTAAAATAACATTGTCATTACAAAATAAGTCATTAGTTACCTGCAGAGAATGCCCCGGATCAATCACCATTGTTCCAAGATCCTCAACAATAACAGTATCTAGTGAAATATCAGAACCTATGGTGTATGTACCATCAATTATTAGGGCATTAACTCCACCTGTACCATTTGTTGGAGCACTCGGAGACCAACTATCGCTAAAATAAATTAAGCCATCAAATATAGATGATATTAAAAAGTTGTCAAACCCAGTAAATGTAGTATCACCATTCATTCCAACACTAACTTCTAAACTTATTGCGTCAGTAATATCAGGAATTACAACATTTACCGAACCTTCAAAATCACCAGCTCCAGGAGCAAGATCTACAACTCCTTGGCCAACACCATCTAAAAAAACTTCATATTGAGCATCATCAGCGCCTGCATATCCAGAAATATCATAATCAAAAGTTAATGAGACATTCGTAAAAGAACTAATATCTACACTACTAAAAGTAATGGTTGCTAAACCTGCTGTACCACCACCTTCATCATTTATGTCGTGCGTACCTATAATATTATTAGAAAATGAGCTATAATCTAGTGGCGTTCCTATACCACTATCTATAATACCGTAATAACCATCTGTGCCCCAACCATTATCGAAAAACGGAATATCTGTGGTATATGGCCAATCTGGAGAACCTCCATCAAAATCTTGATACGCAATTGTAACAGTTAAGCCAGTAACCTCAAAGGTATCACTTGTTGCAAAAGTTAAACCAGTGGACGAAACAGCTATTAGGTCTGTACTATTAGTTACTGTTGCGAAAATTAGATCATCAAATGTTGTAACTCCAGAAACAGCAATTAAAGCTATTGTGGCAGAAGGATCAAATGTAGAAGACGACGTGCTTAATGTATTAGTACCGACATAATCCAAATCTAGATTAGAATTAGTATCAGTCGCCAAAACGGTTGGAGCAGGACTCATAGTGAATAAAACACTAATATCCGTTGGTTGAGTACCGAACTCAAGTTGTGTAGCTGTGACTTCAATTCTATTATCATCACCTATAATTGGTGTGCTTGCGCCTCCAGCATTCCCATTTTCAAAAGCGGATCCATTAACACCATCTGCAACAGCTGTAGAAATAGTTAATTGTATTTGATCATTGTCGGTTACTAAAGTCTCAAATGTAGCATAAACACTAAATGTTTTTGAACCATTATCAGGAGCACTAATACCACTTCCAGAATTAATATTGTTAAATGCAGTATTGGAAGCTAAAAATGGAGTTTCGGACAAATTGGTAGTTCCATCAAAGAGCCCCAATGCAGCAATATTAGAAAACCCAGAAATATCAAAGGACATGTCTGTTAAAATTGTAGGTAATAAATCTGTGTCCGTTAAATCATCGCCTCCATCTTGAATTATAAATTCACCAATTTTTATAGCATTTGTAGTTGTTAATCCAGTAGTAACATTATAAAGTGAATAATTGATATTATCTGTTGGGTCAAATCCAGTAGCAATAATATTAGACTCAGTATTATTTACAGGCGTAGTATTTACTACCCCAGAAATTCTAACACCAGGATCTGTAACACCGAAATCGGACCATGCTGGTTCACCTGCAATAGTAAAATTCCCGCCATTATTATTAGCATTCCAAGCATATAGTCTAAAAGTAACAGTACCGCCATCACCTGAATTAATCGAAAGGCCTGATATTGCATAATTAGTTTCAGTAGTTGTAACAGTTGCGGCGGCGGCAATCGATGTTCCTGCTGTGGCAAAACCATCTAAACTATAAAAAATTTGCCAGTCTTGACCACCATTATTATCACGTACCAGTCTAATATCTAAAGAGTTTATATCAACATCAGAATTTATATTAGCAGTCACAGACCACTGTATATATTTATTCCCGGTTTCTGCATCGGTTTGGTTAGCTGAAGCTTGACCTTTTGTATTAAAATCACTTCCATTACCTTTAGTTACTCCAGCACCTCTTGTAAATCCTGTTGCCGAAATATTAGCAGTGCTTGTACCAGTAGTTGTAGGACCAGTAATATTATCTCGATCGATAGTTACAATTGAGACTTGTCCATAACTAATTAAACTAAAAGTAAGACACAGTAGTATTAAGTAGATTTTTTTCATATATATATATTTATTTATCTGATATATAAAGGGAAGCAGCAGATAAATCTTTGATAATAGCGCTTCAAAGGTAATAAAAGTATCTGAGTATTGAAAAAGTTTAATAATTATGTTGGATTGATAAATAATGATTTGAAAAGTACTGCAAAGTTATAAAGCCCCTATTGTTATAAACAATAAATCATGAATTCTTAAAAATTTTATTCTTCAATATATAAATTCTATAACTTTTATTATATACCATCAAACTTATTCTATGAGTCAAACTTTCCATTAAATATTTAATTTTATAGGATAAAATTCTAAAATTTTTATGCTTTAATTTCATTTTAAATAAGGCTCTTCTAATTTTTATCTGTAATGAAATTTTAAAAATTTCTATTTCTGGGAACAGGACATTTATTAAGGATATAAAATTAGACGTGATTTTTTCATTAGATAATTTTTCTAAAATTACTTTATTAGAATCAAGGTTCAATACTAAACAATCATATATATATTTATAATGTAATGTATTGTGATAATTTCCTTTGTCATTTACCTGATGAGCCAAAATGGTAATCCAAATTAAATCATTATCACTTGGTATTGACACACCTTTTATAATTGTTTTATTAGATAGAACAGTTTTAGGGTCAATTAAATATGAATACTTTTTGTTTAAAATATGTCGATGAAGTTCGACAGCTCCAAATTTATCTTCAGACACCTGTCTAGGAAGGTGTCTGTAATTTTTAACCTCATAATTAAATGTAATAGATTTTGTATAGCCCTCTAAAGCTAATAGTCGCGACGCTTTTTCTAGTTGATCAGATTGGACTAATATATCAATATCTCCAATTAACCGTTCACCAACATTCTTATAGTAATTACCAGCTAATAGAGCACAACCTTTTAAAAAAACATGATTGATGTTATTTGTGTTTAACAGAGTTGAAATTTCTGTGACCTCATTTAATAGTACTAAATTTCGGTTTCTGTTTATTAAGGTTAGCTCTTTTATATAGATATGTAAATCTTCCGGTATAAAATCAAGTAGTTTTTTTTGTTTTAATCGACAATACAAAGTTGTCAATACCAGATGGTTACTTGCTATTTTTACGATGGACTCCCAATCTGTTTCAGTTGGATGTAGCTGAAGTCTCAACTGTGATTCATTTGATTGAAAACTTAAAATGTCTCCAATTAGATGAAAAGTAACTTTATAAGAGTTAATAGAATTATTCAAAATTTGTATTTAAGATTAAATGTAAATAAAGTAAGTGTGAATAAAAATTTTAAGGCTAAAATAAGCTGTTAAAAGCCTATTCAGTTAAATCCATTTTCTATTTAGCTATGACACAAATTATTTTATCAAATATTAGTAATTATAGAGATACTTTGTATTAATTTGCAGGAGAAATTTTATTATGAAAAAACTACTCATTGTTGTAGGTACACGACCAAACTATATCAAAATATCGCAATTTAAAAAAGTTGCTCAATCGCAATTTAGAGAACAATTTGATATTAAAATCGTACATACTGGACAGCATTTTGACAAGTCTATGACTGATGTTTTTTTTCAACAATTAGATATCAAACCTGATTTCTTTTTAAATATTCCGCAAGCTTCGTCTAATGTTCAAATGGCAGAAATTATGATTCGATTAGAGCAGCTTATTACGAAGAAGTTTAGACCAGATATCATGCTAGTGCCAGGTGATGTGAATTCTACTTTGGCGGCGGCTTTAGCAGCTTGCAAACTTGATATCAAATTAGCACATTTAGAAAGCGGTCTCCGAAGTTTTGATCGTAAGATGCCTGAAGAAATCAATCGTATTTTAGTTGATGAAATTTCAGATTCGTTTTTTGTGACTGAAAAAAGCGGTATCGATAACTTGTTAAATGAGGGAAAGCCTTCGCAAAATATCCATTTTGTGGGCAATACCATGATTGATACACTGGTTGCTTTTAAGGATGATATTGCGGCAACAGACATGCTTAAGATGTATAATCTTATGAAAGAAGAATTTATACTAATCACGATTCATCGTCCTGCAACCGTAGATAATAAAGAAGGTTTAGAAAATCTGCTTCAATTGTTGATGGCAATACCAATAGGAACGCAAATAGTGTTTCCTATGCATCCTAGAACTATAAATAATATCAAGTGTTTTAAATTGGATTCACAGTTTAAAAAGTTGCAAAATGTATTGATTTTAGAACCTTTAGATTATTTTAGTTTTCAAAACTTGATTCATAACTGTAAAATGGTGTTGACTGATAGTGGAGGAATTCAAGAGGAAACCACTTTCAAACAAAAACCTTGTTTGACATTAAGGCCAAATACCGAGAGGCCCTCGACAATTGAAATAGGAAGTAATACATTGTTACATTTTGATCATGAAAAAATTTTAAACAATATTCAGAATATATTAGATGGGAATTATAAACAAGGGTATATTCCAGATTTATGGGATGGACATGCTACAAAGCGTATATTAAAAATTTTAGCCAATTTTGAAAACCAATAAAACTTTATATTTTTCTTAATGACAAACAATAAGAACTGGTATGTCATAATAACTAAACCAAGATCTGAACAAAAGGTGGCAAAACGTTTAGAAGATTTAGGCGTTGAGGTCTATTGCCCAGTCAAAACAGAAGTTAGACAGTGGAGTGATCGAACGAAAAAAATAAAAGTGCCCATTTTGCCATCCATGCTTTTAGTTCGTTTGATGGATGTAGATAGAGATCAAGTATTTTTGGCTTCAGGTGTTTTAAGGTATCTATTTTGGCTAGGCAAACCAGCCATTGTTTCATCAAAAGAGATTGAAATCTTGAAAGAAACTTTAGTGTCAAATTATTCTAAAGTGAGTATCGAGAAAATGGAGGTAGGAGATGTAATAGCTGTTGATGGGTTTGGAACACTAAAAGAAAAGGGTACTATTAAATATTTTTCTGGAAATCAATGTTGGGTGGTGTTGCATAGTTTGGGCTATGTTGTTAAATTGCAGATTTGATAATTTATTATTTGATTACTGTAAGCTTAATGAGATAAAAGTTGTATTTTCGTTGCTTTTTGAGATTGAAAATTTAAGGGGTAAATCTCTTAAATCGAATAAATTATAATGTATTGAAAATCAGTATTTTAATTGATATAATGTGACTGATAATGGCGAAGCCCTGGGAAATTTAAATGGATTAAATCCAGTTTATATAATCGCTAAGGTATTTACAAGAAATTCAAGCCAAGAAATCTTTAAAATGATAGATTAAGAGGTATCAAATAGTATGAATGTAAAGAGATATAAATCCAATAATTCTAAAACTGCTCTAAAATATATTTTAAGAGAAATGATTAAGGACGTTAGTGGTTCTCGTGATTTAGCATGGAGATTAACGATGCGAGACTTTAAAGGGCAATACCGACAGTCATTTTTAGGAGTGTTGTGGGTATTTATAACTCCTCTTATGAGTGCTTTAGTTTGGATTTTTTTAAATTCTTCAGGAGCCGTAAGTATGGCAGATGCAGGAATTCCCTATCCTGCTTATGTTTTTTCAGGCACCATGTTATGGTCAATACTTACTGAAAGTGTTAATATGCCCTTGAGGCAAACTACAGCTGCTAAATCTATTTTAAGTAAAATAAATTTCCCTAAAGAATCACTCTTACTTGCTGGGCTCTATAAAATATTAGGTAATACACTTATAAAAGTGATTTTAATTATGGCAGTATTAGGGATATTTAAAATTTATCCTACAACCTATCTTTTGGCTTTGCCTATTATTTTATTGGTTACCATACTTTTTGGATTTACCATAGGATTATTAGCAACACCTTTAGGAATGCTATATAACGATGTTGGTCGAGCTATACCAATGATTATGCAATTATTAATGTATTTAAGTCCAGTAGTTTATATTGTGACAGACGATGGCTGGCTATCTAAATTTATTGCTATGAATCCTACAACTCTTTTAATTATTAATGGAAGAAATACATTTATCGGATTGCCTCTTGAAAGCCTATCTTATTTCGGAATCATAGGTGCTGTTATGTTTGTGCTGTTTTTTATAGGTTGGTTTTTTTACAGGTTTTCAATTCCAATAATTGTAGAGCGTAATGGTTAATAGTTTAGTTAAAATGGTTTTGAATGAAAGATGATGTATTAATAAAAGTTGAGGGAGTATCAAAAAAGTTCTGTAAAGACCTAAAAAAAAGTCTTAAATACGGTATTCAAGACCTAGGCGGAGCATTATTTACCAAGAAAGAAAAAAGAGATTTACGTCCAGACGAATTTTGGGCGGTCAAAGATATCAATTTTGAGGTTAAACGAGGTGAATGTTTAGGACTCATTGGGCATAATGGCGCAGGAAAAAGCACCTTACTTAAAATGCTGAATGGTTTAATCAATCCGGATGAAGGTGATATTGAAATGCATGGTCGTGTTGGCGCATTGATTGAATTAGGTGCAGGCTTTAACCCAATTCTTACGGGAAGAGAAAATATATACAATAATGGTGCAATACTAGGTTTTACAACCAAAGAAATAGATGAAAAATTAGAACATATTATAGAGTTTTCAGAGATTCGTGATTTTATAGATATGCCAGTACAAAATTATAGTTCTGGAATGAAAGTGCGTTTAGGGTTTGCCGTTGCCGCTCAAATGGAACCAGACGTCCTTATAATTGATGAGGTGTTGGCAGTTGGAGATGTTGGATTTAGGTTAAAATGTTTTAAAGTAATTGATAACATATTACCCAATACAGCGATTATATTTGTGTCTCATAATATGTCGATGGTATCGAGAATATGTAGTAGAATTCTATTAATGGATGAAGGAAAAGAAAGATTTCTAGGTAAAGACACAAGTAAAGGTATTGATTTGTACTACTCAAGGTTTAAATTGGGTGATGATAAAGTTGTTTTTGATGATGGTAGTTTGCAATTAGAAAACATTAAACTTTTAAATGTTCAGCTTAACGAAAAGGATATTCCTATCTTAAAATGGCAGGATGATTTGGTTCTCTATATGAAATTTAAAATTAATAAACAGATGGATGTTCCATTGTTTAAAATTGTTATTTATGATAAAGAACAACGTCCAGTGGCAATGCTTGACCCAAATCCAAAAGATTCCAAAATGATTATTGAAAATGGATTTCTTGAATTTACAGTAACACATAAAAAAATCGAATTATCCAAAGGGCTGTACAGTATTAATATGAATATTTTCAAGGACAAGTCTATCGATGCAATTTTAGGAATCAATCAAAGTATATTCTTTCAAATGACACATGAGATGGATTATTATCATCCTTTTTTGCTATCCACAGCTTATGATAATCATTTGTTGGAAAACTAGATATGATTTCGCATAAACATAAATGCATTTTTATTCATATTTCTAAATGTGCTGGTAGTTCTGTAGAAAATGCTTTTGGTGTTTTTAAAAATGAACCAGATTCTTTAAATGCACTCCGTGGCTGGGATGAAAAGCATAAGTTATATTTACAACACGCGACGCCACAACAATTGATGGACTTAAAACTCATTACGAAATCGCAGTGGGATTCTTACTATAAATTTATAGTTTACAGAAATTCTTGGTCTAAACTTTTATCAGATTACTTATGGGTTTCTAGGGGACATAAAATAGACGATAGCTTTGAGAATTTTTTATTGAAGAAGGGAAAATTTACAGATATACTTACTGATAATAGTAATCACCATTATTGTGGAGATCATTTGTACAACCAAAAGGATTATTTTTTTTTGGATGGAAACCGTATTAATTATGATTTAGAAATCAATTTTGATGCCGTTAATGATGGGTTTAATTCTGTGATTAAAGATTTAGGTCTAGAACCAAATTTTTTTGATAAAAAAGATAATAGTACAAACTATGAAAAAGCACATTATTCATATTTATATAGTCTAAAAAGTAAGAACTTAGTTAAAAGGCTTTATCAAGAAGATATAGCATATTTTAATTTTAGGTTCGAAAATAGATCTATAATACCTTTATTCTTCAATCAATGGTGTAGAATGACCGTTTAGCTTACTTTAACTTAATGATTGATTACCTTATTGAATTTAAAAGAATACTTCGAGTTAAATCTCGAGTAAAAAATATATTTAAACATTTTTTTAGATTTTTAAAAGATATTTTAGAATTGTATAAATCATCTTATAGAAATTATTTTGGACGATTTCACAAAAAAACTATTGTTTTTATTTTTGGTGTTCAGCGTTCTGGGACATCAGCTACATTTCACCTTTTAAGAAAAGATAACCATATAAAAGCTTATAATGAATTTAGTGAACTATCTAAAGATGGAGCCGAAGAATTAAGGCTCCATGAATTACCAAGACTTAAACAACAAATTAATAATAGTACATACCCTATTATTTTAATGAAGCCTTTGGTTGAAAGTCAAAATTCTAAAACCTTGCTAGAAGCTTTTCCTAACTCAAGTGGAATTTGGATGTATAGAAACTATAAGGATGTTGCAAACTCTAATTTAAATAAATTTGGTATTGGGAATGGTATAAAAAACTTAACGCCATTAATGGTAGGTGATTACAGCAACTGGCGAGCAGAAAGTGTGCCGGATTACATAAGAGATATAGTGGCAAAGTACTTTTCGAAGGATATGAAACCTTATGATGCAGCAGCATTATTCTGGTTTGTTCGAAGTAGTTTCTATTATGATTTAAGACTAAATGAAAATAAAAGAATATTATTGATGCGATATGAAAGTTTTGTTAGTGATCCATTTAATCAACTTTCAAAAGTTTACAATTTTATTGGTCATAAAATTTCTAAAAACTTAAAGGAAAATGATATCCATAAGGGGTCTGTTGAAAAAGGTCAAAATATAGATTTAAGCCCAGAAATAGAAAAACTTTGTGAAGAACTATATCATAAGTTTGAAAACGAGTATGCACGTAAGAATAATTAAATAAAATAACAATTGACAAAGGATTTCGTTTCAAATAAAACATTTTTATTTATTACCAATAATTACGGCGTCTTTGGTGGAGCAGAACGCCAAGCTCTAATCTTTGCTAAACATATAAAGGAGAAAATAAGTAAAAATGTTTGTTTTGTAGCTTTTGAAGATGGCGAGCAATTTAAAAATATGATCAATGAAAATAACATTGACACCTATTATTTCCCTTTTAACCACAAACTGTCTAAAACTCGTAAAGCATTTCAATATTATAAACTTATACGGTTTCTGAAACCTTTAAAACCAGATATTTTAATTCCTTATGTGGCAGAGTCCAATAAAATAGTGGCTCAAATATGGAAATATACAGGTGCTAGTTTTGCCTTTTGGAATCAACGAGAAGAAGGTCGAAAATTATATGGAACATCCCTTGAAAAAAAATTAATTAGAAATGTTTCAGCAATAGTTTCAAATTCTTTTGAAGGTAAAGAAGCACTTATTAGAACTTATGACTTAAAAGATGAAGATATCACAGTCATTAATAACGGGATTATCCCTTATAAGAAACAGTTCGAAATTAGGAACTGGCATCATGAATTTGGAATTGCAAAAAACCGTCCATTAGTGTCGATGATTGCCAACATAACAAATCGTAAAGATCATGAAACACTTTTAAAGGCTTGGTCCACGGTAATTTCAGAATGTAAAGCAAAAAAAATTGAGTTGCCATTTTTAGTTATGGCAGGAAGAAAAGGCAATACTTATGATAATCTTCGATTATTGGCTTTTGATTTTAAGTTGAGCGATCACATAATTTTTACCGGAGAATTAAATCCTGTACAGCCATTAATCCAGCAAAGTTTGTTTTCTGTATTTAGCTCTAATCTAGAGGGCTGTCCTAACGGTGTTTTAGAATGTATGGAGCAAGGAAAAGCTGTAATTGGCACCAATATAAGTGGTGTGTTACAAGCTTTAGGAGACACATACAAATCAAATTGTTTGACCAAACCCAACGATTCAAAAGATTTAGCAGAGAAAATAATTGCGTTATACAATAATCCAATATTGATAAAAGAAATAGGTTGTTATAATGCTGAACGAATACGTGCTAAATTTTCAGAAGAACAAATGGTCAATGAACATTTAAATTTAATCAAGAAAAACTGAAACTAAACACTTGAAAATCTTGTTTTGTGCTTATGATAGACCTGGTCATGTAGCCACTGGGCCAAACGCATGGTTACAGAGGCTAATACCAGATTTGAGAGAAGCCTATAATCTTGATGTACATACACTGTTTATTTATAGTGGCAATTCTTCAGAATGTCCAACATTGAATTTTTTCGAACAGAATAATTTGCCTATAGAAACTATTAAGCGAGATGTAAATCCGTTCATTGCCGATCAGGCAAGACGTATTTTATCTATTATAAAGGTCAAAAATTTTGAGGTTTTAGTCGCTAACTTAGTAATTCCAGCCTATTATGCCGCACGTTACCTAAAATCATATAATATACCTGTTGTTGGGGTTATGCACTCCAATGATAATTTTTATAAGAGTGTTATAGACAAGTTCTTACATGGTGATAAGAAAATTGGATTAACACACTGCGTTTCAGTTTCAAATTACATAAATGGATTAATAATTACAATGAAAAGCACAGCTCAATTATCTGTAATTCCATGCGGTACGCCTTTATTACAAAATGATATTGTAAATGAATCAAAAGAGAATTTGAAAGTTATTTATGCTGGTCGATTAGAGACAGAACAAAAACAAATTCTAAAATTGACAAATGCATTTTTAAAAGCATCAATTAATAATCAGAACTTGGAATTTTCAATATACGGTGATGGTTCAGAATCACAAAACATTGAGTCTATTCTTTCCAATTCTGGGGTTCATCATAAAGTGCATTATAAAGGAGTTTCCAAACCTTCAGAAATGTTAGATGTCATGTGTCAGCATCAGGTATTTACATTAATGAGCGATTATGAAGGGATGCCAATTGCACTTATGGAAGCTATGGCTTGTGGTTTGGTCCCAGTATGTCTTTATGAAGACAGTGGAATTAATGAAATTATTAATCATGGTGTTAATGGTTTTATTGTTAAAAATAGACAAGAAGATTATCAAGCTAAATTGAAAATTCTTCAAGATTCTCCTGAACTGTTTAAAACCATGTCAATCAATGCGATTAGTACAATCCAAAATAAATATAGCTCTGAAATAACTCATAAAAAGTGGTTTGAATTGTTTCAGAACTTAAAGAGCTTTCCTACTAAAAAGATAAAACTTCCAAAACGTATAAAGTTAAGTGGAGAGTTATTATATTACGGAGATAATAGAAAACCAAGCTTTTCTGAAATATTTAAAAAAGATATTGCGAACAGATGGATTAATTTTAAACTATTTGTACGCCCAAGATCAAGACTAAGGGCATTGTTTAAAAATGGTAAATAAAAAAAATATATTAATTGTTTCTCCATCTAAAGTTGGCTTAACGGAGACATTCATTAAAGCACACATTGAAAAGTTATGGGGTAATGTCTTTTATTTATACGGTTATAATTTAGATTTTAAGACTCAAAACGACACAAACTTAATTAATCTTTATGCTCCGAAACCTAGTTTGAGTTCTAAGTTAATTAATTTCTTACCTCATTACATCTATTTTCGAATTAATAAAAAGCGTCAAAAGGAATTTACTCCCGAAGCCCTTATTAAAAGATACATTAAAGAAAATCAAATAGAGATAGTATTAGCAGAATATGGTACGTCTGGAAGTTTTATTGCTCCTATATGTAAAGCTCTAAATATTCCATTAATTGTTCACTTTCATGGATTTGATGCTTCAAAATATGAAGTTTTAGAAAAGTTTAAAGAGGGCTATCGTTTTATGTATGATTATTCCTCTAAAATCATTGTGGTATCTAACGCAATGAAACAAGCTTTAATCCAGCATGGTTGTGAACCTTCAAAGCTCTTAATCAATACTTATGGCCCTAATTCAGATTATTTGGAAGTATTACCAAATTATAATTCAAATATAATTGTTGGTTTAGGTCGCCATACCTATAAAAAGGCACCATATCTAACGATATTGGCGTTTAAGAAAGTACTTGAGGCTTATCCAGATTTGAAACTGGTACTTATTGGTACCGGCGAATTATTTGAAGTTTCGCAAAATATAGTGAATAGTTTAAACTTAACGGATAACGTGATTCTGCCAGGAGGTTTAGAGCGAGCGGAGATTATAAATTATTTTAAAGAGTCTTTTTTAATGATACAACACTCATTGGTGGCTGGTAATGGAGATAGCGAAGGAACACCAGTTGGTATCATTGAAGCTATGGCTACCGGGCTTCCAGTAGTTTCAACATATCATGCAGGTATACCAGATGTCGTTATTGAAAATGAAACTGGCTTTTTGGTCGATGAAGGAGATATCGAAACTATGGCGGAAAAAATAATTGCAATTGTTGAAGATAGAGAGTTAGCTAAAACTTTTGGAATTAGAGGAAAAGCTATTATTTCGAATGAATTTACACTTGAAAAACATATTGATAATATTAATAAATTAATCTCAAGTGCCAATTAGTTTTAAGGTATCAGTAATAGTTCCTGTTTATAATGCAGAAAAACATCTTCGGAAAGCTGTAGAATCTGCTGTGGTTTTAGAAGAGGTTGGCGAAATTATTTTGGTCGAAGACAAATCACCAGACAAAGCTTTATCAATCTGTATAGAATTAGAAAAAGAATACGATAAAGTAAAATTATTTCAGCACACAGATAAAGGAAATCATGGTGCAGGCGCTTCGAGAAATTTAGGAATAAATAAGGCGAGTTTTGACTATATCGCATTTTTAGATGCAGATGATTATTATTTACCTCATAGGTTTAAAAAAGATAAGGAAGTATTTGCAAATCATTCAGATTGTGATGGTGTTTATAGTGCAGTAGGAACAGATTTTTATTCAGAATCCACAAGAGAAGATTTTTTTAGTAAAGGTCTAGGATATCAAGAAACTTTAACCTTAACAGGTTCTGTTCCTCCCGAAGAGCTTTTCTCTGTGTTATTTAGTCGACATCCTTTTGTAAAGGGGCAATTTTGCACAGATGGTATTACTGTAAAAAGAGCTGTATTTCAAAAGGTAGGCTTATTTAATACCAAGTTACGATTACGACAAGATATCCATCTTTGGAGACGTATGGCGGGTTTTTGCAAATTATATACAGGAGAGATTAATCAACCTACGGCAATGCGAGTTATTCATCATCAGAACAGAATGACTGTTACAGAAGATCATAATCAGTATATCGATTTATGGTGGAAAAGTCTAAAAGCAGAGTTTCAAAAAAAGCATTTAAATACAGAGAAATATGCTATTTTTGAACAAGCTTATTTTAATTATTACACTGGAAGTAAAAATAAAATAATTGCGCTCAAAACATTAATAATCAATGTTTTTAAAAGACCTAAAATGATAAAGGAAAGTTATGGGTTTTTCGATTTAAACTTTTGGAAAGTGTTTGGAAGAAGTAAAACAAGCTTATCGGCGATTTCCTTTAAAAACAAATTATTTAATTCAGAAAACACTAAAAGAAAATAATAGAGATGGATTCATTTTGGAAACATAAAAAAGTACTCATTACTGGTGGAGATGGGTTTCTAGGTAGAAGTGTAGTAAAAAAGGCCATCGAAAAAGGTGTGAAAAAAGAAAATATTTTTATCCCAAATTTCCCACACGATGACCTTAGAGATTTTAATACCTGTTTGAGGTTTACTAAAGATATAGATATAGTGATTCATTTAGCAGCCAAAGTAGGTGGTATTTGGTATAACATGAAGTTTCCTGGTTCTATGGTGTATGATAACATCATGATGGGCTTTCAACTTATGGAAGCTGCTAGAATTAATGGTGTTAAAAAACTTGTTAATCTGGGATCAACGTGTGCCTATCCAAAAAATGCGCCCATGCCTTTTACAGAAGAAAATTTTTGGGATGGATATCCAGCCGAAGCAACAGCACCTTATGGTTTGGCAAAAAAAATGTTAAGCGAGTTATCTAAAGGATACAGAAAAGAATATGACTTTGACTCGGTGTTTTTGGTTCCGGTTAATTTATATGGGCCTGGTGATAATTTTATTGAGGAAGACGCTCATGTGATTCCTGCATTGATTCAGAAATTCTTTGACGCTAAAGAAGTTGATAAACCATTTGTTGAGGTTTGGGGATCTGGTACCGCCACTCGAGAATTTTTATATGTTGAAGATGCAGCAGAGGCTATTTTAGCTGGCGCAGAACATTTAAAGGATAGTCAGCCCATTAATCTCGGTACGGGAGTTGAAACACCAATAAAGGAATTGGTGGAACTCATTGCTCAACTGACAGATTACAAAGGACAAATTAAATGGGATAAAACAAAACCTGATGGGACACCAAGACGTTATATGAATGTTGAAAAGGCAGAAAACCTATTTGATTTTAGGGCAAAAGTAATGTTGCGGGAAGGATTACAACAAACCATCGATTGGTATTTAGAAAATGTTAGGCAAAAATAAATAGTTTAAATGAAGATTTTAATCGCGTGTATACCAAACCCGAAAAATAAATATTTGACGGATTTGGTAACTGGATTGTCTACTTTTTCAGAAATAACTTGGGATTTTGAAGAATTTTGGTCGTGTAAAAACGACTACGATATTGTACATGTTCATTGGCCAGAGTATTTATCATTCGAAGTTGAATCATACCTTCAATCTAACGACGATTTTACTCCTGAACTTTGGAGTTCAATTGAGAGTAGTCTGAAATATTGGAAACAAAATTCCACGATTGTTTATACGAGGCACGTAAGAGCACCTCATTTTAGGGATGATGAGGTCTTTAAGCGATTGTATGGTCTAGTTTTTAAATATTGTACTGGAATGAGCCATTTTGCTGAATTTAGTATTAATCAATATAAATCTTATTTCCCTGATATTGATATTCCACTACATCAGGTAATTCCTCAACATAAACATATTTCTTTAGCAGATAATTCCTCAAAGAATTCAGCTAGAAAGCAACTGGGAATTTCTAAAACCGCAAAAGTTTTACTTTGTTTTGGTTTAATAAGAGAGAATGAAAAAGATATAATACGAGCTGCGTTTAATTCAATTCCATCAAAAGAAAAGGTGTTATTAGCTCCTAAATGGAAAATAAATCGTCGGAAAATTAATTATATAAGGTTAAGAGAAATGGTTTTTAACTTTGAAGTCTGGCTTGCGTCTTTCAATAAAAAATGGAGAGTGTATTTGGGTTTTATAAAAGAAGAGGATGTGCACCTTTATTGCAATGCTGCGGATGTTTTATTTATTCCTAGAACAAATGAATTATTTTCAGGTAACATTTCGTTAGCATTTACTTTTGGCCTTGTTGTTTTGGGAAAAGACGATTCTAATATAGGAGAAATATTGCGTGAGCATGAAAATCCAACATTTGAGGTAGGAAATTTGGCATCGTTGCAAAAAGGTGTTAGAGATGCCTTTCAACGTTCTCAAGAGGGATTAGGGCAAATTAATAAAAATGTTGCTAACACAACATGGTCTATAGAGAGTATTACAAATCATTACAATAAATTTTTCCTTGAAGCTATTCAATTATCTAAAATAGCAGGTTCAATCAATTAATAAAAATGAATTAATTATGGATAAAGTAGATATGTACCATTTCAAATGATGATAAACAAAAACATCTAAAATTAATTCAGAAAAAAACAATGGTTCAAAATGATTTTAAATTAGATTTCGTAATTATTGGCGGACAAAAATGTGGCTCTACCTATTTGCAAACCGTCATCGAAAAGCATCCAGAAGTTGATATGCCATCAGGAGAAGTGCCTTATTTAGAAAGTCCAGATTATGAAGATAACGGAATAGATAAATTAAGAATAGTTTTAAATGATTTAGATCAAAGTAAGTTGATTGGTATTAAACGCCCAAATTATTTATCAAAGCCAGAAGTAAAAAAACGAATGATTGCGATTAATCCCGACGTAAAGGCGATCGTAATTTTAAGAAACCCCATAGAAAGATTAAAGAGTGCCTATTTTCATTATATAAACGACGGTTTCACACCTGTTTTACCACTAAATAAGGGTGTCGATTTGCTTTTAAAAGGTAAATTAAAAGCTAAATACCCAAGGACTGATGAATTAATAGAATTTGGACTTTATGCGAAGTACTTAAAAGATTATATAACTTTATTTAAAGATAATTTATTAGTATTGTTTTATGATGATCTAAAAACAAATCAACTCGAAACAATAAAGAAATGTTATTCTTTTTTAAATATTGACAACTCATTTGTTCTAGAAGATTCACATCTAAATAGCCGGCCTCAAAAGGTGAATTATTCACTTTTAAGAGCAAGATTATTAACAAAAAAAAATGCTCATAAATATGTATATAATGATAAAAGAACGCGGTTGTTTTTGAAAAAACAAAGTGTTTATAATAAGTTTGTTTGTAAAACAATCGATCGAATTGATCAACGCATTATTTCTCGATTTTTTTATGATGATAAAAAACCATCTTTTGATCAAGAATTAAAAAAGAGTTTAATTGAAATCTATAAAGCAGATATTAGTAATCTTGAAGCTATGTGTAATGTGGATTTGTCCAATTGGACTAAGATATAGTCAAATTTAAACAGTCTGTCTTTTTAAAAAAATCTCACCATTGATTTTAGCACCAATAGTATTATTTGTCTACAATAGACCTCATCATACATTAAGAACGTTAGAGGCTTTAGCACAAAATCATCTTGCTTCTGAATCTGAATTAATTGTGTTCTGTGATGGACCAAAACCAAATGCAGATTCAAATACAATAAAGGCAATTGAGGAAGTTCGGGCAACAATTAAGGAGCGGCAATGGTGTAAAAAAGTCATAATCTACGAATCTAATATAAATAAAGGATTGGCAGATTCTATCGTTTCAGGTGTAACAGAAGTCATAAACAACTATGGAAAAATCATTGTGCTGGAAGACGATATTGTTACATCTAAAGGTTTTTTAAAGTACATGAATGAGTCGCTAACCTTATATGAAAATGAAGAAGATATTATGCATATAGGATCTTACCTCCCTAAAACAAATAGATATAATACCTTACCAGAGACTTTTCTGTCGAGATATATGAGTTGTTGGGGTTGGGCAACTTGGAAAGCATCTTGGCAAAAAGCAAATTGGAATACGGAGTTTTTATACGAGCAAATCGCAGACCCTAAAGTGCGTTATGAGTTTAATTTAGAAGGCGCTTTAGATTTTCATACCCAATTAGAGGAGAATTTAAATGGAAGTATTAAAACATGGGCAATAAAATGGTTCGCAAGTGTTTTTTTGAATTCAGGATTGTGCCTTTACCCAAAGAAATCTTTGTCAAAAAATATTGGTTTTGACGGAACAGGTGAACATTGTGAAGATAAAGACTTAAGTGTAGATTTTAATTTTAACCAAGAAATAGAGGTAAGTCAAATAGCTGTAAAAGAATCAAGTAAAGGAAAAAAGTATCTTAAACATTTTTATACTTATGGTGAAGATGCTTCAATTCTGAGGAGAGCAAAATTCAAATATGTGAAATACAGGTATAAGCTTATTAAATACATTAAAGGTCTTTAATGATGAAAATTCTACATTTAAGTAAAGAAGATACTGGTGGTGCTGGAACTGCTGCCATGCGTTTACATAGAACTATGGTTAATACTGGTCTAGATAGTAATTTTCTCTGCCTTAACAAAACAACGGAAGAAGATCGAGTCGTGCAGCATCCAAAATTCTACCCAAGGTTTTATCACAGGATAATTGCTAGATTCGGTTTACCGTTAACTCGAACGGAGATAAATGATAAGCGCCTAAATAAGATTACAAATCACATTGAGCCAGAGATGTATTCATTTCCAGAAACGGATTACAAAATACATGAACATGAATTGTTTAAACATGCCGACATTGTTATAATTCATTGGATTGCAGGTTTTTTAGACTATGAGTCATTTTTTAAAAATATACCAGAACAAAAAAAAGTGTATTGGTATACGCATGACTTTTCTTCAATCATGGGAGGATTCCATATGCGGTTTGATGAAAACAGGTTTAATACTCAAACCTTATTGGCACATGAACTTAAATTAAAACAACGTAAAAAGAAATATTTATTAAATTATAAAGGGCTAAATTTTATAGCCAATAGTAGTTATACAGCTAGAGTTCTCAAATCTTCAGATATGATAAAAAATCAAGAGATACATTGTATTCCTCTTGGTCTACCGAGAAATGAATTTAGTAAAATAGATAAATCAAAAGCAAAAGAAGTACTTGGATTTAATCAGACTGATTTTATTGTTTTAACAGCATCAACATCAATAGATTGTAAAAGAAAGGGATTTGATAGATTACATGATGCTTTCGAATCGCATCCGGATTTAAAGGACAATTGTATAGTTATGACATTAGGTTCAGACGTGCCTGAAAATAATGAAAATATCAATTTTAAACATATGGGAAGTGTTTGGAATCCTATTTTCAAAAGTATCATTTTTTCAGCAGCCGATGTTGTGGTTTCAACATCGTATGAGGAAACGTTTGGCCAAACGATAATAGAAGGCTATGCTTGTGGTACACCGGCAATAGTATTTAATAATGCCGCCTTACCAGAATTGGTGATTCCTGACGAAACAGGTTATATCGTTAATAATATTGATGAATTTGCAAGAAGCCTATCAATCTTAGTATCAAACAGAGTACAAACTTTAACTATGGGTCATAATGCATACAGACTATTTAAAGAAAAATATACGTCAGAGAGTCAGTTGCAAAAACTTGTTAAATTGTTTAATACTAATTAAGTTTTAAGAATTTAATAAAAGGAATATATCTTTTATTTTTAAACCATGTATAGTTTTTGAAAGAATCCTTTTGGTCGAGTATTATTATAAGCGAATGAGTCAATGTCTGCTATTCATTTATATAAAACTTGTAATAAAAGTACGTCAGACAGATTTTAATATGATTAGATTTTAAAATGTTATTCAATTCACTAAATTTTCTTATTCTTTTTTCATTAACATTTTTAGTGTATTATATTCCTTTATTCAAAAAGTATCAAGTTCCGATATTGATTATTGCAAGTTGTGTTTTTTATGCCAATCACAACCCAGAATTACTCATTTTATTAGTCGCCTCAATAAGCATCAATATTATCACGAGTTATTTAATACAATTTGGAAACCCTAAGTTTAATTACATGATGGCCTCAATAGGGGTTTTAATAAATTTATTAACTCTAGCATATTTTAAATATGCAGCCTTATTCGCGAATACATTTTTAGATAGGAATAATGAATTATTTGATACTTTAGTCTCAATTCCACTACCCATTGGTATATCGTTCTTTACTTTTCAAGGTATTAGTTTAATGGTCGATACTTATAGAAATAAAAACAGTAAAAGTGGCAGAAGATTAGTGCAAAAGAATTTTGGTAAACATGCACTAAATACATTTTTCTATATTTCTTTTTTCCCGCAACTTATAGCTGGTCCAATTGTAAAGGCATATGAATTTCTTCCTCAAATTGAACAGAAATATTTAAAAGATATAAACTGGGAATTGTGTCTAAAGAATTTAATATTGGGGTACTTTCTTAAGATGGTTATAGCAGATAATATGAAAGATTTTACATTTAATATTCAATATCCATATTTTACTGAATTAGCATCTTCAGAATTATTAATTCTTTTAATAGGATATTCAGTACAAATATTTGCAGATTTTGCGGCTTATTCTATTATTGCAATTGGTATTGCTGGTTTGTTTGGCTATCGAATTCCAATAAATTTTAATTATCCATACATTTCTAAAACATTTTCTGAATTTTGGAGAAGGTGGCATATCTCCTTATCAACTTTTCTAAAAGAGTATTTATACATTCCACTTGGAGGCAATAGAAAGGGTTCATTGCGCACATATATAAATTTATTTATAACAATGACTCTTGGAGGTATTTGGCATGGAGCAGCTTGGAGTTATGCGATTTGGGGAATGTATCATGGGCTATTACTTTGCATTGAACGTTTATTTGCTAAAAAACCTTTGACTAAATCATCTAATACATATAAAGTGATGAAAATGATATTAGTTTTTATAGCTGTAACTTTTGGTTGGTTATTATTTAAGTTGCCAGAATTTTCAGAAGTTATACTTTACCTAAAAGCGCTTTTGTTTAATCCATTTATGCCAAAAGAATTTCATCTAATTATTTATGTTTTTATTTATTCAATTCCAGTCTTTTTCTATCATTTATTATATCTAAGTAAAAATAGACAGATTAAAATTTTTACAACGAATTTAAATTTTAGACCAATAGGCTATGCCGCAATGCTTTTTTTGATAATTACAAACTACGGAAGCTCTAATACCTTTATATATTTTCAATTTTGATGATGATTAGAAAAATTATAGTCTACACTATGATACTACTTATTGTCTATAACTTATATTTATTAGGCTTTAAAACTTTTGGTACTCAACCTCAATCAAGTTTTGATATTAATATAACAAAAGCGCAAGATTATTTGGACGAAAAACCAATCTATGATTATGTTACTGTAGGTTCCTCAATGGGTAATAGAATCAATACTGACATATTCCCAAAAGAATTTTATTTCCTCACATTTTCTGGATTGAGTTCGTTTGATGGGTTAGAAATAATTAAGCAAAGAAAGAATTTACCGAAAATTATTTTTATAGAAACGAATATTATGAATCGTCAATTAAACGTAGAGTTTATTTCTGACGCTCTTAATCCAGGAGTATTATATTTGAAAAAGTATATGCCATCAGTGTTAAAAAAAAATAAGCCATCGTCATTGTTACATAAACCAATGGCCTACCTATTGTACGGAACTAGAAACCAGTTTGAGAAACCAAATCAGATTGAACCCATTTCAAAAGAATCTAACTCTGTTTTAAATAATTTGGATAAAAAGAATGGAATATATAATAGGATAGAAGATAGTACTATTAATGTGTCTCCTAAAACTAGAAATTCTGTTCATACGGCACATTTTGAATATATAAAAAAGAATATGGATAATGGTGTTGCAAAGGAGTTTTTAAACGACAGGATGAATGATTTAAAATCTTATGTATCTTATTTTGAATCTCTAGGTGTGACGATTGTTTTTTATGAAATGCCAATAGATCAAAGACTTCAAAAAACAAAAAGAGTCGTAGATATAAAAAGGGTTTTTGAAAATGAATTCCCGTCAAAACAATATAATTATATTATAGCACCAGATGATTTTAAAGTCATTTCTAATGATGGAATTCATTTAACAGGTTCAAGTATTGAACAATATTCGACATTTTTTAAATTTCAATCTCAAAATTTTTAAGAGGAATATAGTGGCGATAATTCACTTATATACAACATTCTATCCTGAAAAAACGGATTCTAGACGCCAGGAGCTTTTAGCCTGTTTGCAATACAATCTTAAAAATGATGCTATTGGCACTATAACAATATTTAATGAAGGTGGTGATTTAAGTGATTTTAACGATACAAAATTAAATGAGGTAAGCATTAAGCAGCGTCCAACCTATCAAGAGTTTATTACATACATTAACAGCCATACTTCTGCTGATGATATACATATTTTAGCCAATACTGATATTTATTTTGACCAAAATATTATTGTATTAAAGGAAGTGATGTCTCATCATGATTGTTATGCACTTTCGCGCTGGGACACAACCGAAGGTAAAAAACCATTATTATACAATCATAATGGAAGTCAAGATGTTTGGACATTTAAAGGACCAATTAAAAAAACACTTCATGCCGATTTTCCTTTAGGAGTACCACGCTGCGATAACCGATTTATGTTTGAGATACAAGATGCAGGTTACCATGTGAAAAATCCAGCCTTTAGTATTAAAGCATTTCATTTACATGAAGGACAGCGTGCATTAGTATATACAGAGGATGATAATATATATAAAATATCTAAACCTTACCTTTATATGTACCCACATAACCTTTATGGGTTATGGAAAACGTTGTACTTTAATGTTAATCATAAATATAAATTAGCACCGTATCGATATGATATTAAAAAAGTGAACAATTGGTGGTCGATAAGGCTAGGTCGAAAAGTTTGGGAATTAATTACTAAAGAAAAAATGTCTTTGATAGGCTATAAATGATATCGTAAACCCCATTATAATAAATCATAAAATTAATTATTTAGTTGGCAATTTTTGTAAATAATAAAAGAAAAATATTCGTTTTAACGTCCTATAAAGTTGGTTATTCAACGTTGTTATCTCAAGACCAGCATATTCTCAACTATCTTCATTATATAATTAGCTTTCCGATTTTTAAACATTTAATAAAGAAATTTAATTATAAAAGATATTTAATTATAAGGAATCCCTACGATCGTTTTTTATCACTCTTTTCAGATAAATTCAGAAAGCAGCCTAAGCGTATTCTTGATGGACTTCATACTTGGGAAAATGTACATATATGTTTATTCCCATATTTGAATATAAAACACGGTGAATCAGATGCAAGTATCGCATCAAAGTTTCTTGATATGAAGATTTCAGAATTTCTTAAATTATTACCTTTAGTGTTGCATAAGGATGAACATTTTATGTCACAATCAACAACAAAACAGTTTAGGTTATTTAATAGGTTTCCTATAAATTTAAGAATGGATGGATATTTTAGGTTAGAAGACCAACAACAAGAAATTGCCAAATTAACAGGTATCGATTTTGGTATCAAAAAAAATATAAGTAACTCGAATAAATTGAAAAATAATCTGACAGAAGATGATCTTTTAATATTAAATAGAATATACGAAAAGGATTTTTTACTTGGCAATTATACCGTAGAATCTTAGTTAGAATTTAGATTGATGAAAACAGAAACATTTTATTTAGAACTACCGAACGTAGAAAAATCCTTTGACAGGCCGTTATGGTCCGTCATCATACCTACACATAATTGTGCATCGTTTTTGAGAGAAGCACTTGTTTCAGTATTAAATCAAGATGTTTCTCAAGAAAAAATGGAAATTATAGTTGTAGATGATCATTCTACAAAAGATAATCCTGAAACAATTGTAAATGAAATTGGAAATGCTAGGGTTAAATTTATAAGGCAACCTAAAAATGTAGGTAAGGTAAAGAATTATGAAACGGGTTTACTTAATTCTAGTGGTAAATTAATTCATCTTTTGCATGGCGATGATATGGTAATGGATGGCTTTTATAAAGAAATAGAAGGCATTTTTAATAATCATATTGATGCCAAAGCAGCATTTAGTAGAAGCGTTTATATTGATAATGAAAGTCGATGGACTGGAATGACTGGTATGATTCAAGAAAACGAAGGTATTGTTGAAAATATGCTTGAACAGTTATACGTTGGTCAAAAAATACAAACACCATCCATGGTAGTAAAACGTGAGGTTTATGAAACCATAGGTGCTTTCGATCGAAGATTAAATTGTATGGAAGATTGGGAAATGTGGACAAGAATAGCTAACAACTATCCAATTGCAATATCTAATAGAGTATTAGCGCAATATCGATCACATGACAATAATGCAACCAACTTAACATTTCATGATGGTAGTGCTTTACAAACACATCGATTAGTATTTGATATAATAGATGGTTATATGGCATCAAACATCAAAAAAAATCTAAAAAAATTAAGAAATAAAAAACAAGCTGATTTTTTAATGCTTTCTTATAAAAACAGAAAATCTCAACTTAAATATCATGAAAGAATAGCTTTTATTAAAAGTATTTTGTCATTGCATCCGTCATTTTTAAATCTACTTCGATTATTGAAGTAATAAATTATATACATATTTTTTGAAATATTTCGAGAAAATTGATGGCCTTCGTTTTATTGCCATTTCAGCAGTATTAATACATCACATAGCAGGGATTTTTAGTACTTATATTGATTGGGGTTATTTTGGTGTTGATTTGTTTTTTGTCATCAGTGGGTTTTTAATTACCTTAATACTACTTAGATCAAAGGGATCCTTTAAGAAAGTATATGGTAATTTTTTGGCGAGACGTTCCCTTCGAATTTTTCCATTATATTATTTTGCTTTAATCGTTTTACTTTTATTTGGTCATCCTATTGTTCTTGAAAACATAGGTTATTTATTAACATATACATTTAACTATAAGTTTCCTTTTATTTCTGAAGATAATCCTGTAGGCCATTTTTGGTCTCTATGTGTTGAAGAACAGTATTATTTATTTTGGCCATTTATTGTAATAGGTTTAAAAAAGCATCTCAATATTTTAAAAGCGGTAGTGATCATTATGATTATTTTTGCATATTTACAGATTTCTTTAAACCTCATACCTTCCATAAAAATTTATAATTATACTGGATTAATAGCACGTATGGGCTCTTTAGGTTTAGGTTCTTTAGGAGCAATGTTATTTCTTAATCAATCCAAGTATTTGAGAATTATATTAGAAAATAAATTCATTGAATTAGGAATGTATTTTATTGGTTTGGCATCACTAGTGTACTTATATCCATTTTTTATGGGATTATCCTCCTTGTTTTTTGTATTGAAGGCGGCGCAAAATTCATTTCACTTTAATTGGGTTAGTCAGTTATTATCAAATAAAAAAGTCCTTTATATAGGAAGAATCTCATATGGTTTGTATGTTTACCATGTAATTGTTATTTATTATTTTACTCCATACGTATTCGATCCGTTTTGGAAAAGTATTGATTTTGATAGCCTTGGCTCCCTAAAATTTGTACAATACCATTCATGGCTTTTAAAATTACCTTTATATACTACTATAACGATTTTAATTTCAGAATTGTCGTATCGTTATTTTGAGAGTCCTATATTAAAGTTGAAAGATCGTTTTTTTAAAAATGAATAAAGTAATTACACAAATTGTCATCTAACAAGTTATTATTAGTTTGGGTTTACTATTCTGCTGTTGGTCATTTGGTTGAGGCTTTAGAGGTCGCAGCTAATTATGTAGCTGCTAATCCAAACCTTGAAATACATGTTGTAGTAAATAGTAAAACGCCATATAAAATTGGTGAATACTGTGATTTTATTCATCGTATCTATCCACTTAATTTAGAGAATTATAAAGAAGAAAATAAAACAATTGAGTCACTGATTAATCAAGAATTTGATTATATCGTGTTCCCTAAACGTCTTAAATTTACACCACAAGACTTTACGACGGCACTCTTAAATTGCAACCACTATTTGCAAAATAGTTTTAAGCATAAAATTTGGAAAGGATATAATGATACGGCTTGTCCAAACATATTTGCCTTAAAAGATATTCCATATAGTCCTTTTAGAATTAAAATACCTATAGAGAAACAAACATTTGATCTGCCGAATAATTTAAAGAAACCCGTATTTTCAGTAATACTTAAAGGAGCATCTAAGCAAACGATATGGCCTTCTTTAAAAATGTGGAAAACTATTTTATTAAGCATTAAGCAGAAATATCCAGAGGCTAGGTTTTTAATTACTGGTCTTTTAAGTGCTCATATTATTTCAAAAACTACAGTGTCTCAAGAGAAAAATAGAATATTTAGTTTTATAGATTCTCTGCCAGGTGCTATAAACTGTTATGATATTGGTTTAGTAAATCAATTAGGGATTATTCAAAACTCTGATGTTTTTATATCACCTCATTCAGGTTTTGGGTTTTTGGCTCCATGTTTAGGTACACCTTGGTTAACTTTATCTGGTGGAGAATGGGCTGAACCTATGCCTGCTAAAAAGCCGTTTTATAGTGTGTTACCTACATGTAAGTATTATCCTTGTAGTAATGGCGAAAAGAAACTAGAATGTAAAATAAGAATGAAGCTTAAACAACCAATAAAATGCATGAGTGATTTAAGCAAAAAAAGAGAAGATATTCTCTCTGGTGTTCAAAAACTCTTAAGTAAGAACTATTCTTTTCAAGAAGCTTTTGTAGATTATGAAAATTCTGCAAAAAAGAATAAAGTTAATGTTAAAAAATTATGGCGTATCAAAGCATATAATTCTAAACAAAATAAAAAAAGCACTAATTATGAATTTTAAACCTTTATTTAAATATAGTAAACGAGTTCGCTATTACAGTATAGGTAAGCAATTGTTGAATGATAAATATTATCAATTAGGGAAACAAAAAAGTGATGAGGAGTATTTAAAAACGCCTAATAGAAGTGAGATAATAAATTATTTAATCTCAATTTTAAAAAGAGAAACAATTTATCTGGAGATTGGAGTTAGAAATCCCAATGATAATTTTAATAAAATTAAAGCCACAAAACGATATAGTGTAGATCCTGGAATAGAATACAAAAGTAATCCGGTTGATTTTAAACTAACAAGTGATGCGTTTTTTACAAAATTACGGCAGAATGAAGTTTTACATGATACTATTAAGTTTGATGTTATATTTATTGATGGACTTCATCTTGCAGAACAAGTAAATAGAGATGTCTTAAATGCGCTAGACTTTGTTAAAGACGATGGTTTTGTTGTATTACATGATTGTAATCCACCAACAGAATGGCATACCCGCGAAACTTTTAATTTTAATTTTTCTCCAGCTCGTGGTTTTTGGAATGGCACAACTTGGAAAGCATTTTTGAAATGGCGATTTAACCCTTCTGTAAAATCTTGCTGTATAGATTCTGATTCTGGCGTTGGAGTTTTGTCTAAAAACCAACCATTAGGTAATTATATCAATCCAGAAAATTTATTTTTTGAATTTTCAGAGTTGGAAAAGAATAGAAAAGAACAACTTAACCTTATCAGTTTTAATGAATTAAAAGAGTTAATAAAGTAATTTTTTTAAAATGTTATTCAATTCTTTAGACTTTGCTATATTTCTTCCAATTGTATTTATATTGTATTGGTTCGTTACCAATGGAAGCTTAAAACTTCAAAATGTATTAATTGTAGTTTCGAGCTATGTGTTTTATGGTTGGTGGGACTGGCGCTTTTTATCTTTGATTATATTTAGCACTTTAGTGGATTACAGTATAGGTCGAAAACTCCAAAAAGAAGATCATAACGGCAAGCGAAAAGTATTATTATATACTAGTATCATTGTTAATCTTGGATTTCTTGGTTTTTTTAAATATTACAATTTCTTTGTTGATAATTTTGTAGAAGCATTTAGTTTTTTCGGGAATTCTATTCAGCCAAATACACTTAATATTATATTACCAGTAGGTATTAGTTTTTATACGTTTCAGACATTGAGTTATACGATTGATGTTTATAGAAAAAAATTAGAACCAACAAAAGATTTTGTAGCATTTTCTGCCTTTGTAAGTTTCTTTCCGCAGTTAGTTGCAGGTCCAATAGAACGAGCTACTAATTTATTACCACAGTTTTATAAGAAACGAAAATTCGAATATTCTAGTGCTGTCGATGGCATGCGACAAATCCTTTGGGGATTATTCAAGAAAGTAGTCATTGCAGATAATTGTGCTGTTCTTGCTAATGAGATATTCAATAATTCATCAGATTATACTGGGAGTACCCTTTTTATGGGTGCTTTATTCTTTGCCTTTCAAATTTATGGCGATTTTTCAGGGTATTCAGACATTGCTATTGGGACGTCCAGATTATTTGGTTTTAATTTAAAGCAAAATTTTGCATTTCCTTATTTTTCAAGAGATATTGCAGAGTTTTGGCGTCGCTGGCATATTTCACTATCTACCTGGTTTAGGGATTATTTATATATTCCATTAGGCGGTAGTAGAGGAGGCACATGGATGAAGATAAGAAATACATTTATTATTTTTATAGTCAGTGGGTTTTGGCATGGCGCGAACTGGACTTTTATAATTTGGGGTTTATTAAATGCCCTTTACTTCTTACCACTTTTGCTAACGTCAAAGAATCGTAATAATATTGATGTTATTGCAAAAGGAAGCATATTTCCAGAATTGAAGGAATTTGTATTGATGTGTCTAACATTTATTTTAACAGTTTTTACATGGATTTTTTTTAGAGCTGAAAACATAGGGCATGCGATTCAATATATATCTAGTATGTTTCAGAATCTTGGGTCGTTTTTGTTGATAAGCAATTATTTTAAATATCAATATATAATTAATTTATTACTAATTTTTGTTTTTATTGAGTGGCTAGGTAGAGGTTCCAAGTTTGCAATTGAGAAATTAGGTGAGAATTTACATTATGGCTGGTTAAGATTTGCTTTTTATATTTCTTTGGCTGTTATGGTGTTTTTGAATAGTGGGAATGAGCAAGAATTTATTTATTTTCAATTTTAAAATAATGAAGAAATTTGTAGTTCGATTATTAATTGTTTTAGGGTTATTTCTCTCTGTACTTATTTATATATTGTCTATGGCCGATGGTTATACTGATGCCTTTTATATGCGTTTTACATCACCACAGCAGAATAATTTGATAATTGGAACTTCAAGAGCCGCGCAGGGTTTACAACCTAAAGTTCTCGATAGTATATTAAAAAGGAGCATTTATAATTTTGCATTTACAATTGCACATAGTCCATATGGACCTACATATTACGATAAAATAAAAAAGAAACTCAAAAAGGACATTAAAGATGGCTTTTTTATTGTAGCTGTCGATCCTTGGTCAATTTCATCTAGAACACAAGATCCAAATGATTTTGAAAATTTTAAGGAATTAAAATTATGTCTTGGAAATACCTATAGTACAAACATAAACCCTAATATTGAATATTTAATTAGAAATTTTGAAGGCCAATATTTAACATTATTATCTCAAAAGAAATCCAAATCTTATTTGCACCACAATGGCTGGTTAGAAGTTTCTGTTAGAATGGATTCAATTGCAAATAAATTAAGATTGGATAAAGCCATTAATAGGTATAATAAAAATCTAAATGCATATAAATTTTCATCTTACAGACTTCAATATTTATTAAAAATTGTCGGACTTTTAAAGCAACATGGAGAAGTTTATCTTGTAAGATTACCAATACATAATGAGATAATGATGATAGAAGAAAAATTAATGCCAGATTTTGATAATAAGATAGCAGCTGTTATTGAAAGTGCAGACGCCTATTTCGATTTTACAAATAAAAATGGAGGGTATTTGTATACAGATGGAAATCATTTATATAAAGATTCTGGAAAATTGGTTTCTGAACAAATTGCTATTTTAATTGACAAAAAATAACTTAATAATTTAATTTAGAAAACATTACATCTAAATGAACAAAAACCCAATAGTTTCAATCCTAACTACAGTGTATAACCGAGAGAAATATATCGTAGCTTGTATTGAAAGCGTTTTGGCTTCAACATTTCAAGATTGGGAGTTAATTATCGTAGATGACCAATCTAAAGATCAGTCTGTAACTATTGCCAAAAAATATGCGGCTAAAGATGAGAGAATACAAGTTTATGTGAATAAGCAAAATTTAGGTGATTATCCTAATCGTAATCAAGCAGTATCTTATGCTAATGGTAAGTATATTAAATTCCTGGATGCAGACGATCTCATTTATCCTCATGGATTAGGAGTTATGGTAAGAACAATGGAAGATTTTCCAGAAGCGGTTTTAGGATTAAGCCAAGAAGTGGTTGAAGACTATGATCCATATCCATTTATTCTTAATCCAAGCCTAACTGCCAAAAGAGAATTTCTTCATCGAGGTCTTTTAGGAGTTGCGCCCACCGCTACAATATTTAGAAAAGACATATTTCATCTTTTAGGAGGGTTTACTGGAACTCGATTTATTGGTGATAAAGAAATGTGGTATAAGATGGCGTTTAATTACCCCATTGTAAAAATGGTTCCTGGACTCGTGTTTTGGAGACGACATGATGGCCAAGAGTTTGATTTAGGTATGAAATCTAATGCTTATTTAATCAATAATTTCGAACTTAAAATGAATGCCATACAAGATAATACTATGTCACTCAATTCAATCGAAAAAAAACAAGCAATTCATAAAGTAAAACGACGAGCTGTGAGAGAAATATTAAGAGTCGCATTTAAAGATAGAAATCCACGGGATGCATTTATTCTTTGGAAGACCTGTAGTTTAACTTTGTCTGATATTAAATATTCTAAATTTTAAATGCCAAAACCTAAAATCCTTTTTGTTTACAATAGCGTTCCATTACCAGAATCGCGATTAAAAACTTTTTTTGCTTTAAAAGAATTGTCTTCAAATATCAAGGTGCTTTTTCCATTTGATGAGAATTATCAAAGAAACTTCTTTGACAAAGTATTATCAAAGTTAAAAATACCGAGAGATCCATGTCGTATCAATACGCGAATTATTGAAGCCTGTGGCGCCTTTAAGCCTGACCTGGTTTTTATTGTTAAGGGTGTAAATATAAAATCTAACACATTAAAATTCATACGAACATGTGGTATTAAGTCTATATCATGGACTAATGATGATATGTATGCATGGCATAATAGATCCTTATGGTATACTTTAGGGCTAAAATATTATGATTTGGTTGTAACACAGAAATCGTATAATTGTAACCCAAATGAATTACCCTCATTGGGAGCTAAGGTGTTTTTTCAGAATAAGGCATTTGAGCCAAAAGTTCATTACCCTGTTAAGGCATGTTCTAATTATTCTTGTGTACATGATGTCGTTTTTGTTGGAGCTAAAGAGCAAGACCGTCTGGAGCAGCTTCTTTTTTTGGCAGAAAATGGTATTACTATTCATATTTATGGCTGGGTAGTAAAAGAACCATTGCCATTACATGAAAATTTAATTATTCATGATAGGTTTTTATTTGAAGAAGAGTTTTGTGCAGCTTTTACATGTTCTAAAATTTCTCTAAATTTCTTAAGAAAGATGAATAGAGATGTTCAAACTTCACGAAGTATTGAAATACCTGCTTGTAAAGGATTTATGCTAGCCGAAAGAACAGAAGAGCATTCTCAATTATTTGAAGAAGGTAAAGAAGCAGAGTTTTTCTCAAATAAAGAAGAGTTATTAAGCAAAGTTAATTATTATCTCGAACATGATAATGAAAGGAAAAAGATAGCACAAGCTGGTTATGACAGATGTTATAAAAGTAATTATACTTTTATTAGTAGAATGGAAGAAGTTTTAAAGCAAATATTCAATGATTGAAAAACCTATAAATCATATCACAATTCTTATTTATGCTCATCCCGAATTATATCCTCCTACACTTTCATCAATAGAAGAATTATCTAAAATCACTAATAAGATTGATGTTTTAACTAGAAATACGCTTGTTTCTCAATGGGTATACCCAGAGAATGTAGAGCTTCATTATATCAATAGAAAAAAGTATATCGGTTTTAATATGGAGAATATAAATTTTATTTTGAAAATTTATCATTTTCTGAAATTTGTCTTAATGAGTAAGCGTCTTCTGCGATCTAATGAATCACAAATACTACTTGTTTATGACGTTATTCCTTTGTATGCTTCATCGCTTTTTAAAAGAATATTAAGAAAAAATAAAACTAAATTATGGTATCATAACCATGATGTAACAGATTTGCGCAAGGCAAGCAAATATTCATTAATGTCGATCGCTTCGCGTAATGAAGAAGCTGCAATAAAAGCTATAGATTTATTTTCTTTACCATCTAAAGAGCGTATTATTCATTTTCCTACTTTAGATAAATCCATTAGACCCGAAATTATTCCTAATTTCCCTTTAAAGAGTTTTTATTCTAAATTTAAGAAGGAATCTAGAAGTGATAATTCTAAAATAAAGTTAGTGTATCAAGGTTCAATTGGTAAAGGTCATGGATTAGAAGATATTATTAAAATATTGAAAAATAAAATCAATGATAAAGCTTTAGAATTACATTTGGTTGGAAAGATAAGAGCACCTTATTTAAAACAATTAAAGGAATTGGCTATTGAAAATGAGGCACAAAATCAGTTTTGGTATCATGGTATGCAACCTTTTGCAGAATTGCCTGAATTTCTTTCACAATTTGATATAGGTTTAGCAATCCATAAACCATATAATGTTACTTATTCAACAGGCGGTTCGGCATCTAATAAAATATATGAGTATGCAGCAATAGGACTACCTGTTCTTCTTTATGATACTAAACACTATAGATCTTATTTGGATAAAACTGAATGGGCGTTTTTTACAAATTTATCTTTCAAATCTTTAGATTCTAATCTCAAAACTATGGACTCTAATTGGAATAAAATTTCCAATGCAGCTCATTTTGATTTCACGAGCACAAATAATTTCGAAAATGGTTTTAAACCAATTTTAAAGTTAATTCATAAAAAAGTTGAATAATTTTGAACGAACCATTTGAGTATTTTACTTTGATATATTATATAAAAACAGATAAATGGATATTTTGAGTTTAATAGGACTTATAGCATTAATACTGGTAGGTATTAATTTTGTGAGTCAACTTGGTAAAGGTATACCAATAATTGAACTCATGCTCTTGATAGCGGGTATGCAATGGATTTTGGGTCCTATTATAGAATATAGTACACCAGCCCTACATTATAAATATTATATGTATGTAGATCAAAATGTATACATGTCTTATGTTGTACCAGCCTATATCGTTTTTTCTGGTATAATTCTCTTACATAGAAAGCAATTTCAAAATATCAAACTACCTGTAGAAAACCTTAAGAAATACAAAAATTATGGGTTAATTATTTTTCTTATTGGTGTGGGATTCGATGTTTTAGGCAATAATATGCCTGGAGCACTTGGTTTTTTTGTTTTTATACTCTCTAATTTTAAATTTGCAGGTGCAATAATTCTTTATTTTTCAGAAAATGAAAATTTAAAACGAATATTTTATGGTGCGATAGTCTATTTATTTATCAGTGCACTTGCAAAAGCAATGTTTCATGACTTAATTTTATGGTCGATATTCTTTTATATGTTTTGGTCACTTAAATTTAAACCGTCCATTAAAACCATTCTATTAACCTTCATGTTTGCTGCAGTTTCTGTAACAACGCTTCAGACCATCAAGGCCGGATATAGAAGTCAAATTTGGAGTGGTTATCAAGGTAACAAATTAGAATTATTTGTTGGTTTAGCGACAGATGCAATACTATTAAATGGTGCTTATGCAGAAGAAATTAATGAAGATTCTAATAATGTACGATTAAACCAAGGCTGGATTATTAGCGCTATTATGGACCAGATTCCTGTTAGTCAGGAGTATTTAGGAGGTGAGACTATTAAAGATGCAATTTTTGCGACACTTGTGCCTCGATTTTTAAACCCTAGTAAAAAAACGGCAGGTGGTCGCGAAAATTTTCGAAAATTCACGGGTCTTAAGATTTCAGAAGGAACTTCAATGGGTATTAGCATTATAGGAGAAGCCTATGGGAATTATCGAGTCATGGGAGGTATTATCTTTATGGGAATTTGGGGTCTGTTTTTAGTAAGAGTTTGGATATTTTTTTTAAGAAAAAGCTTCCAAAACACTTTGCTTTTGGCATTTGTGCCCATTGTATTTTTACAAGTGGTAAAGGCAGAAACAGAATTAGTGGTTGTACTTAATCACCTCGTAAAATCTATGATTGTTATCTTTTTATTTTTTTGGGCAACTAAACAGTTTTTAAATTGGAGTTTTAAAAATGAATAAAAAAGTCCATTATATATCGAGACAGCGTTTGCCGCAATACAATAGTATAGAAGAATTATTCCATACGATTCAATCTGAAGTTTCAAAAACTATCTTAACTAGCAATAAAGAATTGGTATATACTGGTGCATCTTTGAATACGATATTTAAAAATCTCATTAGTAAGCCTAAGGATGACAATGCTATTTTTCATATTACTGGAGATGTACATTATATGGCTATGCGTACAGGTCAAAAAACGGTGTTAACTATTCATGATATTGGTTCAGCTCTAAAAGGGTCTTTTTTTAAGCGATTCTATATAAAATTGTTTTGGTTTTGGTTACCAGCATTATTTGTAAAACGAATTACAGTAATTTCTGAATTCACAAAAACAGAATTACTAAGAATTATTCCATTTGCACAAAGAAAGATCCGTGTTGTGTATAATCCAATCAATGGGTTGTTTAGTGAAAACGATTATGAATTTAACGAAAAGTCTCCTGTTTTACTATGTATGGGTACAAAGGCAAATAAAAATTTAGAAAAAATTTTTGAAAGTGTTAAAGACATTAATTGTAAGTTGCATATTGTTGGAAACCTTACGAAACTTCAATTAAAACAATTGAGTGATAGCAAAATAAATTATACGAATAGTTGTAATTTGACGCAAGAAGAAATTATTGAGACTTATAAAAATTGCGATATACTTTGTTTCCCTTCCACATATGAAGGTTTTGGAATGCCTATCATTGAAGCTCAAGCAATCGGTAGGCCAGTGATAACATCTAATATAGGTGCCATGAAAGAGATTGCCCAAAATTCTGCTTGTTTAGTAAACCCTCAAGAGAGTGATTCAATTAAAAAAGGGTTAGAAAGTCTAATATCAAATCCGAAATACCGTAAAAGTCTAGTCGAAAAAGGATTTGAGAATATTAAAAGATTTAAGTTAGAATCAATTGTCAATCAATATATCAATATTTATAAAGAACTCGGTTTGTAATGGCGTATCGAACTAAAATATTAATTACTATAGATTGGTTTTTGCCGGGAACAAAATCGGGAGGACCAGTTCGCTCTTATGCAAATATGTTGGATCATTTAGGTGTTTATTATGATTTTTATGTGGTGACTAGAGATACCGATTTCTTATCTAATGAGGTTTACAAAGGGATTCAATCAAATGCTTGGAATACAATAAATAATCATACACAAGTTTATTATTTTTCTAAGGATACATTAAACAAGAAAAACTTAAGAGTATTGTTAAAGAATACTCAATTTGATGTTGCATATATCAATGGGGTTTACAGTTGGTATTTTTCAATTCTACCAATTATATTGTTAAAAAACCATCCCAATGTGCTCGTTTCGGCAAGAGGGATGCTTAACCCACAAGCATTTTCAGTAAAACCACTTAAGAAAAAAGTGTATTTGGCAATCGCTAATATGGTTAACCTTTATAAACACGTAAAGTTTCATGCAACCAATAATGATGAGGCTGAATATATTAAGTCGTTAATTAGAAGAGAAGTTGACGTGAAAATTGCTGCAAATCTTCCAAGAAAGATTGAAGGTTTAAGAGTGGAAAAGAAAATACTAAATCAACCCTTGAAATTTATCAATGTTGCAAGGATATCAATAGAGAAGGGAACCTTAAAAATGATTGAATCTCTTCAAGATATAGAATACAACATTATTTTAGACATTTATGGACCTATTTATGATTTAGCATATTGGGATAAGTGTAGAATGGCTATCGAGCAATTACCAAATCACGTAACGGTAAATCACAAAGGGTTTATAGAGAGTGAATTGGTATTAGATTTGATGAAAAACTATGATTTTTTTATTTTACTATCTCAAGGTGAAAATTTTGGACATTCGATATTGGAAGCTCTTTCTGTAGGATGTCCAGTTATTATTTCTGACAAAACACCATGGAGAGATTTAGAATCTAAAGGCATCGGCTGGGATGTAGATATTAACGATCCAAAAAAAGTTTCAAGAATTTTTTCTGAAATATCTCAAATTAATCAACAGACTTATAATGAAATGGTTAATCGAACATTTATTTTTGCCAAGAGTTTTTCAGAGAATCAAGAGTTGCATAATCAAAACAAAAACTTATTTTTATAAAAATTTAATAGAATAATGAAACGAATACTAGTAACAGGAGGAGCAGGCTTTGTTGGCTCGCATTTATGTGAGCGTTTGTTAAACGAAGGTAATGAAGTTATATGTCTGGATAATTACTTTACTGGAAGTAAAAAAAATATCGAGCATTTAATGGATAATCATTATTTCGAATTAGTTCGTCATGATATAACTAATCCTTATATGGTTGAAGTTGATGAAATTTATAATATGGCTTGTCCTGCATCACCTGTTCACTACCAATTTAACCCAATAAAAACAACCAAGACATCAGTGATGGGTGCGATAAATATGTTGGGCTTAGCAAAACGCGTTGGCGCAAAAATTTTGCAAGCTTCAACTAGTGAAGTATATGGTGATCCATCTGTTCATCCTCAACCAGAAAGTTACTGGGGAAACGTAAACCCAATTGGGTTGCGATCATGTTATGATGAAGGGAAGCGTTGCGCAGAAACTTTGTTTATGGATTACTATAATCAAAATCAAGTAGACATCAAGATTATTCGTATTTTTAATACATATGGTCCTAGAATGCATCCGCAAGATGGGCGAGTGGTTTCTAATTTTATTATGCAAGCCTTACAAGGTAAAGACATTACAATATACGGAGAAGGTACACAAACAAGGAGTTTTCAATATGTAGATGATTTAGTGGAAGGAACGTGTAGAATGATGAACAGTAGAAATGGTTTTATTGGCCCGGTAAATATTGGAAACCCAATCGAATTTACCATGCTAGAATTGGCAAATCAAGTTATAGAACTTACAAATTCTAATTCTAAAATCACGTATCTACCTTTACCGCAAGATGATCCAATGCAAAGACAACCGGATATAAGTTTAGCTAAAAAAGAATTAAATGGCTGGGAACCAAAAATACATTTAAGCGAAGGGTTAAATAAAACCATTGAGTACTTTGATGGCTTAATAGCAAAGGATTTTAAAGCAATATAAGCTGTTAATTTGAAAACAGATTTATCAACATATAATAATAGCTGGTATCAACCTGGATCTAGAGTTAAACAATTACTATGGTACGTTGTTAGTATGTTGTTTTTCCGAGGATCTTGGAATGTTTTTTCAGGTATAAAATTATTCTGGCTAAAAATATTTGGAGCAACTCTTGGGAAGGGTATTGTTATAAAGCCAAAAGTTATTATTAAATACCCATGGAAACTTACTGTGGGTAATTATTGTTGGATTGGAGAAGGTGTTTGGATTGATAATTTAGATCAAGTAACAATGGAAGACAATGTTTGTGTTTCTCAAGGTGCCTTATTGCAATGTGGAAATCATAATTTTAAATCCAAAAATTTTGATTTGATGGTAGCACCTATTAATTTAAAATCTGGAAGTTGGGTTGGAGCAAAAAGTGCAGTAGCACCGGGAGTCACATTTGAGAGCCATGCAGTATTGAGTATGGGATCAGTAGCAACACAAAACCTAGAAGCGTATTGTATTTATACTGGAAACCCAGCAGTTAAAGTCAAATCACGTAAGATTTCATCTAATTAATGAAAATTTCTATTATTACAGCTACATACAATAGTGAAAAAACTATAGATAAATGTATGAATTCTGTATTAAATCAATCATATAAAAATTTAGAATATATTATTATAGATGGGCAATCTAAAGATGATACTCTTGAAATCATAAAGTCAAAAAGTGAACTGCACACAAATGTTATAGTAATTTCAGAAAAGGATAAAGGAGTTTACGATGCATTAAATAAGGGTATAATAAGAGCTACTGGAGATATTATAGGTTTTGTGCATTCTGATGATTTCTTAGCAACAGAAAATATTATAGAGACTATTGTTGATGCTTTTAAAAAGCATAATGTTGATGGAGTATATGGTGATTTGCACTATGTCGCCATGGATAATACAGATATAGTTATACGTAATTGGGTTAGCCAATCCTTTTCTCACAAATTATTAAACAGAGGTTGGATGCCTGCACATCCGACGGTTTTTTTAAAAAAAGAAATTTATAATACACATGGTCTTTTTAATTTAAAATATAAGATAGCCGCCGATTACGATTTTGTGTTACGTATTTTTAAAGATAATATGAATACTTGGTATTATTTATCAGAAACCATTGTGAAGATGAGAATTGGTGGGGTAAGTAATAAAAATTTAAGTAATGTTTTTCAAAAGACAAAAGAAGATTTTATAGTGGCTAAAGAAAACAAATTGAAATACCCAGTATATGTAATAGTTGTGAAAAACTTGTCGAAAATCATGCAATTAATTAAAAAATAATAAACCTCTTATAGCCACATAAAGTTAGATCCCCATGTGAAAAGTCAATAATTTTAATTTCTCATTTTTTGATTAAATAATGTTTTTATTTTTTTTTGAATCTTTAATTTTTTAAATTTCTGTATCTTTACAATCCCAACTAATTTATATAGCACTTAAAAATGCAAAATTTTTATTTTCAAAATAAATAGTTTTAATCTACTATTACTTGAATTATGTTAAAAAAATTCCTTGAATCGTTTAACCCAGAAAACCATTTGATTTTATGGTTGATTTGTGCTTTTATTTTAGCCTTTTTTATAGCATTTAATGCGTATCCAACAATTTTGTTTGTAGCAAAAGAAAAACATTTAATTGATGAGCCAGATGATAGAAGTGCACATTCTAAAGCTGTGCCAACATTGGGTGGAGTTGGTATTTTTCTTAGTCTCGTTGTTGTCATAACGATTATTGGTGCTATGTTAAATGCTAAAACTATGATGTTAATACTTGGAGCAATTACAATATTGTTTTTTTTAGGACTTAAAGATGATTTGACCGTTTTATCGGCAAGGAAAAAGTTTCTTGTTCAAATAGCAGTAGCTTTACTTTTAATTATATTTACTGATACGCGCATCATCGGTTTTTCAAACATATTAGGCGTGGAGACACTGCCGTATTGGGTTTCTATAGGGTTTACACTGTTTGTATATATTCTAATTATAAATGCATATAATTTAATTGATGGGATTGATGGACTAGCTGGAGTAATTGCTATTTTTATTTGTAGCTCATTTTTAGTTTTATTTATTATAGAAGGAGAAACTAGTTTAGCGACTATTTGCGTCGCTTTAATGGGAGCATTGGTGGCATTTTTAAGATTAAATTTATCTTCAAAAAATAAAATATTTTTAGGAGATACGGGTTCGATGATTATCGGGTTTTTAATAGCTTTTTTTGCAATAAGCTTTATTTCTCATTCGCAAGTAAACGAATTGTCTCAATTTCATAGAGCATCTCCTACCTTGGTTTTTGCCATTTTATTTTACCCGCTAATCGATACCTTAAGAATAGTATTAGTAAGAACTTTGTTTTTAAAGAAGAGCCCTTTTAAGGCAGACCAAAACCATATCCATCATGGATTTTTAAATATGAAATTTAGCCATTTAAAGGCTACAATTATAATTGTAGTTGTAAATCTTATTATTCTTATTATTAGTTATAACTTATTACATTTAAATTTAAACATACAAATTATGCTTTTACTTATTTATGGTTCTGCTTTATACTTAATCATATTTTTAGTTAAAAGACAGTTAAATAAAGGATTAAATTTTAGACGACGCAAGCAATTTCAATCTTTAAATTCTTAACTTTTAATAAATGCTTTTGTGATTGAAATAATTGCAACTATCTTTGTTATTGTCAAAATAAATTAATCTATGAAGAATAGTTTTTTTGCTATTACTTTTTTTATGTTATTGAGTGCATGTGTATCTAAAAAAGAGATTTTATATTTACAAGATGTCGATATCTATAATGGCAGTACTATTGATTATCAAAAAATAACAATTCAACCTAATGATATTTTGAACATTAGGGTTGGAGTTTTGATTCCTGAAGCGGCTATTCCTTACAATATATCACCTTCTGCAGGAAGCTCTCAAAGCGCTAATGGAGATTTAAAATCAAGCGGTTATTTAGTTTCCTTGGATAGAACTATTACATTTCCTGTTTTAGGTACCATTGATGTAACTAATAAAACAACTTCTGAATTAGAAGACTATCTTATTAAAAAATTAAATGAAGGAGAACATTTAATTGATCCTACTGTAACTGTCAGAATCATTAATGCTAAAGTTACGATATTGGGAGAGGTTAATAGCCCTGGTACTTATACCTTCAATGAAGAAAGTATTACGGTATTGCAAGCTTTAGGTTATGCTGGTGATATTACGATAAGAGGAGTAAGAGAAGACGTTTTAATCATGAGAGAAATTGATGGAGTCAGGCATATTTCGCATATTGATTTAACCACTGCCAATTGGTTAAATGGACCTAATAATTTCGTAAAGCCCAATGATGTTATTGTAGTCAATCAAAATGGTCCTAAAGTAACGTCAGCAGGATATATTGCTAACCTTGGATCATTATTAGGGGTTGCCTCGTTAATCATAACGATGACGCTTTTATTAACACAATAATAATTTGATGGATAAAAACCATAACAACTCATATTTAAATCAGGAGGCAAAACGGGTTGATTTGAAACATGAAATTATGCGCTATTTAAGATTTTGGCCATGGTTTTTATTGTCATTAACTGCAGCATTATCAGTAGCCTATTTTAATTTAAGATATACACCCAAAATATATACAACAGCTACAAAGGTTAAAATATTAGATAAATCTGATGGTATAGAATTGCCTTCATCGGTCTTTGTTTTTAATAGGTCTAACATAAATTTAGAAAATGAAATTGAAATTTTGACCTCATATCGGATTATTGAAGAGGTTGTATTGAGTTCAAATTTAAACACATCTTTTTATGAAGAAGGCCAAATCTTAACGTCTGAGTTGCCTTATCTTCCTTTTCAATTTAAACAACTGATAAATTCGAAGCTTGTTCAGAACCATAGTGAATATAGAATTCATATTACTGCAGAGGGCTTTGAAGTTATTAAATCTGGGAGCGAAGAGCAGTTAGCATTTTCTAATCATAGTTCATACAACAAAGAACATAAACTGCCTTTTGAAATTCTTTTGAATAATTCAAAAGATTCTAAGAAGTTAATTGATAAAACATATATTGTAAGATTTCGGCCATTAAAATCCGCAGTTTTAAACCTTAAAGCAAGAATAAAGGTCGGAACAGTTGGTAAACAAAGTGATCTTTTAAAATTATCGTTGTCAAGTCAGAATAAAGAATGGTCTGAAATAGTTCTTAATAGTTTGGTAGATATCTTTAATAGAGACGGTATTAATGATAGACAATTGATATCTAAACGTACGCTCGATTTTATTGAAGACCGATTTATATATTTAGCTGAAGAATTAGATTCTATTGAGATTAATAAAAAGGAGTTTAAACAAGAGAATAATTTGATAGATCTTTCTTCAGATGCTCAAATTGATTTGCAGAAGGAGTCTGAATCAGAACAACTGGTTTACGAAGCAGAAGGTCAAATTGCATTATCCAATCTAATTATTGATGCCTTAAAAAACACTCAAGGTCCAGATGGATTACTTCCTGCAAATATAGGATTAAGAAATGGAGGTGTTGGGGCATTAATTAGTCAATATAATGCGGCTATTTTAGAACGTGACAAATATAATTTTAGTGGAGGTTCTAATAATCCCGTAGTAAAACAACTGGATGCTACCATTTTAGATTTAAAGAATAATATTGACAGCTCACTTCAAGCATATAATTTAGAGTTAAAGTTTACTTTAAGTCAATTAGAAATTAGAAATAAACAATTTAGAGGTGAGGTAAGTAGGTTGCCGCTTAAAGAAAAATTATTAAGAGAGATCGAAAGACAACAACAGATTAAAGAAAGTCTTTATTTGTTTTTGTTACAGAAACGTGAAGAGGCTGCTATAAATCTTGCCGTTACTGAACCTTCAGTAAAAATTGTTGAATATGCACTTTCACAATCAGCACCAATTTCTCCTGTTTCTAGAAGCGGCTATATGAAGGCAATTTTTGGAGGTTTGCTTTTGCCTTTTGGTGTATTATATCTAATGTTTATGTTAGATTCAAAAGTGCATAGAAAAGAGGATGTCAATAAAGTAAATTCTGGGACGAGCGTTATTTCAGAAATTCCTAAAATTAAAAGTAAGGAAACTGCTATTTTTACTAACCCAAGTGATAATTCCATTTTGGCTGAAAGTTTTAGAATTTTAAGTTCAAATGTGAAGTTTGTTTTACCTACTCGGGTTAAAGATAGAGGTCAAGTTATATTTTGCACATCCACTATAAAAGGAGAAGGGAAAACATTCGTTAGTATGAATCTATCTTTGTCTTTGTCTAGTATTAATAAAAAAGTTCTAATTGTTGGAGCAGATTTAAGAAATCCAAGACTTCATTCAAATTTAAATATAGAGAAGAATGTATTGGGTCTTTCCAAGTATTTATATGACAGTACGGTAGACTGGAGACATTTGATTATTAATGGTTTTGAAAAGCATCCTAATCATGATACGATTATTTCAGGAGAAATACCTCCAAATCCTGCAAGTTTGCTTACAAATGGTAGATTTGAGGAGTTAATAGAGGAAGCAAGATTAGAATATGACTATATTATTGTAGATACGTCACCAACTATTTTGGTAACAGATACCCTTCTCGTTTCACATTTATCTGATGCAACACTTTATGTTGTAAGAGCTAATTATACAGACAAGAATTTACTTAATTTTTCAAACGAGTTATTTGAAAAAGGAAAATTAAAAAATATGGCATATGTGTTAAATGGCGTTGGTGCTAGCAAATCTTATGGGTATAATTATAATTATGGTTATAATTATGGCTACGGTAGCGAAGGTGCTAAAAAAAGAAAGGCTGGATTATTTAATTTTAAACGTAATAATTAAAAACTATATATTATTCCTGATTTACGAGTTTCTTCAAAGCTTTAATGGTTTCTATTTGTTTATCACTTTTAAAAATATAGCTTCCAGCTACTAAAACATCTGCACCAGAATCTACAAGATTTTTCGCGTTTTTATTAGTTACACCACCATCAATCTCTATTATAGTTGAAGCATTTTTCCTATTAATAAGTTCTTTTAGTTGTTTTACTTTATTAAAAGTGTTTTCAATAAAGCTTTGTCCACCAAAACCAGGATTTACACTCATCAAGCAAACTAAATCAATATCGTTAATTGTGTCTTCTAATACAACGGCATTTGTATGAGGATTAAGAGCAACTCCTGCTTTCATCCCTTCGGCCTTGATGGCTTGAAGTGTACGGTGCAAATGTGTGCAAGCTTCATAATGAACAGTTAAAATATTACTACCTAATTCGGCAAACGTTTTAATATATCTATCAGGATCTACAATCATTAAATGCACATCGATGGTTTTTTTTGCATGTTTAGAAATTGCTTTTAAAACTGGCATTCCAAAAGAGATATTTGGTACAAAAACCCCATCCATAACATCAATATGAAACCAATCTGCATCACTTTGATTAACCATTTCTATATCGCGTTGAAGATTCGCAAAATCTGCGGCTAAAATTGAAGGTGCAATTAGTTTTGAACTCATGAGTATGAAATTATATGGGCAAATATAATTAAAAAAACAAACCCTCGGTAATCAGCCGAGGGTTCTTTCATCAATCAAAAAACGAACAGTTATGTGAACTGTTTGTTACTGTTATTTAGTCGTAATTTAATTACTAACCTAAATATGTTTTTAATATTTTACTTCTAGACGTATGTTTTAATCTACGAATAGCTTTTTCTTTTATTTGTCTAACACGTTCTCTAGTTAAATCAAACGTTTCTCCAATTTCTTCTAAAGTCATTGGGTGCTGATTTCCTAAACCAAAATACAAACGAATAACATCAGCTTCTCTTGGTGTTAATGTCTCTAAAGCTCTCTCTATTTCTGTTCTTAAAGACTCATGTAATAAATCTCTATCAGGGTTTGGAGATTCACCACTATTAAGGACATCGTATAAATTAGAATCTTCACCTTCTACTAAAGGAGCATCCATGCTTACGTGACGACCAGAGTTTTTCATTGACTCTTTAACATCGTTAATAGTCATATCTAATTCTTTTGCAATCTCTTCGGCACTCGGCGGGCGCTCATGAGCTTGCTCTAAAAAAGCAAAGGTTTTATTGATTTTATTTATAGAACCAATTTTATTTAGCGGTAGGCGTACAATTCTAGATTGTTCGGCTAATGCCTGTAAAATGGATTGACGAATCCACCAAACAGCATAAGATATAAATTTAAAACCACGAGTTTCGTCAAAACGTTGTGCAGCTTTAATAAGTCCTAAATTACCTTCATTAATTAAATCTGGTAATGTTAATCCTTGGTTTTGATATTGCTTTGCTACCGATACAACGAAACGTAAATTAGCTTTTGTTAATTTTTCTAGAGCTAATTGGTCACCAGCTTTAATACGTTGTGCTAATTCTACTTCTTCGTCTGCAGTAATTAAGTCAACCTTTCCAATTTCTTGGAGATATTTATCTAACGAAGCAGTTTCTCTGTTAGTAACTTGCTTGGTAATTTTTAGTTGTCTCATTTAGTTTTCTCCTGTTTTAGGGTAAAATTTACTTTACTATGTGATTATACGTAAGAAGTTGGGAAAATGTTACAAAAAATTAAATTTTAATTAACTTTTTTTGATCTAAATTAATATTCTCTAACATTTCATTTGTAAACTTATAATGTCCACGCGTAGTAAAAAGCCTAAATTGATGAGACTTCATATTGCTTAACGTATTTAAAAAAAGCCATTTAGATTTTAATAATTTTGGCTCTGATGATTTTAAGCCAATATCAAAAATATGTGTTCTGCCTTCTTTTTCTGCAACAATATCTGGAATAATTACAATATCGCTACCAACCTTTGCATAAGATTTTGGTGTTTCATATCCTTCTGCATTTGCTTTTATGTTTTCAAAGCCATGCTGCTTCAAATAGGTGACAGATTCGTTTAAAAAATCTGAATATTTTTCTTTGTCTGAATTAATCATAGCTCACAATATAGCAAAAAATACAATACAAGTTCGATTTTTATTGTTTTTTCAATAACTAATAAGACGAACTGTTAATTTATTGAGTTAATGACTTTAATATATTTAATTATTGAGGTAATTTGTGTTGGAGGTAGATTTTATAAAAAAACCGCTTCGATATTCGAAGCGGTTTTTACTTTTATTGAGTAATAAAATCAATATTTAGTTGTCCTCTCTTGGTTTTCTATCGTCACGTCTGTTATCACGTCCACGATTATCTCTACCTCTGTTGTCGCGTCCACCACGATTGTTATTATCTCTTGGTGGTCTTGCAACATATCCTTCTGGTTTTGGCAAGATGGCTTTACGAGACACTTTTTCTTTACGTGTTCTTTTGTCTAAGCCAAAATATTTCACATCAAAAACGTCTCCCATGTTTACTACGTCAGATACATTTTCTGTACGTTCCCATGCTAATTCACTTACGTGTAATAATACTTCGTTTCCTGGAGCATCCATATATTCAACAACAGCGCCAAAATCAAGCATTTTAATTACTTTAACTTCGTAAACGCTTCCAACTTCAGGTTTGAATAATATAGAATCGATTTTAGCTTCAACAGCAGCAATACCTTCATTACCAACACCTAAAATTTCGACAATGCCTTCTTCTGTTACTGGGTCTTCATTAATTACAATTGTAGTTCCAGTTTCTTTTTGCATTTCTTGAATGACTTTTCCTCCAGGTCCAATTAAGGCTCCAATAAATTCATTTGGAATACGTCTTGTAATCATTTTTGGAGCATGACCTTTTACATCTGCGGCAGGAGCAGAAATTGTATCAGTCAATTTCTCTAAAATATGTAAACGTCCATCACGAGCTTGTTTTAGTGCATTCACTAAAATCTCGTAAGACAATCCTTTTACTTTAATATCCATTTGACAAGCAGTAATTCCATCTGCAGTACCAGTTACTTTAAAATCCATATCTCCTAAATGATCTTCATCACCTAAAATATCAGATAATACAGCGTATTTTCCAGAATCTGCATCAGAAATTAATCCCATTGCAATACCAGAAACTGGTTTTGTCATTTGTACTCCAGCATCCATTAATGCCATTGTTCCTGAACAAACGGTCGCCATAGAAGAAGAACCGTTGGATTCTAATACTTCAGAAACAACTCTTACTGTATAAGGGCAATCTTCAGGAATCATTCCTTTTAATGCACGTTGCGCTAAATTACCATGCCCAACTTCTCTACGAGATGTTCCACGAATAGGTCTAGCTTCTCCTGTACAAAAAGGAGGGAAGTTATAATGTAAATAGAAACGTTCTTCACCTTCTTTAGATGGCATATCTATTTGATTGGCATCTCTCGATGTTCCTAGAGTTACAGTAGCTAGTGCTTGAGTTTCTCCTCTTGTAAATATTGAAGAACCATGTGTTGATGGCAAATAATCTACTTCACACCAGATTGGTCTAATTTCGTCAGTCTTACGACCATCTAAACGTAAACCTTCGTTTAAAGTTAAATCTCTAATCGCAGCTTTTTCAGCTTTACGATAATAATCAGAAACCAAACCACCATAGTCTTCTAATTCTTCTTCAGAAAATGTTGCTTTAATATCTTCTTTTATTGTTTGAAATGCAGCGCTTCTTTCATGTTTGGCAGATCCAGCTTTTGCGATAGCATACACTTTATCATATGCCATATCATGAATTTTCTTGGCTAAATCTTCGTCTTCTCTTTCACCTTCATATTCACGAACGTCTTTCTTTCCAAATGCTTCAGCTAACTTTACTTGAGCAGCACACTGAACTTTAATTGCTTCGTGAGCAAACTTGATTGCTTCCGTCATTTCTTCTTCAGAAATCTCATCCATTTCACCTTCTACCATCATTACTGAATCGGCAGAAGCACCAATCATCATATCGATGTCAGATTCTTCTAATTGAGCTGGTGTTGGATTGATAACAAACTCTCCATTCACACGTCCAACTCTGGCTTCAGAGATAGCGCATTCAAAAGGGAAATCTGATAATTGGATCGCTGCAGAAGCGGCTAATCCTGCCATTGCATCTGGCATCACATCTTCGTCATGAGACATTAGCTGTATCATCACTTGAGTTTCAGAATGATAATCTTTTGGGAATAATGGGCGTAATACACGATCCACTAAACGCATCGTTAATACTTCGCCATCACTTGGTCTTGCTTCTCTTTTAAAGAAACCTCCTGGGTAACGACCTGCAGCAGCAAATTTTTCTCTATAATCTACCGTTAACGGAAGAAAATTAAGGTCTTTTTGTTCGTAATTGGAAACTACTGTACATAATAACATACATTTTCCAGATTGCACTACAACGCTACCATGTGCTTGTTTTGCTAATTTACCAGTTTCGATAGAAATTTCTCTACCGTCACCGAGGTCTATGACCTCTTTAAATACTTTTGGAATCATAAATTTTTTTTAATTGATGTTTTGTGATTTCGATTATCTCAATCATCAAAAACAATGTTAAACAATGGTCGTTGTGTTGTGTAGTTGTTGTGTGTGACCAATGAAAAACTAAATATCCTGAATTTTTTCAGGATTTGCTTAATCATAAATGCGTGATTTAGACTCTTACGCTTGAGTTATATATTAAAAAAAAGAGGCATAAAGCCTCTTTTAGTTATTTTCTTAACCCTAATTCTTTTACGATTGCACGATATCTTAAGATATCTTTTTTCGTTAAATAATCAAGTAAACTTCTTCTTTTACCTACTAACTTTACTAATGAACGCTCTGTATTATAATCTTTACGATTCTTTTTTAAATGTTCTGTTAGGTGATTAATTCTTTGTGTAAATAATGCAATTTGCCCTTCTGCAGAACCTGTGTCTTTTGCATCTTTACCGTGTTTTTTAAAAAGTTTTTCTTTTTCTTTCTTTTCTAAATACATGCTAATATTATTGTAAATGATTGTTATGTACACGAAAGCTTTTCTTTCGAGCGGCAAATATAGTAATTTTTAGTTATTTACAAGATGTTTTATGAAAAAAGGAATTGAATAAATTAACCTTCATTTATTTCTCTTAAAGGCTGGTTTTGTATAAGATCGAGATAGAGGTTGACATTGTTTTTTAAATCTTTTCTATGTGAAATACAATCTAAAAACCCGTGCTCTAATAAAAATTCTGCTGTTTGAAACCCTTCAGGGAGTTCCTTTCCTGTTGTGTCTCTCACTATTCTTGGTCCAGCAAACCCAATAAGAGCACCGGGTTCGCTAATATTAATATCTCCTAACATAGCGAAAGATGCTGTTGTACCTCCTGTTGTTGGGTCTGTACAAAGCGAGATATATGGTATTTTGGCTTCGGCTAGTTGCGCTAATTTGGCTGATGTTTTAGCTAATTGCATTAAAGATAAGGCAGCTTCCATCATTCTTGCTCCTCCAGACTTTGAAATAATCATGAATGGTGTTTTCTTTTTTAGGGCGTGGTCTGCAGCTCTGGCAATTTTTTCACCAACAACACTACCCATAGAGCCACCAATAAAACTAAAGTCCATGCAAGCAACAATCAAATCTTTGCCTTTAGATTTACCAATGGCAGTACGTACGGCATCTTTAAGATTTGTTTTTTCTTGTGCAGCCTTTAAACGATCGGGGTATTTTTTAGTGTCAACAAATTTTAGTGGATCTTTAGACTCTAATTTAGCATCTAACTCGTTATATTTATTATCGTCAAAAAGAATACTAAAATACTGTTCACTACCAATTCGAACATGGTAGCCATCTTCTGGGCTTACATAAAAGTTACTTTCGAGTTCTTCTGTATCTACTACTTTACCAGTCGGAGATTTGTACCATAACCCTTTAGGTGTGTCTTTTTTCTCTTCTGTTGTAGTAGTTATTCCTTTTGTTTTTCTTTTGAACCAAGACATAGTTTGGAATAAGTTTTTAGTTAGCTAGGTTACAAAACTACATAAATTTATAATGTATTCACATTATTTAAATCTTCAAAAGCTTTTTTTAACCTTTCAACAAAAGTTAATTCACCTTTACGTAACCAAACTCTTGGGTCGTAGTATTTTTTATTTGGTGTTTCTGGGCCATCTGGATTACCGATTTGAGATTTTAAATAATCTGCTTTCTCACCCATATAATCACGAATACCAGACATAAAAGCATATTGCATATCTGTGTCAATATTCATTTTAATGACACCATAACCAATAGCTTCACGAATTTCTTCTACTGTAGAACCAGAGCCACCATGAAAAACAAAATCTATATGGTTGTGTGGTACATTATATTTTTCTGAAATGTATTCTTGAGAATTTTTTAAAATTTTTGGAGTTAATTTTACATTTCCTGGTTTGTATACACCATGCACATTTCCGAAGGCAGCTGCAATTGTAAATTGGTCACTTACTTTGCTTAATTCTTCGTAAGCATAAGCTACTTCTTCTGGTTGTGTGTATAATTTAGATTCATCTACATCACTATTATCTACACCATCTTCTTCACCTCCTGTAATACCAAGTTCGATTTCTAGAGTCATTCCCATTTTACTCATGCGGGTAAGATATTGTTTGCATATTTCGATGTTTTCTTCAAGTGGTTCTTCACTTAAATCAATCATATGAGAACTATATAATGATTTACCCGTTTCTTCAAAATGTTTTTCACTTGCATCTAATAAACCATCAACCCAAGGTAATAATTTTTTAGCACAATGGTCTGTGTGTAAAATAACTGGAACACCATAAGCTTCTGCCATAATATGAATATGCTTTGCTCCAGCAATAGATCCAGCAATTGCTGCTTGTTGATTTTCGTTACTTAAACTTTTTCCAGCATTAAATTGACCTCCGCCATTTGAGAATTGAATAATAACGGGTGCATTTAAAGCTGCTGCAGTTTCTAAAACACCATTTATAGTATCTGATCCAATAACATTAACGGCAGGTAAAGCAAAACCTTTGGATTTAGCAAGTTTAAAAATTTCTTGAACTTCTTTTCCAGTGGCAACGCCTGGTTTTATTTTATGAATCATTTTGTTTTTTTTTTATGAATTTAAGATTTCAAAAGTAAACATTTTTAACGAATTGAAGCTTATTTTTAAGGAAGTTAGGTATTAAAATTCACGAAAACGTTATCGTTACTTTATTAGTATAATAAGGCTAAAATGGATAATTTATACCAATGTTATAAACGGCATTTCTGAAGTTATAGTCATTAAACCATCTATTACTATCTTGGTATGATGGATCGTATGTTTTAAAACCGATATCAAATCGAAATACAAAAAAACCAAAGTCGTAACGCAGACCAAAGCCAGAACCTACAGCGATATCTTTTAAGGAGCTAAAGCTATCGAAAGTAGCATTTGGGTCTGCAACATCATCAAACACATTCCAAATATTTCCTATATCTATAAAAACAGCAGCATTTAGGCTTTCAAAAAGATTAAATCGCTGTTCTAAATTAAGAGATAATTTTAAGTTAGCTTCATTAAATTCATTACTACTAGTAGTACTTCCTGGTCCAAGATTATATGCTGTCCAAGCACGATTGTCGTTTGCTCCACCTGCGAAAAAACTTTTAGAAAATGGAATACTAGTTGAATTACCATAAGGTATTGCAATACCGAAAAAAGCTCTAAAAGCTATTACATTTTTTTTCTTTAAATCCCAATGTTTAACATAATCGAATTCGGTTTTTACATATTGAGAAAATGCGACATTAAAAACTTCGTATTTATCGTCACTATTTTTTTCAAGACCAATTAAATTAGACATACTCGATAATAAATTACCTGCGAGTTCTATTTTAAAACGAAAAATCGAAAAATTTTCATCAAAAAGATTGGTTCTTTTATCTTTTACAAAACTAAAATTAGAAGCCACTATTAGATTGTTTTCTGTTAAACGTTCCTCACGTTCGTTAATGTCGGATACTGTCTGATAGTCATCGTCTTCTGGTGTTATAGATGTGTTTTCGTCTAAAACATCATTTATAAATTCGTCCGTTTCGTCTGGAAACGTTAAATCTTCACCATTATTATAATCAATACTATTTGAAATATCATTTAGCGTATCATAAGAATTTTGATAAACTCCAAAATAATTGTCTGGATTTAGATTTCGAACATATTGTATATTAAATAAATCGAGTCTGTTTGTTAAAGAACTAGATGGCTGCCATTGGTAATTAAAAATGCCATTTAAAGTTCGTTTGTCAAGACCAATATTAGTCTGCCCAGTTAAAGAGGTACTAATTCTTGTACTTGGAGACATGTGTTTTGGAATAATTTTTTCAGTATTAAATGGGAAGAATAGCCGAGGAATTGTTAGTTTTAAATCTACTCCAACTTCAATAATATCAAAAAATTTATCATTATCATTGGCAGCGTCTTTCGATGAGCCAATTGACCCGAATGCAGAAAGTTCAAGAGTTTCTGCTCCTTTAAAAACATTTCTCATTAAGATACTTGGGTTAAAAGAAAGTCCAATAGTTTGAATATTACTTTGCGAGACTTCTGCACTAAAACCAAGGCTGAATTTTTTTAATGGCGATAGGTAAATATTTGCGGTTAAGGTCGTGTCTTTATTTTCTACATATTCAATATCTGGGTATTTAAAAGATTTTAACTCGGTTAGATGTCTATATGAAAATGTTCTGTCTTTGTCTCTGAAAATAGTTCCAGGTCTGATAAAAAGGGCGTCTGTTAATGCTTTTGGTTTATAACTCATTTCGCCAATACTATATAGGTTATAACCATCGTATGTTACAGAATCAGTTAGTTTTTCATTTCTATTATCATATGTAGCATCTGTAAAGATGTTAACATCCTTTATTTTGTAGACATTAAAAGGTCTTCGTACCACAGAATCTTGTGTTCTTAAAGCACGATCTTTAATTTGTAATTGAACAGCTACTTTTTTGTTGGTTCCTACCGTGTCAATTTCGAATCCTATATAATCTTGACCAAAATGAAAAACCCCAGAATTTCTTAATTCATCAGTTATTCTTTCTCTTTCTTTTTCAAAACTCCGGGTTTTATATTGTTCATCTTTTTTAATGAATGAGTTTTCTTTTGTAGATTGATATAACGAATCAATTATTGGTGTTGCAATTTTAGTAGTGATAGAATCTAAAATGTAAGGTGTTCCAGTATTTACAAAATAGTCTACATTCGCACGAAGACTATCTATTTCTTCAATTTTATAACTAGCATCAACATTAAACCATCCGTTATTATAAAAATAATCTTCTATACGTTTTGTGGATTTTTTGTTTTTTTCGTCGTTTACAATTACAGGCGCTTGACCAGTTTCTTTTAGCCAATTATTTAAACCTTTTCTTGATTCTATATATTTATCTAGTTGCTTTTTAGATAGCTTTCTTTCTAGTCTATTTCTACGTTTCGGGTTTTTGTCTATGTTACTGTTTACAATCGAATCTATATTTGGACGAGCTGAATTATAAATATGTAATCGCGTAGGAACACCTAAAAATTTCACATTTGGATGTTGATAAAGTAAATTATCTATAAGTTCTCGATTATCCTTTTTTTCATTTACGTAAACAGAATTCTCGATAAGTAGTCGCTCATCTTCGGCGACTCTTTTTACAGAATCACAGGATGTAATAAAACCTGTAATTATAATAAATAATATTATTTTTGAGAGATATTGTTTCAAGTAAGCTATATTATTAAAATCAAAAATACACTATTTCCTTTTTGAAATTAAATATTTTAATAATTATGACTCAAGGAAATTAATTATTAAGCTATATATTTCAATTAAAATCTAAATCGGTTTAAATGTTATCAAAAAACCAAGTAAAATTTATAACGAGTTTAAAGCAAAAAAAATATAGATTACAACATCATCTTTTTGTTGCAGAAGGCAATAAAACGATTAATGAATTATTGCAATCACATTTTAAACTTCATCATTTATATACAACAGCAAGCTTAAACATTGATACCATAAATGAAACCTTAATTTCTGTAGCTGAATTAAAAAAAATAAGTTTTTTAAAAACACCAAATAAGGCATTAGCAGTTTTTGAAATTCCGGAATCAGATAGCATTGATGCGTCTAAACTAATTGTTGCTTTAAACGATATACGAGATCCAGGGAACTTAGGGACTATAATTAGACTTTGTGATTGGTTTGGAGTCGTAGATTTAGTTTGTAGTGATGAAACTGTAGATTGCTATAACCCTAAAGTAATACAGGCAACAATGGGTTCTATTACTAGAGTGAATGTAAGTTATGTTAATCTGACAGATTTTTTATCGAAAACTAAAACTGAAAAATTTGGTGCTTTTATGGATGGAGATAGTGTGTATTCTAAACCCTTGCCAAAAAGCGGGATCCTTGTTTTGGGTAATGAAGCAAACGGTATTTCTGAAGATGTAAGTCGTTTAATTAAACAAAAAATTTCGATACCTCGTTTTGGAAATTTGCAAGAAACAGAAAGTTTAAACGTTGCTACTGCAACAGCTATTTTGTTAAGTGAGTTTAAAAGAAATACTACTGAAACGTAAAATTAATAAAAACACCTCGGGTTTTCATGGTAGAAATATTACCTGTCCATGGACTATTTGGATCTTCGTCTCGAATAACTTCGTCATTTAAAGCAAAAATGCCTCTAATTGAAGGTGTAAACTTAAACCAGTATAGGTAAAAATCGATACCAAAACCTAGTTCATAGAAAAACATATTGCTTTTGGTTCTAAATTGCCCGCTTGCATTATCGTCTGGATTTTTCTCGTTGCTAGAAAGGTTTAATGCTGTAGAAAAGCCTCCAACAATAAAAGGTTTAAAATTATCAAGACGTTTGGTAGATAGCTTAACTAATAGCGGTAAATGAATATATGTAGATTTCACTTCTCGTGTTAAATCTGAAGAACTAAATGATGTGCCGTCAAAATATGATTCAGGAAAATACAATTCTCTAGTCGTAATATTTAAACCCGGTTCAAAACGTAAATCGATAAATTCATTAATTCGTAAATTAGAAACTAAACCTACATTAAAACCAGCGCTTCTTTTTACAAGAATATCTGGTTTATCTTCGTTATAATCAAAATTGAAATCGTAGCTACTGAAACCTAAATAATAACCCCAACTCAATTTGTCCTTATCAAAGTTTTCGTTGTTGATAATTTTTTCTTTTGTAAATAGCTGCCCTGAAGCAGATTGAAAGAGAAAAAAGAATGATATTACTACAAGAATATTTCTCATATATTATTTAGTTGCTGTGTAAATAGTTGCTACGCCAAAGGTTTGAGGGAAATCTTTAACATTAATAAACCCTATTTTTGTTAAAATATTGTTTAAAGCTTCACCATAAGGGAAAACCGAAGCCGATTCGCATAAATATTTGTAGGCACTTCTGTCTTTAGAAAAGATTTTGCCAATTAGGGGTAAAACATATTTGGTATAGACGTAATATCCTTGTTTAAAGGGTGTATTTGAAGGTATAGAAGTTTCTAAAACAACAAAAACACCTTGAGGTTTTAAAACTCTTAATATTTCTTTAAGCCCTTTTTCTAAAGTTTCAAAATTACGAATACCAAAAGCAACTGTAATAGCATCGAATGTATTGTCTTGAAAAGGCAGGTTTTCAGAATCGCCTAAAACCATTTCAATTTTATCTTGTAAACCTTTCTTTTTTATTTTGGTATTTCCAACTTCTAGCATGCCACTACTAATATCTAAACCAATAATTTTAATCGCATCTGTATCTGTTAGTTGTATCGCAAGATCTCCAGTACCTGTGGCAATATCAAGAACAGATTTTGGGTGAGATTCTTTAACGATTTTAATAACTTTTTTTCGCCATTTAACATCAATCCCAAATGATATAACACGATTCAGTCCATCGTAGTCTTCAGATATTGTATCAAACATTTTTGCAACCTGTTCCTTCTTTCCTAAATCACTGTCTTTGTATGGTTTTACTTTGGTCAAATCGAAATTTTTTTGTCAAATATAAACTTTTAGTATAGTATTAAGAAACTTGGTGATAAATATTATATTAGGATTAATTACTGTTAGCATATATAAATTTACAGTATATTTGTACTACTTTTTTATGATTTACCAAAAATGAAAATAATCATCGCAGGTGCTGGTGAGGTAGGATTTCATCTAGCAAAATTACTGTCCTACGAGTCTCAAGAAATTACCTTAATAGATATAAATAAAGAGAGTTTGGTTTATGCCGACAATCATCTTGATATTAAAGTAATTAAAGGAGATGCGACTTCTATTTCTATCTTAAAAGATGCTCGCGTTGATAATAGTGATTTATTTATTGCTGTGACGGCCTCGGAAACTACAAACATAACTTCGTGTGTAATCGGTAAACAATTAGGAGCGAAACGTACGATTGCCAGAATCTCAAACACAGAATTTTTAATACATAAGGATGAAGTAGGGTTTTCAAAACTTGGTATTGATGAGCTTATTTCACCAGAAGCTTTAGCAGCGTCAGAGGTTGAATTACTCCTTAATCAATCTGCTTTTAACGATAGTTATGAGTTTGAAGATGGAGCTTTGACGATGGTTGGAATGAATTTGTCTTCCACGGCATCTTTTATAGGTAAGAATGTTAAACAAGCCGCAGAGCAATTTTCAGAAATACATTTCGTGCCTATAGCAATACAGCGATATGGAACCCAATTTACAATAATCCCAAGAGGTCATACAAAGTTTGAACGAGGAGATAATGTTGTATTTATTACATCTGAAGGAGGTGCCGAAGAGTTGTGTAAATTGACTGGTAAGGTTAATACAGTCATTAAAAATGTTATGATTCTGGGCGGAAGTAAAATAGGTTATAAAGCTGCAAGAGATTTAGGAAATAAAAATTTTAATGTTAAGCTTGTTGAAAAAAATAAAGAAACAGCTTTCGATTTGGCAGACGAATTACCTCAAGTGCTTGTTATTAGTGGTGATGGGCGAAATGTAGACTTGCTTGAAGAAGAGAATGTTGGTGATATGGATGCATTTATTTCTGTGACTGGTAATTCTGAAACAAATATTATGTCCTGTTTAGTAGCAAAATCTAAAGGCGTTAAAAAAACCATTGCATTGGTTGAGAATATGGATTATTTCGAATTATCTCAATCTATAGGAATCGATACACTTATCAATAAAAAACTATTAGCAGCGAATAATATTTTTAGATACATTCGAAAAGGCGAAGTGGTTGCCATGACTAAATTAAACAACATGAACGCCGAATTGTTGGAGTTTGTAGTAAACCCAACATCTAATATTTGTAATAAAATTATTAAAGACGTCGATTTTCCACGCTCTGCAATTATAGGTGGTGTTATAAGAAATGAAGAAGGCCTTATTGCCCTTGGAGATTTTCTAATACTTGAAGGAGATCGTGTCGTCGTTTGTTGTTTGCCACGTTCTATAAAGAAAGTCGAAAAATTATTTCTGAAATAAAATGAAATTAAATTATAAAATCATTTTTCACTTTTTGGGACTTTTAATATTGTTCAATGGTGGATTTATGCTTTTATCTGCTCTAGTAAGCCTAATTTACAAAGACGGTGTAACACTTCGACTATTTCTTGCTGGTATAACAACACTTTTGGCAGGCGGTATAGTGATGCTAGCTACTAGAAACCCAGAAAAGGAAATGAACAAGCGAGAAGGATACATTGTTGTGACCTTTGGATGGATTATTATGACTTTGTCTGGAACTTTGCCATATATATTTACAGATAGTATTCCGAGTTTTACAAATGCATTTTTTGAAACCATGTCTGGTTATACAACTACTGGTGCATCTATTTTAAACGATATTGAGGCTGTGCCTAAAGGTGTTTTGTTTTGGCGAAGTTTAACTCATTGGATAGGAGGCATGGGAATTATAGTACTTGCTATAGCTATCTTACCATTATTAGGTATCGGAGGTATGCAATTATTTGCTGCCGAAGCTCCAGGTCCTAGCGCAGACAAATTGCATCCTAGAATAACAGATACAGCAAAAAGATTATGGCTCATTTATTTTGGTTATACTGCTGCCGAAACTATTTTACTTAAAGTTGCTGGTATGTCATTTTTTGATGCGATAAATCATGCAATGTGTACTTTATCGACTGGTGGTTTTTCTACAAAAAATGCAAGCATTGCGCATTGGAACGGCCAACCAATTATTCAGTACATTATTATAGTTTTTATGTTCTTGGCAGGAACAAATTTTGTTTTAAGTTATTTTGCTTTTAAAGGCAAGGTTCAAAAAATTATTAAGGACGAGGAGTTTAAACTCTACTTTAAATTTATTGCAATTTTTACAATTATTGCAGCTCTTATTATTTATTTTAGAGTAGATTTTGGTGCCTCAACAATAGACCATCCTTTTGTGTATGGTAAACTTGAAAGTTCTTTTAGACATGCTTTATTTCAAGTGTTGGCAATAATTACCACAACAGGATTTATAACAGCCGATTATACTTTATGGACACCTTTTCTGCTCGTATTCTTTTTTGGCCTTATGTTTTTAGGTGGCTCATCTGGTAGTACTTCGGGTGGTGTAAAGGTTGTTCGTCATTTAATCATGATTAAAAATGGTTTTTTAGAATTTAAACGAACACTTCATCCAAATGCAGTTTTGCCAGTTCGTTATAATAAAAAGTCGATTTCTGGAGATATCGTATTTAATGTTTTAGCATTTTTTATTTTATATATGATTTCCTTTATTGTTGGTGCATTAATATTTTCGATGATGAAAATAGACTTTGTGTCTTCAATTGGTTTAGCAGCTTCTAGTCTTGGTAATGTAGGGCCAGCATTAGGAGATTTTGGACCAGTAAATAATTATTCAGCTTTACCAAGTATGGCAAAATGGTGGAGTAGTTTTCTAATGCTTATTGGAAGACTTGAACTCTTTACAGTACTTATATTATTTACACCATTCTTCTGGCGAAACAGATAATTCTTCAATTTTTTTAGTTTTCATTTCATTCAATGAAATCAACACTTGGTATTGATATTTAAACAGTTAAGGCTTTGTAGTTGTAACAAAAGTAAGGTGTTATCGTCTTAATAGTACAAACCATTAAAAACCAATAAATCATGGAATTAGTATTATCAATCGAAGAATTAGAAACATTACCAGAACCCATATTATCTGAAAAACAAATTAAGCCAAATGGCTTATTAAATTCTAACTACCAAAAAGTAGTTATGCAGAATTTAAACAATACATCTTCACAGTCAATTTTTGGTATTAAGCAGTTTATTAAAAGCAGACAATATCAATCTAACTTAAGCATTGGTGCTGTTTTAAAAGTATCATTATTCGCAAGTGTTTTTCTATTTATCTTTTAGTATTAATTACTAATAAGCCTAAAACTAAATATAGTAAAGCTTCACCACAAGTTTTATGAAATATTAGAATGAGAATGAAAGAAGAAAATAAAAGATGTAGAAATAAAATCTATTTTGTGTTTACATTTATAATATTTACCATTATTTCTGTTCTAATAAAATATATGTAACAAAAAAATCGTTAATTAAATTAGTGTTTTTTTTTATTAAATTTAATTAATATTTAATTATTAGTGACTCGAGATATTATTGATATAAACGACTTTACCATTTTGGTTGAAGAAGCCAAAGTTAGTGAATCAACTATTGATTCATGCTTTTTCGATGAGCCAATAATCGCAGTTGCTTTTTACGGTTCTGGAAATGTCGATTTGACTGTTAAGTATGGTGAGAAACAAAAAGAATTTAATCATACCAAAGGGTTAGCGCTTTCATTTTATGCAGATAAAAAAGTTGAATTTATTCATACAGTTTCTGCTTCAAAACCATTAGAGTGTTTGGTTATTGCAACGACTGCAAAAGCTATAGAAAATTTACCAAATCATGAAGGCGAGTTATTTGGTCAAATGCTTAATCAGCTAGTGAATCCTTCAGATCATTATGTTGAAGGGCCAAGTTTTATCATGACACCCGAAATGCAAATTATTGTAGATTCTTTATTTAATATTCAATACGAAGGAAAAACAAAAATGATGTTTTTTCGTAGTCAGATAACCGCATTGCTTTCACATTTTTTTGGTCAGTTAGCTAGTTTGAAAACAGAAAAAATAAAATCCATCGAACGTGCAAAACTAAATCAAGCAAAAGATATCCTATTAGATAATCTTGATAATCCGCCTTCATTATCGGATATCTCTAAATTAATAGGATTAAACACTTTTAAACTAAAAAAGGAATTTAAAGCATTTTTTGGTGTTCCTGTTTTTAAATATCTACAAAATGAGCGCCTTACATTAGCTCATAAGTTAATTCGAAACCAAGATTCTACGGTTCAAGAAGCTGCATGGCATGTTGGTTATGATAGCTTAAGTTCTTTCTCAAATGCTTTTGAAAAGAAGTTTGGCTACCGGCCAAGCCAAATTAAGTAAACTCCTTTACGAACAAATCTTTATTCTTTTCAGCCAAGCCAAACTTCTGATTTCACAATAGTTTTGCCATGTAACTAAAACTATATAGAGTCATAGAAATTAAGCAGGCAATTTTATTAGGCATAATTATTTGGGTTATAGCCATGCTTTTACACTCACTTTCTTACTATGTTTCCTTTTTAGAAAATGCCGATAAACAAGCAAATATGGTATTATTTATTGCTGTTATACCGTTAGTTTGGAATGCATGTGCTTATTATTACAAAAAAGGGAATAAAACTCATGGAAATCTCGTAGGAAAAGCTATGCTGTTAACTAGTGTTACATTACTACAAGCAGATGTAAAAGCACCTTTTGTTGATACAAATGATATTGCTGATGTAGCTGTAAAAGCCTTGCTAAATGATGAACACAATGAGAAAATCTATCAGCTAATTGGGCCTTGAAGCCTGACTTTTAAAGAAGTTATTCAGGAAATTTCTGATGCATCACATCGAGAGATTGAATTCATACCTATTGCTTTACCTGCATATGTTCAAATAATGAAGCAACAAGGAGTGCTAGCCGATGTTGTTTGGCAAATCGAGTACTTATTCTCTGAAGTATTAGGTAATCCAAACAATTCTGAAATTACAAATGATATAGAACATGTATTGGGTAGAAAACCTAAAGACTTTTCGTACTTTGTAAAAGAAACAGCAATGGCAGGTATTTGGAATACAAAAACAGAAATAATTAAAACAGTATAAATTATGCCATACTCTGTAATTGATTGTTCAGAAAGCATAATTGTTTTAAAACCTCAAAACAAGATTATACAATAGGTATATGATACAGCAGAATCAACTAATCTGTTTGATAAAGGAGATATTAAGGTAAGAATAAATCCTTTTAAATATTATAATATAGGAGATGATAAAAATGCATTCATTCATGTTTTTGAAAATATTATGGAAGGAAAAACCAGCAATCAAAAAGAGAACTTTCAAAAGAAATAATTAAGGAGCTTAAATTAATGTTTCCTAATGTTTTAATAATATCAATGAATATAAGAGTATCAATGAATATAAGAGATTTTGAAAAAGCAACATATTGTAATAAAGTAATGGTTTAAATCTAAAAAAAATGATCAAGGAAGAGCGTCTAAAAATAGTTAGTAAGAGTTGGGACTTACATGATAAAATAGAAACAAGTTATCTAGATGATCCTGCAAAACGAGGAGATAACGAATGGTTAGAAAAACAACGTTTACTTCTTTCAGATATGGCTATTCATCTACTGATTACATCTATTAGTCCAGACAAAATAAAATTAGATAGATTACGCGATAATCTTCATGCAATTCTAACCATAACAGATCAATTTTTACATGATGCAGAATTTAAAAAAGCAACGGAAAAATTATATTAATAAATTGAGATGAAAAAAGCTATCATAACATTTAGTGTTATTCTTTATGCTATTGCTGTACCATTTTTAGAAATTAATGAAACACATGTTTTTAATCCAGATTGGACACCACATGTTAGAGTACACGAAGTTTGGCAATTAATTGCGAACTCAAGTATTGGCGTTTTATGCTTATGGCTTGTTTGGGTAAGAAAAGAAACAAGAGTTAGTTCAATATTAAGTTTAGTAATTACAGGAAGCTTTTTAATTGCTTATATTTTTAGAGAATATTATGGAGGATCAATGCAATATTTAGATGGAAGTGAAAAAACACTTTTAGGAATTAATATTGGTGTTATAGGATTCGGATTTGCCTTTATATTACTCGTGCTTTCTTTATTGATTGATAAATCAATAAAGAAATAAATTCTATAACTGCTCGATTAACTTACAGCTTCTTTAATTCTTTTAATAGCTTCTAAAATTTGCTCTTGAGATGCAGCATAAGAAATACGAATACAATTTGGGTTTCCAAAAGCATCGCCTGTTACTGTCGCAACTAATGCATGTTCTAATAAAAACAAAGAAAAATCTGTAGCATTATTAATTGTTGTGCCACGTAATGTCTTTCCGAAAAATGCTGAAATATCTGGGAAAACATAAAAAGCACCTTCAGGTATATTTGTTTTAAAACCTTCAATTTCGTTTAGCAAGCCAAGTATTAAATCACGACGAACTTTAAACTCGTCTATCATAAACTGTACTTTACTTGGAGGCGCTAACATGGCTGTAATAACAGCACGTTGTGCTATACAATTAGCGCCACTTGTAATTTGTCCTTGCATTTTATTGCAAGCTCTAGCGATTTCTGTAGGAGCACCAATAAATCCAATTCTCCAACCTGTCATGGCAAATGCTTTAGAAACACCATTTACAGTAATTGTACGATCAAACATATCATCAAATCCTGCCATACTTGCATGGCCACCAACAAAATTTATATGCTCGTAAATTTCATCAGAAACAACATATATATTAGGATGTTTTTGTAATACATCAGCTAATGAACGTAATTCTGCTTCACTATACACTGAACCACTAGGATTACATGGCGAACTAAACCAAATCATTTTAGTACTTGGAGTAATTGCTGCTTCAAGTTGAGAAGCTGTCATTTTAAAATCGGTATCGATAGAGGTTTTAACTTCTACTGGAACACCTTCATTTAACTTTACAATATCAGAATAACTTACCCAGTATGGGCAAGGTAAAATAACTTCATCACCTTTGTTAAGCATGACAGCAGCAACATTGGCTAAGGCCTGTTTTGCACCTGTAGAGACTACTATTTGTGGTAATGTGTACGTTAAATTATTATCACGCTTAAACTTGGTAATAATAGATTCTTTTAATTCTACATAACCATCAACGGGTGTGTACGAATTATAGTCTTCATTAATAGCTTTAATTGCAGCATCTTTAATAAAATCTGGCGTATTAAAATCCGGCTCTCCAAGGCTTAAACCAATAATATCTTTTCCTTCACCTCTTAATTCTCTTGCTTTAGCAGCCATGGCTAAAGTTGCAGAAGTAGACATGTTTAATATTCTATCTGATAATAAATTCATTATAAAAAATGGTGAAGTTAAACTTGTAATGCTGGATTTTTCCCTAATACTTTTAATTGATTATAATGTTCTATGACTGCTCTTCTCATAGATTTATATTCATTATATGGTAAGCTAAATTCTTGTGCAGTTTCTTTTACAATTTTTGCGATATTTTTATAATGTATGTGACTAATATGTGCAAATAAATGATGTTCTACTTGTCTGTTTAATCCACCAGTATAAAATTCGACTAGCCAATTTTTAGGAGAAAAATTAGATGTTGTAAATAACTGATGAATAGCCCAGGTATTTTTCATGTTTCCGTTTTCGTCTGGCAAAGGCATTTCGGTATTTGGCATAACATGTGCCAATTGAAATACGACACTTAATATAATACCAGCAGTATAATGCATGATAAAAAAGCCAATTAAAACTTGCCACCAAGCATATCCAACAGCTAATGGTAAGACTACCCATATGGCATAATAAAGTAATTTACCAATAATTAATTTCGTCCATTGTGTAGCTGGATTAGGAAACTCTCCATAAGATAATTTACGTTTTAGGTAGAGATATGTTTGTTTAAAATCGGTTGTAATAGCCCAATTAACAGTTAATAAACCATATAATGCAAAAGCGTAGTATTTTTGGTATCTATGAATTTTTAACCACTTTGCGTGTTTAGAAAAACGAATAATTCTACCTGCATCAATATCTTCGTCGTGACCTTGAATATTTGTATATGTATGGTGTAACACATTGTGTTGTACTTTCCAGTTATAATCGTTACCAGCAAGAATATAAATGCTGCTTCCCATTAATTTATTTATCCATTTTTTACTAGAGAAAGAACCATGATTGGCATCATGCATCACATTCATGCCAACACCGGCCATGCCAATACCAATTAGCATCATAAATAAGATTTGTGTCCAAGTTGGTAAATCTAAAGTAAGTAACAATACTAAAGGAGCTATTAATAAGGTAAACATAAAAACTGCTTTACTGTACAATTTCCAGTTTCCGGTTTTTTTAAGGTTATTGTCTTTAAAATAATTGTTTACACGTTTATTAAGCGTTTTGAAAAATTTTGCAGAATCTGTTCTCGAAAATGATAGCACCTGTTTTGCCATTAGTCATGTTTTTTAAATGATAACGATAAAAAATAAGGTTATCATATTAATCGACAAAGATAAATAAATAACGCTTGTGATATTATAAAGTTTTAATAAAAATGCACATGAAAAATGTACTATTTTTGCTAAAAACTCACTCAAATGCAACTTATTTTAAAATACTTTCCAAATCTTACCAAAGATCAGATGGATAAATTCAGGAAGCTTGAAGAACTTTATCAAGATTGGAATTTAAAAATTAATGTGGTTTCACGTAAAGATATTGATGAGTTGTACTTACGCCACGTGTTGCATTCTCTTGCAATAGCCAAAGTCATCCAGTTTAAAGACAAAAGTCAGATTATGGATGTAGGCACTGGTGGAGGTTTCCCAGGAATCCCTTTAGCCATTATGTTTCCAGAATGCCAATTTCATTTGGTAGATAGTATTGCTAAAAAATTAAAAGTAGTTAACGAAGTTGTTGAAGGTTTAGGTTTAAATAATGTTAAAACCACTCATTCACGCGTAGAAGATATTAATGAGCAATACGATTTTATTGTAAGCCGTGCTGTTGCAGCCATGCCAACTTTTGTAAATTGGGTAAAAGGTAAAATAGCGAAAAAGCAACAAAATGAGCTAAAAAACGGTATTTTATACCTAAAAGGAGGTGATTTGGGCCAAGAATTGCAAGTTTATACAAAAAGTACTATTTACGATTTAAGCGAATTTTACACCGAAGATTTCTTTGAAACTAAAAAATTAGTGCATTTGCCTATGAAGTTTAAGAGATGATTTTTTTGAGTTTCATTTAATTTTAATAAAAGATAATTTAAATAAATTAGACTAATGCACACCTTTTTTTTATTAAGTACTCTTTTTCTAAAGAATTGTTAACAGTTTTTAAAGCTAAATCTAGATACTTTAAAGCTTCTTTGTAATCATTTTTGGCTACACAGTAATCGGCATTTGCACCGTAATAAAGATAACTACGTTGGGCAAAATCTTCTTGTCTAAGTTGTATTAAATATTTGTTGGCAGATTTAAGGTCTTTTTTTTGAATGCAAACTACGGCCATGGTTAATACATGTGTTGGCATGGGTTGTAGCATATTTAATTTCTGATACCAATGCAATATTCTGTTCCAGTCTGTATCTTCAAAACTTGAAGCCTTTATATGTTCTGCTGCAATAGCAGCTTCGTAGTGGTAACATGAGAATTCTGAATTTTTAACAGCTTTATTCATCATGGTGTTACCAAGTTTTACTAAAGGGAAATACCATGTACTTCGATCTTGATTTTTTAAATCTAGAAGCTCATTTTCAGCATTTGTTTTGCTTTCTAATCGTGCCGAATGAAAACACATTAATGCACATAAAGCATAAACATCTAGCGTTCGCGTAAGTTTGTTTTTTAAAAGCATTTGGCATAATCGTAATGCTTCACCGCATAGTTCTTTACGGACTAATTTTTCTTTTTTATTAGAGTGAAACCCTTCATTAAAAATAAGATACAGGACTTCCATAACACTTTCTAAACGAGAAGGCAATGCTTTGCCTTGAGGGATTTTAAACTCTAATTTTGATTTTTGAATTGCTTTACGCGCACGTACCAAACGCTTTTTTACAGTTTCTTCTTTGGTTAATAAAGCTGAAGCTATTTCTTTAATACTAAATCCAGAAACTGTTTTTAAAGCAAATGAAATACGATCTCTAGGCTCTAATTTTGGATGACAAGCAGTAAAAATCATTCGAAGTTGTGCATCTTCGATTTCTGTATTCAAAAAAAGTTCATTTATTGCGATGGCATCCGTTCCTTGTTTGATGCTGGGTAAGTGATTTTGTTCAGTCTTCAGCTTTCTTAAAATATCAAGAACTCTGTTTTTAGCAGCTTTTGTTAACCAAGCTTCAGGATTATCAGGTTGTTTATTTCTCCAAGAGACGCTAGCTTTTACAAATGTGTCTTGAACTGCATCTTCAATAATTTCAAGATTAGATAACCCAAATATTCGTGTTAAAATAGAGACCATCTTTCCACTGTGGTAACGAAAAAGATGGTCTATAAGTTTGCTTTCCATTAACGGTTAAATACCATTATTTCTCTAATTTCAACTGTTCCGCCAAGATCATAATCTGGAAAGTCTTGTGCAATCTCCTGAACTGCATCAAAATTGGTTGTCTCAACGATATAATAGCCACCAACGATTTCTTTTACTTCTGCCGAAGTTAAATCTGTAACGGTCCTGTTTTCGCCAACGATACGACGTATTTGTGGTGTTAAGGCATTACTACCACGAAGTACACCAGCTTTTTCCATTTTTTCTCCCCAAGCAAACCATTTCCCCATGCGGTTTTGTAATTCTTCTGGAGATAAGCCTAAATCGGTATAATCTGTTCCAACGAAAATCATCATAAATTCTTTCATAATTGTATGTTTTTTAAAGGTTATATATCTATAAGACGTTTGCCGAATTAAAAAAGGGGACAGGTTTCCCAGAATTAATTTAATATATAATATTTTAGAAAATAGATAAACCTAATATATCAGATTATTAGAATGCAAATTACAAATTATATATTAAGCGATAAAGGCAATTTTTAAAACAACATGTTAAGAAATAAAACTTTAAAAAACCTAGTATTAAAATGGATGCATAATATTCATTTCCCCTAATGCTTCAAATGTTAGATCTATTCTTGTTTTAACAAATGTGTCAAAATCAAATTGTTCTTTAGGTTCAATGTTAGTAGCAAAAAAGTACATGTTGTTTTCAACTTCGAGATATCCAACATACCAACCATTATAAACATCGTTGCTGTTTGATAAACCTGTTTTCCCGCTTAATCTATATTGGTCTTTTTCTTTAGCTATCATCATGTTTTTCATGATTAACTCTGTTCTTTTAGAAATAGGAAGTTTAGATTTGTATAATCGTTTTAAAAAATTGATTTGTTGCATTTGGCTAATTTGAGATTCGCCTTCTAGCCAGAAATTATCAATATTAGTAGAGTCGACTTTCATGTTGCCATAGTCTAGTTTTTTTAGAAAGTCATTCATTCTTTTTTCACCAATTTTTTTCGCCACTTCCTGATAGCAAGGCACACATGAGAAATGAAATGCATTTCTTAAAACAAGATCTTGTTCCCATTTTTTTAACCACTTTTTTTCGCCATCCCATTTAAATATTGTGCTATCACTTTCTATAACATTAGTTTCTAATCCTATGATTGAATTAGCAATTTTAAAAGTAGAAGCTGGTAGTTTTCCTATATTTGCCCAATCAAAGTCGTTTGAGTAATAAGCATTTTTTTGTAAATCGTAAATCAGGATTGAGCCTATAACATTCGAAGAATCTATAAAGGATTGAAATTCTGGTTTTAAAATAAACTTTTCTGTTTTGCTTTCTGTTTTATTAAGAATTGGCTGTTTTTTGTTTTTCGAACAAGAAAAAGCAATGATAACAATTATTAGAATAAAATGAGGTTTCATAATTTTACATTTTTTCTTATTGGATGATTAGAATTTAATTCTAATAAAATCCTTTTGTATTGGTTTAGATGCTCGTGCAAGTAAAATAGTTGTGCCAATTGAATTAGGCGGAGATACAACAATCCAGCGTTTGTCTTGTTCAGGTTGATAAGTGTCTTCAATTGAATCAAATTTTAATTTTTTTGTATAAAATGCGATAGCTTTATCATAATCTTCAACTACTAAAGCAATATGAACTATTGATTGTTTCATTTATAGAAATGAATTTTTTGAGAATGTAATTTAAACAAAAAAGCTATTCCAATTAAGAAATAGCTTTTAAAAATTTATAATTAGAATTTTATTTATTCACCTAAAAAAGGATACCTGTAATCTGTTGGAGTTACAAAGGTTTCTTTTATCATTCTTGGTGAGATCCAACGTAATAAGTTTTGTGCTGATCCAGCTTTATCATTAGTTCCAGATGCTCTTGCACCTCCAAAAGGTTGTTGTCCAACAACAGCACCAGTTGGTTTGTCGTTAATATAAAAGTTTCCTGCACAATTTTGTAATGCTTTTGTTGCTTCTTCAATAGCATACCTACAAGTAGAAAGTATAGCTCCAGTCAATGCGTATTCACTTGTTTCGTCAACCAATTTTAAAGTTTCAGAATAGGCGTTTTCATCATATACATATATAGTAATTACTGGACCAAAAAGTTCAGTACACATGGTTGTATATTTTGGGTCTTTAGCTACAATTACTGTAGGTTCAATAAAATATCCTTTAGATTTATCGTAGTTTCCACCGGCAATAACTTCTGCATCTTTATCCGTTTTTGCATCATCTATGTATTTTGCTAGTTTATCAAAAGAACCCTCATGAATTACAGCAGTAATATAGTTGCTCATATCTTCTGGCGAACCCATTTTGAACGATTTTACATCTTCAATTACTTGCTTCTTGACATCTTCCCATAAATTATTTGGGACATAAGCTCTTGAAGCTGCACTACATTTTTGTCCTTGAAACTCAAAAGCACCACGAACTATAGCTGTAGCTACTTGTTTTGCATTTGCAGATTTATGAGCAACAATAAAATCTTTTCCACCGGTTTCACCAACAATTCTTGGATAAGTTTTATAATTGTGAATATTGTTACCAATTTTCTTCCAAAGTTCTTTAAAAATATAAGTAGAACCTGTAAAGTGTAAACCGGAGAAATCTGAACTAGCCATAATGGTGTCTGTAATCATCACAGGATCACCAAATACAACATTAATTACACCATCCGGGACACCTGCTTCTTTAAAAACATCCATGATAATTTTCGCAGAAAAGACCTGGCTATCGCTAGGTTTCCAAACTACCACATTACCCATTAAAGCCATACAAGCTGGAAGGTTTCCGGCAATAGCTGTAAAGTTAAAAGGCGTAACGGCGTAAGTGAAACCTTCGAGTGGTCTGTACTCTACTCGATTCCATGCATCTGATGTGCTTTCAGGCTGCTCCATGTATATGTCAGTCATAAACTGAACATTAAATCGTAGAAAATCTATAAACTCACAAGCTGCATCAATTTCTGCCTGATGTATGGTTTTAGATTGCGCAATCATGGTTGCTGCATTTATTTTAGCTCTATAAGGTCCCGCAATTAATTCGGCCGCTTTTAAAAAAATACCAGCGCGTTGTTCCCATGGCATTTGTGACCAATTTTTTCTAGCTTCTAAAGCCGTCGAAATGGCTTCTTCTACATGCGACTTTTCTGCAAGGTGATATGTTCCAACAACATGTTGATGGTCGTGAGGAGGCGACATTGTTCTGGTATTTCCAGTAGTTACGTCGTTTCCGTTTATATATAAAGGTACGTCAATTGTGCTATTGAACATAGCTTTGTATTCTTTTAAAACAGCTTCACGTTCTGGCGAACCTGGAGCGAAAGATTTAACAGGTTCATTAACTGCAACAGGTACATTAAAAAATCCTTTTCCCATGATTATTTTGGTTTGAAAATTTATGAAAATTGAGCTGCAAAGTTACGATATTTTTAATGACTTTTTTGTAAGTTGCTACACAGTTTTAAGACTACTGCGTTTATGTGTACAGTAACAATTACCCCTAAAAGGAATAACGGTTTTATCTTAACTTCTAATAGAGACGAAGCTCCTAATCGTTTTTCGCTTTCGCCTGAAATTTATAGTATAAATAATTCTAAAATGGTATTCCCAAAAGATGAGTTGTCTGGTGGAACATGGATTGGGATAAGTGATAAAAATAGAATGATATGTTTATTAAATGGTGGGTTTGAAATTCATAAACGTAGAGCAGAATATAGATTAAGTCGCGGTATTGTTGTGAAAGAATTATTGTCTTCAGAAGATATTATTAAGGCAATTAATAATTATGATTTCTATGATATCGAACCTTTTACATTGGTTATTGTTGATTGGAATGATGGATTAAAATTCATAGAGTTTGTTTGGGATGGACGTAAAACACACTTTTTAAACTTACCGCTAGAACCAAGAATTTGGTCGTCTTCAACTTTATATTCGGAAGTAATGAAGGCCAAAAGAAGAGATTGGTTTGAAGCCCTTAAAAAAGAAAACAATTTAAATTCTGGATCATTAATTCATTTTCATAAAACAGCAGGAAGAGGTAACCTAGATTTTGGTGTTGTTATGGATCGAGTCTTTGTAAAAACTACAAGTATTACTCAAATTGAAAAGTCTGACGATTTGGTAGAAATGAGATTTGAAGATTTACAAACAAACAAGTTATACATTACAGAATTTAGATCCGAACAAGTAGTTAATGAATAATTCTGGAATCATTATAACATTAGCATATCCAGAAACTATTGTAAGAGTTTCTACCGAATGGTTTGTACATTATTTAAGATTTTTAGGAATAGGTACAAAAAATTATGTGAGAGCTGGTCATGCTGCGATTGTCTTAATAAATAGAGAAACTGGAGTTTTAGAATATCATGATTTTGGAAGATATATTATTCCTCAACCAAATGGAAGGGTACGAAGTAAACTTACTGATAACGAATTAGAATTTCCAATTTTAGCCGATTTAGAAAATGGAAGCATAAAAAACCTAAAGGAAATTTTAAAATTTTTAGCGACCAACCCAAAACTAACACATGGTGAAGGTAAAATGGTTGCTTCTGTTTGTACAGAAATAAATTACGATAAGGCTAAAAATTATATCCAACATTTACAAGAACAATATTTTGTTCCTTATGGCGTATTTATTAAAAATGCGAGTAATTGCTCACGGTTTGTAACAACGACTTTAATGGCATCTGTAACCAATTCAAAAATTAAAAGGAGGTTAAAAAAATCGACTTGGTTTACACCAAGTACTGTTGGAAATGCTGTAATATCAAGTAGTGATAAAGTTGTTTTTGAAGTTTCTCCTAAAGGAAAAATCTCAAATTTTAAATCATCAATTAGCCGTGAAAACATTAAGTGTTTTCTAGATAGATTAAGAGAGTTTTCACCTAATCTATCTGGTAATTTAAAGCCAAAACCAATAAGAAATATTGACAAAAAGGCACAATGGCTTGGTGGAGTTGGTTCTGGAGCTTGGTTTGAGTTGCATCAAACAGACCATCATTTAAAATATATATTTAAGCGTATTTCACCTTATGGTTCTGTAGATGTTCATGATGTTTTTATAGTAGATAAACCATTATTTAATTATCATGAAAGCTTTGAATTTTTATATCATTCAAACTGTAGTTTCTTTCATATTAAACAACAGGAAACGATTTATAAATTTGAAAGAAAAATATAATCTAGTTTAATGCAAAAGGTGCGCTTAGCTTAAATGGTGGTATTGCTACATTAAACTTTTTAGTAGTCGTGAAGTTTACCATGCTGTAATGACCTTGCATAGCACCAAAAGGAGAAGTAAGTAAGCATCCAGAATTATAAGTATGAGATTCTCCAGGTTTTAAAACTGGTTTTTTTCCTATAACACCTTCACCGGAAACAATTTCAATATTATTTAAAGCATCAAGGATAGTCCAATGACGTGCGTTTAATTGTACAGAGTCTTTGCTTTGGTTTTCAATAGTAACTTTGTATCCAAAAGCAAATTGTATTTTATAATTTTTATAAAAAGTGCCTTCGAAAGTAGTTTCGACTGAAATTTTTATTCCTCTTGTTACTTGTTGAACCATAATAACCCGAAATGAGTGTTCTTTTTGAAGCTGCTAAATTAATAAATATTAGGCGTTTATGCACTATTTTTAAATGTCTTTTAACGAAAAAACAAATTATTATAACTAATTAATTTGAAATATTAACAGAATTTCCTTCACCAAGACCAATTATGCGATCATATCGTGCGCCCAATTCTCTGTAATACACAAGTACTTTATAATCGTTTTCAGTTTCGTAAAAATTACCGCTAATTGCACCTTCATCAATAAGACCATTGGCATCAATTATAATATATTTGTAATTATAAAACCCCTGTTTTAAAAGCATTTTATTTTTATATACTTGGTTTTCTTCGTCATATATCATTTTTGTGCCTTCTTCAATAGCGTAGTTATTAAAATTACCATACACATGAATGTTTGAATTTTCTGGCAGGTTTTCTGAAAGCAATGAGAAATGAATCCATGCATAATCAGCTTCTATATTTGGATAATCTGCATCCAAAGATGTGATTAAAAAATTACCGTTTATATCGGGGTTATATGTGTAAGGCCGTGTAGCTCGTTCATAATTTGAGTATAAAAAATTATGATAAAGATCTTTTAACTCAATACCTTTTATGGCACTTGTAGCTCCTCTAATATCTTTATTGTCAAAATAGAGGTATTCATTTCCACCCCAAAAGCTAGATCCATTTCGGTATTTGTAAACTAATTCTTTACCAAGAGTATATTGCGGTTTTAGATTAGAAATCGTGTTGTTTAAGTTATTGTTCTGAATTAATAGTGTTTTTACAGTTCGTTCGGGATTATTAAACTGAATACTATTAGAAGCAATACCAATATCTACTGTCTGCTTTTCTTTTATAAACTTCACATCTCTCGAGCGTTTTAAAGAAACACCAACTGCTGCAAGGTTTTCGTAAATCATGAATTTTCGACTAAAAACTAATTCATCATAATCGTTAAAAACAGAAATGAGATAATTGCCAGACCTTTTTAACCTTTTTGTCCTTTGATTCGGTATTTTAAGTTTATAATGTGAATAAATTTGATAGGTGTTAAACGAATTATCATAATCTGTTATGCGTTGTTTGTCAAAACCATCAAGATATTCAGACTTCACTAAAACCGAAGGTGTCCAATCAAAATTATAATGTTCAATAGTGTAATAAAAATCTTCTTCATCTCCATTTAATGCATCAAACTCTAGCTGCAGAACATCACCAAGTTTTAAAATAGGCAACTGACTTTCGTTAGTGTCGCCTTTAAACGTAATTGTTTTTATGTGGTCTGGCGGATTAACTTCGTCTACTTGCGAATACGCCATTGGAGAAAGAAGGACAAAAAGAAGAATAAAGCAATTTTTTAAACTCATTAAAATTTTGTTTGTGAGTAAAGATAAACAAATTCTATGCCTAAAAATTACTCAAACGTTTGCAATCAAATTTCTATCATAATTATTATGAAAACCGCATAATTAATTTGTAAATTTGCACCGATTTTTAGACAACTAATTTCAATAAATTATAATATGTCAAACGACATTAAGATTAAAAAAGGTCTGAATATAAACCTTAGAGGTGACGCTGAAAAAACCGTTGAAAATGCGATTATCAGTAATTACTACACAATCAGACCAGAAGATTTTCACAGCATAATTCCAAAACTTGTAGCAAAAGAAGGCAGTAAAGTAAAAACTGGCGAAACGGTTTTTTACAATAAAGCAAACGAAGCTATGAAATTTGTTTCTCCTGTTTCTGGAGAGGTCATGGAGGTTTTACGTGGTGCAAAACGTAAAATTTTAGCGATTAAAATTCAAGCAGATAAAGAGCAAACATCTGTCGATAATGGTAAATTTGATATAAATGCTTCTAATGCAGACGCCATTAAATCTCATTTATTAGCATCAGGTTGCTGGCCATTTATTAAGCAACGACCTTACGATGTTATAGCAAATCCTGATAATTCGCCTAAAGCAATTTTTGTATCTGCATATGCAAGCGCACCTTTAGCAGCAGATTTAGACTTTACTTTACAGGGGAAAGAAGCAGAATTACAAGCAGCTATTTCAGCGTTAGCTAAACTATCAGAGGGCAATGTTCACGTAAGTGTTGGTTCTGGTAATTCGCCATTAGCAAGATTGTCTGGTATTACCGTACATAAAGTTTCTGGACCGCATCCTTCTGGGAATGTTGGTACGCAAATAAATAAAATAGACCCAATTAATAAAGGTGAAGTTGTTTGGACTGTAAATGCTCAAGACTTGGTTATTGTTGGTGAGTTGCTTTTAACAGGGCAATTTAATGCAGAACGTGTTGTTGCTATGGTCGGTTCTTCGATTGAAAAGCCTAGATATTTTAAAACCAAAATAGGTAGCGAAATAGCAACGATGGTTTTTGATCATGGAATTAGTAAAGATGCCAATGCAAGAATTATTTCAGGGAATGTGTTAACTGGAAAACAAGTAAAACCTGATGGTAATTTAGATTATTACAGCAATACAATTACGGTCATTCCAGAAGGAGACGATTACGAACTTTTTGGATGGAATAAACCTGTTTTTAATAAAATATCAACCTCTAGGGCTTTTACTTTTTCTTGGTTAACACCAAAAAAGAAGTACGATTTAAATACTAATGCAAATGGTGAGCATCGTGCTTTTGTAACTACTGGAACGTATGAAGAAGTGTTTCCTCTAGATATTTTTCCAATGCAAATGTTAAAAGCCTGTATGTATAAAGATTTAGACGAAATGGAAGCTTTAGGCATGTACGAAGTTGCTCCAGAAGATTTTGCTTTAACAGAATTTGTATGTGTATCTAAACAACCACATCAAAAAATAATAAGAGAAGGTTTAGACTTAATGCTTAAAGAAATTGGATAATTATTCATTTTTTTAAAATGAAAAATCAACAAAATTATTCATTGAGGAACGAAATGAAAAATACAACAAATGGGTTTAAAAAGTAATTTACATAATTTAAAAGAAAAATATAAAGGCACAAAAATGGCTCCATTATTTAATGGATTCCATACCTTTTTATATACTCCAAACGATACAACTCACGGAGGAACACACATAAAAGCGGTTGACGATTTAAAGCGAACCATGAACACTGTTATCATGGCATTGGTCCCTTGTTTAATCTTCGGAATGTTTAACGCAGGTTACCAATATCATTTAGTATTAGGTGAAATATCTTCAGTATCTGGAGGCTTTTTTAGTACAGAGTTTTGGACATTAGATAACTTCTTGGTTGGTTTCTGGAAAATCTTACCATTAGTTATTGTGTCTTATGGTGTTGGTCTGGCTGTCGAATTTATTTTCGCAATTATAAAAGGCCATGAAATAGAAGAAGGTTATCTAGTAACAGGTATGTTAGTACCTTTAATTGTACCAATCGATATTCCATTATGGATGCTTTCTGTTGCAGTAATCTTTGGCGTTGTGATTGGTAAAGAAGTTTTTGGTGGTACAGGAATGAATATTCTAAATCCTGCATTAACTATTAGAGCATTTTTATTCTTCTCGTATCCAACATGGATGTCAGGTGATAAGGTTTGGGTTAATGGAGCAGTTGCTAGAGATAGAGCCATTGCAGCTGGCGAAAATTTAGATGCTATTTCTGGCGAAACAATATTAGGAAGTCTTGCTCAAAATAATGGAGCAGGTTACGATATAATGGATATGTTCTTCGGGTTTATTCCAGGTTCAGTTGGTGAGACATCCACATTATTAATATTATTAGGAGGATTATTTTTAATCTTTTCGAAAATTGGAAGTTGGAGAATTATGTTGTCTTCTGTACTTGGGGCTTTAGTCATGGGATTAATGTTTAATCAGGTTGTAGATGCAGGTTGGATAACTGAAAGCAGTAAATTTTATGGTTTAATGAGTACACCTTATTGGCATCACTTACTTATAGGTGGTTTTGCATTTGGTACAGTTTTCATGGCAACAGATCCAGTTACAGCATCTCAAACCACAAAAGGAAAATGGATTTATGGATTTTTAGTTGGGTTTATTTCAATAATGATACGTGTATTTAATCCAGCATATCCAGAAGGTGTCATGTTAGCCATTCTATTAATGAATGTATTTGCACCAACAATAGATCATTACGTAGTACAAGGTAATGTAAAGAAAAGATTAAAACGTGCTAAAGTTAAAACGGCTTAACGATGGAAAAAAGAACAGATAAAAATGTATATACTATACTATTTGCAATAGCAATGGTATTGGTTGTAGGTTCATTATTAGCGTTTGCAGCTTCTGCTTTAAAACCTAATATAGACGAAAACAAGCGTATAGAAAAGCAACAAAATATTCTATATGCCATGGGAATAAATGAAAATGAAGAAGGAAGTGTAACCTTTATTTCAAAAGATGTAATTGCAGATGTATTTGCAAAATCTATAACAGAACAATTAGAAGTACAAGGTGGTGTTGCAAAACCTAATGACGAAGCATATTTAATTGATGTAAAGAAAGAACAATCTGCCGCAAAATCTGGTGAAGAAAGACGTTTACCTTTATTTGTAGGAGAGAAAGATGGTAAGAAAGTGTATGTAGCACCTATAAGAGGTAAAGGACTATGGGATGCTATTTGGGCATATATTGCTATGGATAAAGATATGGTAGTACAAGGTGTGTTTTTCGATCATAAAGGAGAAACAGCAGGTCTTGGAGCTAATATTAACAAACGTTTCTTTATGGATGATTTTATTGGAGAAGATTTAATGTCTGATGGAGTGTTTAAAGGTATTGATGTTAGTAAAAGTAATGCCGATCCTGTAAATAAAGATAAAAACGATAATGAAGTCGATGCAATAGCTGGAGCAACAATTACTGGAAACGGAGTTTCTGCGATGATTAAAAGCGAATTAAAATTGTATTTACCTTATTTTAAAACATTAAATAATTAATTATGGGTTTACTATCTAAAAAAGACGCACAGTTAATCAAGGATCCATTAGCTGATAATAACCCAGTAACGATTCAAGTACTTGGTATTTGTTCTGCATTAGCAATTACGGCAGAATTAGAAGCATCTATTGTCATGGCCGTTTCTGTATTGTTTGTATTAGGTGTTGGGAATGTTGTTATTTCATTAATGCGAAATATTATTCCTTCAAAAATTAGAATTATCGTACAGCTTATTGTTGTAGCTACTTTAGTAATTATTGTAGACTTGGTATTAAAAGCTTTTGCTTACGAGTTAAGTAAAACTTTATCGGTATTCGTAGGTTTAATTATTACTAACTGTATTATTATGGGGCGTTTTGAAGCCTTCGCTTTAGCAAATGGACCTTGGCGTTCATTTCTTGATGGCATCGGTAATGCAGCTGGTTACGGATTAATTTTAATAATTGTTGGTTTCTTTAGAGAGCTTTTAGGTTCTGGTACTTTATTAGGTATTGAGATACTTGGAAACCCTATTACTAAAACAGGTGTATACAAATTTGGTTACGAGAATAATGGCTTTATGTTATTAGCACCAATGGCATTAATAGTTGTAGGTCTTATTATTTGGGTACAACGTAGTAAAAATGAAGCATTAATCGAGGATTAATTGACTTGTAATTCTGAACTAAATTCAGAATTCATCAAAAAATAAAAAATGGAACATTTAGAATTATTTTTCAAATCAATATTTATAGATAACATGGTATTTGCGACATTCTTAGGAATGTGTTCATACCTTGCAGTATCTAAAAAAGTATCAACAGCTGTTGGTCTTGGTGCGGCAGTTATATTTGTATTAGCGATTACAGTACCATTAAACTGGTTGCTTGATCAATATTTGTTACAACCAGGAGCATTATCTTGGTTAGGTGAAGAATATGCAGCCTACGATTTAAGTTTCTTATCATTTATTATGTTTATTGCAACCATTGCAACTATGGTGCAATTGGTCGAAATAGTGGTTGAAAAATTTTCACCTTCATTATATAATTCGTTAGGAATATTTCTACCATTAATAGCTGTTAACTGTGCAATTTTAGGAGGTTCGTTATTTATGCAATCGCGTGAGATAGCTACTCTAGGACTAGCATTTAATTATGGTGTAGGTTCAGGAATCGGATGGTTTTTGGCCATTCTTGCTATCGCCGCTATTCGCGAAAAAATTAGATATTCAAATGTACCAGCTCCTTTAAGAGGATTAGGAATTACATTTATTATTACAGGATTAATGGCGATTGGATTTATGAGTTTTGGAGGCATGTTAACTGGTGGTGACGAAGAAGCAACCGAAGAAAAAACGGCTCAAGTACAGCTTGATAAAGAAAAGGAAAATAAAGCGTTCGCTAACAATACAAAAGTAAATGAGTAACATGATATTAGCCGCAGGAACATTAGGAACCATATTAGCAACTGTAGTCTCTTTTTTAATAATTACATTATTGCTTGTTGGATTGTTATTATTTGTAAAACAAAAATTATCACCTTCAGGGCCAGTAAAAATCTTGATTAATGGTGAAAGAGAAATTGAAGTAAGTTCAGGTGATAGCTTATTAACTACGCTTGGTGCTCAAAAAATATTCTTACCATCTGCTTGTGGTGGAGGTGGAACTTGTATTCAATGCGAATGTCATGTATTATCAGGAGGAGGAGAAGCTTTACCAACAGAAACCCCTCATTTTAGTAGAAATGAATTGCAACATGGTGCACGTTTATCTTGTCAGGTTAAGGTGAAACAAGACATGGAAATTACAATTCCAGAAGAAGTTTTTGGAATTAAAAAATGGGAAGCAACAGTCGTTTCAAATTATAATGTAGCAACATTTATTAAGGAGTTTATAGTTGAAATTCCTGAAGATATGAACTATAAAGCTGGTGGATATATTCAAATTGAAATTCCAGAAATAGAAGTTAAATATTCAGAGATGGATGTGTCTGCTCACCCTCAAGATCATCCAGGAGAACCGGATAAATTTAAGTCAGATTGGGAGAAATTTGGATTATGGCCTTTAGTAATGAAAAATACTGAAACAGTAGAAAGAGCTTACTCAATGGCTTCTTTTCCGGCTGAAGGCAGAAAGATAATGCTAAATGTACGTGTAGCAACACCTCCTTTCGATCGCGCAAAAGGTGGCTGGATGGATGTTAATCCAGGCATTGCGTCGTCTTATATTTTTAACCAAAAACCAGGCGATAAAGTAACCATTTCTGGACCTTATGGTGAATTCTTTATTAACGAATCTGAATCTGAAATGTTATACGTTGGTGGTGGTGCAGGAATGGCACCAATGCGTTCGCACTTATACCAATTGTTCAGAACATTAAAAACGAATCGTAAGGTTACGTATTGGTATGGAGGACGTTCTAAAGCTGAATTGTTTTACATACATTACTTTAGAGCATTAGAAAAAGATTTTCCAAACTTTAAATTTTACTTGGCATTATCAGAGCCAATGGAACAAGACAATTGGAAGGTTAAAAAGGATATAAACGATAAAGAAGGTGATGGTTTTGTTGGCTTTATTCATCAAGTAGTAATCGATCAATATTTATCTAAGCATGATGCACCAGAAGATATCGAATTATATTTCTGTGGACCTCCATTAATGAACAATGCTGTTCAGAAAATGGGTGAAGACTTTGGTATAGACGATGAGAATATACGTTTTGACGATTTCGGAGGTTAGACGAAAGTATTTTTATTGATAAGGTTTTAATGATTTTTTTCAAAAATTTTAATCAATCTATTTTGTATTAGAAAGCCTTATAATTTCATTTAAATAATGTTCTATGGAGTTTGGTATTTCTATTTCATTAATTATATTACCAATCATATGACGTCGACGTGCAATCATGTTTACAAAAATAGAATCACGAAGTAAATCATAATTCGTTAAACTTTTTACATTATTAAAATCTCCATTAATAATAATGTAAGGCATTATAATGTTTGACCAAAGTTCTCTGTTAAAATCTTCTTCTTCTTGATAATCTTTTAAAACATCTTTCCAAGAAACTAAATAATTTTTTAGGGTGTCATTGCTAATAATATTAATATCGCCCGAATAAATTAATGATTCAATAACACCATTTGAAGCATCGAAGGTGTAACCTCCAAGAAGCGTGTTGCCAAATTTGATAATTGAATCTTTTATAACAGCATCATCAAGATTGTCTAAATTTCTTAAAATAATATTATGGCCTTCAAAATTATTTAGATGCTTTTGTTTTATATCCTTAAATTGCTTCAAATTGATTTTAAAATCTTTATTAAGACTGTTTAAAATAATCGTTTCTTTTTTCAGAGTCTTTTTGTTTTCATTCCAAGTATTAATCTGCAATGCGATGAGAATGCCAATAACTACAAGCACAATTTCACCAATGGCGTATTTAAAATACTTTCCTGTTTTGTTCTCCATTAACAGATTTTGACGAATTTTTCTAAAGAATTTAATCATTATTAATATTTATTATCTACCATGTGGTTCCATATTTGGTAGCGGATTTAAGTCTCTTACATAATAATCGAAAAACTCTCGAATTGCATGATAAAGTTGTGGCCGATATTCTGTAAGTCCATGATCACCACCTTCATAAAAATGAAATCGAAATGGGTGCTTGTTTTTATATAATTGTGATGCCATATCGAGAGCGTCTTCTGGAGAAACGCGCCAATCTGAAGAGCCATGCAACAACATAATTGGTGTGGTTTTACAGAATTTATCAGTCCAAAATATTGGAGAACGGTCTCTTAAACCTGCTTCCTTATTGTTTTCATAATCTGGAATTAATTGAGAATACACATATTGTTCCATTTCTGGTCTTTTTTCGATGCCTCGTATAGAATTTGTAACGCCTGCACCAATAATAGCTGCCTTAAAGTTACAAGATTCGGCAATTGCACGATAAGTCATTAAGCCTCCTCGGCTATAACCATATATGCCTATTCGAGTAGTGTCGGCCATGGTTTCATTTGCTAATAAGGGAATTAAGTTATGGACGTCATTTACATCGGCTCCACCAAACTCTTCCATACCTTCACTACCACCACCACCGCGATAATTACTTGCAGCAACAACATAACCCCAAGATGCCATTGTTCTTAAGATGAAGTTAGCGCGAATATCATTAAGAGCTCCAAAATCACGATTGCCTCCGCGATTAAAAATAATTATAGGGTAATTACCAGGCTTTTTTGGTTGAGAGATATAGCCGTTTATTTTTAATTCATCTGATAAATACCTAATCTTAAAAAGGTCTGTAGTTGTATGAAACTCTGAAAAGGCAACATTGTCTTTAAATTTTTGGTGAATACTGTCATGAAATACAACAGAAGATTTTTCTAATATTTTGCCATTTTGAGCAATTATATTTGTTACGAATAACAATAGAAATAGATTTATAAAGAGCTTTTTCATAGATTCAATATTATTAAATTTCGAATTTTGATTCTAGTTTAAATTTTATTCTAGAATTTGAACATATATCGTAACAAAATAGTAAGCAGATAAACCTGAAAGTAGTTTTGGTTGGCTTTATTAATTTTTAAAGTTAAACAATTTTATCTATTATTTTATAAATGGTATTTTTGTAATATGGGCGCACCTCTCACAGATCAAGAATTACACAACCTAGCCATGAACCATGTAGGTAGAGAACTAGAAGAGCGTGGTTTTGAGTTTATCGCTATAAATAGTAAACTCAAGAAAAACCCACAATTTGTATGTATTGATAAAAATAGTCAACGTTTTTTTGTAATTGTTAAGGCAGTGAAATTACCAGCAAATCCGCATAATTATGATGTGGTTTGGATGGAAACCTTTAAAAAACATGCAAGAGAACAAGATGCTAAAGTACTTTATGCTGGTGTAGGTTTAGGAAACCCTGATGATGAAACATTGCCTTTATATCTTGACGAAGATTATTTGTTAGAGTATAATGGTATTCAGGTTGTAGAAACTAATTTAAACTAGGTTTTAATTTAATTATTTCAAAATAATAAACTCACATCGCCTATTAATAGAGTGCTCGTCTTCAGAACATTTAGTGCCACAAGATACTAATGGCTGACTTTCACCAAAACCTTTTGACTGCAATCGATCCTTACTAATTCCATGAGAGACTAAATACTCGAGTGTTGCATTAGCTCTATTTACAGATAAGCGCATATTATAAGCATCACTGTTTCTTGAATCTGTATGTGCGCCTAATTGTACTTCCATTCTAGGATATTTTTTTAATAGATCTACCAGCACATCAAGAGTTTTTGCAGCTTGTGTTTTAATATTGTATTTATTTAAATCAAAATAAATGTTTTCTAATTCTATATAAATGTATCCATCAGTTTTAGTTACTACTATTTCTTCAGCATCATCATACGATTCAACTTCTAACTCAATATTAAATTCAATTTTACCTTTGTCGGTTGTTTTAAATTCTTCGGTAGTAGGAATGTAAAAATTTCTATAACCTTCAATCCTATACTTTCTATTTGGTTTTGTGTAAAATATATACTTGCCATCTTCGTCAGCAATTATTTCACCAAGAGTCGTACCATCTTCCTGAAATAAAGTGACTTTAGTTCCTGGTAATAATTCTTTCGAATTTTTATCCCTTACAACACCTTCTACACTAAAAGTTCTTTCATTTTCCTTTCTAATAAAGCTGTAAATTTTATCTAATCCACCTCTATTTGATGATAAGAAACCTTCTTGAATTGAATCGTTTAAGGCAAACCCAAAATCGTCCAAACCAGAATTTATAGTGTTTCCTAAATTTAAAGGTTTGGAAAATAGGCTATCGTTTATATGTGATGAAAAAATATCCAATCCTCCTAACCCTTGATGTCCATTTGAAGAAAAATATAAGATACTGTCCTTAGATATAAAAGGAAACTGTTCTCTATGTTTTGTGTTAATTTCATTGCCTAAATTAACAACTTCACCATAGCCGTCTTCAGTTATATCTACAAAAAAGATATCGAACGAACCTATAGATCCTGACATATCACTTGAGAAATATAATTTAGTTTCCGAAGGATTTAGTATAGGGTGTTGTGTTGAAAACGTGTCGCCAGAAAATGGCATAACGGTAATATTGGTCCAAACACTATCTATTAACTCTGACTTATAAATTTTTACTGTGGCATATTTTTCTTCACCCTTTTCAATGCGTTCGTTTCCCGTTCTAGAAAAATACATGGTTTTACCGTCTTTAGTAAAATATGCATTGCTTTCGTGGGTTTTTGTATTAATGTTTTCAGAAAAAGGAGTGATATTTTTTAATTTTTTGTCTTTAGAAATTGATGCGCTGTACAAATCTAAATAGTGTTTATTATTCCACACGTAATTTGGTCTTTCAGTATTTCTTGTAGATGCAAAAACAATGTTTTTGCCAAAATATGAAACTCCAAAATCACTAGAATTTGAACCACTATCAATGCCTTTTAATTCATAATTATATGGTACAACAGATTTTAATTTTTCAATAAAATTAGACGAATTGACATTTTTAGCAAGATATTTTGTCATTATTGAATCTGCTAAAGGATAGTTGTCATTTCCCATTAAAGCGTGTGCATATTTAAAATAAACATCATGCAATGTGCTATCCTCATATTTGGTTAATAAACTATGATATGCTTTTTTAGCTTGTTTCATCTGGGAATTATAATAATAACAATCGCCAAGATTGAGAAGAATTTCTTGTGTTGGTTCTAATTCTTCATATAAAACAGCTGCTTCAATATATGCTCTATTACTAAAGAGTTTGTTAGCCTTATTTAGCTTTCTTTTTTGAGCAAAGCTATTACAGGTAAAACATAAAATACATATCGTGATGAGGTATTTATTCATAATTATGTGTTTAGAAAAACCTTGGTGATTTATCATATCCATTTCCTAATTTTCCTATATCAAAGAGTACAAAAATTTCATGTGACCCTGAATTAAATCTACCTAAATTTGATGTTGTATAATCATAAGCATAACCTATACGTATTGATTCTGTAACCCTAAAATTGAATAGGCCACTTATAGAATCGTCTAATCTGTATCCAATACCAATTTCAAATATATTGTTAAATAAAGCATTAACTGTTATGTCTAAAGATAGTGGTGATCCAGAAACGGCTTTGGTCATAAAAGCTGGTTTTAATTTTAAATTAGGGCTTAAATTAAAAACATATCCACCTGTAAGAAACATATGTAATTCTTCAGTACCAGAAGTAATGACACCACTATTGTTATCTAGGTGTTCTGATTTCAATAAATTTGGAGCAGATAGTCCTAAATAAAGTTTTTCTTCAAAGTAAAAAACACCTACCCCAATATTCGGAAAAGTTTTGCTTAAATTTTCTGCAAATGCTGGATCAGGTAAAGGATCTGAATACGTAAACCCATTAAAGTTTGTATTAAAAAATGTTGCTCCTGCTTTTACACCAAAAGATAATTTGGATCTCTCGCTTAATGGAATTGCATATGCAAAATCTACATATAAATTTGTTTCATTTACAACATCACCTATTTGATCATGTACGATAGAGATTCCACCTTCCATACTTTGGCCTAAGTATGTATGAGCAAAGAATGACCCAGTTGTTGGTCCTCCTTCCGAGCCAACCCATTGAGCACGATATAATGCACCCGAATTTATTAAATTAGGATTGTCGGTTGCATACCCTGGGTTTATAACACTCATATTGTACATGTATTGCGTAAATTGCGGATCCTGTTGAGCAAGGGCAGAAATCCCTATAATCAGAATGAAATATTTTAAATTATATTTTAGAATGTTTTTAATCATAAATTAATATTGTTGAGTTTATCTACTTAAATAAACTCTTCCTTGTTTAGGTTTTCTATCGCCATCATTAAAATTTAAAATATAGAAATAAACGCCGGTAGGAAGTTTTGAATCTCCAAAGGAACCTTTATTAGAATAACCATTCCAGTTAGGCGTATTTATGTTCCCTTTATAAAGAATATTACCATAACGATTATATATTTCTAGTTCAAAATTTGGATACAACTCGCTTAAATTTAAAATATTGAAATCATCATTTATAGAATCTCCATTTGGCGAAAACCCGTCTGGAATTGTTACATCATCTATGCAATTTTCAATAATAACAGTGATCATTAGTCTCACTGAACTTTGACAACTTTCTCCTGTAATTAGCGAAGCATAATAATTTTCATTATTTAAAAGTATGGTTGATGTATCGGAATAAATATCACCGCCAGTTGGTGCATCGTAAATAGAAATTGTACCAGTCCCTAATAAGTTATTTATCAAGTCTTCAATGGTAGGGTTGTCCTTTGAACAAAATTCATTACCGTTATCTAAAATCTCTGGAGTTGGACTATCAAATATTGTGAATTCAGTTGATAAATTTGGTGAGATTTTTGCGCTACAATTTGAGTTTATAGGAGAAATTTCAATAATCGTAATGCTAGTAACTCCGATATTTAATAATTCATTTGAAGAAATTGTAAAGCTTCCAACACCATTGTTTATCATTAAAAGGGCTGAATTCTGAGAAATATTTGAGCCAGTTAGTTCATAATTAACCATGTAATCTCCATTTGGTAAATCAACAACATTCATTAACTCAAAGACATTTTCATCGCCTAGACAGATTGATTCTGTTTGAATTTGTGCGTTGGTTGCATCAAGACTATCTTCTATGGCAACAGACAATATTGCTGATGCGGTTTGACTACACTGGTTTGGCCCTGCAACTGTATATGTGTAATCGCCTGCAGGATCAATACTAGGGTCGAATATTCCAGAACCACTAGCAAGAGCAGGAGACCAGGTACCACCAGTTTCTGGATTGCCATTTAAAATAGTAAATAAATCTTGACTTCCATCACTTATACATATTATGGTGCTGCTATCAACACCTGGATTAGGCGGTGGAATGGCAGTTACGGTGACTGTTGCAGAATCATTAGCACAAGGGCTCGTTCCAGTAATTGTATACGTATAAACACCAGCAGGATCCACATTAGGGTCA